>Ga0247738_10000893_pt1 | contig 10962 bp, 12 predicted proteins | sample UWRJL013104B2_FD_180936 | JGI IMG/M metagenome (GOLD analysis project Ga0247738, IMG submission 180936) | Plant litter microbial communities from Arlington Agricultural Research Station in Wisconsin, United States - UWRJ-L013-104B-2 | ecosystem: Environmental > Terrestrial > Plant litter >...
CTGCGTGCCCTCGAGCAGCTTGATGACGACCGGGGCGCCGCCCACGCGCTCGATGGCGGCGCGCACGTCCGCGCGATTGCGCACGAACGTGGTCGCGGGCATGGCGATGTTGTGACGGGAGAGGATCTGCGTGGCCCGCAGTTTGTCGCGCGCGTTCGCGATGCCGTTGGCGGTGTTGGGCGTGTAGACGTCCATCTGCTCGAACTGGCGCACGACGGCGGTGCCGAAGTAGGTGATCGAGTTGCCGATGCGCGGGATGATCGCGTCGTAGTCGCTCAGGGGCTTGCCGCGGTACTGCAGCTCGGGCAGGGGCTGCGAGAGGTCGATCGCGAATCTCAGGGTGTTGAGCACCCGAACGTCGTGGCCGCGCTGGTCCGCCGCCGCGCGGAGGCGCTGCGTGGAGTACGAGCGCGGGGCGCGCGAGAGGATGGCAAGTTTCATGGTGGTGGCCCTGACAAGATGGAGCTGTGAACGTGGCCCCTCATTCAAGCACCCTCGCCGGGTGGCGAGAGTGGGTGCAGCTGCCGGATGTCGGCGTGCCGTGGATCAAGGCGAAGCTCGACACCGGGGCGCAGACCTCGTCGATCCACGCCCACGACACCGAGGTCTTCCAACGGGACGGCGTCGACTGGGTGCGGTTCAGGGTGCGGCCCTGGCAGCGCTCCCTCAGGGACGAGGTCGTGGTCGAGTGCCCGGTGCACGACCGCCGCCGCGTGCGCAGCTCGTCGGGTCACGTGCAGGAGCGCTTCGTCGTGAGGATGCGGGTGGTGCTCGTCGGCCGCGAGGTGATCGCCGAGGTCACCCTGAGCAACCGCGACCAGATGGGCTTCCGCATGCTCATCGGGCGGGAGGCGCTGCGCCACGGCTTCGACGTGACCTCGAGCCGCTCGTTCCTGGGCAGCCGCGCACCGAAGGTCGTGCGCCGCCGCAACGGCGGTCGCGCCGAAGATCCGGTCGCCGAGTAGCCCGTGTACGTGAAGATCTGCGGGCTGAGCACCGTCGAGAGCGCCCGCGTCGCGCTCGAGGTCGGCGCGGACGCGATCGGTGTCGTGATGAGCGCACGGAGCCCGCGCCACGTGAGCCCCGACACGGCGCGCACGATCGTGGACTTCGCCTCGGGCTCGGCCGAGACCGTGCTCGTGGTGAGCGACCTGCCCGCGAGCGAGGCCGCCGTGATGGCGGAGTCGCTCGGCATCGACGTGCTCCAGTTGCACGGCGCGTACACGCGCGAGGATTTCGCGGACGCCCTGGCGCTGTTCCCGCGGGTGTGGCGGGCGACCTCGCTCGCCACAAATCCCGACCTCGGGGTCGGGGCGTGGGGCGAGGAGGCCATCCTGCTCGACTCGCCGCGCGCGGGCTCCGGCGAGAGCTGGGACTGGACCGCCGTCGCGCGCACCCCGCCCCGCGGCCGGTGGATGCTCGCGGGAGGCCTCACCCCCGCGACCGTGCGTGAGGCGATCGCGACCACGGAACCGTGGGGCGTGGACGTCTCGAGCGGCGTTGAGTCCGCCCCCGGCGTCAAGGATGCCGCCCGCATCCGGGAGTTCGTGGCGGCCGCGCGCGAGGCCTGACGCGGTGCGCGGTCGTTGGCGCCTCCCGCGCTCGTTCCGAACGACCGCGGAGTGCGCGAACGACCGCGGGTTGCACGGGAACGGCCGCGGAGTGCGCGAACGACCGCGGGGTGCGCGAGCGGGCTCGCGAGGGGCCTAGCGCGTGACGGGATCCCCGCCGTCGAGCAGCGCCAGCTCGTGGCGCCGCGGGAAGCTCTCCCAGTCGCCGGGGCCGAGGCACGCGAACGCCCCCGTGCGCACGGCGGTCGCGAGGCGGTCGGCCACCGGCAGGCCGCGCACGAGCTCGGCGAGGTAGCCGGCGACGAACGCGTCACCCGCGCCCACGGTGTCGATGGGATGCACCGGCACGGCGGGCACGACGTGGGTGTCGCCGTCGATGAGGGCGTGGCATCCGTCCGCGCCCAGCTTGACGATCACCTGGGTGGGGCCGAGGTCGGCTATCGCCCGCGCGAGCTCGGCGGGTGTGGCGCCGGGGGCGAGCATGGCCGCCTCATCCTCGCCCGCGAAGACGATCGTGGCGCGCTCGGCGACCGCCCGGTAGGCGGGGGAGGCATCGGCGCCCCACAGGCTCGCGCGGTGGTTCACGTCGAAGGAGACGCGAACCCCCGCGTCGACCGCGGTATCGACCGCGAGGGCGACGGCCGCGGCGGCGCTGGGGGAGAGCGCGAGCGTGATACCCGTGACGTGCAGCACGTCCGCCGCGCGGATGAGGTCGAGGTCGAGGTCGGCGGGATCGAGCCGGCTGCCCGCGCTGCCGGAACGGTAGTAGGCCACGCTCGTCGACGAGGCGGTGCGGCGCTCCTTGACCATGAGGCCGGTGCGCGCGGCGGGATCCGTGATGCCGACCGTCGTGACGCCCTCGGCGCGCAGCTCGCGCAGCACGCGCTCGCCGAGGCTGTCCCCGCCGACCCGGCCGATCCAGGTCGCGCTGCCGCCGAGCCGTGCTACCCCGATCGCGACGTTGCTCTCCGCGCCGCCGACGCCGAGCTGGAACTCGCCGACCTGGGCGAGGGACCCGATCGCCTCCGGGCGGAACAGCGCCATGGTCTCCCCGAGGGTGACGACACCGCTCACAGCGCGGCCACCGCGTCGCGGGTGGCGCGCTCGACCCCGGCGAAGTCGCCCGCAGCGATCATGGCGCGCGTGGCCATCCAGCTGCCGCTCACGGCGGGCACGGCGGGATGCGCGAGGTACTCGGCCGCGTTGGCGGCGCTGACCCCGCCGCTCGGCACGAAGCCAACGCCCACGAACGGCGCGGAGAGTGCGGCGATCGTCGCGAGCCCACCGAGCCGGTCGGCGGGGAAGAACTTGACGACGTCGAGCCCCAGCTTCACGGCCCTCTGCACCTCGCTGCCGGTTGCGACACCGGGCAGCACCACGAGGCCCAGCTCGAGGGCGCGCTCGACGATCTCGTCGTCGAGGCCGGGGCTCACGATGAACCGGGCGCCCGCGTCGGCGCTGCGCTCGAGGTCGTCGAGCGAGATCACGGTGCCGGCGCCCACGGCGAAGCCGACGGTCTCGGCCACCGCGGCGATCGCGGGCAGGCCCGCGTCGGTGCGCAGGGTGATCTCGGCGCAGTGGATGCCCCCGGCCGCGAGGGCGGCGACGAGCTCGGGGGCGTGGGCCGCGTCATCGATGACGATCACGGGCACGACGGGGTTGCTCGCGAGCAGGTCGCGGGCGCGGAGGTCGACTGTCATCGTCCGAGCCATCCGCCATCCACGGGAAGCACGATACCGGAGACGTAGTCGGAGGCGGACGAGGCGAGGAACACGGTCGCGCCGGCGAGGTCGCTCGCCTGCCCCCACCGGCCCGCCGGGATCCGCTCGAGGATACTCGTCGAGCGAGCCGGGTCGTCTTGCAGCGCCCGGGTGTTGTCGGTGGCGATGTAGCCGGGCGCGATCGCGTTGACCGTGATGCCCTTGCTCGCCCACTCGTTGGCGAGGGCCTTGGTGAGTCCGGCGATCCCCGACTTGGCGGCGGTGTAGCCGGGCACGTTGATGCCGCCCTGGAAGCTCAGCAGCGAGGCGGTGAAGATGATCTTGCCGTGGCCGCGCTCGATCATCGAGCGGCCGACCGCTTGGGCGAGCACGAACTGGCTCGACAGGTTGACCTGCAGCACGCGGTCCCAGAGCTCGAGCGGGTGCTCGGCCGCGGGGGCGCGCTCGATCGTGCCCGCGTTGTTGACGAGGATGTCGACCTCGCGGCTCGCGAGCGTCGCACCGAGCTCGGCCACCGCCGCGGGGTCGGCGAAGTCGCACGCGATCCCCTCGAAGCTGCGCCCGTGCGCCCGCACGGCGTCGCCGATCGCGCTGCCCGTGGCCCCGAGCGTCGCGCTCACGCCGATGATGTCAGCGCCCGCCGCGGCGAGGGCCTCCGCCATCGCGAACCCGATGCCGCGCTTGGCGCCCGTCACGACCGCCGTCGAACCGCTCAGGTCGAAGATCCCGCTCACTTCTGGCCCGCCACATCCACGAGGATCTTCATGGCCCGGCCGGCCTCGAGATCGGCGAACGCCGCCGGGGTCTCGGAGAGCGCGACGATGCGCGTGATGAGCAGGTCGGCCGGGATCACGCCCCGGTGCAGCAGCTCGACCGCCTTCTCGAAGTCGGTGCGCTGGTACACGCGAGCACCGAGGATGCTCAGCTCGCGCCAGAACACGCGCTGGAGGTTGATCTCGCGAGGGGTGGGATGGATCGCCACCACAACGATCGTGCCGCGCACCTTCGCGAGATCGGTCGCTCCCAGCACCGCGGCCGCGGCACCGGACACCTCGAACACCACGTCGGCGCCCGCGCCGTTCGACCACTCGGTGACCCAGTCGACCTGGTTCGTCTCGCGCGGGTCGATCGTGGTGAACCCGAGCGCCTCGATCTGGGCGCGCCGGGCGGGGTCGAGCTCGATGACCACGACGTCGCCGCCGAACTCCCGCGCGACCGAGGCGATGAGCACTCCGATGGGCCCGCCGCCGATGACGACCGCCTTCTGGCCGGGCTGCAGGTCGGCCCTGCGCACGTCGTGCACGGCGACGGCAGTGGGCTCGACGAGGGCGGCGTGGTCGAGGCGCAGGCCCGCGGGCAGTGCGACGAGCACCTCGGCGGGCACGTTCCAGTAGGGCTGCAGCGAGCCGGGGGAGTCGATGCCGATGAAGTTCAGGTTCTGGCAGATGTGCTGGTTGCCGGCGAGGCACGCGGGGCAGGTGCCGTCCCAGTCCAACGGCATGACGGTCACGGCGTCGCCGACCGCCCATCCGGTCACCTCGGTGCCGACGACGGCGATCGTGCCGCTCATCTCGTGGCCGAAGACGAGCGGGGTGGTGACGCGCGCGTCCATGGTGCCGTGCAGGATGTGCAGGTCGGTGCCGCACAGGCCCGTGTACGACACGGCGATCTGCACCTCGTGGGCGGCGGGAGGGGCGGGCTCGGTGTCGACGATGTCGATGGTGCGGTTGCCCACGTAGCGTGCGGTCAGCATTGACGGAAGTCCATTCATCGGATGAATCAGTGCCACCATTGTGTCAGTTCTCGCCAAAGCGCGCATTCAGGCGCGTTCGGTCTGACGTTTGCGCGGTATTAGTCGCGCGACGAACCCAAGGCCTCCGGGTCTTCGTCGGCGTGGTCCGCGCTGAACTGCTCGACCCCCAGCAGGTGAACGGCCATCCTGATCCGCGCCCGCTCGGGGTCGTGGCGCATGAGCTCGTCGAGGATCGCGCGGTGCTCGGCCTGGGTCTCCCGCACCGACCCGCGGTGCGAGATGGCGCGCCACAGGCGGGCGCGGAAGGTGCGGCCCACGAGGGTGTCGATGATAGCGGCGAGTGGCGGGTTGCCGCTCGCGCGCGCGATGAGGCGGTGGAACTCGGTGTCGGCGTGGATGAACGCCTCGAGGTCCATGTCTGGCTCACTCTCGAGGATCCCGTCGACGGTGCGCAGGATCCCGTCGAGCTCGGCGAGCTGCTCGTCGGTGAGGCGCGTGGCCGCGAGTGCGACGCTCTCGTTCTCCAGCACGCGGCGCACGGCGAGCAGGTCGGCCGCGTGGGCGGGCTGCTGCAGGTCGGCGAGGAAGCCGAGCGGGCTCAGGAGCGTGCGCGGGTCGAGCGCGGTGACGTAGGTGCCGTCGCCCTGCCGAGTCTCGAGCACCCCCAGGGTCGCGAGCGCGCGAACCCCCTCGCGGAGGGAGCCGCGCGAGACGCCCAGCATCGTGGCGAGATCCTTCTCGACGGGCAGGCGCGAGCCGGGGCGCAGTTCACCGTTCGTGAGCATGCTCTTGATGCCCTCGATCACGACGTCGGTCTGCGAGCGGCCGCCGTCCATCGAAGTCATCCGATCAGTGTACGGCTCGCCGTCCTGGCTTTAAGATCTGATGTATCGTGCACCGATGGCGGCTCTGCTGGTATTCTGGCGCGCATTGTCCATCAGTCATCTGACCTAGAGAGCACAACATGACGTTTGCCCGACTCGGACCCCTCGGCGCCGAGGTGCCCGTACTGCAGAGCGAGGGTCGCAGCTACGACCTGAGGTCGCTCACCCCCGACATCACGGGCGAGTTCCTCGCCGGCGGCGGGATTGCCGCCGCGCGGGCCGCACTGCGCGACGGCGGCCTGCCCGAGCTCGAGGGCGCGGCCTCCCTGCGCGTGGGTGCTCCGATCGCGCGGCCGGGAAAGGTCGTGTGCATCGGCCTCAACTACAGCGACCATGCCGCGGAGACGGGCGCGGCGATTCCCGCGGAGCCCGTCGTCTTCATGAAAGACCCGTCGACCGTGATCGGCCCGTTCGACACCGTGCTCATCCCCCGCCTGTCGGTGAAGACCGACTGGGAGGTCGAGCTCGGCATCGTCATCGGCTCGGAGGCCCGCTACCTCGCGAGCCCCGACGACGCGGATGCCCACATCGCCGGCTACGTGCTCTCCCACGACGTGTCCGAGCGCGAGTTCCAGCTCGAGCGCGGCGGCCAGTGGGACAAGGGCAAGAGCTGCGAGACGTTCAACCCGCTCGGGCCCGTTCTGGTGCCCGCCGACGAGGTGGACGATCCGCAGAACCTCGGGCTGCGCCTGTGGGTCAACGGCGTGCAGCGCCAGAACGGCTCCACCGCGACCATGATCTTCGGTATCCGCCACGTCGTGTGGTACCTGAGCCAGTTCATGGTGCTGCGGCCCGGCGACCTCATCAACACGGGAACACCGGCGGGCGTCGCCCTCGGCCTGCCCGGCAACCCGTACCTGCGCGCCGGCGATGTCGTCGAGCTCGAGATCGACGGCCTCGGTCGGGCGCGTCAGGAACTGGCCCAGGCGTGAGCGGCGAGTTCGACGGCCTCGTCGCCGTCGTCACGGGCGGCGCCTCCGGCATCGGCCTCGCGACGAGCCTCGCCCTCGCCGAGCACGGCGCGAGTGTCGCCGTGCTCGACCTCACGCCGGAGGGGCTGGATGCCCGGCTCACGGGGTTCGTCGCCGACGTGGGCGACCGCTCCTCCGTCGACGCCGCCATCGCCGGGGTCGGCGAGCGATTCGGCGCCATCGACATCGTGGTGAACAACGCGGGGATCAGTGCGATCGGCTCCGTCGAGGAGCTGCCGGATGACGCGTGGGCGCGCGTGTTCAACATCAACGTGACGGGCATGGCCCGAGTGAGCGCAGCCGCGCTGCCGTTCCTGCGCGCCTCGCAGCACGCCGCGATCGTGAACCTCTGCTCGATCGGCGCCCTCAACGGACTTCCGCGCCGCGCGCTGTACAACGCGTCGAAGGGCGCCGTGCTCGCGCTCACCTACGCGATGGCGACCGACCACGTCGCGGAGGGTATTCGCGTGAACGCGGTGAGCCCCGGCACGGTCTTCACGCCGTTCGTCGAGAACTTCCTCAGGACCTTCGACGACCCGGTGGCCGAGCGCGCCGCGCTCGACGCCCGCCAGGCGACGGGCCGGATGGTCACTCCGGAGGAGGTCGCCTCGGCGATCCTCTACCTCGCGAGTCCGAACTCGGGCTCGACGACGGGAACGGCCCTCGACGTCGACGGCGGTGTCACCCACCTGCGGGTGCGCACGTCGTAGCTGGGTAGCCTGAGCACATGGACCACACCCTGCTCAAGCAGTTCGTCGCGGCGGCGCGGCACCTGCACTTCGCGCACGCCGCTCGCGAGCTGGGCATCCCGAGGTCGACGCTCATCGCGGGCATCAGGTCGATCGAGGCGCAGCTGGGCTACCCGCTCTTCGACACGGGGGCGACGTCGACCCAGCTCACGCCGCAGGGCGAGGCGTTCCTCGTCGACGCGGAACGGCAGCTGAACACCTCGGCCAAGGCCGCCGCGGCGTCGGCCGCGAAGCCCGGCGGCAAGGCGAAGGCGTCGAAGGGCAAGGGCCGCGCGCCGGCGGTCAAGGGCGAGCGCAAGCCGGGCCGCCCGCGGCAGGGTCGCTAGCGCCCCGCGCACCCCCTCCTCACGCCCTCCCACGATCCGATCTCAAGGAGTTCGGCCCCGGCGTCCCATCTGAACCGCGGACTTCTGGGGGCCAGGTGGTGCGGCACGCCCGAATCTCCTTGAGATCGGTGAGGGCGCGGGGCGGATCGGGGTGAGACGCTTTCGCTGAGCGGCGCGGGCTGCCAGCATGTGCAGATGCCCTCACTCAACCCGCACGCCGACGCCGTCGTGCTCGGAGCCGGCCCCGCCGGGCTCGCCGCTGCAGCCGAACTGAAACGGGCCGGATTCGACGTCGTCGTCCTTGACAAGGCCGACCGGGTCGGCTCCAGCTGGACCACCCACTACGACCGACTGCACCTGCACACCTCGCGCGGGCTCAGCGGCCTGCCCGGCCTGCCGATCCCGGCGCGCATGGGCCGGTGGGTGGCGCGCGACGACCTGCTCGCCTACTTCGCCGACTATGCCAAGCACCACGCGCTCGACGTGCGCCTCGGCGTCTCCGCCACCTCGATCACCCGCACTCCCACGGGCCCCTGGCTCGTCGACACGAGCGACGGGGCCGTCGAGTCGCCCCTCGTGGTCGTCGCGACCGGCTACAACCACACCGCCAAGCTGCCCGACTGGCCGGGCCTGGCCGAGTACCGGGGCCGGGTCATCCACTCGAGCCGCTACAAGAACCCGGACGCGCTGGGCGCCGCGAGCGTGCTCGTCGTGGGCCCCGGCAACAGCGGCGCGGAGATCGCCGCCGACCTCGCCTCGGCGGGCGTCGCCGTGCAGCTCGCCGTGCGCACACCCCCGAACATCGTGCGGCGGCAGGTCGCGGGCATCCCGAGCCAGTACCTCGTGATGTCGGTGTCGCCGCTGCCACTGGCCGCGCGCGACGTGGTCTCGGGCCTCGTGCAGCGCCTCTCGGTGGGCGACCTGTCGCGCTTCGGGATCGCCAAGGCCCCGCGCGGCATCCAGACGCAGCAGGTGCGGGATGACGTCACCCCCACCATCGACGTCGGGCTCATCGACGCCCTGCGCGCGGGCACGGTCACCGTCGTCCCTGCCGTCGCCTCGTTCGAGCCGGACGCCGTCGTGCTCACCGACGGCACGCGCCTCACCCCCGACGCGGTGGTCGCCGCGACCGGCTACTCGCGCGGGCTCGACTCCCTCGTCGGCCACCTCGGCATCGTGGGGGCGAAGGGCCGCCCGAGCATCAACGCCGCCCAGCAACTGCCCGGAATGCCCGGCCTGTTCTTCGTCGGATACTCCAACCCCCTCGAGGGCAACCTGCGCCAGGTGGGGATCGACGCGAAGGCGATCGCGCGGAAGGCGAAGCGGCAGCGCGCCGCATAACGCGACCGGTTCGGGTCGTCAAGCCCCGCAACGACGGCGGCGAGCGCGGTTAACGTCGAGAGCATGACCGTCACCGCTCTCGCCCTCGTCTGCACCCTCAAGCCCGGACCGGAAGACTCGAGCACCCAGCTCATCGCCGACCAGGTGCTCGCGGCACTCGCCGAGCACGGCGTCACGGGCAGCTCGGTGCGCGTGGTCGACTTCGACGTGCGCCCCGGTGTGGAGACCGACATGGGCGACGGCGATGCCTGGCCGGGCATCCGGGATCAGGTGCTGAGCGCCGACATCCTCGTGCTCGCGACGCCGATCTGGATGGGCCACGCCTCGAGCATCGCCCACCGCGTGCTGGAGCGGCTGGACGCCGAGCTCGCGCAGACGCAGGATGACGGCCGCCCCAGTCTCTTCGACAAGGTCGCGGTCGCCGCGATCGTGGGCAACGAGGACGGCGCCCACGCGATCTCCGCCGACCTGTTCCAGGCGCTCAACGACGTGGGGTACACCATTCCCGCGCAGGGCGTCACGTACTGGGACGGCCAGGCGATGAAGGACGTCGACTACCAGGACCTTGAGTCCACCCCCCAGGAGACCGCGAGCGCGACGGCGACCCTCGCCGCCAACGCCGCTCACCTCGCGACCGTGCTCGCCGCGAACAAGTACCCCCAGGAGTAACGGTTGGCCGTCTGCCTCTCGTCGACCCGCTCGCATCCCGGAACCCTCGCGGCGGCCGTCGACGCCCACCCGCCCGCCGACCTGGACGACGCCCTCCTGCGCGCCGTGGCGTGGGTGTCCGTGCCCGCGGACTCCACCCGCGACCGGTGGGAGGCGCTCGCCACACTCGGCGCGCTCGACCTGGGCTTCGCCCGCGCGGTCGAGCCGCACTGGGACGCGGTCTCGATCCTGCGCGAGGCCGGCCACGCCGTGCCCGACGGCCCGGCCGGGGTGTTCGCGGCGGAGGGCGGCGACGACCCCCTCCTCGCCGCACCGGACGGCACTCTGAGCGGCACGAAGCCGTGGTGCTCGCTCGCCGACCGGCTCGACTTCGCCCTCGTCACCGCGGGTGTCGCCGACGGCTCACGGCAGTTGTTCGCTGTCGATCTCCGCCAGCCCGGGGTGCGAGCCCACCCCGGGGCCTGGCACGCGCGCGGCCTCACCGAGATCCCCAGCGGGCCGGTGCGGTTCGACGCCGTCACCGCGCACCCCGTGGGGGCGCCCGGCTGGTACCTGCGGCGACCCGGCTTCGCCTGGGGCGGCATCGGCGTCGCGGCGTGCTGGTTCGGCGGCGCCGTGGGCATCGCGCGCACCGTGCACGAGGCGGCGGCGGACCGCCCCAACCCCTACCTGCTCATGCACCTGGGGGCCATCGACCGCGAGCTCGAGGATGCCCGTCGCGCGCTCGCCGAAGCCGCCGAGTCGATCGACACGGGCGACCCAGAGCCGCGGCTGCTCGCCAAGCGCGTGCGCGCCACCGTGGCACGCGCGTGCGAGCAGGTCATCGAGCGCTCCGGGCACGCGCTCGGGCCCGCGCCCCTCGCCCTCGACGCCGCCCACGCCAAGCGCGTGGCCGACCTCCAGCTCTACGTGCGGCAGCACCACGCCGAGCGCGACCTGGCCGCCCTCGGCGAGGCGCTTGCCTCCGGGCCGCGACC
>Ga0247738_10000895_pt1 | contig 10961 bp, 7 predicted proteins | sample UWRJL013104B2_FD_180936 | JGI IMG/M metagenome (GOLD analysis project Ga0247738, IMG submission 180936) | Plant litter microbial communities from Arlington Agricultural Research Station in Wisconsin, United States - UWRJ-L013-104B-2 | ecosystem: Environmental > Terrestrial > Plant litter >...
TGTGGATTTTACAAATTTTGACAATAAAGTACTTCCTAGCACTGCATATATAAATGTAGGGATCAGAAATCCACCGGTAGCCACTAAAGCGCCCTGCCATGTATTTAACTGATATCCTATAAATGTAACAGTCGCCAGGATTGGTCCCGGTGCGAATAGGCCGAAAGCGATCGTATCCAGTACCACTGGGAGATTCAGGATGTGTGTATCTACCAGATCAAATTTGATATACGCAAATATCATATAACCACTGCCGATCATTAGGCTGCCAATCTTCAGAAATAGAAATAATAACTTGGGATTCTCAATGACAGGAAGCACTAATTGTGGTTGCGACTGAAGCAAAATTCCTAAAGAAGCCGCCTTATTAGCATTATAACTTTGTTTTACGATGACATAAGCACAAGCGCTGAGCATTAATAATAAAATCGGATTTAGCCCCGCCAGGGTCGCGGCCACTACTACCAGAAATATACCCAGTAATTTGAGGTCCCTGATATACCGGATGCAGAAAACGAAACAGGTATAGACCAATATTGCAATCACTGAAGCCCTTACTCCATATAAAAATGGATCAACTATTTTAAATTTCCCGTTTACAAATTCCTTATAATACAATGCGATGACAAGCATCAGCAGGCAGGATGGGAGGACAAATGCGAGACCGGCGACGAGCATACCGAGTACGCCCATTTGGTTGTAACCTATCTTCATTGCCAGTTGGGTGCTGGAAGGACCCGGAAGGGACATGCTTTCCTTTCGGAGATTTTTGAATGTCTCTTTGTCCAGCAGGTGTTTTTTTGTCACCAACTCGTTCTCCATCAGTTTGATGTGAGAATTTGGTCCCCCAAAACTAAATGCTCCCAGTTTGAGAAAAAACCAAAATATATTAAAGAGTGTAGACATGTATAATAGATAACAGCCGCAAATATATTGAAATATTATAATATGAATGGTTAATAATGTTGAGAAAGTTGGAAAATCGAAAAGCCTTGGTAAAGGCTGCCGTACACAGGCAGCTTTTCTTAGCACGACCGACTGCTTCTGTGGCACTTCAATCCAGCTATCTTTTGTCAGGTTGACGTTATTCGTCATTTCATTCCTGCTCAAATTGCTATCTTTGCATTTTAATTTTAACCTTATTTCAACATATTTTCATGTCTAAGTTTGCCCATTTGCATTGCCACACGCAGTTCTCATTATTGGATGGTGCTTCCGACATCGGAGCTATGTTCAAAAAAGCTACTGCCGATAAAATGCCGGGTCTGGCCATCACTGATCACGGCAATATGTTTGGTGTTTTTAAGTTTGTCGCAGAAGCAGGTAAGTACAATATCAAGGGTGAAGACCCGGTCATCAAACCAATTGTGGGTTGTGAGTTCTACATGGTGGAAGATCGTTTTAAACAACAATTCACCAAGACGCTCAGAGACAAAAGGTATCACCAGTTGATGATCGCAAAAAACACGGTAGGCTACAACAACCTTTGCAAACTTTCATCCCTCGGATTTATCGAAGGACTTTACGGTAAATACCCCAGAATAGATAAAAGGCTCATAGAGCAATATCACGAGGGCCTCATCGCTACGAGTTGCTGCCTTGGAGCGATCATTCCGCAGCTGATCCTCGAAGGAAAAGAAAAAGAAGCGGAAGAAGAATTGAAATGGTGGCTGGGATTATTTGGTGAAGATTACTATATTGAATTGCAGCGCCATCAGATACCGGATCAGGAGAAAGTCAATCAGGTGTTATTGCGTTTCGCGAAACAATACAACCTCAAGGTCATCGCCTCCAATGACGCTCATTACGTGGACCGTGAAGATTCCAATGCACATGACATTCTCTTGTGTGTGAATACCGGTGAAAAACAATCCACCCCAAAATCTGATGGTTTTAATGTAGATGAAAATGACGGAAGGGGGACCAGATTTGGTTTTTACAATGATGAGTTCTATTTCAAGTCAACAGATGAGATGAAAAAGATCTTTCACGATGTTCCCGAATCTATAGAAAATACGCTGGAGATCGTTGACAAAGTAGAACTATTAAATTTGAAAAAGGACATCATGTTGCCTTTTTTCTCCATCCCGCCTGAATATAAAACTCAGGATACTTATCTCAGAGATATTACTTATCAGGGAGCAAAAGATCGCTACAAAGACATTACACCTGATGTGACGGAACGGCTCGATTTTGAGCTAAGTGTCATAGAATCAATGGGATTTGCAGGTTACTTTTTGATCGTGGCTGACTTCATAAAAGTCGGCCGGGACATTGGCGTTTTTGTAGGTCCGGGAAGAGGATCTGCCGCGGGTTCTGCGGTTGCCTACTGCATCGGTATTACGAACATTGACCCTATAAAATATAAATTACTATTTGAGAGATTCCTCAATCCTGACAGAAAGTCGATGCCCGATATCGATACAGATTTTGATGATGAAGGTCGTCAGAAAGTGATCGATTATGTGATCGATAAATATGGTAAAAATCAGGTGGCGCAGATCATTACCTACGGCACAATGGCGGCCAAAAGTTCGATCAAAGACGTAGCGCGTGTGATGGATCTTCCGCTGAGTGAATCCAACGAACTGACCAAAATGTTCCCTGAGAAGTTGGGACTTACGCTCAATAGAGTATTGGCAGCTCCCCTGACCGGAGAAAATAGTCTTACGACCAAAGAAGATCTGAATGCGGACGACATGAAAAAAGTCGAAGCCATCAGAGAAATTTACAACAATCATTCAGACCCTCGTTCAGCGGTTCTTGTAGCGGCAAAAAAACTGGAGGGTTCTGTTCGAAACGTAGGTGTCCATGCTGCCGGTGTGATCATCGCACCTTCCAATCTGATGGACATCCTCCCGGTAGCTACTGCCAAGGATTCAAATCTTTTAGTGACCCAGTTTGATGGCAAAGTAGTGGAAGATGCCGGTGTGATCAAGATGGACTTCCTGGGTCTGAAGACTTTGAGCATCATAAAAGACTGCATCCGGTTCATTAAAGAAAATCATGGTGTTGAAATAAATATTGACGAAATACCACTGGATAATCTCGCTACTTACGAGCTGTTTCAACGGGGAGATACCTTTGGGACATTTCAGTTTGAAAGTGTTGGTATGAGAAAATATCTGAAAGAACTGAAACCCGACAGACTTGAGGACCTCATCTCCATGAACGCCCTCTTCCGCCCGGGGCCAATGGAATATATTCCATCCTACATCCGCAGAAAACATGGTCATGAAGAAGTGGTCTATGACATACCGGAAATGGAGGAAATACTTGAGGAAACTTTTGGTATCACGGTGTATCAGGAGCAGGTGATGCTTTTGGCACAGCAACTGGCAGGATTTTCCAAAGGTGATGCCGATGTCTTGCGTAAAGCAATGGGTAAAAAGGATAAAAAGACATTGGATGGACTGAAGGGTAAATTCATGGACGGCATCCGTGCAAAAGATATTGATGAAAAAAAGGCAAACAAGGTCTGGAGTGACTGGGAAGCCTTTGCAGCCTATGCATTCAATAAATCACACTCCACCTGTTATGCTTATGTAGCTTATCAGACGGCATATCTGAAAGCAAATTACCTTCCGGAGTTCATGGCGGCCAACTTAAAACATCAGGGCAACATCGAGAAGATCACCTTGTACATGGAGCAGTGCAAAGCTGCTAAATTAAACGTCCTGGGACCCGATGTCAACGAAAGCAAAATTGATTTTTCAGTTAATAAAAATGGAGATATCAGATTTGGTTTTTCTGCGATCAAAGGAATAGGGGATGGGCCCTCTCAGGATATTCTGGATGCCAGAAAGGAAGTGCCGTTTGAAGATCTCTATGATTTTGTGGTGCGGGTAAATGGCCGTTCGATCAATAAAAAAACTTTGGAAGGATTGGTCTACAGCGGTGGACTTGATAGTTTTGCATTGCCACGTGAGGCTTATTTCTCCCTCAATGAAAAAGGTTCAACATTTATTGAACAGCTGATAAAATATGCAGCAGCAGTGCGGGAGATGAACGAAGGGAGCACAATGAGTCTTTTTGGCGATGACATGGATTCTGTAGTTTCATTGCCACTGCCTGCTAAATATCAACTGTGGTCTGTCAACTATAAACTGGAGAAAGAAAAGGAAATGATCGGCCTGTATGCAAGTGGCCATCCGCTGGATCCATACAAGCTTGAATTGGATAAATTGTGTAATTGTCCGTTAGGTGAAATTGCGAATATTGATAAAAATGAATTTGTTGTAAAAAGTGGTGGTCTGGTGACCGCTGCACATCATAGTTTTACAAAGAGGGGAGACCCATATTGTAAGCTTGAATTGACAGACTTTACGGGAAAACACACATTTTTCATCATGAAAGATCTTTACCATAAGGCGAAGGCGCTGATGGTGGATGGAAATAAATTATTTGTGGAGGGTATTGTAAAACCCAAATGGAAAGGTGGTGATCTTGAGATGTCCGTCATGTCAATCAGACTGATGGAAAATCTGTCAGAGGCTTATTTTAAATCAATGACTCTGAAAGTGCCTGTAGATCTGGTGACGGAAGATTTTATAAATGCATTGGAATCCTTTACTTCCAATCATATAGGTAACCAGAAACTGAACGTGATTTTGCTGGATGAAGAGAATAAAGTGGCACTTTCGTCTACCTCTTTTAATAAGATCCTGATCAATCAGTTGCTGATAGAGCTTGCTGCGTCTAACGATCTGGAATTTGATGTAGAGATGAATTGATGAAGTTTTGTCAATGAAAGTTTAAATCAACCTTTTGAAAAAGTTATCGTTGTATCTTTGACCTAAATTTAAAAGAATATGAGATCAGGAATAAATATCAAATGGATCATTGGAGCACTTTTCCTTTTTGTACTATTCATGCCGGGTGATATTTTTGCCCAGTGTCCGATGTGCCGGATCGCTGCAGAGTCTAACCTGAAGGATGGAGGAACAGCGGGTGCCGGATTGAATGCCGGAATTCTATATATGTTGGCAGCACCTTATCTGCTGGTGGGAACGATCGGTTATTTCTGGTGGAAAAATAACCGTAAGAAATAAAAAAAAAGCGTGGTTTCCGACCACGCTTTTTTTATGTATTTTAAGATAATTGCTACTTAGAAAGTATAACGGGCAGCTACACCACCGGAGAAATAAAATCCGCTGTAGTAGTCAGCTCTAAGAACGTTGATCGTAGGTCTTGTATCTACTGTCAAGTTCAAAGGAATACTTGCAAATTTGTAATCAACACCTGCAGTAGGGAATATACCCAAACCGAAACCACTTACGTAGTCGTAATCAGAAAATGAATTGTAAGCCAATAAACCACCACCTACAAACCATTTAAGTCCCGGAACAGGCTTAATGTCGAAGTGATGCTGATATGCCGCTGATCCGGAAAGAACAAACCAGTTACCATACAATGCAATTCCGCCATAATTTCTGAATCCAAGGTTAAATTCCAAAGCACCCTGATCGCTGATGAACGTTTTGTAAGATGCAGAAACTACATCATAGTATCCACCAAATCTTAGACCAACAGCGCGTTTGTAATCACTTTGTGCATTAGCAGCCACTGAGAAAATTGTAACAAAAACCAATAAGTTAAAAATTTTTTTCATCTGTTTGATTTTAAGAGTTTTAAAAGTTAGATGCAACCTTCAGGAGTATTCAGCTTTATATTAAAACTGGAATAATTGCCCGGTTAGTTTTATCTCGTTTCATTTCATTACAAATGTATAGTATTTTCATCTAGTTATCAATCATTAATTTGTTATATATACTGGTTTTAAATAAATAAAGCTTCTATAAAATTGCGTCAGATTTGGATTGCAGGATCAAACAATATTAATAACATATAAATTCTACAATAATAAATTGTCAATTTAAGGATCATGGAATAAAATTTTGTTTCTGTTCACTTTCACAATAACAAGGAATATTTAGTTTTGAAATAACAGGAATAACTACATGATATATAACAGATGGGAAACTGACCTTTAATTATTTGAGTCTGCACTATTAAAAGTAACTGTAATCATTACAATTTCCATAATTCTTGAAGAAGTATTCATCAACTAAAAATACATGCTTACATTCATTATTATATTATATAAATATTATATATGTGTCAACTATTTGGTTACAACAGTGTATTCCGGGCAATAACAATATGCTTTTTGCGAATTAACATATTAAAAATATTTGTAATGTGAATTCGTCCATTTATCTTTGCCGTATCAAACAGGATATTTATTCACCCTACTGAAATTAGATTTAGAAGCATTATGGCAAGAATTTTATTAGTTGACGACGAAAGCAGCATTAGAAGAACATTGAAGGATATTCTTTCTTTTGAAAAATATGATGTGGTGGAGGCCGTAGATGGTCTCGATGGAATTGAGAAAGTGAAACAACAAAGCTTTGATGTCATTCTCCTCGATATCAAAATGCCGCGAATGGACGGAGTTGAAGCTTTTGAAAAGATCAAAGCATTAGCCCCGGAGACCCCTGTCATCATGATCTCAGGTCACGCAAACATTGATACAGCAGTAGATGCAGTTAAAAAAGGAGCTTATGATTTCGTCAGCAAACCACCTGATCTCAATCGTCTGTTGATCACCATCAGAAATGCAATAGACAAAAATTGTTTGATCAATACGACAAAACAACTTCAGTCAAAAATCACGAAGTATAAAATTCCGGCAATCGTCGGAAATTCTCCTGCAATAGGAAAGATCCACGAAACTATTGACAAAATTGCTCCCACAGACGCCCGTGTATTGATCACAGGTGGAAATGGTACAGGAAAAGAATTGGTAGCAAAGTGGATCCATGCCAAAAGTAACAGAAGCTCTACGGCCCTTATCGAGGTAAATTGTGCCGCCATTCCTTCAGAATTGATTGAAAGCGAACTTTTCGGTCACGAGAAAGGCGCGTTTACATCTGCCGTAAAACAAAGAATTGGAAAATTCGAACAGGCAAACGGAGGTACTTTATTCCTGGATGAGATCGGTGATATGAGTCTTGAAGCTCAGGCAAAAGTGTTGCGTGCGCTGCAGGAAAAAAGAATTAACAGGGTAGGAGGAGAAAAAGACATTCATGTCGATGTGAGGGTCATCGCGGCAACCAATAAAGATCTTTTGAAGGAGATAGAAGCGAAGAGGTTCAGAGAAGATCTCTATCACCGATTGGCCGTGATCATCATCAGAGTGCCATCATTATCAGAGAGAATTGAAGATATCAGATTATTATCTGAGCATTTTATCACCGGCATCTGTGAGGATTACGGAATACCTCCTAAAGTGATCACAAAAGAGGCATATCAGATCCTGGAGATGTACAACTGGACCGGCAATATCCGGGAACTCAGAAATGTAGTGGAAAGATTGATCATCCTCAGTGGAGAAAAGATCACTGCAGAGGACGTGATCAATTTTGTACAGACTGACCCACAACGGAAATCAGGGAAGATCCTTGACCTTTTCGAACAATTCTCGAACATAGAGGAAGTGCATAAATACATTGAAGATGCTTATTTTGATTTCAAAGGCAGACGCATCGAAAAATAATTATACTGTAGAATTAAGATTTTTTTGAGACACTAAATGGGCTTGTTTGTGACAACGCAATATCACAATACAGCCCATTTTTTTTTGACTTTTCTTTCATATTAACGACCTCATCACTCTATTTCCTGTCCATACTTATAAGCTATTTATCTACCTCCCGGGATAATTTAAGTTAAACATTAAATCAAAATCCCCGTTATTCATTAATTTTGTGGTTTTCAACGAATTATTGATGAGTAAAAAAGGCAGAGTATTAGTGGCGATGAGCGGTGGAATTGATTCTACTGTTGCAGCATTATTACTCCATGAACAAGGTTATGAAGTTGTCGGCGTTACCATGAAAACATGGGACTACGCCAATGTAGGAGGGAGCAAAAAGGAAACCGGATGTTGCAGTCTTGACTCCATCAATGATGCCAGGGAAGTTGCAGTTGACAATGGTTTTCACCATTTCATCATTGATATCAGGGAAGAATTCGGTGATTATGTGATCGATAACTTTGTCGATGAATACATGGCAGGAAGAACACCTAATCCATGCGTGCTCTGCAACACACATATCAAATGGGCTGCTTTGCTCAAACGGGCTGATCAATTGGATTGTGAATTTATTGCAACGGGTCATTATGCTGTGATCAATGAATTGAATGGCAGAAAGTATATTTCAAAAGGACTTGATAAAAATAAAGATCAATCATATGTATTATGGGGTCTTAAACAGGAATTTTTGAATCGTTCTATCTTCCCGATTGGTGGATTTCACAAACCCGATATCCGTCAAATGGCCTTTGATCGGGGCTATGAAAAATTGTCAAAAAAAGCAGAATCTTACGAGATCTGTTTCGTCCCTGACAACGATTACAGAGGTTTTCTGAAAAGAAGATTACCGAATATTGAAGAAGAACTGGATGGAGGTCTTTTCGTAAATTCCAAAGGGGAGGTCCTTGGCAAACACAAAGGTTATCCTTTTTATACTGTAGGCCAAAGAAGGGGACTGGGTATGGCATTTGGTGAACCAATGTTTGTATCGACGATCGATCCTGAGACGAATACTGTGGTCCTGGGTCATGAAGATGAGTTGTTGAGAAATGGAATGAATGTCCGTGGTCTAAATCTGATGAAATACGGAGAATTGGATCAGGGCTTTGAAGCTTTGACAAAAATCCGTTATAAAGATGACGGCGCTTTGGCATCATTGTACCAGACCGGTTCAGATATGAAAGTGATCTTCAATGCCAATGTGAAAGGAATCGCTCCCGGACAGTCAGCTGTTTTCTATGAAGGAGACGACTTGTTGGGAGGTGGTATCATTCAATCCGGGTCAATCCTGTGATCTGTAAATCTGCAATAATGAAAAAAACTCTTATAAATATACCGGTCATTGCATCACTTTTTCTGATGGCTTCCTGTAGCACTGAAAAGGATGAGATCAGTGCTGAAAAATTCAAACAGCAACTTGCAGAATCTTACCTGTATTACCCGATTGCCTTAGGAAATAGCTGGACCTATCAGATCGACTCCATTTATTACTCAGACAATCTCGGTAATATTGAGATTGACACAGTAAGTGGTTTGTACAGGGAAACTTTGACTGATACGTTCAGGACAGAAGACAATAGTCTGATATACAGATGCATCAAAGAAAAGAAAGATGCTGCATCAGGTGCATGGAATGTATTGAGGACCTATAGTCTGATGTTATTGGAAAGGCAATTGGTTCGCACGGAAGAAAATACTCCATTAATAGATCTGATCTTTCCATTGAATGATCAGAGCAGTTGGGATCCATGTGCATACATAGATGCCAATGCTAATTTTCTGGTCCGGGGCAAAGGAATACAGCTATTTAAGGACTGGCCTCCAAGTTATGTCGAAAGAATAACACAGGAAAACGTACTTGGTCAGGATAGGAAAATAGCTGAAGTCACTGATATAGAACCGGATGACAACATCATTTTGTATCAATCTTCAAAGAGAAGATATGCTCAGGGATTAGGATTGATCTACAAGGAGCAATCTTTTTTCACCACACAAAAAACAGAATTGGCTGATAGTCCATGGGAAGAAAAGGCAGAAATTGGTTTTAAGAGTTACCAGACTCTTATAGAATTTAAACAAAAATAAATTGGGAGTTTTAAAAGAGTTTCTACAGGTCGGTCAGATCAGAAAAGGTCATGGGTTGGATGGTTTGTTGAAGATGACACTCCGTCCGGAATTTCAACATGTGACAGATCAGATTGATCATTTTTTTGTTGAGGACAACGGCCAGAAACTTCCGCTATTCATAGAATATTATGAGCAGGAGGGCGGTGATCTCATTATTAAATTTGAAGATATCGACAATCCGCAGGACGCCACACAATTAGCCGCCAAAGCACTTTTTATGGATAAAGCTGTCCTGGCAAAACTCATAGATTATACCACTAAAGAAAAAGATCTGCCCTTTGACTATGCGGATCTCATCGGTTATAAGATACTGGATATCACTATGAAAGAGGAATTAGAGATCCTCGATATATATGAATATCCACAACAGATCATGGCCAACATTGAAATTAACGGAAAAGAAATATTATTGCCCTTATCTGACAATCTCATTAAAAAGATCGATCACGGCAAAAAAGTGATAACGACAGAATTTCCGGAAGGAATATTTGAGTTGTGAGGATTAGAGGGGAGAGGCTAGAGACTAGATGCGAGAGACTAGATGCTAGAGACTAGACACTGGAGACTAGATGTAAGTGCACCAGTTCACCAGTTCACCAGTGCACCAGTGCACCAGTTTACATGAAACATTAGGCAAAAAGGGATTTTGATCTGTAACCCATCACTGATCACAAATCATAGATATTTTTCTGAATCACGCTTGCCTGCCAATCAAGGCAGGGATTAAACAGATTAAAGGATTTCACGAATCGGTGAGGTAACCAATGTTGCGAAGGATACTTCCATCTCCGCATTCTGCCAGCTCGCCATTACTGATTACTGATCACAAATCACCGATATTTTTCTGAATCTCGCTTGCCTGCCAATCAAGGCAGGGATTAAACTGATTAAAGGATTTCACTGAATGGTTGAGGTAATCAATGTTGCGAAGGATACTTATATCAGCGCCTGCAGCTAAATCGCCATTAACGATTACTAATTACCGATATTTTTTCTGAATCACGCTTGCCTACCAATCAAGGCAGGGAATTAATAGGATTAAAGGATTACACTGAATCGGTAAGGTGAACAATGTTGCGAAGGATACTTCCATCTCCGCATTCTGCCAGCTCGCCATTACTGTGTCATGTCCTAAAAAAAGTAGACAAATAATATATTATAATTATTGTTAATGTTTTCTTTTTTGCTTCTTTTTTCTTTTGTTAATTTCACACAAGTTTGTTAGTAACTTTTT
>Ga0247738_10000896_pt1 | contig 10960 bp, 10 predicted proteins | sample UWRJL013104B2_FD_180936 | JGI IMG/M metagenome (GOLD analysis project Ga0247738, IMG submission 180936) | Plant litter microbial communities from Arlington Agricultural Research Station in Wisconsin, United States - UWRJ-L013-104B-2 | ecosystem: Environmental > Terrestrial > Plant litter >...
ATCCTTCAGCAAGCGCGCCCCCGTCGTCATCGGAGTCGTCGCGGCGCTCGCCGTGGGCGCCATCGTCGGCGGTGTGTCCGGTGCGGGAGTCGCCCTCTGGGCCACCTCCTCGAACACCGGCTCGCCCGTCACCGGCAGCTCGACCGCTACCACCATCACCGTCAACGATGAGAAGAACGTCACCCTCGCGACCGCCGTCGCCGCGAAGGCCCTCCCCTCCGTCGTGACCATCAGCGTCGCCGCCGACACCGGCGCGGGCACAGGCTCCGGTGTGGTCCTGACCAAGGACGGGTACATCCTCACCAACACGCACGTCGTCACCCTCGACGGCGCGGCATCCGACCCCGAGGTCACCGTCACGACGAGCGACGGCCGCCTGCTCAAGGCGAGCATCGTGGGCATCGACCCGATCTCCGACCTCGCGGTCATCAAGGTCGACGGTGTCACCGACCTGCAGCCCGCCGAGTTCGCCGACTCCGGCAAGCTCAACGTGGGCGACACCGCCGTCGCGATCGGCGCGCCCCTCGGCCTCGCTGGCACCGTGACCGACGGCATCGTCAGCTCGCTCAACCGCAGCATCACGATCGCGTCGTCGGCGCTCCCCGAGACCAGCGACGAGGAGACCCCCGCTCCGGATGACGGCGGCGAGACCCCCTACGACTTCTGGAACTTCGACATCCCCGGCCAGAGTGCCCCCAGCACCGGCTCGTCCGCGACGATCTCGCTCTCGGTCATCCAGACGGACGCCGCGATCAACCCCGGCAACTCGGGCGGTGCGCTCCTGGATGCCGAGGGCAAGGTCATCGGCATTAATGTGGCGATCGCCTCGGCGGGCAGCACCAGCTCGAGCTCGGCCGGGAGCATCGGCGTCGGTTTCGCCATCCCGTCGAACCTTGCCGAGCGCGTGGCCAAGGAGATCATCGAGAACGGCGTTGCCACGCACGGCCTGCTCGGCGCGAGCGTTCTCGATGTCACCGAGGATGAGAACATCACCGACCCGACGGTCGTGGGCGCGAGCATCCGCGAGCTGACCGATGGCGGCGCGGCCGGCGCCGCGGGCCTCAAGGTAGGCGACATCATCACCCAGTTCAACGGCCTCCCGATCACCGGCAAGACCGACCTCACCGCGCAGGTGCGCGCCGTGGCGGCCGGCTCGAAAGCCACCGTCACCTACGTGCGTGACGGCGAGGCGGCCGAAGTCGAACTCACCCTGGGCGAGCTCAAGTAGGTAAGCCGGTCGGGCCTGCCGCTTTGGTAGGCTCGACCGACTACCAGCTCGACTCATTGGATCCCATGGCGCAGCAGCCCGACACCCTCCCCGGTGTCTCCTACGTCATGCCGGTGCTCAACGAGGTCGAGCACATCGAGGCCGCGGTCAACAGCCTCGTCGACCAGGACTACGAGGGTCCTTTCGAGGTCATCCTCGCCCTCGGCCCCAGCGTTGACGGCACCAACGACGTGATCGCCGAGATGGCGCGCATCGACCCGCGCATCCGCAGCCTCCCCAACGAACTCGGGTCGACGCCCGGCGGGCTGAACGTCGCGATTCGCGCTTCGGTCAATCCGATCGTCGTGCGGGTGGATGCCCACTCCGTGCTTCCCCGTAACTACACGCGCCTCGCCGTGAAGGTGCTGCTCGAGACCGGGGCGGACAACGTCGGCGGCATCATGAAGGCCGAGGGGACCACCCCGTTCCAGAAGGCGGTCGCCCACGCGTACGGCTCGCCGGAGGGACTCGGCGGCACCCAGCACCACGTCGGCGGCAAGGCCGGCCCCGCCGACACCGCCTACCTCGGCGTCTTCCGGCGCGACCGCCTGCTCGAGGTGGGCCTGTTCGACGAGGGCATCAAGCGCGGCCAGGACTGGGAGTTGAACCGCCGCCTGCGCCTCACCGGGGGCACCGTCTGGTTCACGCCCGAGCTCACCGTCGTCTACCGTCCTCGCTCGAGCCTGAGCAAGCTCATCCGCCAGTTCGTGGCCACCGGCATCTGGCGCGGCGAGCTCGCCCGGCGCTTCCGCTCGGCGAACGGCCTGCGCTACTTCGTGCCGCCGCTCGCGGTCATCGGCATTCTCGCGGGCCTCATCCTCGGGGTCGTCGGCATAGTGACGGGCGTGGGATGGCTCACCCTCGCGTTCGCGGTCCCCGGTCTGTACGCCCTCCTCGTGCTCGGCGCCTCGATCCGCGCGGCCCGGGAGGGGGTGCGCACCGGTCTCTGGTATCTCGTAGTGTTGCCGTGCATCCACTTCGGTTGGGGGATCGGCTTCGTGCTGGGCTACCTCACGCTGACCCGCAACATCACCGTGCACACGGGAAGGTGAAGAACATGAACCGTCCCACGAGCATCGCCGAGCTGCGCGAGGTCAGCCAGCCGCCCGAGGTGCGACAGCGCGCGAACGCGGAGCACTGGACGGCCTCGCTCTACCTGCGCAACCTCTCGCCCTACCTCACCTGGGTGCTGCTGAAGACGAGCATCTCTGCCAACGGCGTCACGGGCCTCATGATCCTGGTGGGCTGGTCGACGGCCGCCTCCCTGCTGATCCCCGGCATCGGCGGCGCCGCCCTCGCCCTCGTGCTCGGCCAACTGCAGATGCTCGTCGACTGCTCGGACGGCGAGGTGGCCCGCTGGCGCCGCACGAGCTCGCCCGCCGGGGTCTTCCTCGACAAGGTCGGCCACTACACGACCGAGGCGCTCATCCCGATCGTGCTGGGCATCCGCGCCGCCGGCTGGCCGCTCGAGTTCCCCGCGGACTTCGCGTGGACGACGGCCGGCTTCGCCCTCGCCCTCGTGATCGTGCTCAACAAGGCGCTCAACGACATGGTGCATGTGGCGCGCGCCAACGCGGGGCTGCCCAAGCTGAGCGACCGCAAGGGCGAGGCAGAGCCGAGCCAGCGCCTCGTGGCGCGCCTTCGCCGGGCCGCCCGCTTCGTGCCGTTCCACCGCCTGTACCACTCGGTCGAGCTCACGATGCTCATCTTCGCGACGGCCGTGATCGGTCTGTTCCTCCCGCCGCTCCTGGCCGAGCGAGTGCTGCTGCTCGCGCTCCTGCCGCTCGCCGTGCTCGCGCTGTTCGGCCATTTCGTCGCGATCATGGCGTCGAAGCGAGTGCGATCCTGACCACCGTCGGAGTCGTCTCGCTGACCCAGGGCACCCGACCGGATGACCTGGCCAGGGGGCTGGCGAGCCTCGCCGCTCAGACCGGCGTGACGCTCGATGTGGTCGTCGTCGGGAACGCGTGGATGCCCGTCGACCTGCCGCCCGGCGTGCGGACGGTGCACCTGCCCGAGAACCTCGGCATCCCCGCGGGCCGCAACGCCGGCGCAGGTGCTGTCACGGGCGACTACATCTTCTTCCTCGACGACGACGCGAGCATCCCGTCGCCCACCTTCCTCGCGGACGCCATCGCGAAGATCGAGGCCGACCCCACGATCGGGCTGCTGCAGCCGCGCGTCGTCGACCCGAGCGGGGTGTCGAACCCGCGTCGGTGGATTCCGCGCATCCGCAAGGGCGACCCCGAGCACTCGAGCAACGTCTTCTCCGTGTGGGAGGGGGCGACCCTGCTGCCCCGCGCCGTGTACGACGCCGCGGGCGGGTGGGGCGCGCCCTACTTCTACGCCCACGAGGGCATCGAGCTCGCATGGCGGGTATGGAACACCGGCCACCGCGTGCTCTACGCGGGCGACCTCGTGGCCAACCACCCCGCTATCGATCCCGCGCGGCACTCGTACTACTACCGGCTCAACGCCCGCAACCGGGTGTGGCTCGCCAAGCGCAACCTGCCCTGGGTGCTGGCCCCGCTCTACGTGGGCAGTTGGACGGGAATCCAGCTGCTGCGCTCGATCCGCCGGCCCGCGGGCCTGCGCGCCTGGCTGGGAGGATGGCTCGCCGGCTGGCGGGAGAACCCCGGTGGCAGGCGACGCATCAAGTGGGTAACGGTGTGGCGGATGACCCGCTCGGGCCGCCCACCGCTGGTTTGATGGTCTGATGCCGTTCCGCAAAGACTTCGCGACAGCCCGCCGGCTGGCCCGCAACATCCTCACCTCCCGACGCAACCGTCGGCAGGTGGCGGCACGCGCCGGGTCGCAGCGCAAGCCCGCACCGGGCACGATCAAGATCGCCGTCTACTTCGCCGACACCAGCGTCAACATGTACCAGCTGCGTCAGTGGTACGAGCCCCTGAAGGAGATCGCGTCGACCTGGCCGGTCGCGATCATCGCCCGGGCGCCCAGCACGGTGCTCACCCTGTGGGACGAGTCACCGGTGCCGGCGATGTATCTGCGCAGTGTCGTCGACCTCGAAGAGTTCGTGCAGAACCAAGACATCCGCATCGTCTTCTACGTCAACCAGAACGCCAAGAACTTCCAGATGTTCCGGTACGGCCGCATGTGGCACGTTTTCATCAACCACGGTGAGAGCGACAAGATGTACATGACGACCAACCAGTTCAAGGCCTACGACTACAGCTTCGTCGCCGGGGAGGCCGCCCTCGACCGGCTGCGGCACAAGCTGTGGGACTTCGACCTGAAGAAGCGTGCGATTCCCATCGGGCGGCCCCAGGCCGACCACCTCGGCGGCGCCCTGCCCTACACGCCCGACGGCCGCACCGTGGTGCTCTACGCGCCCACCTGGGAGGGCGACCGCGCGGCGGCCGCCTACGGCTCGATCGCCACCCACGGGGTGGCGCTCGCCACGGCGCTGCTCGCCTCACCGAGGCACCGCCTGATCTACCGGCCGCACCCGCGCAGCGGAGTGGTCGACCCCGAGTACCTCGCCGCGAACGAGACGATCATCGCGGCGATCGCCCGCGCCAACGCGGCCGACCCGACGGCGCAGCACGTGTTCGACCAGGGCAACGATCTCGGCTGGCAGCTCATCGCCGCCGACGTCGCGATCAGCGATATCTCCGCGATGGTCTACGACCGGCTGGCCACCGGCAAGCCCATCATCATCACGCGCCCCGCGTCCGAGCTCGCGGAGATCGACGAGAACGGCTACCTCGGTTCGTGCGAGTGGTTGTCCGTTGAGGAGGCGCCGGGCATCCTCGCCGCCGTGGAGCGTGTTCAGGTCGACGCCGAGGCCCGGGAGCGCCTGCTGTTCTGGGCGCAGCGCCACTTCGGCGACACGACACCGGGGGAGGCGACACGGCGGTTCAGGTCGGCGATCACCAAGCTCATGAGCCAGTGGGAGCGCCACCGCCGGATTCACGCGGGTGATGTTCCTGGCAGCGAGGGCGACCCGTTCGACGAGTACGACGACGACGCGGTGCCGGGCGGTAACTAGACGCTCGCCCGCCAGAGGTACTCGATCCCGTTGGGACGGAACCACCGGACCACGAGGATCGAACCGCGCTCGAGGGCGTCCGGCTCGATGGTGACCTCGAGGGCCTCGCCGGGCTGGAGCTTGGCCGGGGCGTTTGCGGCGAGCATCCCCGCGCCGTGCAGGGTCACGGCGACGCCATGCACCGCCTCGGCGCTCGTGTTGAGCACGCGGTAGTGCGGGGGAGTGCGATCGAGCCTGAAGGGCACGCGGTAGGCATCCTCATACATATATGAAGTCTAGGCGCGACCGCCGACACTTACGCCTGGGGTGTGGGCAGTTCCCGCCGGGAGCGCCGGGGACCCCTCACGGCCTTCGGAGACTTCGGCGTCTTGGGCGCCTTCGGTGCCTTGGGCGGCTTGGGGACGATCGCCAGCCACTCCGGGAAGGTCGCGGGCGGCGGACCGAACCCCTCCCGCGCGGTTCGCACGATCTGGCGGCCCAAGAGGTGGTTTCCGCCGCCGCCGATCACCGCTCCGATGCCGAACGGGATGAGCCTGCCGACCACGTTCGTGCCCTGCGCGATCGCGAACTTCTTCATGAAGGTGACCTTGAGGCGGTCGGCGATGGGGCCCACCACGGCCCGCGGGAGGCTCTTCGTGATCGTCTCGCCCCAGAACGCCGACCTGGCGCCGCCGCCCGCGGCCTGACCGGCGAGCTGCTTGACGAGGTCGCTGCCCGCGGTGCCGAGCACCATCGTCATGACCAGGGCGCGGGCTCGGTCCGGGTCGTCGACGACGATGCCGTGCACCTCGGTGACCGACTGCGCGAAGAGTGCGCTCGCCTCCAAGAATCCGGCCGTCTCCACGCCGGAGAGGGCGAGCGATGCCCCCGTTCCGATCGCGGGAACCGCGGCGCTGGCCCCGACGACCGCCCCGCCCGCGGTCACCGCGGTGAGGTAGCGGCGCTCGAGCGTGCGGATGATCTCGTCCGGGGTCGCGTTGGGGCGGCCTCGCCGGATGCTGCGGATGTGGGCGAGCACTGCCGGGCGCTGCACGGTGAGCACGCGGTCGATCCCACGCACGACCATCGGGTTGGAGACTTCGATCTCCCGGGATTTGGCCATGGCTCCACCGTAGCCGACGCCCCCGATTGCCCCGGGGGACTATCAGCCGGGGTAGTCGGTGTTGTAGCGGTCGAGCACGTCGCCGATGGAGCCGTCGAGAACGAGCGCGCCCTTGTCGAGGTAGAGGCCGCGCGTGCAGAACCGGCGGAGGTCTTTCTCGCTGTGCGACACGAAGAAGAGGGTGCGACCGCCCGCGAGCAGTTCCTCAATGCGGCGGTAGCACTTCTCGCGGAAGTTCTTGTCGCCGACGGCGAGCACCTCGTCCACCAGCATGATGGGCTCCTCCAGGCGGGAGATCACCGAGAACGCGATGCGTACCTTCATCCCGCTCGAGAGGTGCTTGTAGGGGGTGTCGAGAAAGTCGCCGATCTCGGCGAACTCGATGATCTCGTCGAACCGGTCGGTGATCTCGGCCTTCGACATTCCGTGCAGCCCCGCCGTGAGGTAGACGTTCTCGCGCACCGTCAGATCGTCGACGAAGCCCCCGGTGATCTCGATGAGCGGCGCCACGCCGCCGTGGACCGACACGGAGCCCTCGTCCGGCAGGATCACCTCGGCGACGAGCTTGAGCAGCGTGGACTTGCCCTGGCCGTTGCGGCCGACGACGCCGATCGCCTCGCCCTGCTGCACGTCGAACGTGACCCCGCGCAGCGCCCAGAACTCGTTGGCCCGCGCCCGGCGCTTGCGGCTGGCGAAGAGGTCTTTGAAGTTCCGGCGCGATCGGCGATTGCGCCGGAACCTGATCCCCGCGTCGTGCACCCTGATCACCGGGTCAGCCATCAGATCTCCTTGAGCACTGCGCGCTCGGTACGGGTGAAGACGAGGATGCCCACGATGAGGATCACGGTGGTGACGGCGGCGCCGATGCCGATGCTGAGCCAGTCGAGCTGCTCGGGGAAGAACGCCGCGCGGTACATCGAGAGGATGCCCACGAGCGGGTTGAAGCTGGCCAGGAGGTGAAGGCTCTGCGGCAGGTCGGTGACGCCGTAGATGATGGGGCTCGCGTAGAACAGGAAGCGCAGCGCGAGCTTGGTCGCGCGCTCGAGGTCGCGGAAGAAGATCACCAGGGGTGCCACGATGAGGCCCACGCCCACTGTCAGCGCGGCCTGCAGAACCACGGCGAGCAGGAAGTAGACGGCCTCCCAGTGGAGCGTCGCCCCCGCGAAGATCGCGAAGGCGGCGAGCACCGGCAGGCTCGCGATGAACTCGATGCCCTTGGAGAGCGCGAGGCGCACCACCCAGATCGTGCGCGGGATCTTCGTCGACCGGATGAGCTTGGCCTCGCGGATGTACGCGCGCGTGGAATCCGAGACGGCCCCGTTGAACCACATCCACGGCAGTAGGGCCGAGAGCAGGAACACGATGTAGGGCTCGTTGCCGACCCCGCGCTGGAACACCTGCGTGAAGACGAACCAGTAGATGCCGGCCATCACGAGCGGGTCGAGGATCGACCAGATGTAGCCGAGCGCCGATGTCGAGTACCGCACGCGGAGGTCGCGCACCGTGAGCAGCCACAGGGAGCGCCGGTACCGGGCGAAGGCCGAACGCGGGGGGCGCACTACCTCGATCGCGGACACGCGCTCAATAGTATGCGGAGACGGCGGCTGCGCGGATCGAGCCTGTCGAGATCTCACCAGCGAGTCGCCAGCGGGTGAGGTCTCGACAGGCCCGACCCACGGGTCACACGAAGAGGTTCGCGCGCTCCAGGTCTTCGGCGAAGTCGATCTCGACCGCGTACAGGTCGGAAATGTCGACGGGCTCGATGCGGATCTTGTCCTGCTCGATCGCGAGCTCGAGGCCGCGCTCGAAATAGTCCTGGTCGTCGACGCGCTTGAGCTGGCGCAGCAGCACGGCCTTGTCGTCGCGGGAGATGTAGTTGATGCCGACGGCCTCGCCCAGTCCGCCGACGACGGTCTTCGAGAGCTCCTTGATGAAGCCCTCCGCGTCGGTCGTGTACTTGACCTCCTCGTCAGACACCTTCGCGGTGTTGACGGAGACGAACGACTGGTCGCGGGCGACCATCTTGGCGGCGCGCTCGAGGGCAGCCGGGTCGAAGACCACGTCGCCGTTCATCCACAGGACGCCGCCGGGGGCGGAGGCCTGCAGGGCGCGCATGAGGCTCTTGGAGGTGTTGGTCTGGTCGTACTGCTCGTTGTAGACGAACGACGCCTCGGGGAACGCCTCGATGATGTGCTCGAGCTTGTAGCCGACAACGACCGTGACCTGGGCGGCGTTGCCGAAGGCGTGACGGATGTTGTCGAACTGCTGCTTCATGATGGTGCGGCCGTCGGCGAGCTCGGTGAGCGGCTTGGGCAGCGAGCGGCCCAGTCTGCTGCCCATTCCGGCGGCGAGGATGACGATCTGCGTGGTCACGATGGACTCCCTGGTTGTGTCAGGTCCCCTGGCGGTGCGGCTCGCGTGAAAGTGTTCGCCGTCCGTTAACCAAGGGGATGCTCTGTGGACACACCTTTGTGCTGACCCAAGGTTATCGGGGCCACCTGTGCAGAGCACGGGAACTGCGGGGTTGTTGTGTATTTGTGATGCAAGCTCAGGGGGCCCTCCAAGGATTGGTAGGTTGGTCCGGTGGACAACGCCCCAGACCCCGGCCCTGACAAGAAGCCGACGCCTCGGACGAACAGCCGATCCAGCGCGACGCGAAAACCACCGCCTGTGCGCAAGCCTACGGCGCGCAAGGTGACGCCGAAGGCCCCCGTTGCCCCAACAAAGCCCCCCGTTTCGGAGAAGACTTCCCCCGTTCCGCGAGACGCGGCAGAGCAGTCGCAGATCGAGGACGCCACCGTGCTCGCCCCGCGGGACGCCGAGCTCAAGGACAGAGCCGCCGTCGAGGAGGCTCCGGTCGAGGTCGTCGCGGAGGGGCCCATCGAGACCCCCGCCGTGACCGAGCGGCCAGCCGTGAAAGCCGCCGCCAAGCCGGCCGCGAAGACCGTGGCCAAGCCGCGGACCGCGGCCACCCCCGCGCCGGCAAAGCCGGCCGCGAAGCCCACGAAGACCAGGCCGGCGAGGGCGAAGCCCCAGCCCCGCACGACCGCGGTCGTCGACAAGGGCACGCCTGTCGTGCTGTCCGTCGTCGGCCTCACCAAGAGCTTCGACGACAAGGTCGCCGTCGCGGGTATCGACCTCGAGGTCAAGGTGGGCGCGTTCTACGGCATCGTCGGTCCGAATGGTGCCGGCAAGACGACGACCCTCTCCATGATCACCGGCCTGCTGCGACCGGACTCCGGCAGGGTGACCGTGAACGGTTCCGACGTGTGGACCGACACGGTGCAGGCGAAGCGGATGATGGGCGTGCTGCCCGACCGCCTGCGACTGTTCGACCGCCTCACCGGTGGCCAACTCCTGTACTACGCGGGCGTGCTGCGCGGCCTCGACGGTACCGTCGTGCGCGAGCGCACCGCCGACCTCGCGCACGCGTTCGGGCTCGAGGAGTCCCTCGGACGACTCGTGAGCGACTACTCAGCGGGGATGACCAAGAAGATCGCGCTCGCCGCGGCGATGATCCACTCGCCCCGACTGCTCGTGCTCGATGAGCCGTTCGAGTCAGTGGACCCCGTCTCGGCGGCGACCGTCACCGAGATCCTCAAGAAGTACGTGGCGGCGGGCGGCACCGTGGTGCTGTCGAGCCACAGCATGGACCTCGTGCAGCGCATCTGCGACTACGTCGCGGTGGTCGTCAACGGCGAGATCCTCGCCAACGGCACCATGGAGTCGGTGCGCGACGGCCAGACCCTCGAGGAGCGCTTCGTCGAGCTCGCGGGCGGCCGCACCACCGTGGAGGGGCTCGAGTGGTTGCACAGTTCCTCCGCCTGAAACTCCAGCTCGTTGCCGGCGGCTTCCGGCGTCCACCCGCCCAGCTCGCCGGGATGATCATCGGTCTTGCCTACGTGCTCGTTATCGCGGGAGTGCTCGCCGGGGGCATCGGGATGCTGCGGCTCGACACCGCGGACATCACGCGCGTTGTGCTCATCGTGCTCGGCGCGACAGTGGTGCTCGGCTTCCTGCTGCTACCGCTCGCGTTCGGGGCGGACGATCCCCTTGACCCCCGCAAGTTCGGGCTGTTCGGCATCCCGACGAGCCGTCTGGCCCTGTCGCTCGCCGTGGCTGCGGCGGTGAGCATCCCGACCCTCGTCCTCGCCGTCATCACGATCGCCCAGGTGGTCGCGTGGTCGCGCGGTCCCGTCCCCGTGCTGTTCGCCCTCGTGGCCGCCGTGCTCATCGTTCCGACGTGCGTGCTCGCCTCCCGCGTGTCGACGGCGTTCGCGGCATCCTTCCTCACCTCGCGCCGGTCGCGCGACAGCTCGGGAATCCTGCTCGCGTTCGTGCTCGCCGTGGCGGCGCCCGTGGCCGCCCTCGCGGCGACCGCCGACTGGCAGGCGCAGGTGCTGCCCGTTCTGCGGCGCATCGCCGCCGTGATCTCGTGGACGCCGTTCGGTGCCGCCTGGAGCGCGCCCGGAGACGCCGCGCTCGGCCGCACCGACCTCGCGCTGCTCAAGCTCGCGATAGCGCTCGCGTTCCTCGCCCTGCTGTGGTTCGCGTGGCGCGCCATCGTGGGCATGGTGCT
>Ga0247738_10000898_pt1 | contig 10946 bp, 9 predicted proteins | sample UWRJL013104B2_FD_180936 | JGI IMG/M metagenome (GOLD analysis project Ga0247738, IMG submission 180936) | Plant litter microbial communities from Arlington Agricultural Research Station in Wisconsin, United States - UWRJ-L013-104B-2 | ecosystem: Environmental > Terrestrial > Plant litter >...
TCTGGATCAAGCCAGAACATCAAAAATTCCGGTTCTGATTGTAACACAAGCAGAAGCCGAAGCCGCTGAAAAGGGCAAACCGACAGGCAAAAAAACATGGGTATATACTGCCAAAAATGTGCGCGATTTTGCCTTTGCTACCTCACGCAAATTTATCTGGGATGCCATGCAGGTAGACGTTGAAGGCAAAAAAGTATGGGCCATGTCGTTATACCCTAAAGAGGCCAATCCACTTTGGGGCCAATATTCTACCCGTGTGGTAGCGCATACCTTGGTTAGCTATTCCAAACGTACCATTGCATATCCGTATCCGGTGGCTTATTCTGTACACGGTACAGTAGGTGGTATGGAGTACCCGATGATGAGCTTCAACGGCGCTCGTCCTGAAGCTGACGGCACTTATTCAGAAGGCACTAAAAACTTCCTGATTCTGGTAATTATACATGAGGTAGGCCATAACTTCTTCCCGATGATTGTAAACTCCGACGAACGCCAGTGGTCATGGATGGACGAAGGTCTGAACTCTTTCTTAGAAGGATTAACCTGCCTGGAGTGGGACAGAAACTTTCCGGCTACGGGTATCGAGCCGCAATATATTACCAGCTATATGAAACTGGATGCCGATAAGCAGAACTCAATTATGAGTAGTTCGGATAATATCCTGCCCGGCACTTTTGGCCCTAATGCGTATTCAAAGCCTGCAACAGGTCTTAACATGCTGCGTGAGACTATTATGGGTCGTGAGCTGTTCGATTACGCATTTAAAGAATACGCTCGCCGTTGGGCGTTTAAACACCCTACACCTGCCGACTTCTTCCGTACGATGGAAGATGCATCAGGTGTTGACCTCGACTGGTTCTGGAAAGGTTGGTTCTATGGCGTTGAGCCGGTTGATCAGGCCATTGCCAATGTAGAGTGGTACGGCATTGATTCGCAAGACCCTACCAAAGTAAAAGCAGCGGCCCGCACAGATGCCGATGCCAAGAGAGAGACACTGAGCAATATCCGTAACAAAACTGATATCAAGCAGACTGTGGTAGAGGCTGATTCAACCATGAGAGACTTCTATAATTCTTACGACAAATTTGCCGTAACCGAAGCCGACAAAAAGAAATACGACCAGTACGTTTCTACGCTATCAGCCGATGAACGCAAAATGGTAGATGAAGGCAAGAACTTTTATGTACTTAGCCTGAAGAACAAAGGCGGTCTGGTTATGCCCGTAATCATAAGAATGGAATTTGAAGACGGTACTTTTGAGGATGTAAGAATACCGGTTGAATTGTGGAGATTGAACGATAAAGAAGTGAAAAAGACTTTGATAACTACCAAAAAAGTAGCGAAGTTTAAACTTGATCCTTATCATGAAATTCCTGACATAGATACTTCTGACAACACCTTCCCGAAAGAACCTGAGCAGCCTACGCGTTTCCAGGCGTTCAAGCAAAGAGGTTTTAACCCGGGGCCTAACCCAATGCAGGAAGCCAAAAAGAACCAGCCGTCAGGCGTGCAAACAAGTGGAGAGAAGAAATAACAATTCTTACCAGAATAATGTTAAATTTAGCCGGAGAGATTGCTCTCCGGCTTTTTTTATTCATCCAACCACCTATACAGCGTATGCAAACAATAAAACTTTCGATAGACAATCATATTGCCCATGTAATAATGAACCGGCCTGAAAAGGCAAATGCACTGAACCAGCCGGCATGGGACGAAATAAAGGAGATTTTTGAGAATCTTGATGAAAACCCAGAAGTGCGGGTAATTGTGCTGGAGGGCGGAGAAAGCAAGCACTTTTGTGCAGGCATTGATTTAAGCCTGTTGATGTCGGTTTCACAAACGGATATTACCTGTGAGGGGAGAAGAAGAGAAAAAGTGCGGAAAGATGTGTTCCGTCTGCAGGCGCCTATCAATGCCATTGAGAACTGCTCTAAGCCTGTATTAGTAGCTGTTCATGGTGGTTGTATAGGAGGTGGGCTGGATATTATCTGTGCCTGCGATATGCGCTATTGCACCGAAGACGCCTTCTTTACCATTAAGGAAATAGACATGGGCATGGTAGCCGATTTGGGCACCTTACAACGCCTCCCCAAACTGATAGGCGAGGGTTGGGTACGTGAAATGGCCTATACAGGCCGGCATGTAGAGGGCAAAGAAGCCGAGAAAATAGGCATAGTCAATAGAGCCTTTGCTGATAAAACCACCATGATGGAAGAGGTATTTAAACTCGCTGCTACCATTGCAGCAAAATCGCCTTTATCTATCCGTGGTACCAAACATATTTTGCTGCACACCAGAGACCATTCTGTGGCAGATGGGCTCAACTACATGGCCACCTGGAATGCCGGCATGCTGCTTTCAAACGATCTGCAGGAGGCATTTACGGCTAAAATGCAAAAGCGTGATGTGAGTTTTGAGGATTAGCACAATAACCAGACCGCTATTAAAGTAAAAAACCCTGCCGATTGACAGGGTTTTTTGATATATTTTCTGAACGAATTATGCCATAGCATAAGCGCCTTTGCTTTCCTGGCGTTTACGCTCGTTTTCGTCAAGGTAAATTTTACGCATACGAATCGACTTAGGCGTAATTTCCAGATACTCATCTTTCTGGATATACTCCATTGCATCCTCTAAAGAGAAGTTGATTTTCGGAGCGATACGCACGTTGTCATCAGAACCTGAAGCACGCATGTTGGTAAGTTTCTTCGCTGTTTGAAGGTTAACCACAATATCGTTCTGACGGTTGTGCTCACCTATTACCATACCCATATAAATGTCTTCATTCGGGTCGATAAAGAATACACCCCTGTCTTGCAATTTGTCAATTGAATAAGGTGTTGCAGGGCCATTACCCATCGAAATCAATGAACCATTGATACGACCCGGAATTGCGCCTTTAAATGCCTCATATGACTTAAAGCGGTGGTTCATGATTGCCTCACCAAAAGTAGCTGTAAGTACGCTTGAGCGCAGACCAATCAAACCACGAGAAGGAATATTGAACTCCAAGTGTTGTAAGTCACCTTTAGGTTCCATAATTAACAACTCGCCTTTGCGTTGCGTTACTAACTCAATTACTTTTCCGGCTGTTTCTTCCGGCACGTCTACTACTAGGGTTTCAACAGGCTCAAGTCTCTCACCGTTTTCACCTTCTTTATATAATACCTGTGGCTGGCCAACTTGTAGTTCGTATCCTTCACGGCGCATGGTTTCAATCAAAACCGACAAGTGAAGAATACCACGACCAAACACTATAAATTTATCTTCTGTGTCACCGGTTTGAACACGCAACGCAAGGTTTTTCTCGGTTTCTTTCATCAGACGGTCACGTAAGTGGCGCGACGTAACGAATTTACCTTCTTTACCAAAGAACGGCGAGTTATTGATGGTGAACAACATGTTCATAGTTGGCTCATCAATAGAAATACGTGGTAGTGGTTCCGGATTCTCTGCATCGGCAACGGTATCACCAATCTCAAAGTCTTCAATACCGATTACGGCACATATCTCACCTGAACTAACTTCTGATACTTTTGCTTTGCCAAGGCCTTCAAAAACGTGTAATTCTTTGATACGCATCTTTTTGGCGCTGCCATCCGCTTTACAAAGCGCTACCTGCATACCCTCTTTCAATACGCCTCTGGCAACACGGCCGATAGCAATACGACCAACGAAAGAAGAGAAATCAAGTGAGGTAATCTGCATTTGTACAGAACCTTCCACAACCGGAGATGCCGGAATGTTGGCAACGATAGCATCTAACAAAGGAATAATGTCTGTCGTTGGTTTTTTCCAGTCGGTGCTCATCCAACCTTGTTTTGATGAACCATATAAACATGGAAAATCAAGCTGGTCTTCAGTAGCATCCAGGTTAAACATCAAGTCGAATACCTGCTCGTGCACCTCATCAGGGCGGCAGTTTTCTTTATCAACTTTATTTACTACCACAATCGGTTTCAAACCTAATTGTAAAGCTTTACCTAATACAAAACGGGTTTGAGGCATTGGTCCCTCAAAAGCATCAACTAATAGAATAACACCGTCGGCAAGTTTCAAAACACGTTCAACTTCGCCTCCGAAGTCGGCGTGGCCCGGGGTATCTATAATATTGATTTTTACATCGTTATAACGTACTGATACGTTTTTTGACACAATGGTGATTCCGCGCTCACGTTCAAGGTCATTGTTATCAAGAATCAAATCACCAAATTCCTGATTATCTCTGAAAATTTTTGAAGCATGAATAATTTTGTCAACCAGCGTTGTTTTACCGTGGTCAACGTGGGCAATGATGGCAATGTTTCTAATATTTTGCATGAAGTCTAAACTGTTATCGTAATGCGCCAATCTTTACCCCAACGCATCTACGGATAAACGACTAACGAACTACACCTTTTTAAAATAAACTGCAAAATTAGAAAAATACAATGAGAAATCCTTGTTTTTGCCGCATTATCCTATGATTATTAAATTGTTAATTAGAATAATGCAAAAAGGGAAGTGTTTTTCAGATAAGCGTACTCAAAAGAAGTATATACGGGAAGTCGAAAAAATGAAGGGTTATTGTAAAAAATATTTTGTATAAATGCGGGTAAGTAAAAATGCCTGAGCAGATGCGGCCTTACCCGTTGTTTAATTTATATAAACAAGGTCTTGAAAAACCTTAAAACTCTTTCAGAATTATCATTTTTGATTCTACCGTATTTGAAATGTTCCCTGCACGGTCTTTTATAGTAATCTGATATTTCAGTGAATCTTTGCCTTTGGCATCAATAGAGTTATGAAAATAGACCAAAGAGTAATCAAGCGTTCCTTCTATAGGGCCTGACTTGCCGTCGTCTTTCAAGCGCATGAAAAAACCAGATTCTGGCACTTTTTGTTGTACTTCCTGAAAAACGCCGTTTTTGCTCCTGTAGATTCGTAGCATATAATTGAAGTCCTGTTTTTCTACGGCTACTTTTCTTTCTTCTTCATTCAACCCTAAATCACCGTCACCGTCTTCAAAGTGCACACTAATAGTAACTATGTCTTTTTTTGAACCCGAGAAATCATCCAGCATGGTTTCCTTGCTCACATTTTTAAACTCAATATAGGGTGTTGTATCAAAAGATACATCATTATAACAGCCTGTTAATAAAGCCACTACACTAAAAACAACCAATACTGAAACCTTTTTCATTTCTAATCTGTAATTTTATAAGCAATTTAGTATAAAAAAGATAGTTTAGGGTTTGAAACAAGTATTTTTTGTTGGCTACCTGATAAACTACTAATTAATCTCTTACATGGGTATCCGCGACGAACTCAAATCGGCAGTGCTTCAATTGAATGATAATTCTCAGAATCCGAATACTTTTGAAGAATTGGCTCTTGAGATTTTCCGTTTTCAGGCATCAGCTAATCCTGTTTATAAGGAGTATCTGGGTTTTTTAAGAATTGATCCGCAACGTATCAATCGTTTAGAAAAAATCCCCTTTTTGCCTATTCAGTTTTTTAAGCACCATAAAGTTATTACCGACAACGCTCCTACGCAAATTGTTTTTGAAAGCAGCGGTACAACTCAGCAAAATGTTAGCAAACATTACGTAAGTGATTTGCCTTTTTATGAGCACATCAGCCAGAAAATCTTTGAACGATTCTATGGCCCTGTTACCGACTATCACATACTGGCGCTGCTGCCCTCTTATCTTGAACGAAATAATTCATCGTTGGTGTATATGGTGCAGAGTTTTATTTATCGCACTTACTCCCGCGAATCAGGTTTCTATCTTCATAATACGGCCGAACTGCTTGAAAAGCTGCAGCAGCTTTCAGAGAACACGCAAACCCACCGGAAAGTTTTGCTTATAGGTGTAACTTTTGCCCTGCTCGATCTGGTAGAAGAAGGCCATAATCTTGACTTTATGCAAAACCTGAAAGACAGACTCATTGTGATGGAAACCGGCGGTATGAAAGGAAGACGAAAAGAGCTGCTACGGGAAGAAGTGCACGAGATTCTGAAAAAAAGTTTACCTATTGAACATATCCATTCTGAATACGGAATGACAGAACTGCTATCGCAGGGGTATTCGAAAGGGGAGGGGATATTTGACCTGCCCAATACCATGAAGATCCTGTTGCGTGAAATAAACGACCCGTTCAAAATTATTTCTACGCAGTTTCATCCGGGCTTATCTAAAGAAGGAGTTATTCGGGGAGGTATTAATGTAGTAGACCTGGCCAATATTGATTCTTGCTGCTTTATAGAAACACAAGACCTGGGGGCGTATCAGACCGAAAGTCAGCAGTTCAGTGTTATCGGCCGTTTCGATAATTCCGATATCCGGGGCTGTAATCTACTGGCTATTTAGTATAAAAACCGGTTGATTGTTCGTAGCACCGGCGGAAGGTAAAGTGTGCCGAATATATTGACATGTACCATTAAAGGGTAGATATTGTAGATAGGCACACGCTCTTCGAACCGGGGTTGTAGCGGGAAACTCTCATGATAGGCTTCATAAAACCGGTTGTCGAATCCATCAAAAAGCGTTGTAAAGGCCAGTTCTATTTCGCGGTTGCCATAATATACCGCCGGGTCTATTAAGCAGGGATCACCTGTGTTATCGGCAATTACATTGCCCGACCACAAGTCTCCATGTAGTAAAGCCGGACTTTCGTCGGGCAACAGGTTGGGTAGTACCTTATAGAATTGTTGAAATTTATCATATACCTCTTTACTGATTAAATCATTGTAATAAGCAAGCCCTGCTTGTGTATTAAGCCGTTTTTCAATAAAAAAATTTATCCAGTCGGTGTTAGGTTCATTATGCTGTTCTAAAGAGCCAATGTAGTTGTTGAAAGCAAGGCCGAACGAATCGTTGGTGTTGCGGTGTAAAGCCGCCAGGTTTTGTCCCAGCACCTCCCAATAATCAGAGCCGGGCTTGGCGCATTCAATGTTTTCCAGAATAAGGTAATCGTGCCCGTCTCTTCTTCCCCAATTAATTACCTCAGGTGTTCTCAGCACCTCAGCTTTGCGCAATAAATCCAGCCCCTGGGCTTCTGCCTCAAACATACCTTCATAGTTGAGTGTATTGTACTTAATAAAATATTTACCCTCGTTGGTATCTACCTGCACGGTTATGTTGATGCTTCCTCCCTGCAGCAGGCGATATTCGTTCACGTGTACATCACGCCCCAGGGTTTCAAAAAGGACACCCTCAAAGAATTGAAATTGATCTTCTGCCATTTGCATAATCCTGCCGCCTATAAGTAATGTTATCCGAACGCCCACCCTGCATGTTGCCTGTACAGTGTACTGTTTGCAATCTGTTTTTCGGTTAATGCTTATTCAAGCAAAATAAAAACTTTCTCACTAAATTTTACGACCTTTGCCAATGAAACAGAGGCTTTTGTTATAACCAATGGTTCATAAAAGATTGCCTCGGTTCCACTCTAAACCATATTTTAATATAATTGTTGTACATCTTATAAAATATAGGCTTGTAATTTGAATAGTAGTAACGTAGGTACAACAAGTTTTATTCTAATATAAAAAGCATTCAGGACACTACATGAAAAGAAGTTTAGCTATTTTGGGCTCAACGGGGTCAATTGGTACGCAGGCATTAGAGGTAGTAGCCGCAAACCCCGATATTTTTGAGGTTGAGGTGCTCACAGCCCAGAACAACGCCGACTTATTGATTGAGCAGGCGGTGAAATTCAGACCCAATGTAGTGGTGATATCGAACGAAGCTTTGTATGATAAGGTTTTCTCTGCACTTGACCCGCTCAATATTAAAGTATATGCCGGAGAGAAATCGCTGGCTTCGGTAGTGCAGATGGAATCGGTGCACATGGTTCTTACGGCGCTGGTTGGTTACGTGGGTCTTATACCTACCATTGCGGCCATTAAAGCAGGCAAACATATTGCGCTGGCTAATAAAGAAACACTGGTAGTGGCAGGAGAATTGGTAACAGAGCTGGCACGTACCCATAAAGTTGATATTCTTCCGGTTGACTCTGAGCATTCAGCCATTTTCCAGTGTCTGGTAGGTGAGTTTCATAACCCAATCGAGAAAATTATCCTTACTGCTTCCGGAGGTCCTTTTCTGGGCAAAGACCGGGAGTTTCTTAAAACCGTTACCAAACAACAGGCACTGAAACACCCCAACTGGAGCATGGGGGCAAAAATTACTATCGATTCGGCTTCGCTGATGAATAAGGGGCTGGAGGTAATAGAAGCCAAATGGTTGTTTGACCTTACGCCCGGACAAATAGAGGTAGTGGTGCATCCGCAGAGTATCATCCATTCTATGGTGCAGTTTGAAGACGGCAGTATTAAAGCGCAGATGGGCCTGCCCGATATGCGCGTGCCTATACAATTTGCTTTGTCGTATCCTGTCCGTCTGAAATCAGATTTCCCAAGGTTCGATTTCACCCGATATCCATCACTTACTTTTCAGCAGCCCGATACGCATACATTCCGTAACCTGGGCTTTGCCTTTGAGGCGCTCACCAAAGGAGGCAATATGGCCTGCATAGTTAACGCAGCTAACGAAATAGCCGTGGCTTCGTTCCTGAAAGATGAGATTGGTTTTCTGGAAATGTCTGATTTGATTGAAGAATGCATGACCAAGGTGAGTTTTATTAAAACACCAACGCTGGAAGACTATATTCAGACAGACGAAGAAACCCGCCGCATGGCGTTGGAATTCTCTTTTTAATAACTACGCCTTCAAAGAAACAGACGTATACTTATTGCCACTACCCCTTAAAACTGCTGTGTAAGAGGGAAAAAGGTAACAGAAATACCCATCAAATGCCCTTGTAGACACAGTTTTGTAGTTAAACTACGAAAAACTAAGTATCTTTGGGCGAAATTATAAAGATATGAAAAAACCATTTTATGTTCTCTACGAAGACAATCACCTCATTGTTGTCAATAAAACACCAGGCGTGTTAGTACAGGGAGATTCTACCGGAGATAAAACATTAGCAGATTACGTAAAAGATTATATTAAAGAAAAATATAACAAACCCGGCGATGTGTTCTTAGGCACTGTTCACCGGCTTGACCGCCCCGTGAGCGGCATAGTAGTATTTGCACGTACATCAAAGGCGCTGGAACGCATGAACGAACTTTTCCGCCGCCGTGATGTGCAGAAAATCTACTGGGCTGTGGTGGGTAAAAGGCCGGAGAAGAAAAGCGGTAAGCTGACTAACTGGCTGGTTAAGAATGAAGAGAAAAACATTGTTACAGCCTACGATACCGAGGTAAATGGCTCGCAGAAAGCAGAGTTGAATTACCGCTATCTGGGCGAAATAAACCACTTTCATTTACTAGAGGTAAATCCAATAACCGGCCGTCCGCACCAGATCAGGGTGCAATTGGCAACTATGGGTTGCCCCATAAGAGGCGATATAAAATACGGCTTCCCGAGAACCAACCCCGAGGGCAACATCAATCTCCATGCCCGTCGCTTATACTTTGTTCATCCGGTTAAAAAAGAGCCAATCCTGTGTATTGCTCCATTGCCCGAGAACCCGTTCTGGGAAGAGTTTCTTGAATTAGACACTGAAGATATTAAAACTGAAAATCTGGACTTTTTGTATTAAGCAAAAGTCCGGGTTTTTCGCTCCTGCTTCTTCGTTTGTTGGCATCAATCAACCCATTAATATATTAAAAATGAATCGTAGAAATTTTATTTCCAAAAGCGCTATGGTTGCAGGAGCGTCTGCTTTGCCTATTGGCGCTTCGCTGGCAGCAGAAACACAGCATAGCACGCCTAAAGCAAGCGCAGCCGACAAGTATAAGCTTTTGTATGCGCCGCATTTCGGTATGTTCGAAAACCTGGCCGGTAAAGACCTGATTGACCAGTTGAAGTTTATGGCCGACAACGGGTTTATGGCGCTTGAAGACAACGGCATGCTGGGCCGCCCTGTAGATGTGCAGAAGAAGATAGGTGAAACACTCACAAAGCTCAATATGAAAATGGGGGTATTTGTGATTGATGGGGGCGATAACTGGAAAATATCTCTGGCAACCGGAAAGAAAGAATTTCTTGAAAATTTCCTTAAAACCTGCCGCGCCTCGGTTGAGGTAGCCAAGCGCGTTAATGCCAAGTGGGCAACGGTGGTGCCGGGATTCTTCGAGAGACGATTACCCATTGGTATTCAGACCGCCAACGTAGTTGATGCTTTACGCCGCGCTTGCGACATTCTGGAGCCGCATGGCCTAACAATGGTACTTGAGCCGCTTAGCGATACTCCTGAGTTGTTTCTGCGTCATTCAGACCAGACCTACATGATATGTAAAGCTGTTAATAGTCCTTCATGCAAGATTCTGTTTGATATGTGGCACATGCAGCGCAATGAAGGCCGCCTGACACAAAATATGGACTGGTGCTGGAGCGAAATAGCGTACTTCCAGATTGGGGATGAACCCGGCCGTAATGAGCCTACTACCGGAGAGGTAAATTATAAAAGCCTCTTTAAACACATTTACGATAAATCGAAAGCCAATAATCAGGAGTTTATTCTAGGTATGGAACACGGAAATGCCTATAAAGGAGCAGAAGGAGAGAAGAAGCTGATAGAAGCCTACCGCTGGAGCGATAACTTCTGAAACAATAACACATAAGCTTAAAATAATAAAGGTATCGGGTGTAAACCTGATACCTTTATTATTATTGGTGCTAAATAAAAAAGTCTTATTCGTTTGTATCGAATAAGACCTTCAAGCTATCTGATTAAGAATTATTTCTTAGTTGTATCAGCAGCAACTGTAGTGTCAGCTACAATTGTAGTATCTGGAGTAACGGCAGTTGCAGTTGTGTCAACAGCTGTTGAGTCAGCAGTAGTTTCTGATTTAGAAGTACAAGCTGCAAGAGATGCCATACCGGCTACGAATAAAATTGCAAATACTTTTTTCATTTCTTTTTGATGTTTAAGGTTTGAAACGCATT
>Ga0247738_10000901_pt1 | contig 10931 bp, 5 predicted proteins | sample UWRJL013104B2_FD_180936 | JGI IMG/M metagenome (GOLD analysis project Ga0247738, IMG submission 180936) | Plant litter microbial communities from Arlington Agricultural Research Station in Wisconsin, United States - UWRJ-L013-104B-2 | ecosystem: Environmental > Terrestrial > Plant litter >...
TGTGGTATTGAATTGATAAACCCAACGATAAATATGGTGGCTGTTTCCATGTCTACCCCCAGGGCCCTGATTTCTTTCAGATAGTTCTTGAATGTTTCGTCATGTTCCCACACCCTTCTGTTGGTGGTATAGACGGTGCCGGTCCAGTAATCCATTTTATGTTTGATGATCATCTCAGAAACGGCCCTCTGAAGCCTGAACGACGGCAGGGCGGGTATTTCCGGGCGGGCATAGTCATCACTCGTTCCTTCGCCCCTTATCGCGGCTATAGGCAGGATAAAATCACCCAGCTCGGTAATCTTTTTCAATCCGCCACATTTTCCTAAAAATAAAACGGCTTTTGGCTGGATGGCCGACAACAGATCCATCACAGTAGCCGCCATCGGGCTCCCCATTCCGAAATTGATGATGGTGATGTTACCTGCAGAAGCCATCTGCATCGGTTTATTGAGTCCTTTTACCTCCACACCGAACTGATCGGCAAACATTTGAACGTAATTTGAGAAGTTGGTCAGCAGTATGTATGGGTTGAACTCATCAAGGGCCGCCCCTGTGTACCTGGGTAGCCAGTTCTTAACTATTTCTTCTTTGGTTTGCATTTGTTAATTGATTGTTTAAAATTTGAAGGTTAGAACTGTAATAAAACGAAAAAGATTCCTGAAAATATGATTTTTAATCTTGATTCATATAGTCCCAAAATTAAAGAAATCGAGGATAAGAAATATATTTTTGATGTTATCAGAAAAAAATATCTTGTGCTGACACCCGAAGAGTGGGTCCGACAGCACTTTGTTAATTTACTGATCAACCATTACGGCTATTCCAGATCACTCATTAAAATGGAAGCGGGACTGACTTACCATCAGCTGGCCAAGAGATCGGACATCCTGGTTTACAAAAACGACGGCAGCCCTTTTCTGCTGGTAGAATGCAAATCTGAAGACGTCAAAATAGACAAATCCGTATTAGCCCAGGCATCGCGGTATAATCTCAAGATCAGGTCACCTTATTTGTGCGTTACCAATGGCTGGAAGACATTTTGCTTCGGAGTGGATTGGGAAAACGGCACCACCGTGCAACTCAATGACCTGCCGTCATTCTAAATATCATTCAGCCATTCCAGGAACTCCGACTTTCTTCTTCTCGAAACCGGGATCTCATTGTTAAGCTCTGTCAGGACCAGTCCGCCTTCTCCTTTGGTGTATTTCTTGATGCAAAGCTTGTTGACCAGGAACGAATGGTGTATCCTGAAAAAATCATATGACTCAAGCAATTCCTCAAAATCCTTGATGCTCTTGGTTACCGTTATTTTAGAGCCGTTCTTCAGAAACACATGGGTATAATCTTCATCCGCTTCACAATATACAATGGTGTCGATCTGCACCAGTTCAAGTCCGTTCAGCACCGGCAAAGGTATTTTGCTCGACCTGTTTTTAGGCTTCCTCAGATTTTCCAGCAAAAGCTTGAAATCATTTTTGGACGACTTGTTCTCAATCCTCTTGGTAGCTTTGACAATGGCCTCTTTGAGTTCGACGATGTTAATCGGCTTTAATAAATAATCGAGAGCAGAAAACTTGATGGCTGTAATGGCATACTGATCAAATCCCGTCGTGAAGATCACCTCAAAGTTGATTTCCTCAAACCTTTCCAGCAGGTCAAAGCCCGAACCGTACGGCATTTCAATATCCAGAAAAACGATATCGGGTTTCTGCAGGTTGATCATCGGGAAAGCCTCGTCAATAGAATTGGCAAATCCTTTTATGATCAGGTCATTGTCACAATATTTTTTAATAATGGTGGTCAGAGTGTCTACACTCCGGCTTTCATCATCAACAATTACGCAGCTATACATACTTTTATGTTTGAGGGAATTTTATTTCTATTACCGTACCTACCTCTTCATCCGGATTATCCGAGCCTTTAATTCTGTCATCAATGGAGAAAATGATGTTTGTACCATTGATCTTACTGTAAGTTGTCAGCCTTTCCGCGGTGATTTTCAGACCTTGTGACTGATAGCCGTTTTTAGATCTGGACTGGATTTTATTCGCATTTTTCCGACCTACTCCATTGTCTTCTATCATGCAAATTAGGAAATCCGAACTGAAATAAAAATTAATATTTAGCTTCCCTTTTGATGATTTATATCTAAGTCCGTGATTAATAGCATTTTCCACAAACGGCTGCAGGATCATCGTCGGAATTTCCTGGTAGCGGTTCACATCCGGAGAAACAGAAATCTCAAAGTCGAATTTATTCTCAAACCTCAGTTTTTCGAGCTCCATATAAAATGTCAGCAGCCTGATTTCTTCATTCAGAGAAATGAATTTGCTTCTTGACGAATCCAGGAATAGACGGATGAGGTGGGCAAATTTCGTCAGGTAGCTGTTGGCCGTAATGATCTCATTATGGACAACGTAGCTCTGTATGGAGTTGAGGGCATTGAAAATAAAGTGAGGATTCATCTGCAACTGGAGCGTCCTCAGCTCGAGCTCTACTTTTGAACGGTTAGCGGCATCTGCCTGTTCACGGGCAATCAGCAGTTCCCGCTCAGCATTTTTCTTTTGTGTAATATCCACGATGATACCCATGAGCATAAATGGCATATCGTTCTCATTTTTGACAATTTTAGATTTACACTGAACCCACCTGATCTCATTGTTTGCATCATAAATCCTCAGTATCCTGTCGGAATATCCCAGCTCACTGAAGTCTCTTCCCATGGCATCCATGATTTCCTTGTCTTCAGGATGAACTTTTGAGTTCCAGATCGTAAAATCACTGATCCAGTCCTCGGTTCTGATGCCCGAAAGATTGTAATAAGAAGGACTGATGAATAAAGGTTTGCGGTCAGGAAAACTGACAGCCCAAACCACCTCGTCCATGGCGTTAAGGATCAGCGTAAGATTTCGCTGGCTTTCTTTCAGTTCCTCTTCAGACTTTTTCCTGGTGGTAATGTCGCGGGTTACGATGATCACTTTTTTGACACTGCCTTTTTCATCATAAAAATAAGTGACTGTATCTTCCCGCCAGTGATAGGAACCGTCCTTGTTCATGGCCCTGAACTGGAAATTGGTACTGGTCTGCCTGCTTTTGATGGCAATGGAATGTATCTTTTCCAGGTGTTCAATATCATCCGGATGGATGTAATCAAAAAATATCTGCTGGTCTCCCGAATTCTCTTCTTTGAAATTATAAGCCAGCAGCTTGTTAAAGGAAGGAGAGGTATATGTCACCTCCTCATTTTCAATAACAATGATCCCGTCCGATGTGTTTTCAGCAATGAATCTGAATTTTTCTTCGCTCTCACGAAGGAGCTGTTCGGATTGCTTCCGGTCGGTGATGTCCAGGCTGAGCCCCACCAGCCCGATCACTTTGCCTTCCTCATCTTTCAGCGGCAATTTGGAAACCAGGTACCAGGACTCACTCCCGTCGGGGTTCTGGTGTTTATATTCCACTCCGTTGATCTCATTGTTGGTATTGATGACGTACATATCCTGGTCATAATACATCCTTGCGGCATCTCCGGGATAAATATCGAAATCACTCTTACCAATCAGATCTTCTTCGCTTTTAACACCGCAGAACTCTACTTCGGACTTATTGGCCAGCACTTTCCTGGTGGCTATGTCTTTCACGTAAATATTCATCGGAATATTATCTATGATAGCCCTGAGCAGCCTTCTCTCTTCAGCCAGCTTCTCTTCGGCATATTTCCTCTGGGTGATGTCCGTCAATACCTTGATATGCTGTTCCACTTCTCCGTGCTCATCCAGGATAACGGTATTGGAAACCTCCACCCACTTTTTGGCTCCCATATAGGTAAACACCTCAATTTCGCTGGTGAAATCCCGGTCATACATGTCATCAAGAGAAGCTCCTGATTCTGCCGGATTAAAATTGAATAAATCTCTCGGCCTGAACTTATTCAGCTGCTCCAGGGTCACTTCAAAAAGATTCAGGTAACCGTCATTGGCATAGAGAGCAAACCCGTTTCTGTCTGTGACCAGAACACCATTTCGGGTCTGGCGGGCTACTACAGAAAGCTGTTTGATTTCGTTTTCGATCAGTTTCTTCTCCGTAATATCAGAACATATCCCGGATATTCTCACCAGCTCTCCTGCTTCATTCCTGATCGCATACGCTTTTTCATTGATCCACCTTATATTTTCTTCTGTATCAAGAATCCGGTATTCTATGTCGTAGGAATTGTTCTTCAGCAGGCCTTTGAACGACCTCTTTGCCAGATCCCGGTCCTCTTCAATGATATAGTCATAAATATAGGAGTTCCTCGAATAGAAATATTCTTCTTCAATTCCCAGAACTTTCTTACACGAGGGGCTGATAAAAATAGATTGCCTTTTGTTGACATCAAACAGCCAGAACACATCCTCAAGTGCATCATTGATCTGCCTGAAATTACTTTCACTTTCCTTGATGATCCGCTCATTGTTGATCCTTTCAATGGCATTGGCTATGTTAGAGGCCAGCGACTGCAGGAGGTTGACTTCGTCATCAGACCAGTTTCTCTCTTCATGACAGTCATCAAAACCAATGAATCCGAAAAAAATGTCTTTGATAAATACAGGGAGCAGGAGCATCGATAAAACGTCTTGCCCTTCAAGCAGGGTTTTAAGGCCCGACTCCTTCAATAACCGCGTTACACAGATAAAGGGCTGGTTAAGATCAAACGGGTCTTTCAGAAAGGTCAGGATGTCAAGCGACATATTCTGCAAAGCCGGGTCATCTATCTGAGGCTCCGTACCTTCTGAAACCCACTCTACTTTCTGACTCACCAGCTGGGTTTTACGATCATTCTCAAAATAATACGCCCTGTCGGACTTTGTGGCAATGCCTGTAAGGCACATGGTCTCTTTCAAAGTAGAGATGACGTCGCTGCTGATAAGTAACTGCTCGGTTGTTTTCCCAATAGCTGAAAGCACCTCACTTTTATAAACCAGCTGATTCTGAACGTTGATCAGCTTTTGCTCTGCCAGTTTCCTGTCGGTTATATCTGTTATGATGCCGTCAAGAAACAATAACTCCCCGTCTTCACTGAAATAACCCCTGCCCCGCTCATTTACCCAGACAATATGCCCGTCGACGCTGATCAGCCTGTACTCATGTTCATATTCTTCGTCCCTTTCAAGGTGATGATTGATGGTCTGGTTTAACACCTGCTGATCTTCAGGGTGTATAATGCTGGCAAAACTTCTTTTCGAATTATAAATAAAGTCTCCGGAATTATAACCGGTCATCCTTTCAATCGCATCACTGATGAAAATCATCGACCAGTTTTCATCATTCTTGCAACGGAAAGCCACGCTGGAAATATTGGAAATCAGTGTTCTGAACTGGAACTCACTGTCCCATATTTTCTGATTGAGGGTTACTTCGTGGTCAATGTCCTGGATTGTCCCGAAAACCCTTTTGCACACCCCGTTTTCAAACTCCGCCTGCCCTATGCTTCTCACCCATTTAAGATTGCCCCTGGCTGTAAGTATTTGTGCCATTACTTCTTCTTTCCGGCCGTTGCTGATGCAATCCTGCATCTGTCGTTCTATCTTTTCTCTCGATTCCTGGTCCTTGTAAAAACTCACTGCCGAAATAAAATCGGGCTCGAAATCTTCAGGCACTTCGTGGATTTCTTTGGTAATGTCCGACCAGAATATCTTCTGACTTTCAATGATGTACTCCCAGCCTCCGATTCTGGCTACATGACTGGTTTCTTCCAGGAGTTCCTTCGTTTTCTTTAATTCTATTTCTGAGAGTTTCCTTTCGGTAATATTCCTGGCCACACAAATAAAGTCCTTTGGTTCTCCATCGTCGTCTAGGAAAACCGAAATGACCATATTATACCATTGCTTGTGACCTTTGATAGACAGCGAATACTCAAATGAGATGTTTTTCGAGGTATCCTTACTCTTTTCGATGGCATCCATCATGGCAGCCAGTGTGTCTTCCGGGAAACCGACCTCATCGATTTTCCTGCCGATAAAAAAAGAAGGTTTTACGTAAAGGTCTTCAGAGCTGTCGTTGTAATATTCTGTAAAAACCAGGTCTTTGTTCAGCACCAGAACCAGGTCACCTGATTTGGTCAGCAGGGCCTCCAGCCTGTAGTTGCTCTTATGAAGCTCCGCTTCCGTTTTCCTGCTTTGGGTTACATCCCTGCCTATTTTAATCAGGAAATTCTCATCATACGGATCTTCCTGCCATTCTATCAGTATCTGATTACCGTTTTTTGTTCTGACCCTCTGAATCGCCGCGTCATTTACAGAAAGACCGACCTTATCCGTCTTGTGTTCCTCGACCGAAATGTCAGATATGATATTCGCCCATTTCTTACCCACAAACTCGTCTTTGTTATAGCCCAGAATCTCATCCAGGTTATCACTGACAAACACCACCTTGTCATTTTCGATGCCTAAGACAATCAGTTTGCCTCTGTTGACCACATTATAAGCCATAAAGAAGCTTTCCCTGTGGTTAATGTCAATAAAATACTTGGCATAATTGATTACAAAAGCAATAAGCCAAACCATAAAATAGATGGCAAAGACCCTGATCTCGAGATAATCGAAAACCTGGAGATAAATCAGGGTGGCAAGTACAAAGATCAGGTAGCCAAAAAAGTGCTTCACATTATAAAAAATGTAATACGCAAAAATCAGGGGAATGAGGAATTCACAGAAAGTAACGAGTTCTGTGGAATTATGACTAATATTGTAGAAAACAAGGATATTGAAAGCTGAATAAAAGACAATGAACAGACGATGCAGATTGGATTTAACCAGCTTAAAGTACTCTGAAGAAAAAGCTATCAATAAGGCTATTGACCCTCCAATTAAATTGGACACCAATTCACTTTTTTCCCTCACTTTAAAAAGCTCCAGAACCAGCTCACTCACAGGCATAAAAACACCTAAAACCCAAAAAAACAATTTGTATTTTTCGTTATTTTGTCCCTGCTCTTTGTCGTAACTGATATGAGCCGCACGATTATTCGCATAATATCTCCTGATAAGTATAAAGATCGCTATTAAGGTCATTAACAACAATACAAAAACTACCCCGGACTGAACTGTAAGTTTCATTTTAGATTTCAGGCATTTCCATTTTAGGGTTCAAAACGTTATTAAAGATCCTGACAATTAAATGATAAATTTATAATCAAAATTCCCCAATAACTAATTCTTAGGAAATTTAACCTCTACTACCGTGCCAACTTCTTCGTTGGTGTCATGGGGTTCTGCATTTTTATCCGATATCGAGAAAACGATATTGGTTTCATTGATTTTGTTGTAGGTAATCAGACGCTCAGCGGTTATTTTCAAGCCCTGAGAATTGTACCCTTTGCGGGATTTGGATTGTATCTGGTCGGCATTTCTTCTGCCTACGCCGTTGTCTTCAATTTTACAGATGAGGTACTGCCCTTCATAATAAAACCTGATATGAAGAAAGCCTTTTTCTCTTTTGTAACGAAGTCCGTGGTTAATGGAATTTTCAACGAAGGGTTGAAGGATCATGGTCGGAATCTCAATGTATTTATTTACTTCAGGGTCTATGATCAGTTCAAAATCGAATTTATTGTCAAACCGCAGCTTCTCCATTTCACTGTAAAGTGTCAGCATCCTGGCTTCTTCAGAAAGGGAGATGAATTTACTCCGTGACGAATCCAGAAACAGCCGGATCAGGTGGGCAAATTTAGACAGGTAGTTATTGGCTGTCAGGGCATCGTGTGTCATCACATAGCTCTGTATGGAGTTGAGAGCGTTGAACACAAAGTGAGGGTTCATCTGCAATTGCAGGGTCCTGAGTTCCAATTCTACAATCTGGCGGTGATGACGCTGCTCTTCATCCGCCCAGAACTTAAGAAACCGCTCCCTGCCATAGAAAAGACCGAACAATGAAATGAAACAGGCTCCCCAGAACCACCAGGTCCGCCACCATGGTCTTTCTATCCTGTAATTAAATCTTATGGTATTTGAATCCCTTCCGGAAGTAGTAACGTACTTAATTTCAAATACATACTTGCCGGGTTTGAGATCGGTATACTTTTTATAAGGGGTCTTTTCTTCCAGCCACGGGTCGTAGATCAGCCCGTTAATTGATTCGGAAATAGCCCTGAATTTGTATGATTTTATAGAATCGTAAGGAGAGGTAACCGCACATTCAATGGCCAGGATGTTTTCATAATACTGCACCTCATAAGATGGCTCGGGTGCACGGTCTTTACCGGAAGACTCTATTTTTTTGAGATAAATTTTGGGAAGTGAGGAAGGTGGTTCTGCACACACACCTTCTTCACATACGGCGAGTACCGCAATCAAAAGACAAATAAACTGAGTCCCAAAACTTTTCAATTTAGTTTTAATTCTTTTGCAATATCTGCAACTTTATCTTTTAGCTGTTCAAGGGTAGCATCAAAATCTTCCTTGTTTTTCAATTTTGATTTTACGCCGATATAAAACTTGATTTTTGGTTCAGTTCCTGAAGGTCTGCAGGTAAACTTCGTTCCGTCGGCAGTAAAAAATTGTAAAACATTCGAAGATTCAATTCCCAGTTTCCCTGAAGGTATCGAAACGGTCTCTTTTGTTTTAAAGTCTGTCCTGGTCAGCTGGCCATAGTCATCCATTCTGATTACTTTGGAACCGGCCAGTGTTGCCGGTGGATTAGCCCTGAAATCGGCCATCATCTGCTGAATTTCCTCAGCCCCGGTTTTTCCTTTTCTTGTTACCGACACCAGGCCTTCGTAGTAGAAGCCGTATTGCTTGTACATGTCAGCCAGAAAATCAAACAGGCTGATGCCGTTCTGCTTGGCGTAGGCAGTCAGCTCGGCAATCATCGCACAGCTGGCAATGGCATCTTTGTCTCTCACTTTATCACCGATCAGGTAGCCGTAGCTTTCCTCTCCGCCACCGATAAAGGTCTCCTGGCCTTCCAGCTCACGGATCACCTGGGCAATGTACTTAAACCCTGTCAGTGTATTATAACATTTCACGCCTGATTTCTCCGCCATAGCATCGATAAGGTCAGTCGTTACGATAGTCTTGCAAACAAATTCTTTTCCCGTCAGTTTCTTGGCTTTTTTCCATGATTTCAGCAGGTAATAGATGATCAGACTGGCGGCCTGGTTACCGTTCAGCAACTGCCATTCTCCTTTCGGGTTCTTTACCGCCATACCCACACGGTCAGCGTCAGGGTCGGTGGCAATAACAAGATCAGCATCTATTTCCTTGGCTTTGTTCATGGCCAGTGTCATGGCTTCTTTTTCTTCAGGATTTGGATATACCACCGTTGAGAAGTTTCCGTCAGGGTTAGCCTGTTCCTTTACAATGGTCACATTCGTAAACCCTAACTGGGCCAAAGCCGGAGGCACCATCGTAATACCCGTACCGTGAATAGGTGAGAATACGATTTTAAGATCAGACTGTTTTTTCAGCATTCTCGGGCTTACAGCAATACTTTTGACGGCTTTCAGGTATTTCTTGTCGAGTACCTCACCGATCATTTTGATCCTTTTCTTAACGCCTTTGAACTTGATGTTTTTGACGTTGGTAATCGCGTTGACTTCCTCCACGATGTTTTTATCGTGCGGAGCTACCACCTGCGATCCGTCATTCCAGTATACTTTATAACCATTGTATTCTCTCGGATTGTGAGAAGCAGTGATTACGATACCTGAGTGACAACCCAGCTCTCTGACTGTGAACGACAACTGAGGTGTAGGTCTGAGTTCCTTATATAGATAAACGGTAATGCCATTGGCTGAAAGAATGTCTGCTGCAGTCTGGGCAAACTCAGGGGAGAAGTTCCTGGAGTCATAGGCTATTGCTACTTTGATCGGCTCATCTGTGACCACTTTGTTAAGATAATTGGCCAGTCCCTGGGTGGCTGCTCCTACCGTGTATTTGTTCATACGGTTTGAGCCGACACCTATTTCGCCCCGCATACCCCCTGTTCCGAATTCAAGATTCCGGTAAAATGAATCTGTAAGTTGCGTACTGTTTCCCTCGTCTATTAATTTTCTGACAGCGTCTTTTGTTTCTTCGTCGTAGCGACCGTTAAGCCAGGTTTTAATATTTTTTTCTACAGTTTTTTCAAGATTTAGATTTTTCAACATTGGTTGATAGAGGTTTAGATTTGAACTGAACAAATTAAATAAAGTTATCAGAGGAATCAAAGTATTTCATTTAAATTATCTTTTATCGTTTGGGCGATGGTATCAATCGGTAAATCGTTGGCATCACGGCCAAACGGATCCTCAATTTCCTCCGCAATCAGCTCTATACTGCCGAATACATAAAAGATAAGCGACACGATCGGCATCGCCCAGTAACCGAACTCCCTGACGAAACCGATGGGCATCGTAAAGACATATATGAAAATAACCTTGTTGATAAAAAGCCCGTAAGAATAAGGAATCGGTGTTTTTTTTATCCTTTCACAAGCCCCTACAATATCGGTAAATGACCTGAGTTCTTCGTTGATAAAGAGCATCTGTTCATGGCTGATTTCCTTCTTTTCGATGAGCTGCTGCACTTCCCCGTAAATGGCCTTCATGATCCTGTTCGGCACATGAATGGCTTCTTTGAGTTCCTTGTGTGAATAGCTTTCGGTGGCCGTTATCTCTTCCCAGATCACCCCTGCCCTCAAATGTTCTTTAATCGCAAACACGTAGTTGATCAGGTGAATCCTGAATCTTTTCTTTACTTCTTCGCTTTTGATGATCACGCTGAGTTTTAAGGCAAGGTTCCTGGAATTATTAACCATGGCTCCCCATTGTTTCCGGCCTTCCCACCAGCGGTCATACGCTGTATTGGTTCTGAAGACCAGCAAAAGTGATAAGACAAAACCTACGAGGGAATGAATGGCGGTGGTGTTTTTGAAAGAGGCGTTGAAATAATCGTTTTCCAGGTAGGCTACAATAC
>Ga0247738_10000903_pt1 | contig 10923 bp, 13 predicted proteins | sample UWRJL013104B2_FD_180936 | JGI IMG/M metagenome (GOLD analysis project Ga0247738, IMG submission 180936) | Plant litter microbial communities from Arlington Agricultural Research Station in Wisconsin, United States - UWRJ-L013-104B-2 | ecosystem: Environmental > Terrestrial > Plant litter >...
CAATACAAGGCAAGCAGTCATAAATTTTGTATGCATCCTGTTAATTTTAAGAATTATTTAAAAGATCAATGATTAAGAACGCCCGGGTATTTTTTAATTCTGCAATACTGGAAAAAGTCGATTTTGACTTATTCCATCCAAGGTGTTTTGCTAGCTGTTAAACTCGAAATTTTCCTCATGCAGATTTATCTTCAGTTTTAAACTCCATGATTGCAAGTGTTTAATTCTTTACGCAGGGATAGGATTTCTTTCTTATTGTGTCCATCATACGTCCTTTTTGCGAATTGCTTTCGATCACTGGCCAGGTAGGACTGATATATCCCTGCTTTATCAAAGATATTTTTTTTTACAAAGTTTTCGCATGTTTTCTTCTACAATAACTCAATAATGTAGCCAGGCAGGTATTGCCGAATTAAGTGACATGGAGCTTATTCGGTTACAGATAATGTGTCCGAAATATTTACCTCAAAAAATAAACTTCGATCTGACCGGTTTCTGTAATTAGATATTCTGTCGCTTAATTTGCGAATCCGGCAATTCTAAAATTGCTGACCAATACCTTGGCACCATTTTTATATTCCCATGGAGCAGTTATATAAAAATTTTTAGCTGCCGTAGGGCTGAATAAAACAGTATCTGCCAGTTTGGTGCTGTTCAGGTATACAGCCATCTTTTCCCCGTCAATAGCTAATGCTATATGCAAAACTTGGTTAAGGCCCGCGGCTAGATCATAAGTGGCCGTCGCAAATTTCTGCGGATCACTGCTTCCTATATTGACCTGGTCGGCGTCATAATAATGCAGTTGTACATATGCACCTGCAGTGCTCGTATACTCGCGGGCACTATTATCTGTAGCAAAACCAAAGGACATCGGCGAAATATCGGTAATCATTTCTCCCCATGCAAGAATATCAAATTCTACCGTAAATCGTTTCGGATACTTTGGCGCTTTGGAAAGCTTAAAGGTTGATTTGTCCTGCAAAACCATCCATTTTCCTTTCTGTCCGTCTACAGTTGCCACAATAGCGGCACCGTTTGTCTTAAAACTCCCGGCGGAGGCACCTGCTTTATATTTCGAGAAATTCTCATCAAATATCAGCGTATCTCCCTGTACAAAATCACCAGGAACCGTAATGGTATGCGCGCTCTTTTTGCGGTCTGCTGCAGAATTTTTTTTATCTAGCTTTTTTTCAATTGCCTGTCCAGCCTTATCCTTTGCTTTTTGCAGCAGGCCATCCAGCTGTGCGCTGGCAGTAGTTCCGGATAATAAGATAATTGCAACAAGCAGTTTAATCAATGATTTGTATTTTAGCATAATTACAGATTTGATGTTGGTTTTAAAATCCACGATTGCTCCAATGTATACTTTTAAACAAATTGTAGGAAGGCAGCATGTTAATGCAATTTTACCTTAACAATTTCGCCATTTTCTTTTACTTCGACAAATTCTTCTATCCGGTCTTCGTGGTCAACCGAATACCCTTTCTGCTGGTAATAATTGGTTTGGCCGCCATAGCTGTTGTAGCCCGTACCGGTATATTCATTATAGTAACCTTTATAGGTCCACCCCAGGAATCCCTGCAGGAAGTATTTGCCGGGTTTCATCTCTGGAAAGGTAAATTCCCCGTCGCTGTTGGTAATCGCTTCCAGCCTGTACTTATAAGCATCGTTTGAAAGGTATACATAACGTCTTTTCCTTAGGTTTTCCTTATCTTTTCTTAACTCATACCAATCTTCAAAATAAGGGGTTACAGGCAGCAACACCACTTTGATCTGGTTGGCATAAATACGTGCACCCGATTTAAAACCCATATTGTTTTTAGCCTTCGTAAAAGCCACGCCTTTAATTGTCGAGGTGCCCTTGGCAAGCATCTTTTTGGCCTGCAGGGAATCAAATGTCACTTTTGGATAGAAAATGTCAACCTTATCCTTTTTCTCGGGCTCTTTATATTGCGCGAAGGAAGGCGATGCAGCCGAAATGGCAAGCATCACTACAAGAAAATTTATATTTAGTCTCATACAGAATTTATGGGTTTACCAGTTCTTCAAAAGGAAGGTTGAATGAGCCATTGGTGATTATTCTTGGCTCTCCCTGCTCATTTTGGAGGGTTCCTTCCATTTTTCCCTTAATGCCATCTTTACTGATTGCTTCGATAGTTACCTTAAACGGTGAGTCGTACATGGAGGTATTATAGACAATTGTTCCTTCGGGAGTCTGAATAGCATAGCGCACAATCAGGCGATCATCGGCAGGGGTTGCATATGTGCCGGGGGTTATATTCCCGCCCACATCCCATATCTCGAAATCAAGAGAAGGAGGTAATGGCCCGCTGCCTGTATATGTTGTTTCATCAGCGCCAACTACCACATGCTCCCAAATATTATCAGTACCGGTACCGCCCTGGAATTGTGCAGAGCGGAAATTTATCTCACGGCCGTCAACGGTGGCCTTAAAATAATAGTCAGATGTATTGCCACCTCCTTCGTCATTGGAACAGGCAGAAAAACTCAATAGAGTCAGTGCCAGCAACAGGATAGTACTAAAGTTTTTCAAACCTTTTCGAGCAGTCACTGACCCTTGCAATAAAACATTATTAGTGATGGATATTCTCATAATTGTAAATTTATTTATAGATTACACACAAAGTTAGCAGATACATCTGCTAAAAGGAATACCGATTTTTAATGTTTCTTTTCTACTGGTTTTTAAGTATTTTTAACTGTATCGATTGAAAATATTACGGGAATTTGTATTTTAATCTGATATTTACATTTGATTTTCCTTATTTGTATTACCTGTATAAAAGCTTTTAGCAATGAAAAAAATTATCTTGTTCATAATACTGCTATTGGGGCCATCAAGAGTATTTTCCCAGCAGCAGGTACCCCTTGACGAAAAACATTATCTGGACAGCCTACAGGGGGTTCTCCAGCGCCGCATTGCAGACACTTTGAAAGCCGATGCGAATTTTCGACTGGTAGAATACTGGAAAGTTAAAGATACAGTAAAGAGCAAGGCGCACCTTGAGCAAGGAAAAAAATTGGCCAGGAAGTATCCATTCTACAATGCGCTCTCGTTATTTTATGAGGGGCATTACTATTATAACTGGAACAAGGAAAAAGCATCGGTTGCTTTTAAAAAGGCTGAAGAAGCACTGGCTGCCTTTCAAACCAAGAAAGCCTATGACAGGCGTGCAGCAGCGTGGTATAATTACGCCCTTATGAATAAGGATAAAAAAGGCTATGATTTTGTCACAAAAATCACCCTTGAAAAGGCCATTCCCAATGCGCAGAAAGCAGGTAACCCTGTAGTGCTGGCGCATTATTACACCCAGCTTTCTACAATTCTAATGAACAATTACCAGTTTGCCAAAGCTACGGAATACAATGAAAAAGCTATTAATTTATTGGAGGGTGAAAGCTCTGGTAAAACAAACCTTCTGTTTGCCTACTTAAGCGGGGTCGGTATTTACTGCTATGACAACCAGTTGCCAAAGGCCAAGGCTTTTTTGCAAAAAGCCGGCATGCTGCTAGCTAACCATTCTGAGTCATTAAATTATACCCTTTATTATCAATACGAAGCGCTTTATTATACTTATACTAAAGCGTACAGTAAAGCGCTGGCAAGTGCAGCTAAAGGCATCGTATTGGCCAAAAAATATAATCAGACGCAATTACACCAGCAGTTCCTGTTCCGTCAATATGAAGTTTACACCCAGCAGAAAGCCTACAGCAAGGCAAGGCAGATCTTGCTTGATATTGTTGAGCAGGGTGCACTGATAGCCGACAGAAATAACAGGGCTGAGATTTATGGAGAATTGGCCAAAACCAATGAGCAGATGCACGATTATAAAGAGGCCTATTTATGGCTAAAACGATCCAGAGAGGTTACAGACAGCATTAATACCGACCAGACAAAGGTCAAGATCAATGAGATGGAAACCAAATACAGAAGCGCGCAGAACAAGCAGAAGATTGCTACCCTGCAGGCCCAGAATAAGCAGGAAGCCTTGAGTACTAAAAATAACCGACTCTATAATTTATTCCTGGCACTTGGCTGTCTTTTCCTCCTTGCAGTACTAGGCTTTGTTGTGCTGACAGCCCGTAACAGGCGTAAACTCTCCGAGCAGCGTGAAATCAATTACCGACAGCAGCTAAGCGATATGGAGCAAAAACAGCAACTTAAGGTAGCCAAAGCGATGCTTGAAGGTGAAGAGCGTGAACGCGAGCGTATTGCACGCGATCTGCATGATGGATTGGGTGGCATGCTTGCCGGGGTAAGAATTGGACTTTCAGGTTGGAGCAGCACAAATCACGAGGTTTCTCAGGATAATGAACTGAACCGCGTGATCTATCAGCTTGATACTTCAGTAAGTGAACTGCGCCGAATTGCCCGCAACATGATGCCGGAAACACTACTTAAATTTGGACTGGAGGTGGCTTTGAAAGACCTTTGCGAATTTTACATGCGGGACGGCCTGAAAATTTCATTCGAGTCCTTCAAAATCGAAAAAAACATTCCATTGAACGTACAGCTTAACATATTCCGTATTATCCAGGAACTGATCAGCAATGCCATAAAGCACGCCAGGGCAAAAAGCATCCTACTGCAATGCAGCCAAAACGACGATATATTTTTTATTACCTTTGAAGATGACGGTATTGGGTTTGACACCAATACAGTATCCGAAAAAAAAAGTATGGGGTTGGACAACCTCAAAAACCGTATTGCTTTTTTAAACGGGACACTTGAAGTCCAATCGGCTCCGGATCAGGGAACAACCATCAATATCGAGCTTAATATACGTGCTAATGGATAAATTAAAAACCGCAATAGTAGATGATCATCCTATTGTAATAGCGGGATTTAAAACCCTGCTTCAGAATGAAGAGAATTTGCAGATAGTAGGCGGGTTCTGTAGTGGCAGGGATTTGCTTTCTTATCTTAAGATCAATAAGATTGACCTGGTGCTTTTAGACATTACACTGCCTGATATTAATGGGATGGACCTTTGTAAAATGATCAAGGAGGAAGCTTTGGAAACCATCATCCTTATTGTAAGTAACCATACGGAAAGAAGCATTATTATGCAGACTATCCAGAATGGTGCCAGTGGCTATTTATTAAAAAATAGTTCCCTTGATGAGTTGAGGCATTGTATTGTTGAAGCACTAAAAGGAAATATATGCTATAGTAAAGAAGTGATGGAAATTATCAGCCGGCCTTCAAAGAATATCCAGCTGACAGCAACACCGCAGCTTACCCGACGTGAAAAGCAAATCTTAAGCCTATTGGCCCAAGGCAAGACCAGTCAAGTGATTGGCCAGGAAATCTTTGTAAGCCCCCTCACAGTAGATACGCACCGAAGGAATCTTATGCAGAAGTTTGAAGTGAAAAATGTTGCTGAACTTATTATGGCTGCCAGCCAACATAATGTGATTAATTAATTGAATTAATATGGAAAACCCGCTAGTACATTTGCACAAATTAGAAGTCCATAACAAACTAGTCTTCGACCAATCCCAAATCATTTACTTTGACATGTCAGGTATGGCAGTATTAATTGAAAATTATAATCTTGTATCAAATTATTTTACTATTAAATAAAAAACTATGAAAAATTTCTCTCTTAAATTACTACTGCTATCGCTGTTTTTTATGGGCTGTACAAAGAATAAAACCAATGATTCATCTCAATCTTTCTTACCGATGCAAATTGGAAATTACTGGAAGAAGAACCCGCAAAATTATACAGAAATACAAGATACCCTTTCAATAGGCGGTAATCTATATTTCAAATTTTATTCACTAACAGGAGGCGATGCTATGTCAACTTCCTATCTTAGGATTGATGAGAACAACCAATTGATTGAATCCTGGCCATCAGTACCAACCAAGCAATATATCCACGCCAAGTTTGATGGCAAAGTCAAAGAGAGCTTTTACACGCTTGATGACCAAACTACCAATGATTATAAAGTTACCATAATTGATAAGACTGATGAAAAAATAACTTTTTCTTTCGATATGATCTACCATCCAAACATTAAAGGTCATCCTCATCAAATAACCTATATCAAAGGACAGGGCCTGGATGATAGCTGGTCACATATTAAAATAAACGGTATCGTTATCAAATAGATTATTTTACATTCTCAATAGATGATATACTAAAAGTTTTAATCTTAAATGCTAAGCATTAGCAGTACTAAGATATCGTTAATGATAAATGGGCAATGATACCCGGTGTATCAAATTTGAAAAGGTGATATACCTAACATATTTCGTTTAGTTAAATAATATATATACCAATATTAAAAGAGCAAATATCTCTATTTGCTCTTTTAATATTCTTTAAAATCAATTAAAATCGTAGCCTGGAGTATAATTCCATGTCGCCTTTCATGATTTTGGCCTGTGGGCAGAGCTTCATGACCATATGGATGGGCATGGCCGAACGTACCCCGAAACGGCGGGCTTCATAAGAGCAAGATGCCACAACGCCTCGTTCACCGCCCCCAATGATGAGCGGTATTCCATTAAGTTCTGAATGAGCCAGTCTTTCGCAGGACACGAAAAACGTATTCATATCGATATGTACAATTGACCTTTCCATCCTCTTTTCTCATTTTATACAAATCAAAATTAGTGCAGTATGTAATTTTTAAAAATAATATGTTCTAATTTATAACAAATATAGGATATCAGGTTTTTGCGATAGTCCAATTGCCCGTCAATAGTAAAAATTCCGCTTAAAAGAGTCTGTCTTAAAAAAGTTAAAAGATTTTTTTTTAATGTGTTTTTTCTAATTTAGAATTATCTTTACACCCCATTAATCATTTTTAAAATATCATTTACAGTTTTGAAATTACGTGCCCTGTAAGTATTGAATATCGCTCGCTCGAAATAGTTCCGTGTTTATTTTTTAATGTAAATTTTAATAAAATGGCGTTTGAAAAACACAATTCCAAGAGATTTATTTACCTAGCCGATGACGACAGCGATGACAGGGAGTTCTTTGCTGATGCAGTGAGCGAAATTGACCGCGATGTCATCCTCAGACAGTCGCAGGACGGTATGCATTTAATGGACAGCCTGCTTACGCTTTCAGGCTCGGAGCTTCCTGAATTTATTTTCCTTGATATCAATATGCCCGGCAAATCAGGACTGGAATGCCTGGAAGAAATTAGAAATCTTGAGGGAAGTATAAAAGAAGTGAACATTGTGATGCTTTCTACCAGCAGTGATCCTGAGAATATCCGCAGGGCATCAGAACTCGGCGCTACATTCTACGCTGTAAAACCCAGCTGTTTTGAGAGGCTTAAGTCCCTGCTTGAAGAGGTGCTTTCGATGAATCTTGTTGGGGCGGGTGAAGGAAATAAAAAGTTCCTTTTGGTTTAGTTTTGGGATGCTTATCTTTTAGGAGCTTTTTCCCGCTATTCATTGCAATCTTTTGTACCGAAACCCGGCACAAAAGGATTTCCACTTCTATCGGGGCTATTTGGTATGGCTATCACTATTTCTATTTCTAAACCTGGCTTACATGTTTTCTTAATTTCTCTAACAAGATAGTAACACATTATTTTAATTTAAGAAGTTGGTATGTTATAAAAACTATCTGGTAATAGGGAAAATATTTATTGCAAAATGTTTATCCTTATTTCGTTTGATATATTAGTTTTATTCTGACCATGGTGAATGCAAAATAGCATCACAAAAATTTAATTGCTGATAATCAGGAATCATACAGGAACATATATCGACATTCATACTTCCAAAGGTTGTGTGTGGCTTATGTTTAAAACTATCAAAGAAAGTTGGTATTATATTTTTCTTTAATTCGCTGCGCGGAAACTGTTTTACAATTTCATCGCGATCTGCAATCGATAACTTATTGTATCCTTTTCCTACTACATCCAGGGCTACCCCAAAATTCAGTAAAGCTACTTCGGGTTCTTTGTATTCTGCAATACCCGGTGATGTATGAAGCGCGATGGCATCCCAGACTAATTGCAGTGATTGGGGAGAAACACCATGACCAAGAAGAAAATTTCGGGCAGCATCAGCTCCGTCGACCTCAAATCTCTTATCACTGCTACGATAATGGGCTGTTAATCCTAAATCGTGAAACATGGCACTGACATACAATATTTCTGTATCGTACCGAATGTCATTTTGCTGACCATTTAAAGACGCAAAAAGAAAAGAACGCAAAGAGTGATTGTATAAAAGATCACTGCCATGTTCACGTAATAATTCTGTTGCCTGCTTAGCAATTACACTATCGGGCATTTTTATCCCTGCTATAATTTTACCTGAAATTGCCATAATTATCAATTTTATTATTTTTGAAGAGAATCAAAGAGCTTCTGTTTTAGTTGAAATGCCTACGCGATTTAAAAAGTTCATGTGGCATATGCAAATAATGATATCGGCTATTTCCTTTTTTGTGAAATAAGATTTGAGTTTTTCATAAGCATCATCAGAAACACCATGATTAAATATCAATGTTATTTCTTCAACAACTTCAAGAACACTTCGCTCTAGCGCAGTAAATAAAGGGCTTTCCTGCCACGCAGATAGAGCAAATATGCGGCGGGCAGATTCTCCGTTTCTTAATGCATCCTGAGTATGGTAATCGATACAATAGGCACACTTATTAATTTGAGAAACCCTGATTTTAATAATTTCAATGAGGCTTTTTGACAGGGTTGATTGATATAACCGTTTGTCAATTTGGGCAATTAATTGCCAATATAACGGTTCTTCTTCCCACACGTCAAGACGATGTTTAATAACTTTATCCATGATTTTATTTGTTTTGACAAAGCTAAAAAACATGAATTCGAATATTCTTAAACTGGTTTAAGAAAGATATTTTTTTCTTATTTCACTCAAATACTCTGGTGTGAATCCTAAAAAAGAAGCGAGCAGATATTGAGGAACACGTTGTGTAAAATCAGGAAAATCAAGGAGAAAATGCTGATATAATTCTTCTTTCGAATATTCATATAAATATCTTATCCTCATTTGTGAGGCTGCATAAGCTCGTTGAAAAACCAGGTGAAAGTACAGGTTCATTTCCGGTACTTGTCTGAGCAACTCTTTTTGGTTCTCAGCATTTATACATAGAACCTCTGTATATTCTGTAGTCCGAATTGAAAATTGTGCAATTCCTCCGCCAGAGAAAGCACTAAAATCAGAAGCCCACCAATTCTCCAGAGCAAAATCGATGGTTTGTTCCGTTCCGTTTTCCCTTAAAAAATACAGATGAACACATCCCTTAATAATAAAGAATTTTTCCAGACATTGCTGCCCTTCAAGTAATAGCAATTCTTTCTTTTTATAAATTCTATGCTCAAAAAGAGATTCAGGCAAATCAGTTTCCTTTATTTTAAAGAAACAGACTTTTTCAATATGGGTCACTAAAGGGTTTATCATAATTTATTTAGATCAGGCAAATCAGGTTTAAAGTTTCTGTGGAGTTTTTCTAAATAAGGATGGAGTAATGCCTTTGTGTTTTTTAAAGATTTTATTTAGATGACTTTCGTCATTAAAACCTAGTTCATTAGCTATTTCACCCACTCGCAAGTCACTATACATCAATCTGTTTTCTACAAGTCTTATTCTGTATTTTGAAATATAATCCTGTAGTGTTTCTTTGGTTTGTTTTTTAAAATATCTTCCAAGATAGGTTTCAGATATTCCAAACTTTTCACTCATCACAGCCACACTTAATTTTTCAGGCTCATAGATGTTAGACTGAATGTATTGTAGTAAAGTATATGATTTTGCATCTGATTGTTTAGTAATGTTTTCGGGTAAATATTCTGAAATATTTCGGGCAATAATTACAATTAAAGTATTAATTAGTAACTGAATAAGCTCTGTATTATAAAGTGTAGGATTGTGATGTTCATTTCGAATTGCATCAATAATCGGATGAACCAGATTTTTGTCTGTCATTCTTTTTAGGATACAACCCGGCTGGTGATTAGCATGTTGCAATATATATTCCAGCTTATATAGATTATTAGATGTAAAGGGGCCATTTTTGATGTAAATATCGGTAAAACGCAAAATAAAAACTGAAGTATGGGTTTCAATTTTTAAATCGTGAATATCATCAGGCGTTATCAAAAATAAATGACCAGGCTGATAAGATAATCGATTTTCATTAATAGTCTGAATTCCGGTGCCTGATACTATATATAATAATTCAAAGAAATTATTACCCACTTCTGTTGCAAGCGAATCATCAATTTCCTTAAAAATAACTTCGTACGGAAGATACAGATTATTTTTTGCCATCGCACTTTTTTACTAAATTAGTGTATAATATTACAATTATAAATTTGTAAAATCAGTATAATTTTGCTTAAAGTTAATTTAAATATTTTAATGATGGACAAAATTATTCAAAAAGATTGCGAGCAAAGTTTTCAGAAACAGAAGTTTAGATTGCCAATAGCACCGGCATCGTTTTTTGCAATGACCTTAGGATTAGCTGAAACAGGAAACGCATGGAGAAACGCAACTGCAATATGGAATTTACCACTCTATTTTGGTGAAGTTCTGGAAGGGTTGGCGGTACTTTCTTTTTTATGGTGGTTAACACTTTATTGTAATAAATGGATTCAGCACAGAAAAGCGGCATTCTTAGAATTTAATGATCCTGTTCAATCCTCTTTTATAGCGCTGATTCCTGAGTCGGTTATTTTAATGGCATTGGCATTTTATCCTTATAATCAAAGTATTGCTATCTCATTATTCTGGATTGGTTCAATTTCTAATCTTATTTATGGAGCTTACCGACTTTCAAAATTGTGGACCCAGGAACGTCAAAACGAACAAACAACACCTTCCTTATTTTTAACTTTTACAGCAAGTATAATGGTGAATTCTCTTGCTGCCGGGTTATT
>Ga0247738_10000906_pt1 | contig 10915 bp, 7 predicted proteins | sample UWRJL013104B2_FD_180936 | JGI IMG/M metagenome (GOLD analysis project Ga0247738, IMG submission 180936) | Plant litter microbial communities from Arlington Agricultural Research Station in Wisconsin, United States - UWRJ-L013-104B-2 | ecosystem: Environmental > Terrestrial > Plant litter >...
CGGCGTGTTGCTGCTATCCACCCAGGCCGGCGACATCGACAAGATCGTCCATGCCGAAAGGCTCGCCATCATGCGCGTCTTCGGCGTGGCAACTCTGGTCAACATCGTCGTGTCGCTGCTCCTTTCGTCCACCATCGCCAATCCGCTGCGGCGGCTGTCAGCAGCGGCCATCCGGGTGCGGCGCGGCGCCAAGGAGCGCGAGGAAATTCCCGACTTCTCCGCTCGCCAGGACGAGATCGGCAATCTGTCCATCGCCCTGCGCGAAATGACCAATGCGCTTTACGACCGCATCGACGCGATCGAAAGTTTTGCCGCCGACGTCAGCCACGAGTTGAAGAATCCGCTGACCTCACTGCGCAGCGCCGTTGAAACCCTGCCGCTTACCAAGACCGATGAACAGCGGCAGCGGCTGATGGACGTCATCCAGCATGATGTGCGCCGGCTTGACCGGCTGATCAGCGATATCTCCGATGCTTCCCGTCTCGATGCCGACCTTGCCCGTACCGATACTGCACCGGTGGATCTGGAAGTGCTGCTCGGCAACATGGTCGAGATCTCGCGACAGATCCGCAGCAGCAAGAAGCCGGTCGAGATTGACTACATCATCGACCAGAAGCCCGGCAGCAAGACGCGCTTCACCATTAACGGCCACGATCTGCGCATCGGCCAGGTAATCACCAACCTGATCGAGAATGCCCGCTCGTTCGTACCGGCCAAGGGCGGCCGGATCGCCATCCGCCTGTCGCGCACCCGCGGCCGCTGCATCATGCAGATCGAGGACAACGGCCCCGGCATCCAGGCCGAGAATATCGACCGGATCTTCGAGCGCTTCTACACGGACCGCCCCGACAGCGAAGGCTTTGGCCAGAATTCCGGGCTTGGCCTTTCGATCAGCCGGCAGATCGCCGAAGCCCATGGCGGGGCGCTCAGCGCGGAGAACATTCTGGCCGAAGACGGAGAAACCATTCTCGGCGCCCGCTTCATACTTACACTGCCGGTAGAGCCGGGCACGTGACCCACTCCGATGCAAACATCCACGCCACCGCGATCGTCGTCGGCACCACCGGCATGCTATTCATCGGCCCATCGGGAGCTGGCAAGTCTGCACTCGCCTTTGCCTGCTTGGCCGAAGCGCGGCAGGGGGGAGAGTTTGCCGCGCTGGTGGCCGACGACCAGGTGCTTGTCCGCATCCATGACGGCAAAGTGATCGGCCTTCGGCCGGCACCGATCCGAGGGCTGATCGAACTGCGCCACAGCGGCATCGCCTGTGTTGAAAGCCTGCCGGCGGCGCTGCTACAATATGTCGTTGTGCCGGTAGAAGGGCCTGACGCCGAGCGGCTTCCACCGGAAGAGGAAACCCACGCGGTGGTCGGTGCCGCAAGGCTTCCGTTGCTGCGGATGGCGCTCGGCGCTTCTACCCCGCTTGCCTGGCTGCGTGCGCTGATTTCCAGCCGCCGTAGCTATCTTGGCCAGAAAAGCCTATGAATTGGACTTGCGCTTCGGATTTTCATTGCCAAGATGGCGGCCGACCGATGGACGAAGTTGCTGCATTGCGATATTGGGCCATCTGTTTGCGTGAGCAGGGAGCAATAGTAGAATGATCGGACTTGTGCTTGTCACCCATGGCAAGCTGGCTGAGGAATTTCACCATGCCGTCGTGCATGTCGTTGGTCCGCAGAAATTCATTGAGACAGTATCGATTGGTCCCGACGACGATATGGATCAGCGTCGCCAGGATATCCTCGACGCCGTGCAGCGGGCCGACGACGGCCATGGCGTCATCATTCTCACCGACATGTTTGGCGGGACCCCGTCCAATCTTGCCATTTCCGTGATGAACAGCGGCCGCATAGAAGTCATCGCCGGCGTCAATCTGCCGATGCTGATCAAGCTTGCCGGCGTGCGTGGCGACAACGACATGGAAAAATCTCTGGTCGACGCCTCGGAGGCGGGCCGGAAATATATCAATGTTGCAAGCCGGGTCTTGAGCGGCAAATGACGGACCTCGACATCATTCCCACGTCGCCCTTTTCGCGAGAGCTGCTGATCATCAACAAGCGCGGTCTGCATGCCCGGGCCTCGGCCAAGTTCGTCCAGACCGTCAGCGGCTATGACGCCGAGGTCAAAGTCTCGAAGGATGGCACCACCGTCGGCGGCACTTCGATCATGGGGTTGATGATGCTGGCCGCTAGCCCCGGTTGCAGCATCATGGTGACCGCCTCCGGCAACCAAGCGGCGGAAATCCTCGATGCCCTGGAACACCTGATCAACGACCGGTTCGGCGAAGAGTGCTGAATCCGCCAAAGCATATAAAGACATAAAGACTTCTTTATATCCAGGTTGCAACCCACCTAAAACCCTGCTAAACGGCTTGCGGACATCCGCCGTCGTGTGGCGGTCGTATTTCGGGATCCTGCCGATGTTTCCGCCGGGAAGCGCTTTCAGGGCCTGCCATCCAAAACCTGGAGAGCTTCATGAGCACAGTTAAGGACTATATCGTCGCCGATGTCGCACTTGCCGATTACGGGCGCAAAGAAATCACCATCGCCGAGACCGAGATGCCCGGCCTGATGTCGTGCCGCGAAGAATTCGGCACGTCCAAGCCGCTGAAGGGTGCCCGGATCACCGGCTCTCTGCACATGACGATCCAGACCGCCGTGCTGATCGAGACCCTGGTGGCGCTCGGTGCCGACGTGCGCTGGGCTTCTTGCAACATCTTCTCTACCCAGGACCATGCTGCCGCTGCCATCGCGGCCAGCGGCGTCCCGGTCTTCGCGATCAAGGGCGAGAGCCTCGAGGATTACTGGACCTATACCGACCGGATCTTCCAGTGGACCGATGGCGGCTTCACCAACATGATTCTCGATGACGGTGGCGATGCGACCATGTACATCCTGCTCGGCGCCCGCGCCGAGGCCGGTGAAGACGTGCTGAGCAATCCGCAGTCCGAGGAAGAAGTCATCCTCGTTGCCCAGATCAAGAAGCGGCTGGCCGCATCGCCGGGCTGGTTTACAAAGCAGCGCGACGCCATCCGTGGCGTTACCGAAGAAACCACGACCGGCGTGCACCGTCTTTACGAACTGAGCAAGAAGGGCCTTTTGCCGTTCCCGGCCATCAACGTCAACGACTCGGTCACCAAGTCAAAGTTCGACAACAAATATGGCTGCAAGGAATCGCTGGTCGACGGCATTCGCCGTGGTACCGACGTGATGATGGCCGGCAAGGTTGCTGTCGTCTGCGGCTACGGCGACGTCGGCAAGGGTTCGGCCGCGTCACTGCTCGGTGCCGGCGCCCGCGTCAAGGTGACGGAAGTCGATCCGATCTGCGCCCTGCAGGCCGCTATGGACGGTTTCGAAGTCGTTACGCTGGAAGACGTCGTGTCTTCAGCCGATATCTTCATCACCACCACCGGTAACCGCGACGTCATCCGCATCGAGCATATGCGCGAGATGAAGGACATGGCCATCGTCGGCAATATCGGCCACTTTGATAACGAGATCCAGATTTCCGCCCTCAAGAATCTCAAGTGGACCAACGTCAAGCCGCAGGTCGATATGATCGAGTTCCCGAAGGGCAACCGGATGATCCTTCTCTCGGAAGGACGCCTGCTCAATCTTGGCAACGCCACCGGTCACCCGTCCTTCGTGATGTCAGCGTCGTTCACCAACCAGGTGCTCGCGCAGATCGAACTCTACACCAAGCCGGGCGAATACAAGAACGACGTCTACATCCTGCCCAAGCACCTCGACGAAAAGGTCGCCCGTCTTCACCTCGCCAAGCTGGGTGTGAAGCTGACGGTGCTGTCCGACGAGCAGGCAGCCTATATTGGCGTAGCACCGGCCGGTCCATTCAAAGCGGAACACTATCGCTATTAACAGTAGCACGATTATCCACAACATGTAGTAGCCGCGGTCTTGACAAAGACCGCGGCTTCTTTTTTGGGCGGCACCCTTCACGCGGATTCCCTAAGGAAGTATTGTTTTAGAACTTGATTCGGCGTTGACCCGATCTTCGGGTCCGGCGGAAATGGGATGTCTTGTCGATAATGCGGCACATATGACGGAGACAGACCGAGAATGTCGGTAACCAAACATAACGATCGCTCGGCTTTTTTAGACCTTGATGCGAAGCGGGCTCATCCATTGCGGCGGCTTTGGACGATAGCGCGCGATTCGGCGGCGCGCAGCGACGCGCGGCCCCGGAGCCGAGGCCCGCTATGGCATGCGTGGCGCATTTGCCTGTCGGCCACGGCCTTGACCGCAATGGCAAGCGCCGGCAGCGCCCAGACGCTTGTCTTGCCTGCTTCAAATCGTCTTTTCACCTCGATAGAGATGGTCGGATTCTCGCTGGTTCTCGGGATCCTGTCGGCAGCCCTGATCTCGGCCGTATGGCTGATACGCCAGCGCGGCAATATCCAGGCCGAGAGCCATGAAATCCGCTCCGCGCTTTCCGACGCCAACCAACGGATATCGCGCTATCAGGCACTGATTGCAGACAAGAACCGCCGAATCGTCATATGGGACGGCCACAACGGACGACCGGAATTTCTCGGCCAACTCCCCGCTGACACCGGCGCACCGCAGAGCGACGCCGATTTTCTCGCCTTCGGTCGTTGGCTCAAGTCCGGCTCGGCCGGCGAACTGGAAAAGGCCATCGAACACCTGCGTTACAATGCCCAGAGCTTCGACCTTATCGTCGAAACCCAGCGCGGGGAGATTCTTGAAATCCAGGGCCGGGTCTCGGGCGGGCGCGCGTTCGCGCGGTTTGTGGCGCTCAACAACCTGCGGGCCGAACTGGCCGAACTGAAGATCGAGAAGGCTCGGCTGCGGGCGTCAATATCAACCTTCGAGGCGCTGCTCGATGCCATCGAGCATCCGGTCTGGCAGCGCGACACCCATGGCCGGCTGTGCTGGGTCAACCAGGCTTATAGCGAAGCGGTGGAAGCCGCCTCGCCCGACCAGGCGGTCAAGGAAGAGCGCGAAGTGCTCGGGACCGTGGCACGCGAAAAGATCCGCGCCGATGTGACGCCGGAATCGCCGTATCACGACACGGTTTCGACCGTTGTGCGCGGCAATCGCAGCTTCTTCGAAGTGGTCGACGCCAAAACCCCGGTCGGCTCCTGTGGCATGGCCGTCGACGTCACCAAGACGGAGCAGTTGCGTGAAGAGCTGGTGCGCACCCTGAAAAGCCATGCCGAGACGCTCGACCACCTGGCAACGCCGGTAGCGATTTTCGACGGCGATCGCCGCCTGCAGTTCTTCAACCAGGCCTTCGTGCAGTTGTGGGAGCTGGAACCGGCCTTTCTCGAATCTCGCCCGGACAACGGCGAACTGCTGGAACGACTGCGCGCAGCCAATCGCTTGCCGGAGCAGTTGAACTGGAAGGTCTGGAAGGACAGCGCCCTTTCCGTCTACCGGGCCGTCGATACCCAGACCGACCTATGGCATCTGCCCAACGGCCAGACGCTGCGGGTGATCGTCTCGGCCCATCCGCAGGGGGGTGCTACCTGGGTATTCGAGAACCTTACCGAACAGGTTGACCTCGAGACCCGCTACAATACTCTGCTACGCGTCCAGGGAGAGACCATCGACCACCTTTCCGAAGGTGTGGCGGTGTTCGGACCGGATGGACGATTGCAACTGTGCAATCCGGCATTCCGGGCAATCTGGGGCATTACCGAGGCGGAAGCCAAGCCAGGCACTCATATCCGCGCCATCGAGCTCGCCTGTGCACCGTCCTACGACAAGACGGATGGCTGGAAGGCCTTTGGCCAGATCATCACCAGTTTCGAAGACGAGCGGCCTTCCCGACAGGGATCTCTCGAACTGTTTTCCGGCCTGGCGCTCGATTATGCGGTAACGCCGCTGCCGAATGCCCAGACCATGCTGACCTTCGTCAACATGACCGACAGCGTCCGCGCCGAACGGGCTCTTAAGGAAAAGAACGAAGCGCTGCGCAAGGCTGACGAGTTGAAGAATGATTTCGTCCAGCACGTCTCCTACGAGTTGCGCTCGCCGCTGACCAACATTATCGGCTTCACCGATCTTTTGAAGACACCGGCAATCGGTCCGCTCAACGACCGCCAGTCCGAATATATCGACCACATCTCTACATCGTCATCGGTGCTGCTGACCATCGTCAACGACATCCTGGATCTGGCGACGGTCGACGCGGGGATTATGCGACTGAACCTGTCCGAAATCGATCTGGGCGACCTGCTCGACGACGTCTCCAGCCAGATGACCGACAGGCTGCAGGACAGCAATGTGACGCTAGACATCGCCGCGCCGCCGCAACTTGGCTATATCGTTGCCGACCAACAGCGGCTGAAGCAGATCCTGATCAAGATCCTTACCAACGCCGTCAATTTCGCGCCCGAAGGCTCGGTGGTGACATTGAAATGCTGGCGCGACGGCAGCGATTTCGTCTTCTCGGTTACCGACCGCGGCTGTGGCATTTCCGAAGACATGCTGGCGACCGTATTCAAGCGGTTTTCTGCCAACGGCAAAGGCGGCAAGCGCTCCGGTGCCGGCCTAGGCCTGTCGATCGTCGAAAGCTTTGTCAGCCTGCATAACGGCACTGTTTCGATAGACAGCAGCCCCGGCCAAGGCACCACGGTCTATTGCCGTATCCCGTCCAGCGAACTCACCAGCTCCGTCGCCGCTGAATGAACGGCCAGCCGGTACTGACGCTGCTGCTTTCGGGCGAAGCCGCCACCCGCCGGCTGGGAGAGGACCTGGCCCTTTCGCTTTCCATCGGAGACTGCGTGGCGCTATCCGGCGATCTCGGGGCTGGCAAGTCGACGCTGGCGCGAGCGCTGATCCGGGCGATTGCCGACGACGAGCAACTGGAAGTCCCTAGCCCGACTTTTACCCTCGTTCAGTTATACGATCTGCACCTGCCGGTTGCCCATTTCGATCTCTACCGGCTCGGCGACGCCCACGAACTTGACGAACTCGGTTTTGACGAGGCGCTATCGCAGGGCGTCTGCTTGGTCGAATGGCCCGACAAGGCAGGTGACCTGCTGCCCACTGAGCGTATCAGCATCACCTTCGCATATGGTACCGACGACCGCCGAGTGACGATTGCGGCGCCGCCGGCAAAGCTTGCGCGGATCGCCCGAGTTCTGGCGATCCGAACTTTTCTTGCCGATCACGGTCTGGCCGACGCTACTCGCCGACACCTGACCGGCGACGCGTCCTCGCGCGCCTATGAGCATGTCTACACCGCTGGCGGCGCGCGGCTGGTACTGATGGATGCGCCGGCATCGCCAAAGGCAGCGGTGCTGAAGGACGGCAGATCCTATGCCGAGATCGTTCACCTGGCCCGCGACGTCTATCCTTTCGTCGCCATCGACAAGACGCTGCGCGAACGCGGATTTGCCGCGCCGGCGATCATCCATGCGGATTGCGATCAGGGAATCCTGCTGCTGGAGGATTTCGGCAGCGGCAGCGTGCTCGATGCGGCCGGCCAGCCGATCCCGGAGCGCTACCGCGCAAGCGTCGCCTGCCTGGCCGCACTGCATGCCACTGATTTTCCGCGCGATATCTCGCTTGCCGACGGCCATATCCACCACATTACGGATTTCGATCCCGAGGCCATGATGACGGAAGCCGAGTTGCTGCTCGATTGGCACCTGCCCTGGCGCCGCGGCAGCCTGGCAACGAACCAGGATCGCGCTGAATTTCTGTCGATCTGGTATGGGTTAATCGCCCAGCTTTCCGCAGCCGACACCACACTGCTGCTGCGCGATTTCCATTCGCCCAACATCATTTGGCGCGACGCCGCCGAAGGTCTGCAGAAAGTCGGGCTGATCGATTTCCAGGACGCGATGATCGGCCCCCCGGCCTATGATCTGGCCTCCATAATCCAGGACGCCCGCGTCACTATAGGCCCCGATCTTGCAGCCACGCTGATGGCCGACTATCTGCGGCTGCGCCGCGCGCAGCGCGATTTCGACGAGGCAGCGTTCCTCAAATCCTTCGCGATCATGGCGGCGCAGCGGTCATGCAAACTCTCGGGCATCTGGGTCAGGTTGATGACGCGCGACGGAAAACCCGGCTATATGAAGCATATGCCGCGGACACTTGCCTATCTTTCGGCGGCTTTCGAGCACGAAGCCCTTTCCCCCTTGCGGGATTGGTGCGCAAAGGTTGGAATCACCACGACCGAATCAGCATAGTAAGAGCGATGATCATTTCAGAAGCCATGGTGCTGGCCGCAGGCCTCGGCACCCGCATGCGACCGATAACGGACACCGTACCGAAGCCACTGGTCAAGATAGCCGGCAAGGCGATGATCGATTATGCGCTGGATTCGCTTGCCGATGCCGGCGTTTTGCGTGCGGTGGTGAATGTCCATCACCACGCCGACCTGATGGAACGGCATCTGGCAGCCTATTCCCAGCTAGACATTCTGCTTTCCGACGAACGCGATGCGCTGATGAATTCGGGCGGCGGACTGGCCAAGGGTCTTAAACTGCTCGGCCGCGATCCGGTCTTCGTCATGAATGCCGACCTGTTCTGGATCGAGGAACCCTCTGGCGAACTCAGTAACCTGCGGCGACTGGCCGATTTCTTCGATGCTTCAACCATGGACATGGCGCTGCTTTGCGTGCCGATCGAAAACACCACCGGCCACAACGGCAAGAATGATTTCAGTCTGGCGCATGATGGCCGGCTCAGCCGCTATCGGCCCGGTGACGCCAACCCGGTGGTGTACGCCGGTGCGATTGTTCTTGCGCCCGCGCTGCTTGCTGATGCCCCGGCCGACGCCTTCAATCTCAACATATATTTCGACCGGGCGATCGCCGCCGGCCGGCTTTTCGGACTGCCGCTGCACGGCCACTGGCTGACGGTCGGTACGCCCGAGGCGATCGGCCTGGCGGAAGAAGCGATCGCGCGGCTGAAAGTCGAGGCCTAGACGATGGCCGGCGGCCATGCACCGCGGGTTCTGACGATTGCCGCAGGCCTGCCGTTCCTGCGCCTGCTGGCCAAAAGTCTTTGCGACGGGTCGCTAACCGAGCGCTACCGCTACGACCCCGACGACCCGCTGTCGCTGGCCAAGGTGACGATCCTGGTGCCGACGCGACGGGCCGCCCGCGTACTGCGCTCGGAATTCGTCGATATCCTCGGTGGCCGCTCGGCCATCCTGCCGATCATCCGGGCGCTCGGCGAAACCGATGACGACAGCGGCTTTTTCGACGTCGAATCGCCCACCCTTTTCGATTTGGCGCCGCCGATCAACAACACCGTACGGCTGCTGGAACTGGCGCGGCTGGTGCTCGCCTGGCGCAACCAGCTGCCCGAGGTGATCCGCAGCATCCATGCCGACACGCCGCTGGTCGCCCCTGCAAGTCCCGCCGACGCCGTCTGGCTGGCGCGCTCGCTGGTCGAGCTGATCGATGCGGTGGAAACCGAAGAGGCAGACTGGGAGGACCTGAAAAACCTCGACAGCGGCGATTTCGCCAGCTGGTGGCAGCTGTCGCTGCAGTTTCTTACCATTGCCAGCCAGTATTGGCCCGCCAGACTGGACGAGCTCGGGCGCTCATCACCGGCCCGCCACCGCAATGCGCTGCTGCGCAGCGAGGCGCATCGGATTTCCGAGCTGGATGATGGCGACCCGATCATTGTTGCCGGCTCGACCGGATCCATACCGGCGGCGGCCGAACTGATCGCCGCGGTCGCCTCGCTGCCGCAGGGCGTGGTGGTAATTCCGGGCCTCGACCTGGCAATGCCGGACGAAACCTGGCAGCAGGTCGGCGCCATCGCACTTGCCGGCGAGTTCGGCGATCCGGCGGCCCGCGGGCACCCACAGTTCGGCCTGTTCCAGCTGCTGTCGCGGCTGCGACTGTCGCGAGACGAAGTCGTTCCCCTGGACGTAAGCGTGGCGCCACTCGTCCATCGCGCCGAAATCATTTCGCGCGCCATGGCGCCGGCGGCGGCTACCGACAGCTGGACCGCATGGCGCGACGGCTACGATCCCGCGCATTTCGAAGCGGCCTTTTCCGACGTCTCGCTGATCGAAACGGCCAATGAGCGCGAGGAAGCAGTCTCGATCGCCATAGCGCTGCGGCTGGCGCTCGAGGAAACCGGTGCGCACGGCGAAAGCAGTGCGGCGTTGATCACCCCGGATCGCAACCTGGCACGGCGCGTTACCGCCGAGCTCGCCCGCTTCGGCATCATCGCAGACGACACCGCCGGCACTCCCTTCAGCGCCACGCCGCAGGGTACGCTCGTGCAGCTTTTGCTGGAGGCTACCCTGCGACCGGGCGATCCGGTAGCGATCGTGGCACTGCTGAAACATCCGCTCTGCCGCCTCGGGTTGGACAGTGACCGTTATCAGGCGGCCGTGGCGGCGCTGGAGCTGATCGCCCTGCGGGGCGGCGTCACATCCGTCGATATCGGCGCCCTCGAATCGCTGTTCGATCGGCAGCTGGAAAGCGATGTCAAAGATCGGCACCGGCCGCAATGGCGCCAGACGCTGACGGAAACGGCGCTTGCCGATGGCCGCCTGCTGGCCGGCCTGATTGCCACTGCGGTCGAGCCTCTTGCCGGTGCCATGCTCGGGCGGCGGGCATCGGGCGGCGTGCTGTCAGACCGGCTGCCGCTCTGCGACTGGGCGGAGCGTACCGGCCGGGTGCTGGAAGCGCTTACCCGGGATGCATCCGGCGGGCTTGTGGCACTCTGGGCCGACGAGGCCGGAGACAGCCTCGCCAACCTGCTCGGCGAAGTGATGCAGGCCGACGAACAGATCGACGCCGACGGGCCGCAATGGATCGACATCGTCACGGCGCTGACCGCCGGCACGGCGATCAAGCCGAAAGCCATGCGCCATCCGCGTGTATTCATCTTCGGGACGTTGGAAGCGCGGCTGCAGAGCGTCGATACCCTGGTGATCGGCGGGCTGAACGAAG
>Ga0247738_10000907_pt1 | contig 10897 bp, 8 predicted proteins | sample UWRJL013104B2_FD_180936 | JGI IMG/M metagenome (GOLD analysis project Ga0247738, IMG submission 180936) | Plant litter microbial communities from Arlington Agricultural Research Station in Wisconsin, United States - UWRJ-L013-104B-2 | ecosystem: Environmental > Terrestrial > Plant litter >...
ATCATGGAATTCTGCAAGGCGTTCAACGCCGCGACCGACAAGGTTGAGAAGGGCACGCCGCTGCCCACGGTCATCACTGTCTATGCCGATCGCAGCTTCTCCTTCATCACCAAGCAGCCCCCTGCCACCTACTTCATCAAGAAGGCGATGAACATCAAGTCGGGCTCGAAGGAGCCGGGCAAGGTCTCCGCCGGAACGATCAAGCGTTCGCAGCTTGAGGAAATCGCGCAGGCGAAGATGGTCGATCTCAACGCGAACGATCTGGCCGCCGCGACCAAGACCATCGAAGGCAGCGCCCGCGCAATGGGCATTCAAGTGGTGGAGGGCTAAGATCATGGCAAAGCTGACCAAGAAGGCGAAGACTCTCGCCGCCGCGATCAACCGCGACAAGCTGCATGGCGTCGATGATGCGATCAGCCTCATCAAAACCAACGCCACGGCCAAGTTCGACGAAACCGTCGAAATCGCCATGAACCTGGGCGTCGATCCGCGTCACGCAGACCAGATGGTCCGCGGCGTTGTCACGCTCCCGGCCGGCACCGGCAAGGACGTGCGCGTTGCCGTCTTCGCGCGCGCCGACAAGGCTGAGGCTGCCAAGGCAGCCGGCGCCGAGATCGTGGGTGCCGAGGATCTTCTGGAGCACATCCAGAACGGCAATTTCGACTTCGACCGCGTTATCGCCACGCCCGACATGATGGGCCTGGTTGGCCGTCTCGGTAAGGTTCTGGGTCCCAAGGGCCTGATGCCGAACCCGAAGCTCGGCACCGTGACCCCGAACGTCGCTGAAGCCGTGAAGGCTGCCAAGGGCGGCCAGATCGAGTTCCGCGTCGAAAAGGCCGGTATCGTTCACGCCGGTCTGGGCAAGGCCAGCTTCACGCAGGCTGACCTGCGCAAGAATTTCGATGCGTTCGTCGACGCCATCGTCAAGGCCAAGCCCTCGGGCTCAAAGGGCAAATATGTCCGCAAGATCGCGCTGTCGTCCTCGATGGGCCCCGGCGTGAAGGTCGACGTGGCGGAAGTCGCAGCGATCTGATCAGCCTGACATAGGCACTCATATGGACCCCGTCGGACTCATCGTCCGGCGGGGTTTTTCATTGCCGGAACGCCGGGCGGCTATTTCCGGCGGCACCCGCGCGCCCGCCCCGCCGCTTGCCCCCGGCACCGATTCTCAGCGCGCGATCGCGCCAGATCGGATCAACCATTAATCCGTCCTCAACCATGTTAGATTTACTGCGTTGTACAGATGCGCTCCGCTCGGAGGCCTTGGCGAAAGCCGGCGCCCTCCCCGAGATCAAACGCAGGCCAGAGATGACACGCAGGATCGATGCTTACGACCGGGTCAATCGCCAGCTCAACTGGGGGCTGCGCCTGCTCGGACTGTGGCTGGCGCTCGTGGGCTATTATTTCCTGCGTGAAGCGCTGGCCTATCGCGGCTTCGTGGCGGACATTGCCGAATATCAGTTCCTGCATTTCAACTATTATTGGCCCACCTTCACCTTCGCGGTGCTCACCACGCTGTGCACAGCGCCTTTCATCATCATCCTTGTGCTGATCCGCGCGCGCCAGCGGCGCAGCGAGCGTTTCGGGCGGGCAAGAATAGACGATCACCGCATCATGCTGGGGCGGCTCAACCGGTTGCAGAACTTCTTCGCCGGGGTCGCACTGGGCTGCCTGATCTGCGTCGGCATCCTCGCCTTTCAGACGCTCACACTGCCAAGCGACGAATATGGCCCACGCAGTATCGTGATCGGATCGCCCGACTCCCTTGGCCCCGCCGATGGCCGCGCTGTCCTGACCGGTTCGGTCGATGTCGCGGAGACGGCGCAATTCAACGAGGATCTCGTCCTCGTCAGACGCAGCTTCTATTTCGCGCCGATCCGCTCGGCGGCGGACGACAAGTCGCCGCTGCGCTATTTCGTGCAGATGCGCCGCGACGACAGCAAAGCGCGCTATGATCCACTGCCGGAGAAGGGCACCGACGTCCTCGTGCCCCGCTTTCGCGTCAAGGGCATCGCCTTCACGCCTTATCTGGACGGCGTGCTGAAGCGCGGCGCACTGCCGGGCGAGATTGCCGGCCTGTACCGCGCGGCGGGCTACAAGGTCGATCGGGACAATTATGTGCTGTTTTCGTCGAACGAACCGATCCGCTGGCGGCTTCAGATGCTCGCGGGGGAATTCCTGATCGTCGCTATTCTGGCGGCGGTCGTGGCGCTGCTATTTGCGCGCAGGCGCCGGACAGTACGCAAGCTGGTTCGCGCCCATGCCGAAGCCGCCGATATTGCGGCAGCGGGCGCCGCCCAAAAAGTCCATCACTGACGCCATGTCGTCGCGCTCGGGCGCTTTGAAGGCCGGCGCGACAAAAGCTGGCGCAGGCGCGAAATTGAAGATGGGACCGGACGCAGGAACCAGATTGCGGCGCCAGCGCGCGTGGGCACGGAGCCTGAGCGCCTTGCCGCGGACGGCACGCAGTCGATAGGCCACAGCGCCGATCCCCAGGATCATCATTGCCCATGTCCCCGGCTCGGGTACGCCGCCCATGAAGCGAAACTCGCCTATCTGACCCGGATAACGAGGCCCCGTCGGCGGCACCTGCGGCCCCACCGTCGGGCCAATCAGATCGGCAGGATCGGGCAGTTGCAGATCGAATTGCAGGGGATTGTCCGTCAGCAGGCCGTCTCGCCACGGATCGTCAAGCAACAGAGGCGCAACATCGGGCCCGAAGAGCGATGCAAATACGGGGCGCGACCGCATCTCGGGCAAGACGCGGCTGGTCGGCCCCTTACCGAAATTGGGCCTAGTCCCGAAAATTGGAGAGCGCAGATCTGTCTGCACGGGCGCGGCGATCATGCCGGCGCTGATGCTAAAACCGGGGAACGTGAAAAGGCCACGCTCGTTGCGCGGGAAGAACGCGACAACCAGGCATGATAGGATGATGACCAGCACCGCCGCATTCTGCCTGCGGCGCTCGTTGCGCACCCAATCTGATGGAATGGCCTTAGAGGCCATTTCGTCCCACAAAAATCATCCACCCACCCACAAAGCGCCCCACAGCGCTCACAGGCATTTCTTAGCTGCAGGTTAGGACGATGAACAACATGTTTACCTTGTTAGGCAGCAAATTCTGGGACAGTGCACATTTTTGCCACGCTTCACCGGGAGCGGGCGCGCAAAGGCTTGCATTTCTCGGGAAACTGACCTATCCGCGCCCCGCTTGCCAAGCCCCTCAGGGGGACTGGCATCCGTCCGAGACAGCTGGTGGCGTGCATCTGGTACGCCTTAATGTCCAGCCGAGACGGGGAAAAGTTCTTGCGGCAGCGCACCTTCGGGCGCCTGACCGGATTGGTTGCGAATCGGCGCACAAGCGCGGACATCGGGCCATTCAACCATTCCCCTCGGACTAGAAGGCGCCTTGCGCGGCGATGTTTCGTCGCGCCGGGCAGATGTCGTTGTGCGGCGATTTCGCAAGGGATTGGCACACAGCGATTGTTCGAACGCGGCAAAGCGGGCGCTTCGTCCGCAATGCCGCCGAAGGAGAATGGCATGGATCGCAATGAGAAGTCCGAAGTCGTTTCGGCGCTTCACGCATCCCTGAAGCAGATGGGCGTGGTCGTTGTGACCCGTAATCTGGGCATGAGCGTCGCTCAGTCCACCGATCTGCGCCAGAAGATGCGTGATGCCGGCGCGGCTTACAAAGTGACGAAGAATCGTCTTGCCAAGATCGCCATCCAGGACACGGATTATATCGGCCTCGACGAGATGCTGATTGGTCCGGTCGGACTGGCGACATCGGCAGATCCGATTGCGGCCGCCAAGGTCGTGATCGATTTCGCCAAGACGAATGACAAGCTGGAGATCGTTGGCGGTGCAATGGGCGCCCAGATCCTCGATGCCGATGGCATCAAGGCGCTGGCCTCGCTGCCTTCGCTCGACGAACTGCGCGCAAAGCTGGTCGGCCTTATCCAGGCCCCGGCCCAGAAGCTCGCCTCCGTCACGCAGGCACCGGCCGCGCAGCTCGCGCGCGTCTTCAGTGCCTACGCAACCAAAGAAGCGGCCTGAATCAGGGCCTCATCTCTTTTGTTTTCAACAATTTGATTTGGGCTTCTTATACCGGCCCGCAAAAAATGGAGTGTTTTCAACATGGCTGACATCAACGCACTGGTCGACCAGCTTTCGGCCCTCACCGTCCTCGAAGCCGCTGAGCTCTCGAAGGCTCTCGAAGAGAAGTGGGGCGTTTCCGCTGCCGCAGCTGTCGCAGTTGCAGCACCGGCCGGCGGCGCTGCCGCTGCTGCTGTCGAAGAGCAGACCGAGTTCGACGTGATCCTCACCGGCGACGGTGGCAAGAAGATCAACGTCATCAAGGAAGTCCGCGCCATCACCGGTCTGGGCCTCACTGAAGCCAAGACGCTGGTCGAGTCGGCTCCCAAGGCCGTCAAGGAAGGCGCCAGCAAGGCTGAAGCCGAAGAGATCAAGAAGAAGCTCGAGGAAGCCGGCGCGACCGTCGAACTCAAGTAATCTTCTTTCGCAGCAATGCGAACGAGGAAGGGCGGCCCCGCAAAGGGCCGCCCTTTCCTTTTGGCCGGACTGGCTGACAACCCAGATGATTGCCTACGCCCGGCGACCTGCTCAAGCCGTCCGCCGCGCCTACTGATTTGTTTGGCTTCAGCCTAGCGGGCGTGCTTCTGCTCGGCCACACTGATCGCCATTTGCGCCTTGGCCGCTGCAATGGCCTCAAGAAGGCGCCTCGGCCGGTCACCCTCGACTGCGGCTTCCACCTCTACGGGCTCAGCTGTGAAGGGTTCAGGCGACGATATTGGAACATCCGGTTCGGCGGCCTCGGCCAGATCGTAAGGGCGGCGGATCAACAGTCGCAGCGCGATCAGGGAGATCAGGCCGCTGAACAGCCACGTGGCCATCTGTATGGCCTCCATCTCGCCCGCCATGAGGGGTCGCCAGTAAGCCGCGACCGCAGCGCCCCATTCTGTCGCCATGCGCTGCGCATCGGCCAGGATGACTTCAGCATGGATGGGGACGCCGGAGCTGCTGGCACAGGCTGGCGCGACGGCAAGCAGGGACCCGCCAGCGAAAATGGCAGCGCGAGAGAGGCGGCGCGGGACGGGTCTAACGGACAAGAACATCTGGGCGGTCCGTCTTTCCTTTGCGTTCCTACTTGCGTGATCTGGCCGGCTTTGTCGGCCTTGAACTCCCGCCTGTCCCTGCCTAGTCCGAGCCTGCCCGAGCGGCAAGCCCCGCCACGCCCGCCCGTCGTCACCGCCATCGCGACCGGGCGGATCGATATAATGAGGAAATACCAGCCTGATGCGCATCCTGATCCTCGCCGCGCTCCCGGAAGAAGCTGAAGCATTTCGGCCCTGTGAAGGCACTGCGCTCGACAATGTCTGGCCGCCCGCGCGCCGGCTGGAGGTCCATGGCCATGATGTCGTCGTCGGCACCACGCAGATCGGCAAGGTCAACATCGCGACCGCCGCCGCACGACTTCACGCCCTGACCGAAGCCGAACTGCTGCTCACTCTCGGCACGGCAGGCAAGCTTTCCGGCCTTGCGGGCGACTGCTTCTATCTCGCCAGTGCGGTCCAGCATGATTATGGCGCGCGGCGGCCGCATGACTTCGTCCACTACATGCCCGGCGCTTGGCCAATGGGTCCGGCCAATGTCGTGGCTTATGAGGCCATGCGCGATCCCGGCCTTGGCCTCCCCCATGCCTGCATCGCGAGCGGCGACGCGTTCATCGAGGACCCGGCTTATGCCGCACATCTCGTCGCAGCGCTCAGCGCCGATGTGGTCGACATGGAGACGGCCGCCGTCGCGCAGTTCGCCAGTGTCATCGGCCTGCCATGGGCGGGGATCAAAGCGACGACCGACGACGCCAATCATGAAAGCGCCGGGGATTTTCACGCCAATCTCCTCGCGGCCTCCATCCGTGCCGCAAATGCGATGGATCGTTTTCTCTCGTTAGTCTGATTTGCCTTCGCCCGCGTTCCTTCTATGACTGACCCAGATTTTGAGCACCCGGAGACCAAGATGCGCTTTTCTACGATATTCGCGGCGGCCACCGCCCTCCCCCTCATGCTCGCGGCAGGCACGGCTCTGGCGCTCGACGCACCCAAAGGCGCCTCCGCCACGCTCAAGGACGCGGCCGGCAACACCGCCGGGACAGTGACGCTCATGGACATGGGCGATCATCTCATGGGCAAGATCGACGCAACTGGCCTCAAGCCCGGCGCTCATGGCATCCACATCCATATGGTCGGCGCCTGCACAGCGCCCGATTTCGCGTCTGCGGGCGGGCATCTCAACCCCACGGGTAAGAAGCACGGCCTCGACAATCCGGACGGCGCTCATCAGGGCGACTTGCCGCAGCTCGTCGCAGGCGATGACGGCAAGGCAAGTGCGAGCTTCACGGCCCACAGCACGATGGCCGCCGTTATGGACAGCGACGGCAGCGCTTTCGTGGTCCATGCCGACGCGGACGACCAAAAGACCGATCCCAGCGGCAATAGCGGTAGCCGCATCCTGTGCGGCGTCTTCACGAAGGGCTAAGGTCGCAGCTCACGAAGCCAAGAAACACGCCGGTTCCTACTTGTAGGACCGGCGCAAGGCGCCTATATCGCGCTCAGCAATGGCTCGCCCGGATGTTCCGGAACGGCCGCCCGTTTTTGCCCGGGCCAGCATGTCGAATTGCGCACGACTTGCAATATATGGGGCAAATGATGGGTTCAACAGACGCTGCAGTGCGGATCGGACAGCCCCGACCCGCACTTTTTTGCGTTGTGGCGACGCCTCCGATTCGGAGCGTTTGGCGCCAACGCGGCTGATATTTCGCTGCGATGCGAAAATATTTTTGGGACTCATTCAGGCAGGAACACCCATGGCAACCAGAGCTCTCCCCCCCGTTGCAGGCAGCGGCAGCGTCAAAAAGCGCATCCGCAAGATGTTCGGTAACATCCACGAAGTCGTGCAGATGCCGAACCTGATCGAGGTTCAGAGGGAGAGCTATGAGCAGTTCCTGCGGTCCAATGCCGCAATCGGCTATGTCTCGGGCCTGGAAAAGACGCTGCGCAGCGTCTTCCCGATCCGCGATTTCGCCGGCACTGCCGAGCTGGATTTCGTCCAGTACGAGCTGGAAGAGCCGAAATATGACGTGGAAGAGTGCCGTCAGCGCGGCATCACCTACGCAGCGCCGATGCGCGTTACCCTGCGCCTCATCGTGTTCGAAGTGGATCAGGACACCGAGACCCGCTCGGTTCTCGATATCAAGGAGCAGGACGTCTACATGGGCGACATGCCCCTGATGACGCCCAACGGCACGTTCGTGGTCAATGGCACCGAGCGCGTTATCGTTTCCCAGATGCACCGTTCGCCGGGCGTCCTCTTCGATCATGACCGCGGCAAGACGCACTCGTCGGGCAAGTTCCTGTTCGCCGCGCGCGTCATCCCGTATCGCGGCTCTTGGCTCGACTTCGAGTTCGACGCCAAGGACATCGTCAACGTCCGTATCGACCGCAAGCGCAAACTGCCGGTCACGGCGCTCCTCTATGCACTCGGCCTCAATGCCGAGGACATTCTGGGCGAGTTCTATAACAAGGTCACGTTCCTGCGCGGCCAGGGCGGCTGGCAGATCCCCTTCGCCGTGGAAAACTGGCGCGGCCAGAAGCCGAGCTTCGACATTATCGACGCCAAGTCGGGCGAGATCGTGTTCCCCGCTGGCCAGAAGATCAGCCCCCGCGCCGCCAACAAGGCCGGCAAGGACGGCCTCGAGACGCTGCTCATCCCGACCGAGGAAATCTTCGGCCGCTATTCGGCCTATGACCTCGTCAACGATGCGACCGGCGCGATCTACATCGAAGCTGGCGACGAAGTGTCTCCCGAGTGCCTCGAGAAGCTCGATCAGGCCGGTATCGACCGGATCGACCTGCTCGACATCGACCATGTCAACACCGGCCCGTGGATCCGCAACACGCTCAAGGTCGACAAGGCCGAGGACCGCGATCACGCGCTCGCCGACATCTACCGCGTCATGCGCCCCGGCGAGCCGCCGACGCGCGAGACCGCTGAAGCACTGTTCGAGGGCCTGTTCTTCGATCCGGAGCGCTACGACCTGTCCGCCGTGGGCCGCGTCAAGCTCAACATGCGCCTTGGCCTCGATGCCGAGGACACGATCACCACACTGCGCCGCGAAGATATTCTCGCGGTCGTCAAGGAACTGGTGAACCTCAAGGACGGCAAGGGCGAGATCGACGACATCGACAATCTCGGCAATCGCCGCGTGCGTTCGGTCGGCGAGCTGCTGGAGAACCAGTATCGCGTCGGTCTGCTCCGCATGGAGCGCGCCGTGAAGGAGCGCATGAGCTCGGTCGACGTCTCGACCGTGATGCCGAACGACCTCATCAACGCCAAGCCCGCCGTGGCTGCCGTTCGCGAGTTCTTCGGCTCCTCGCAGCTCTCGCAGTTCATGGATCAGACCAACCCGCTCTCGGAAGTCACCCATAAGCGCCGCGTTTCGGCTCTCGGCCCGGGCGGTCTCACCCGCGAGCGCGCGGGCTTCGAAGTCCGCGACGTTCACCCGACCCACTATGGCCGCATCTGCCCGATTGAAACGCCGGAAGGCCCGAACATCGGTCTGATCAACTCGCTGGCGAGCTTCTCGCGCGTCAACAAATATGGCTTCATCGAAACGCCATACCGCAAGGTCATCGACCACAAGATCACGAGCGACGTGGTCTATCTCTCCGCAATGGAAGAGGCCAAGCACACGATCGCTCAGGCGAACGCTGAAGTCTCACCCGAAGGCACGTTCGTCGAGGATCTGATCTCGTCGCGTGAGGCCGGCGAATTCCTGATGGCGCCGCGCGATCACATCACGCTGATGGACGTCAGCCCCAAGCAGCTCGTTTCGGTCGCCGCATCGCTCATTCCGTTCCTGGAAAACGATGACGCCAACCGCGCACTGATGGGCTCGAACATGCAGCGTCAGGCTGTGCCACTGGTACAGGCTGAGGCGCCTTTCGTCGGCACCGGCATGGAAGAGACGGTTGCCCGCGATTCCGGCGCTGCCATCGCTGCCAAGCGCACCGGCATTGTCGATCAGGTCGATGCGACCCGTATCGTTATCCGTGCGACCGAAGGCATCGAGCCCGGCCAGTCGGGCGTCGACATCTACACGCTGATGAAGTTCCAGCGCTCGAACCAGGATACCTGCATCAACCAGCGCCCGCTGGTGAAGGTTGGTGAAATGGTCAATGGCGGTGACGTCATTGCCGATGGTCCGTCGACCGAGTTCGGCGAGCTGGCACTGGGCCGTAACAGCCTCGTCGCCTTCATGCCCTGGAACGGCTACAACTACGAGGACTCCATCCTCATCTCCGAGCGGATCGTGAAGGACGACGTCTTCACCTCGATCCACATCGAAGAGTTCGAGGTCATGGCCCGCGATACCAAGCTGGGTCCGGAAGACATCACCCGCGACATCCCGAACGTCGGCGAGGAAGCCCTGCGCAACCTCGACGAGGCCGGAATTGTCTATATCGGCGCGGAAGTTGAGCCTGGCGACATTCTCGTCGGCAAGATCACGCCGAAGGGCGAAAGCCCGATGACGCCGGAAGAAAAGCTGCTCCGCGCGATCTTCGGCGAAAAGGCCAGCGACGTGCGCGACACCTCGCTCCGTCTGCCGCCCGGCGTTGCCGGTACGGTCGTCGAAGTGCGCGTGTTCAACCGTCACGGCATCGACAAGGACGAGCGCGCGATGGCGATCGAGCGGGAGGAAATCGACCGTCTCGCCAAGGATCGCGAAGACGAGCGCGGCATTCTCAACCGTGCGACCTTCAATCGCCTCAAGGACATGCTGATCGGCCAGACGGCCGCCGCAGCGCCCAAGGGCATGAAGAAGGGCATCGTCATCGACGAGGCAGTCCTCGCTGAAGCCGAGCGTCACGACTGGTGGAAGTTCGCCGTTGCGGACGATGCGCAGCAGGCCAATCTCGAAGCCGTCAAGGCGCAGTATGACGAGGCTGTGAAACTCATCGTCGACAAGTTCGAGGATCGCGTCGAGAAGCTGCAGCGCGGCGACGAGCTGCCCCCGGGCGTGCTCAAGATGGTCAAGGTGTTCGTTGCCGTGAAGCGCAAGCTTCAGCCGGGCGACAAGATGGCCGGCCGTCACGGCAACAAGGGCGTTATCAGCCGCATCCTGCCGGTCGAGGACATGCCGTTCCTCGCCGACGGTACGCCGGTCGACATCGTGCTCAACCCGCTGGGCGTCCCTTCGCGCATGAACGTTGGTCAGATCTTCGAGACGCATCTGGGCTGGGCCGCACGCGGTCTGGGTCAGCAGATCAAGCTGGCCCTGCGCGACTGGCGCGAGGCCAATCCGAACGCGGTCCCCGGCACCATGCCGGAAGCCGTCAAGGAGCGCCTCAAGACCGTCTATGGCGAGACCTATGTGGCCGAGATCGACGCACGCAGCGCCGAGCAGATCATCGAGCTGGCTGACAATCTCGTCACCGGCGTGCCGATGGCGACCCCGGTGTTCGACGGTGCCAAGGAAGCTGATGTTGCTGCCATGCTCGATCTGGCCGGTCTCGACCGCTCGGGTCAGTCGGACCTGTTCGACGGACGCACCGGCGACATGTTCGACCGCAAGGTGACCGTGGGCATCATCTACATGCTCAAGCTGCATCACCTTGTTGACGACAAGATCCACGCCCGTTCGATCGGCCCCTACAGCCTCGTCACCCAGCAGCCGCTGGGCGGTAAGGCCCAGTTCGGTGGCCAGCGCTTCGGTGAAATGGAGGTCTGGGCACTGCAGGCTTACGGCGCAGCCTACACGCTGCAGGAAATGCTGACGGTGAAGTCCGATGACGTTGTCGGCCGCACCAAGGTCTAT
>Ga0247738_10000908_pt1 | contig 10888 bp, 14 predicted proteins | sample UWRJL013104B2_FD_180936 | JGI IMG/M metagenome (GOLD analysis project Ga0247738, IMG submission 180936) | Plant litter microbial communities from Arlington Agricultural Research Station in Wisconsin, United States - UWRJ-L013-104B-2 | ecosystem: Environmental > Terrestrial > Plant litter >...
ACGATTGCTCGCACTCTGCTTGCGGCCGCAGCGCTGGCGCTGGCGCTGGCGGGCTGCACTGCGGCGCCGGCCACACCCGCCGAGCCCACCCCCTCAACGACCCCGACTGTTGAGCCGGCCCTCGCCGCCCCCGCGCAGGTCTTCGATGGCGACTGCGATGCGCTCGCGACTGCGGCGGAGGTGAGCGCCGCCGTTGGACGCGAGGTCAGCGTAACGGTTTTCGACGGCATCAATCTTGGCGGCAAGGTCTTCGCGCAGGCGGGCGGACTGGAGTGCAACTGGCGCGGTGACGACGGCACCAGCGTCTATGTCGGAGTGCTGCCCGCCGTCGCCGCCGACTTCACCGACGAGACCGGCTGTGACGTCGTCATCGACGTGCCGTTGCCGATATGCACCTTCGCGGCATCCGCTGAGCAGTTGCGTCTTGTCGGCACCGTGGGAGTCGGGCAGGGCGATACCGCGGCGCAGGTGGCCGCCGGTGAAGTGATCTCCGACCTATTCGTGCAGCGAGCGGTGAGCTCGCCGACGCCGACGCCGACTCCGGTTGCGGGGGCCTGGCTGCCTCTGTCGAACTGCGCGCAGTTCGCCGGCGCCTTCGACTGGTACGACTCCGGTTTTCTCGAGGCGTACTACACGCCGGCCTACCGCGCCCTCCGGGGCGGCGGCCTTGGGCAGTGCAGCGCGCAGGTGGTCGGAGACAATTCCGTCGACGTCGCCGTGCTCGGCGGCGCACGCTGGGTTGAATCGGAGGTCGCAGCGCAGCCCGGAACAGAAAAGACGGATGTTGCCGGCCTCGAAGCCGTCTACGTCGGCCCACTGCTCTCGAGCGGCTATCGCTACATCGACGTGTTCGACGGTGTCAACTGGATGCAGGCCTTCGTCGTCGATCCGGACGCCGCCATGCCGGCGATTGTCGACCTTGTGACCCAGCTGAACGGCTAGAGCGACCGCAGCACCGTCACGACCTTGCCGAGGATCTCGGCGTAGTCGCCGAGGATCGGCTCGAAGGCGCTGTTCTGCGGCAGCAGCCAGGTGTGCCCGTCACGCTGGCGGAAGACCTTGACGGTCGCCTCGTTGTCGAGCATTGCGGCGACGATCTCGCCGTTCTCTGCAGTCTTCTGCTGGCGCACGACGACCCAGTCGCCGTCCATGATGGCGGCGTCGATCATCGACTCGCCGACGACCTTGAGCATGAACAGCTCGCCCTTGCCGGTCAGCTGGCGGGGCAGGGGAAAGACCTCGTCGATCTGCTGGTCTGCGGTGATCGGGATGCCGGCGGCGATGCGACCGACCAGGGGAACCATGACGGCGTCGCCGACCTGCGTTGTCGACTCCGGCGCATCCTCTTCGATGGTCGGCAGCTCGATGAGCACCTCGAGGGCACGCGGACGGTTCGGGTCGCGCCGCAGGTAGCCGCTGAGCTCGAGCTGGTTGAGCTGGTGGGTGACGCTCGAGAGCGACGAGAGGCCGACAGCGTCGCCAATCTCTCGCATCGACGGCGGGTAGCCGCGGTTGGTCACGGACTTCTGGATGAAGTCGAGGATCGCCAACTGCTTGTCGCTGAGGCTGGTGCGCCTGCGCGTGCGTTCGTCGTCAGCCATGAGTAGCTCCAATGTCAGTGGTACCCGGTTCACTGAGAACCAGACATTCGAAACTGTATCTGCAATTGGCTCGAATATGGAAGACATGTTCGAGCGAGTCGCAGTTCAACATTCGAAAATGTTCGAATATTGACTTGAATCTTCGAATAATCGAATGTATGTTCGGAACAAAGCTTCGCACCCGGTCCTCCCGGCCGAGTACCGGGTGCGAAACCCCAGTGCTGGTTCCCCCTGTGGGGCCCAATAAGAGGAGAAACGACATGAGCGCAGTGAGCATGGACTTCGGGTTTGAACTCCCCAAGAGCCACCTCAAGCTGACGAAGCGCGGCCGCACGGTCTTCACGACCCTCGCCGCCCTGCCGCTCGTCGTTGCCGCCTTCGTGTTCGCTCTCAACGGAGGCGCGGCAAGCGCTTCTCTTGAGTCGTCAGTGCAGCCAGGGGTTGAATACACCTACGTGACGATTGCCGCCGGGCAGTCGCTGTGGGCACTCGCCGAAGAGATCGCGCCGACGGCCGATCCGCGTGATGTTGTCAACGACATCCTCGAGTTCAACGGCATGTCGTCGGCCGAGCTGTTCCCGGGCCAGCGCCTCGCGCTCCCGACTGCCTACGCTGGCTAATACGCTGGGGGAGTGACCGAACCCCGCGCTTTCCAGTTGAGTGACCTGCCGATCCGCGACAACCTGCGAGGACAGCACCCCTACGGCGCTCCCCAGAAAGCAGTGCGGATCGCGCTGAACGTCAACGAGAACACGCACCCGATTCCCGAGGCGGTCGCCCGCGACATCGTGGAGTCCCTCGCAGCTGCCGTTCTCACCGTCAACCGGTACCCCGATCGCGAGTTCACCGAGCTGCGCGAGAGCCTCGCCAACTACCTCGGCCACGGCCTCAGTCGCGAGCAGATCTGGGCGGCGAACGGCTCCAACGAGGTGCTGCAGCAACTGTTTCAAGCATTCGGCGGACCGGGGCGCAGCGTGCTCGGATTCCCTCCCACCTACTCGATGTACCCGATCATCGCCTCGGGCACGGACACCGAGTGGATTCCTGCCCAGCGCGACGACGCGTTCGGCATCTCGCCCGAGACGGTGGTGCGAGCCATCGAGCAGCACAAGCCCGACATCGTCATCCTGTGCTCGCCCAACAACCCGACGGGCACGCCGCTGCCGATCGAGACCATCGAGGCCGCCTATGACGCCACCGACGGCATTCTCATCGTCGACGAGGCCTACGCCGAGTTCACCCCCGACCACATCCCCAGTGCCCTGAGCCTGCTGCCCGGTCGACCGCGCCTCGTCGTCAGCCGCACGATGAGCAAGGCCTTCGCCTTCGCCGGCGCGCGGGTGGGGTACCTCGCGGCCGACGCCGCCGTCACCGACGCGCTGCGCCTGGTGCGGCTGCCCTACCACCTGTCGGCGCTGACCCAGGCCGCGGCGCATGCGGCCCTTCGGCACACGCCGGAGCTGCTCGCGAACGTCGACGACATCCGTGCGCAGAAAGACCGCCTTCTGCGGGAGCTGCCCGCGCTCGGCTACCCGGCGCACCCGAGCTGGACCAACTTCGTGCTGTTCGGGGGAGTGGAGAATCCGAATGCCACCTTCGAGGCGCTGCTCGAGCACGACGTGATCATTCGCGACGTAGGAATTCCGAACCACCTGCGTGTCACGGCGGGCACGAAGCACGAGACCACCGCGTTCCTCGCTGCGCTCGAGTCGCTCGGTCGCTGAGGTGTGTCCCTTGTGCGGCGTTGTGTGATTCGGGACCCCACCGTGCCAGAGGTGGTCAGAGCAGCAGCCATCACACCCGCCCGGTAGAATTCTGCGCATGACCACCGCACCGCGTACCGCGCACGTCCAGCGCGAGACGAGTGAGTCGAGCATCGACCTCTCTCTCAACCTCGATGGCACAGGCTCCTCGAAGATCAGCACGAGCGTGCCCTTCTTCGACCACCTGCTCACCGCGTTCGCCAAGCACTCGCTCATCGACCTCGAGGTGACCGCCAAGGGCGACATCGAGATCGACGTGCACCACACGGTCGAAGACATTGGCATTTCGCTGGGCAAGGCCATCAAGGAGGCCCTGGGCGACAAGAGCGGCATCTCGCGTTTCGGGGACGCCCTCGTGCCCCTCGACGAGGCGCTCGTGCAGGCGGTCGTCGACATCAGCGGTCGACCCTACCTCGTGCACACCGGCGAGCCCGCGGGCTTCGAGCTGCACCTCATCGGCGGTCACTTCACGGGGTCGATGGTGCGCCACGTCTTCGAGGCGATCACCTTCAACGCCGGGCTGACTGTGCACGTCACCGTGCTCGGCGGCCGCGACCCGCACCACATCGCCGAAGCCGAGTTCAAGGCCTTCGCGCGGGCGTTCCGTTTCGCCGTCGCGCGCGACGAGAAGGTCAGCGGCGTGCCGTCGACGAAGGGTGCGCTGTAGCGTGACCAGCCCATCCGTCGTCGTTCTCGACTACGGCTCCGGCAACGTGCACTCCGCCGCCAAGGCGCTGGAGGCGGCCGGTGCCCGGGTCGAGCTCACCGCCGACCGCGATCGCGTTGCCGGGGCCGACGGCCTGCTGGTGCCCGGGGTCGGCGCGTTCAGCGCGGTCATTCAGGCACTCAACACTGTCAACGGCGGTCGCATGATCGACCAGCGCCTCATTGCCGACAAGCCGGTGCTCGGCATCTGTGTCGGCATGCAGGTGATGTTCGAGAACAGCGTCGAGCGCGGCAACGACTCCGAGGGGCTCGGCGAGTGGCCCGGCACCGTCACCGAGCTGACTGCTCCCGTGCTTCCCCACATCGGCTGGAACACCGTGGATGCCCCCGAGGGCTCGCGACTGTTCGCCGGCATCGAGGAGGAGCGCTTCTACTTCGTGCACTCCTTTGCGGCGCAGGAGTGGACCCTCGACCCGATTCCGCCGTTCACCGCGCCGAAGGTCACCTGGGCCGAGCACGGCAGCCGCTTCATCGCCGCGATCGAGAACGGTCCGCTCTCGGCGACGCAGTTTCACCCGGAGAAGTCGGGCGAGCCCGGCATCCGGCTCCTGTCCAACTGGCTACAGACCCTCTAACAAGAAACGACTATGAGCGAGTTCAACCGCACCCCTGTTCTTACCCTGCTGCCGGCCGTCGATGTTGCAGACGGCAAGGCTGTTCGCCTCACCCAGGGCGAGGCGGGCACCGAGACCAGCTTCGGCGAGCCGATCGACGCGGCGCGGGAGTGGATCGACCAGGGCGCCGAGTGGATCCACCTCGTCGACCTCGACGCGGCCTTTGGTCGCGGCAACAACTACCACCTCATCGAGAAGGTCATCAAGAACACCCCGAAGTCGGTGAACATCGAGCTCTCGGGCGGAATCCGCGACGACGCGAGCCTCGAGGCGGCGCTCTCGACGGGTGCCAAGCGCATTAACCTCGGCACGGCCGCTCTCGAGAACCCGGTGTGGGCTGCGCACGTTATCGCGGAGTTCGGCGAGGCCATCGCGGTCGGCCTCGATGTGCGCGGCACGACGCTCGCCGCCCGCGGCTGGACGCAGGAGGGCGGCGACCTCTGGGAGGTGCTCGACCGTCTTGAGGAGGCCGGCTGCAGCCGCTACGTGCTGACGGACGTCACGAAGGACGGCATGCTCAACGGCCCCAACCTCGAGCTGCTGCGCGAGGTTGCCGACCGCACGGACAAGCCGGTCATCGCCAGCGGCGGCATCTCGAGCCTCGACGACATCGCCGCGCTGCGCGGGCTGGTGCCCTACGGCATCGAGGGTGCCATCGTCGGCAAGGCGCTCTACACGAAGGCGTTCACGCTGGCGGAAGCACTCGACGTAGCTGGCGACTGATGTCTGGAGCCGACTCAGCCGGCCAGCCCTGGTCGGGCCGACACTTTGAGCCCAACACCAACGCGGATGACGACGGCTCGGCCCCCGAGCACCTCATCGAGGCGATCCGCCGCTTTCGATCGCGTGAGCTCGGCGAGGCGGAGGTGCTGGATGCCCTGCGCACGTCGCGCCTGCTCATTCCGCTCGTCGCCAACCTCGGCGCCGACGGGCTGACCGAGCACGGCCACGAGAAGACACAGGAGCTGTCGATCGTCACCGTCGTCGGACCCGACGGCAGAACGGTGCTGCCAGCCTTCACGAGTGTCGCCGCGATGAGCGCGTGGAACCCGAGCGCGCGCCCGATCCCGGCGGAGGCGGTGCGAGTGGCGCTGGCAGCGGCGCACGAGCAGACCGATCTCGTCGTTATCGACGCGACGAGCGCGACGGAGTTCGCTATCCGTCGTCCTGCCCTGTGGAGCCTCGCGAGCGGGGAGAGCTGGGTGCCCAGCTACCTTGACGAGGTCGTGCTCGATGCCTTCGCGGCATCGGCGTCGGGGGAGCCGGCAGCGCGGTCCGTCGGTCTGGTCGCCGGTGACGCTGACGCCCAGCTCGCCGGACCGGAGCTTGTGGTGCAGCTCACGCTCGCCCCGGGCCTCACCACAGACGACCTCGACGCGCTGCTCGCCCGCCTGCAGCAGCGCTGGGCTGAGGACCCGATCATCGCGGAGCGGGTTGACTCGCTGAAAGTGCAGCTGCTCAGCGCTGCTTAGGATTGCTCGCATGCGTCTGCGCCTGCTCGGAGTGATCGGCGTTCTCGCCGTGCTCGCCGGCTGCGCGCCCGCGGGCACCGCATCAGACAGCGGACAGCTCGTGACAGCGGGCACCGACCAGACCACCCTGATCCAGGTCGGCGACCTCTCGCGGTCGTACATCGTGCGCGCGCCGGATGACGCCGAGGGCCCGATGCCCCTGCTCATCATGTTCCACGGCGCGGGCGGCGACGCGAGCAAGGCCGAGCGCGCGACCGGGTTCTCTGAGGCCGCCACCTCGCAGAAGTTCGTCGTCGCCTACCCCAACGGCACGCAGGCGAACTCGGTCGAGGGGGAGCTCGCCTGGAACGCCGGAGCCTGCTGCGGCCTCGCCCGCAGCGACCAGGTCGACGACGTGAGCTTCATCCTCGCGATGATCGCCGAACTGCAGGCCACCTACCCGATCGATCCAGAGCGCATCTACCTCGCCGGCTTCTCGAACGGCGGCATGATGAGCTATCGGCTCGCCTGCGAGCACGGCGACCTCTTCGCCGGCGTCGCTGTTGTCAGCGGGGCCCTCAACTACTCGCCGTGCGCCCCGGACGTTCCGCTGTCCGTGCTGATCATTCACGGCCAGGCCGACCTGACGGTGCCCTACAACGGCGGTGAGACGAATGAGCGCACCGCGCTGCGCTTCGGGCAGTGGACCAACACCTCGGTCGCGCTGGCCACCGAGTTCTGGCGGGTGCACGACAGATGCGGGCGGGATGCGGTGGTCACCTCCGACGAGTTCACCACGACCGCCACATACTCCGGCTGCAATGCCGGCGTCTCGCTCGACGTCGTGACCATCGCAGAGGGCACCCACACCTGGCCGCGGGTCGACACCCTCGGTGTCGACGGGTCGGAGCTGATCCTCGAGTTCTTCGCCCTCAACTGAGGGCAGTCGAAACCTAGTTGACCGGGCCCGTGTACTTCTCGCCCGGACCCTTGCCCGGCGCGTCCGGGTGGCTCGACTCCTCGCGGAAGGCGAGCTGCAGCGTGCGCAGTCCGTCGCGCAGCGCGAGGGCGTGGTGGTCGCCGATCTTGGAGGCGCTCGCGGTGACGAGGCCGGCGAGAGCCTCGATGAGGGTGCGTGCTTCGTCGAGGTCCACCTGGTCCGCGGCGTTGGGGTCGTCGGCAAGCCCGAGCTTGACCGCTGCGGCGGTCATGAGGTGCACAGACACCGTCTGGATGACCTCGACGGCGGGCACCTCAGAGATGTCTCGAGTGTCGTCGTCGACGTAGCTGTAGTCCGACATGAATGTGTCCTTCGCGATTGGAGCGGTCTCTGCTATTCTTATGCAGGCTCCGGGGCTTGTCCCCGGTACGAAAGTGGAGATTCTCCCACCTGGCATACCGCTTCCTTAAGGTTACCCGGGTAAGTACACCCCGCTGAACGCGTGCGTTTGGCAGATACATAGGGTGCATTGAAGATATTTTCCTTTCGCTGCTGCGCGGCATCCGTCGGCTAGCAGGCTTGAGAAAGCTCTACGAAAGAAGACTCGCATCAGCGATCCCCGTACCAATGACCGAATCCGCGTTCCGGAGGTCCGTCTTGTTGGCCCCAATGGCGAGCAGGTTGGAGTTGTCCGCATCGAGGACGCCCTCCGCTTGGCTCAGGAGGCCGACCTGGATTTGGTTGAGGTAGCTCCCAACTCCAAGCCCCCCGTCGCCAAGATCATGGACTACGGCAAGTTCAAGTACGAAGAGGCCCAGAAGGCCAAAGAGGCTCGTCGCAACCAGGCGAACACCATTCTCAAGGAGGTGCGTTTCCGTTTGAAGATCGATACGCACGACTACGAGACCAAGCGCAAGCACGCTGAGGGCTTCCTCGCTGCTGGCGACAAGGTGAAGGCCATGATCCTGTTCCGCGGCCGCGAGCAGTCGCGTCCTGAGCAGGGCGTTCGCCTTCTGCAGCGCTTCGCCGAGGATGTCTCCGAGTTCGGCTCTGTCGAGTCGACTCCGACCATTGACGGCCGCAACATGGTTATGGTCATCGGCCCGCACAAGAGCAAGGCAACGGCGAAGGCCGAGGCCGACGCCAAGCGCGCCGCATCCAAGCCCGCACGCGCTGCGGCACCCGAGGCGGCCGCAGAGGCGCCTACGGTGGCGGCTCCGAAGGCCGAGGCAGCTCCTGCTGTCGTCAAGGCCGACGCTCCCGCGCCGAAGGCCGCCGAGCCCACGGCTCCCGCGGTTGACAGCAAGCCGGTTGCCCCGGTCGCTGAGAAGCCGATCGCCCCCGCTACTCCGCCCAAGCCTGCTGCAGCCAAGCCTGCCGCGGTCAAGGCGGCCCCCAAGACCCCCGCTACCGCGAAGCCGGCCCCCAAGAAGCCTGCTGCGCCCTCGGGCGAGACCACAAAGTAAGGAACAGACAATGCCCAAGCAGAAGACCCACTCTGGAGCGAAGAAGCGCTTCAAGGTCACCGGCACCGGAAAGATCAAGAAGCAGTCCGCTGGCCTGCGTCACAACCTCGAGGTGAAGAGCGGCAAGAAGAAGCGCACCCTCGGAAACGACCAGGTTGTCGCCAAGGCAGACGCCAAGGGCATCAAGAAGCTTCTCGGCCTGTAGCCGAACGACCACTAAAGGAACAGTGAAATGGCAAGAGTAAAGAGAGCAGTAAACGCTCACAAGAAGCGTCGCGTCATCCTCGAGCGCGCCAAGGGCTACCGCGGCCAGCGTTCGCGCCTCTACCGCAAGGCCAAGGAGCAGGTCACCCACTCCCTCGTCTACGCGTACCGCGACCGTCGTGCCCGCAAGGGTGACTTCCGTCGCCTGTGGATCCAGCGCATCAACGCCGCGTCCCGCGCCAACGGCCTCACCTACAACCGCTTCATCCAGGGTCTTAACCTGGCTGGCATCGAGGTCGACCGCCGCATCCTCGCTGACCTCGCGATCACCGAGCCCGCCACCTTCGCGGCTCTCGTCGCGTCGGCCAAGGCCGCACTGCCCGCGAACACGAGCGCACCGAAGGTGACCGCCTAAACGCTGCACCTGTGGCGAGCCGTTAGGCTCGACATCATGATTGACAACCCGCGCTCTCCTCGAGTTCGCGGCGTGGCAAAGCTTGCCAAGAGAGACGCCCGGTCTGAGACCGGGCTCTTTCTTTTGGAGGGCCCGCAGGCGGTATCCGAGGCTTTGGCCTACCGTCCGGAGCTTCTCGTCGAGCTCTTCGTCACGCCGACGGCCCTCGACCGCTACCAGGACCTCGGTCGGGCGGCGCGCGAAGCCGACCTCGAGATCGAGTTCGTTACAGAGCAGGTTCTCGAGGTGATGGCTGACACGGTGACGCCGCAGGGCGTTATCGCGGTCTGCCGGCAGTTTCCGACCTCGCTCAAGGACATCCTCGGTGATGGCCCGAAGCTGATCGCGATCCTCGAGGAGGTGCGCGACCCCGGCAACGCGGGCACGATCATCCGCGCCGCCGATTCCGCGGGCGCCGATGCCGTCATCCTCACGGGCCGCAGCGTCGACCTCTACAACCCCAAGGTGGTTCGCGCCACAACGGGCTCGCTGTTCCATGTGCCGGTTGCCGTCATGCCAGAGCTGGATGCCGTGCTGCAGCGGGTGCGCGCAGAAGGCCTGCAGGTGCTGGCCGCCGACATCAAGGGCGAGGACCTTCTCGCCGCCCGGGGGAGCCTGGCCGCCCCCACCGCATGGCTCTTCGGCAACGAGGCGCGTGGCCTTACCGACGAGCAGCTCGCGATGGCGGACCGCGCGATCACAGTGCCGATCTACGGCAAGGCGGAGTCCATGAATCTGGCGACCGCCGCATCCGTCTGCCTCTACGAAAGTGCGTTCGCCCACCGCGCGCGCGCCTGAGGCGAGGGCCATTTCTGGCCCTCGCGGCGCTGCTAGCGCCGAGGGCCGTCTCGGCCCTCGGGCTCCTAAGGTGTGAATTTGCCTCACTGAGCTTGTACCCCAAACGAGGGGTGTGGTTGGGTGGGGTATGGAACCTCTCGTCGTCATCGACCACGTCAACAAGCATTTCGGCGAGCTGCACGTTCTCAAGGACATCACGACGACGATCCTCAAAGGCGAGGTCGTTGTCGTGATCGGTCCCAGCGGATCGGGCAAATCAACGCTCTGTCGCGCGATCAACCGCCTCGAGACCATCGACTCCGGCAGCATCACCATCGGGGGTGTCGCCCTTCCCGAGGAGGGCGCAGCGCTCGCGAAGCTGCGCGCCGATGTCGGCATGGTCTTTCAGTCGTTCAACCTGTTCGCGCACAAGACGGTGCTGCAGAACGTCACCCTCGGCCAGACGAAGGTGCGCCACCGCTCGGCCGCCGAGGCGGAGAAGCGCGCGATGGAGCTGCTCGACCGGGTGGGCGTCGCCAACCAGGCGATGAAGATGCCCGCACAGCTCTCTGGCGGACAGCAGCAGCGGGTTGCGATTGCACGCGCCCTCGCCATGGACCCGCAGGTGATGCTCTTCGACGAGCCGACATCCGCCCTCGATCCCGAGATGATCAACGAGGTGCTCGATGTCATGGTCGGGCTCGCTGATGACGGCATGACGATGATCGTCGTCACCCATGAGATGGGCTTCGCGCGCAAGGCAGCGCAGCGGGTGCTGTTCATGGCGGATGGCCAGATCGTCGAGGAGGCAACCCCCGAGGTCTTCTTCACCAGCCCACAGACCCCGAGAGCGAAGGACTTCCTCTCGAAAGTGCTTACCCACTAACTAGTG
>Ga0247738_10000909_pt1 | contig 10886 bp, 11 predicted proteins | sample UWRJL013104B2_FD_180936 | JGI IMG/M metagenome (GOLD analysis project Ga0247738, IMG submission 180936) | Plant litter microbial communities from Arlington Agricultural Research Station in Wisconsin, United States - UWRJ-L013-104B-2 | ecosystem: Environmental > Terrestrial > Plant litter >...
CCCTCGAGGTCGGGGTGTGCGGCCAGAGCGTCGGCAACCTGTGCGTCGAGGTCGGCGACGAGCGCCTCCCCCTCCTCGGCGAGGCCAAGCGCGGTGGAGTTCATGCGGATCATGTCTTCGACCGAGGTGCCCCAGGCGACGTCGGGGTAGGCCACGACGGGCGCGATCTTGGAGAGGGTGTCGTACTCCTCCTGGGTGATGCCCGAGTAGGAGGCGAGGATCACGTCGGGCTTCACGTCGTTGACGGCCTCGAAGTCGATGCCGTCGGTCTCATCGAAGAGAACGGGCGTCTCGGCTCCGAGCTCCTCGAGCTTGTCCTCCACCCAGGGCAGCACGCCGTCGCCGTCGTCGTCGCCCCAGGTCGCCTTGCTCATGCCGACGGGCACGATGCCGAGCGCGAGGGGAACCTCGTGGTTGGCCCAGGCGACGGTCGCGATGCGCTCCGGGGCCTCGGTGATCACGGTCTCCCCGTAGGCGTGCTCGATGGTGATCGGGAACGTTCCATCGCCGGCACTGCCCGCCGAATCGTTCGCGGGGCTGGCGCTGCAGGCCGCGAGGGAGATGACGGTCGTCGCTGCGACGGCGAGGCTGAGGAGGCGCAGTGGTCTCACAGGGGGTCCTTCCGGGGATGGGATGCTCGAGCGAGCTTAGGCAAGCCTTACCTAATCACACTCGCGCGGGAATTTCCACCTGAGCGCCGCCGCCCGCTCGCGCGCCCGGTAGCGCCCCGCGCGGTCGTTCCGAACGGCAGCGCCCGGCGCTAACGGCCGCGCGAACCCGTGTAGCGCATCCGCATCGCCGTCTGCGAGAGGGCCGAGATGCGGTGAAAGCCGGCCAGCGCGTCCCATCCCCCGGTCCAGGTGACGTGGCTCGCGACCTCCCAGACCGTCGCGTCCGGGTGGCGGCCCAGGATCTCGGTCACCTCCGCGGTGCGGCCGAGCTGGTGGGCGCGGATGCTCGCCACGCGCTCGCCAAGACCGCGGAACACGTACCCGTGCCCCGGTGCCACGAGCGGGTCGCCGAGAGTCTCGACGAGGTCGAGCGAGTCGAGGTACTCCCCCAGCGGGTCGTCGGCCTGCCCGCCGAGGCCGACGCCCGGGAAGATCGTGGGCAGCACGAGGTCGCCCGTGAAGAGCACGTCGCCCTCGAGGAGGCACAGGCTGCCGGACGTGTGGCCCGGCGTGTGCAGCACCCGCACCGTGCGGCCGGGGATGTCGAGCAGCTGGTCGTGCTGAAGCAGCGCATCGGCGGTGACCGCCGTGGGCTTCGTGCGCGCGACCATGGCCGCCATCGCGTCGTGCAGCTCGGCCGGCACGCCCCACGCGTCGAGGTCGGCGGCGCCGTACCGGGCCGAACCGTCGAGCGCCCGCTGCTCAGCCTCGTGCACCTGCACGCGCGCGCCCGACGCGGCGCGGATCGCCGAGGCGAGCCCGAGGTGGTCGGAGTGCAGGTGCGTGGCGGTGACGGATGCCACCCGGGCCAGCGAGAGGCCGACCGACTCGAGCCCGCGGTCGAGCAGCTCGAGGCTGCCCGGGAGCTCCCACCCGGTGTCGAGCAGGTGGGCGTCGCCGCGGGCATCCTCGACGACGTAGACGAGCGTGTACGGCGGCGGCCCGACGGGCAGGGGCAGGGCGAGCGCCCACGTGCTCTCCCCGAGCGGGGTCACACGCGGGAGCTCGCCGGCCGAGTGCGCCGCGAACTGCTCGTCGTCGAACGGGAGCAGGCTCACTGCACGTGGCGCTCGTCCGGTCCGACGTACAGCGACAGCGGGCGGATGAGGGCGTTCGACTCGAGCTGCTCCATGATGTGGGCAGTCCAGCCGGTGATGCGGGCCGCCACGAACAACGGCGTGAACATCTCCGTGTCGAAGCCGATGAGGTGGTACGCGGGGCCGCTCGGGTAGTCGAGGTTGGGCAGGATGTTCTTGCGCTGCGTCATCGCCGCCTCGAGGGTGTCGTACAGCTCGGCGAGGTCGGGCCGGTCGTACTCCGCGATGAGGGTGTCGAGGGCGGCCTTCATGGTGGGCACGCGAGAGTCGCCGCTCTTGTAGACGCGGTGGCCGAAGCCCATGATCTTGCGCCTCTCGGCGAGCGCCTTGTCGAGCCAGATCCCGACGCCGCCCGCCGTGCCGATCTCCTCGAAGATGTGCATGACGGCCTCGTTCGCGCCGCCGTGCAGCGGGCCCTTGAGCGCGCCGATCGCGCCGACGACGGCCGAGTACAGGTCGGCGAGGGTCGAGGTGATGACGCGCGCCGTGAAGGTGCTCGCGTTGAACGAGTGCTCCGCGTACAGGATCATCGACACGTCGAACGCGTTGACGACGACCTCGTCCGGCATCTCGTCGAAGGTCATGAACAGGAAGTTGGCGGAGTAGCCGAGGTCGTCCCGCGGCTCCACGAGGTGCTGCCCGCGGCGACGGCGCTGGTCGTACGCGACGATCGAGGGCAGCTGCGCGAACAGCCGGATGGACTTGTCGAGGTTCGCCTCCCTGCTGGAGTTCGCGGCATCCTCGTCGGTGGCGCCGATCACGCTCACCGCGGTGCGCACGACGTCCATGGGATGCGCGGACGCGGGCAGATCGTCGATGACGCGCTTCACGCGCTCATCCAGATGGCGCAGCGACCGCTCGAGGGTCTCGAACTCCGCGAGCTGCTGGGGGCTGGGGAGCTCGCCGTGCCAGAGCAGGTAGGCAACCTCCTCGAAGGTGGACTGGGCCGCGAGCTCCTGCACCGGGTAACCGCGGTAGAGCAGCGAGTTCGTCTCGGGGTTGACCTTGGAGATGGCAGTGGTGTCGACGACGACTCCGGCCAGCCCCTTCTTGATCTCGGTCTCAGTCATTACTTGCCTTCCGGAACGGTGAAGTTGAACACGGACGTGTCGAATGCGTTGTAGGACTCGTAGTCGAGCAGCTCATACAGTCTCGCGCGGGTTTGCATGCCCGCGACCTGTGAGCCCAGCGATCCCTCGGCGACGAGCGCATCGAGGCCCCGCTCCGCCGCGCCCATCGCGATGCGCAGCAGCGAGACGGGGTAGATGACGATGTTGATGCCCACGCCCTCGAGCTGCTGCGTGGTGAACAGCTCGCTCTTACCGAACTCGGTCATGTTGGCGAGGACCGGCACGTCCACGGCCTTGCGGATCGCCTCGAACTCGCCGAGGTCGGCCATCGCCTCGGGGAAGATCGCGTCGGCGCCCGCGTCGACGAGCGCCTTCGCGCGGTCGATGGCCGCCTGCAGGCCGTCGACCGCGCGGATGTCGGTGCGCGCCATGATGAGCAGGTTCGGGTCGCGGCGGGCGTCGACCGCGGCACGGATGCGCTTGGTCGACGTCTCGAGGTCGACGACGGCCTTGCCGTCGAGGTGCCCGCAGCGCTTCGGGTTGACCTGGTCCTCGATGTGCAGGCCCGCGACGCCCGCGTCCTCGAGGGACTGCACGGTGCGCGCGACGTTCATCGGCTCGCCGAAGCCCGTGTCGGCATCGATGAGGGTCGGGAGGTCGGTCATCCGGCTGATCTGCTGGCCGCGTGCGGCGACCTCGCTGAGCGTCGTGAGGCCGATGTCGGGCAGGCCCAGATCGGCGGCAATGACCGCGCCCGAGATGTAGACGCCCTCGAAGCCCTTCTCCTGGATGAGCCGCGAGCTGAGCGGGTTGAACGCCCCGGGGAACCGGAGCAGCTCGCCAGTCGCGAGGGCCGCGCGCAGGTCGGCGCGCTTCTGGGCGGGGGTCTTGGTGGAGTACAGCATGGTTAGAAGATCCCCTTCGGGGTCACGGCGGGGAAGTCTCCCTTGACCGTGAGGCCGGTCAGGTCGGTCAGGTTCACGAGGTTCTGGGCGGTGTCGAGGAAGCGCTCGATCTCGCTGGGCGCGAGCACGCCCTCGGCGAGGCCGCGGAACTTGGCGACGTACTGCTCCCGGCCGAACGGGCGGGCGCCGAGCGGGTGCGCGTCGGCCACCGCGATCTCGTCGACGATCGTCGAGCCGTCGGTGAGGGTGATGGCGACGCTGCCGCCGAACGCCTTCTCGCGCGGGTCGTTGGAGTGGTAGCGCCGCGTCCACTCCGCGTCCTCCTCGGTGACGACCTTGTTCCACAGTGCGACCGTGTCCGGTCGACCGGCGCGCTCCGGCGAGTACGACTTCTCGTGGTCCCACGCGCCGTCCTGCAGGGCGACGGTGAAGATGAAGGGGATCGAGTGGTCGAGCGTCTCCCGGCTCGCGGTGGGGTCGTACTTCTGCGGGTCGTTGGCGCCGGAGCCGATCACGTAGTGCGTGTGGTGGCTGGTGCGGATGATCACGCGCTCGATGCGATCCGCGGTGAGGTCGGGATACTCGCGGTGCAACTTGCGCGCCAGGTCGATCCAGGCCTGCGCCTGGTACTCGGCCGAGTGCTCCTTCGTGTACGTGTCGAGGATGGCGGTGCGCGCCTCGCCCGCCTCGGGCAGGGGCACCTCGTACCGGGCGTCCGGGCCGTCGAGCAGCCACGCGATCACGCCGTCCTCGCCCTCGTAGATCGGGGTGGGGCTGGTCTGGCCCCGCATGGCGCGGTCCACGGCCTCGACGGCCATCTTGCCGGCGAAGGCGGGGGCGTGCGCCTTCCACGTGGAGATCTCGCCCTTGCGCGACTGGCGGGTGGCCGTCGTGGTGTGCAGCGCCTGGCCGATGGCCTGGAAGATCGTCTCGGTCGGCAGGCCCAGGAGGGTGCCGATGCCGGCGGCGGCCGACGGGCCGAGGTGGGCGACGTGGTCGATCTTGTGCTTGTGCAGGCTGATCGCCTTCACGAGGTCCACCTGGATCTCGTAGCCGGTGACGATGCCGCGGAGCAGCTCGGCACCGGTGCTGCCCAGGTGCTGGGCCACCGCGAGGATCGGCGGGATGTTGTCGCCCGGGTGCGAGTACTCGGCGGCGAGGAAGGTGTCGTGGAAGTCGAGCTCGCGCACGGCCACGCCGTTCGCCCACGCCGCCCACTCGGGGCTCGTGGGGAGGTCGCTGCCGAACACCGTGCTGCCGGCCCCGTTGCGCGAGACGGGGTGCGCCTCGGCCTGAGCGCGGGCCGCGACGACGGGGCCGCGGGTGAGCGACGCGGTCGCCACGGAGGCGTTGTCGATGATGCGGTTGATCACCATGTCGGCAACCTCGTCGGTGGCGTCGATGCGCTCCGAGGCGACCTCCGCGATCTTCCAGGCGAGCTGGTCTTCTCGGGCGAGGTTCTCGTCGCTCTTGTACACGCGAACGGGGTGGAGTTTCATGCTGTCCTGTCTGTGGAGGGAGCGAGTCGGCCCGACTCGGCGGTATCGAGGATGTTGCCCAGGCTGCGGTGCAGGTGCACCACGGTCGCGCTGCGCGCGAGATCGGTGTCGCCCGCGATGACCGCGTCGACGATGAGGGCGTGCTCGGCGGCCGCCGCGGCGAGGCGGTCGGGGTTGTCGTGCGCCAAGCGGCGCACCCGGGCGATGTGCGTGCGCAGCCCCGCGAGGGTGGAGACGAGGTATGAGTTGCCGACCGCCTCGTCCATGGCCTCGTCGAAGCGGCGGACGAGGTCGTAGTAGCCGTGGCGGGTGGGGTCGGCGAGCAGTCCGCTCGAGGCGAGGAACTCGTCGCGGAGGGCCTCGAACACGGCCGGGTCACGGCGCTGGGCGGCGAGCCCCGCGGCCTTCGACTCGAGCGCCTCGCGCACCTCGAACAGTTCGACGACGCTGTCCACCGAGGTCGCGGTGACGACGAGCCCGCGGCCCGGGAGCGCCTCCACGAGCCCGTCCGCCATCAGCCGCGCGAGTGCCTCGCGCACGGGGGTGCGCGAGATCCCCAGGCGCGCGGCCTGCTCCACCTCGCCCAGTACCGTGCCCGGCGCCAGCTGCCACTCGAGGATCTCGTCGCGAAGGGTGACGTACGCGCGCTCACTGGCTCGCATGGCACCTCCCTCGCTGTGTATACACAGACTACCCCGAAGACGCCCGCGCGGGTCAATAGTGGCGCCTTCGCGCCTGCTGTGTATACATCGTCGACTTGGGCGAGCTCGATAGCTTCCCCTGCCGGGTAACCGCGAGCAGTGCAGCCGCGGCGCGTCAGCCCATGCGGCGGACGGTGCCCGTCTTCTCGGCGGCGTCCGCGAGCGCGCTCGGCGTGGCGAGCACCCACGCGACCACCATGACGACGATCGACGCCCCGAAGAACACGAACCCGAGCCAGCTGTCGTCGTCACGGCCCGCGTACATGTGGTTCAGGTTGCGCTGGGCACCGGTGGCGAGCACGAGCGTGACGTGCACGATCACGAAGCCGACGAAGTAGATCATCACGGGGAAGTGGATGCCCCGCGCGAGCGCCACGGGGAACACCCGCTCGATCGGACGGAAGCGCGCGGCGAAACCGGGGGCCATCCGGATGCCCGTGACGAGGGCGAGCGGGGCCGCGATGAAGATCGTCACGAAGTAGCTGAGCAGCTGCAGGGCGTTGTAGTTCACCCACCCGTTCTCGAGCGGCCACACGAGGGACGCGTATTGGATGCCCACCGAGATGGCGTTGGGGAACACGTCCCACGTGGTGGGGATCACGCGCATCCACTGTCCCGTGCCGAACAGCAGGACGACGTACAGCACGCCGTTGAGCACCCAGAACGCATCGATCACGAGGTGGAACCACAGCGGCACGCCGATGCGCACCGGCGAATTCGTGGTGCGGATGATCCCGTCATTCCTGCGGGTCCAGAACGCGGTCGGCCGCTTCTTCTGCCGCAGCTCCCAGCCGGTGCGCACGATGAACACGAGGAAGAACACATTGAGGAAGTGCGACCAGTTCAGCCACACGGGGAACCCCACCGGCGCCCCCTCCGGCAGCTCCGAGCGGCCGGGGTAGGTCGTCATGAAGTCCTGCACCTCGGGGATCGTGCGCAGCCCCTTCGCCGCGAGCACGACGAGCCCCGCGAGCACGAGCAGCGACGGCACGAGCCACGCCAGCAACCGCCATCGCGACGGAGGCACGCTCGCGAGCATCTTCGGGATCTGCATGCGGCCTCTCGGTTCTGGTACGGCTACCGATTATTCCGTACCGCGACCCGTTCAGCGGTACCGGCGGCCCTCATCCCTGCGGAACAGCAGCAGCACGAGCGCCAGCAGCACTATCGTCCAGCCGACGAGCCCGAGCCAGGTGAGCGGCTGCAGGTCGCCGCCCTGTACCGCCCAGATCACGAAATCGCGCGCCTGCCGGGAGGGCAGGAATTGCGAGATCGCGTTCAGCCAGTCGGGGAACAGCTGGGGCGGCAGGAACAGCCCGCCGCCGAAGGCGAGGGCGAAGAACGTCACCTGGATCACCGCGATCGCCGCCTTCATGGGCAGCGCGTAGCCGATCGCCATGCCCAGCAGCATGAACGGCAGGGAGGCGACGGCGATCGCGCCCAGCCCGATGAGCACGCGCACGGGCGCCACCTCGGCGCTCGTGAGCAGGGCCCCGATGAGGATGATCGGCAGCAGCGAGACGATCGACATGAGCCCCGTCGAGAAGATGTGCGCGAGGACGCGCGCGATGCCAGGGGCGGGCAGGGTTCGCAGGTACGGCTCCCACGGCTTCTCGCGGTTCTCCGCGATGCCCAGCCCGAAGCTGAACAGGCTGCCGACCATGACCGCGAACACGCTCATCGAGATGATCGCCTGCGTCGCGAACTGCGGGTTGTCGGCGACCGACCGCTGCGGCACGACGAAGAACAGCAGTGCGAGCGCGGGGAACACGACGGAGCCGATGATCGCGATGGGGATGCGGCTCGTCTCGATGAGCGAGTATTTGGCGTGGACGAGGGTGAGGGAGACGACGGACATCAGCGGGCTCCTTCCAGCGCGGCGCTTTCGGTGAGGGAGAGGAAGGCCTCCTCGAGGCTCGCGCCGCGCACGGTGAGGTCGTGGAAGCCGATCCCGGACCGCACGAGTTCGATGAGGAACGCGTCGGAGTCGTGCACGACGTAGCTGTCGGCCTCGCGGCGGGTGACCCCGGGGAGGGCCGCGACGCGGTCGGGCTCATCGCTGCGCAGCCGCACGATGCGCTGGCCGGCACGACCCAGGATGCCCGTGAGAGAGTCGTCCGCGACGACGCGCCCGCCCGCCATGACCACCACCCGCTGCGCGAGCGCCTCGATCTCCTCGAGGTAGTGGCTCGTGACGACGACGGTGGTGCCGAGCTCGTGCTGGCGCCGCAGCACGGCCCACAGGGCGTGGCGGGCATCCACGTCGAGGCCCGTCGTGGGCTCATCCAGCAGCACGAGCCGCGGGTTGCCGACGAACGCGAGCGCGACACTCAGCCGGCGCTTCTGGCCGCCCGAGAGCGAGCCGACCTGGCGCTTGAGAAACTCGGCCACGCCGAACTCCTCGGCGAGCCCGGCCGTGGCGCGCCGCTCGGCGAAGTGCGCGCCCACGAAGTCGATCACCTCGCCGACCCGCAGTGTGTCGGGCAGCGCGGTCTCCTGCGGGGTGCTGCCGAGGTACCGGCGGCTGGCGACATCGGCGGGACTGCCGCCGAACAGCGTCACCGTGCCGGTCGTGGGCCGTCGCCGGCCCTGAAGCAGGGAGATCACGGTGGTCTTGCCCGCCCCATTGGGGCCGAGCAGACCGAGCATCTCCCCCTCGGTGATGTCGAGGCTGACGTCGTCGACGGCGGTGACGGACCCGAAGGTGCGCGTGACGCGGTCGAGGCTGGCGAGGGTGGTCATGACTGTGCTCCCAACAGGGCCCTGAGGGCATCCGTGTAGTCCTCGAAGGCGCGGCGACCGGCCTTCGAGAGTTCGAGGTACGTGACGGGCGTGCGGCCCTGGTGGGCCTTGGTGACGAGAACGTACTCGGCGTCCTCGAGCTTGCGCAGGTGCGTGGAGAGGTTGCCCGCTGTCATGTCGAGCAGCTCGAGCAGCCGCGGGAACGTGATGCTCTCGCCGGGGTCGAGGGTCGCGAGGGCGGAGACGATGCGCAGGCGCGCCTGGGCGTGGATGACCGGGTCGAGCTCATCCACGGGTCGAGCCCCTCTGGCTCAGGCGGTGCAGCCCGGCGAGCACGAGGTAGCCCGCTCCCCCGGCCAGCGCGAGGAACAGCAGGTGGAACGGGGCCGGGATGAACAGCGAGACGACGGCGATGATGACGAGTTGCCCTCCCGTGACGACCGTGAACACGGTGGGCCAGATCGCCCCCGCGAGGATGTACATGATGCCCGTGAAGAACAGGAAGATCGACGGGTAGAAGTGCGAGGCGAGCTCGCCGCTCATGCCGTTGTAGCCGAGGCCGCCACCGATCGCGGCGAGCGCCACAGAGCCGAACGACCAGGTGACCCCGTAGACGGTGCTCGTGAAGCGGCCGTGCCGGGTGGCCCGGATGCCCCGGCCGGCGCGGAAGCCGAGGTAGGTCGACACCGCACCGGCCCCCACGAGCAGCACGACGAACACGGGTATCGCGATCGTCAGCGGCAGGCCGGCGACCTCGTTCGCGAAGAGCGCGCCGAAGCCGAGCAGCCACGCGACGCCCCACGCCGCGGTCATGAGCGGCACGAAGCTGCCCATCTGCGCGGCCACGGCGCGCTGCTGCCGCTCCACGATCTGCAGCGCCTCCGCCGCGCCGAGCTCGTCGTCCATCAGCGCGCCTTCCCGGCGCCCCGGGCGTACCGCGCCACCGAGATCGCCCCGGCGAAGAACACGGCACCGCCGGCGATGGCGAAGAACAGGTAGTGGTTCGGGTAGCCGAAGAAGGGCGCGATGAGGGAGACGATCAAGATGCCGGCGCCCATGACGATCGAGGGGATCGCGTGCCAGATGGCGCCCGCGATGAGGTACATGATCGCCACGACGATGCCCATGGCGGTGGGAAAGTAGATGCTCTGCAGCGCGGGATCCATGCCGTTGGCCGCGAGCCCCGCCGCGAAGATGTACATCGAGATGAACGCGGCGCTCGCGGTGATGCCGTAGACGGTGCCGGTGAAGGCCGCGGCGGGGCTTGAGCGAAAGCCGCGCTGCGCCCGGCTGCCGATGATGGCGGACACCGTCACGGCGGCGCCCTGCACGGCGACGAACACGATCGCGCTCACGACGAGCGGTACGGAGAACACCGGTTTCGCGCCGTCGATCAGCCAGAGCATCCCGAACCCCACGACCCAGGCGATGCCCCACGCGAGCAGAATCCACGGGATCTGCCGAGCGATCCGCCGCGGCATCTCGAGCTGCTCCCGCTGCACCAGCGCGAGCATGGCGGCGGGGTCGAGCGCAACATCATCGACCGACTGTTCTTCTCTCATGGCAACTTTGTAGCACAAAGTAGTTTGCCCAGTCCAGCCCCTTCGGCGAGTCGCACGGCTTACGATGAAAGGCTCATGTCTGAGAACCCCGCCATCGCCACTGTGCGCGTCACCTACCCGGAAGGCCTGCCCGTCAGCCAGCGCCGGGACGACATCAGCGACGCCATCCGCGACAACCAGGTCGTCATCGTCGCGGGCGCCACGGGCTCGGGCAAGACCACGCAGCTGCCCAAGATGCTGCTGGAGCTCGGCTACGAGTCGATCGGCCACACCCAGCCGCGGCGCATCGCCGCGCGCACGATCGCCGAGCGCATCTCGGAGGAGCTCGGCCAGGAGGTCGGGCAGCTCGTCGGCTACCAGGTGCGCTTCACCGACCGGGTCGGCAAAGACACCAAGATCAAGCTCATGACCGATGGGATCCTGCTCAACGAGATCCACCGCGACCGCGACCTGAAGAAGTACGACGCGATCATCATCGACGAGGCGCACGAGCGCAGCCTCACCGTCGACTTTCTGCTCGGCTACCTCAAGCAGCTGCTGCCCCGACGGCCCGAGCTCAAAGTGGTCATCACGTCGGCGACGATCGACCCCGAGAGCTTCTCCCGGCACTTCAACGGAGCGCCCATCATCGAGGTCTCC
>Ga0247738_10000910_pt1 | contig 10885 bp, 8 predicted proteins | sample UWRJL013104B2_FD_180936 | JGI IMG/M metagenome (GOLD analysis project Ga0247738, IMG submission 180936) | Plant litter microbial communities from Arlington Agricultural Research Station in Wisconsin, United States - UWRJ-L013-104B-2 | ecosystem: Environmental > Terrestrial > Plant litter >...
CATAGTGCTGCCCTTTGACGATATTGCCCGGATCGATCTGGCCATAGACGGAGCGGACGAAGTCGACCCCGAATTTCGCGCGATCAAGGGCGCGGGCGGCGCAATGCTGCGCGAGAAAATCGTCGCGCAGGCAGCGGAGAGGATGATCTGCATCGTCGACGCGGGCAAGCTGGTCGCTCGCCTCGGCGCCCGACCCGTTCCGGTCGAGATCCTGCCTCTCGCCCGCACCTTCGTAACGGGAGTGGTGCAATCGCTTGGCGGCCGACCGGAACTGCGCATGAAAGCCGGCCGGCCCGCCGTGACGGATCAGGCCAATCTCCTGCTGGACTGTCATTTCGGCGTGATTGACGATCCCGAAAAGCTCGCCGCGCAATTGCAGGCGATCCCCGGCCTGCTGGGCCATGGCTTGTTCCTGCGCGAGATCGACGTGCTGCTGGTTGGAAACACATCGGGCGTGACGCGCCGCGTTCGCTAAAACCCTCTGCCGCACGCCTATTGAAAGCCCGGTCCACTCCCGTCATAGCGTTTGATCATGACTTGTTCTCCTTTTCTCTTCGGCGGGCAGAGCTGGGTGGCCCTGCCGGAAGGCGCGCTCTACTGGTGTGAGCGCGAGGCGCTGATCGTCGCCGATCTGCATCTGGAGAAGGGCAGCGCCTTTGCCGCGCGCGGACAGATGCTCCCGCCCTATGACAGCCTCGCCACGCTGGCCGATCTGGAGCGCGCACTCGCCCGCACCAATGCACGCGCGCTCTGGTGCCTTGGCGACAGCCTGCACGACATTGCAGCGACCGAGCGCATGACGCGCGACGTACTGACCCGGCTCGCGGATCTCACGACGCGGCTCGACTGGACCTGGATCACCGGCAATCATGACCCCCATCCCTCGCCTCGTCTGGGCGGGACAATCCGCGAGGAAGCGGAAGTGGACGGCATCATTCTGCGTCATGAAGCGCATCCCGGCGAAAAGCGGCCAGAGCTTTCAGGGCATTTTCATCCCAAATGGCGGCTCAGCCTGCGCGGACGATCGGTCTCGCGCCGCTGCTTCGTGATGGACCGCGACAAGCTCATATTGCCGTCCTTCGGCGCCTTTACCGGCGGCCTCGATGCCAGCGCCCCGCCGATCCGGTCACTGTTCGGCGAACGGGCCGAAGCGTTGGTGCCACTGGCCAGCCGTTTGCTGCGTTTTCCGATGCCCGCCTGAACGCTTCAACGCGCGAGAAGTCCGGCCCAGTGTGGCCGGAAAACCACCCACTCAGGCGAGAATGGCTCAGAAGCGACGCAAAGCCGTAATATTCGTTCGTCCGGCCGAGGAAAAACACAATTTTAGTGAGACCAAGCATAGCGTATGAACGTTGCATAATAATTGGCAAACCATATGCCGATATAAGCCCGGGGAGTATGCCGATGCGTCGACTTTTTGTGGCCACGTCCGTGAGCCTTGCTGCCCTTTGCTGGGTCCATGCAGCCCCTGTCTTTGCCCAGAATGTGCCGGAAGCCGACACTGCTGAGCCGCAGGCCGACGACACGGAGGAGCAGAGCGGCGGCGCGATCATCATCACCGCGACGCGACGCGCCAGCCCCCTGTCCGACGTGCCGATCGCCGTCTCGGCCATCACCTCGCAGGCACTGCAGAACAGCGGTGCCAACGACATCCGCCAGCTGAACCAGCTTGCCCCTTCGCTGCTCATCGTCTCGACCGGCACTGAGGCGAATGGTGTCGCGCGCATCCGCGGCATCGGCACTGTCGGCGATAATCCGGGCCTTGAAAGCTCGGTCGCTGTGTTCATCGACGGCGTTTATCGCTCGCGCCCCGGCGCAGCGATGACTGACCTTGGCGATGTCGAACGGATTGAAGTGCTGCGCGGGCCGCAGGGCACCCTGTTTGGCCGCAATTCGTCGGCCGGCCTCATCAACATCGTCTCCAAATCGCCCAGCTTCAAGTTCGGCGCGAGCGGCGAGCTGACCTACGGCAATTATGATTATTGGCACGCCAGCGCGCGCGTCACTGGCCCGATAACCGATACTGTCGCGGCCAGCCTCGAAGGCGTGTGGTCCAAGCGCGATGGCTTTCTCAAGATGGTCAATGCGGCCGGCGCTCAAGTGGGCGACACCAATGATCGCGACCGCTATTTCCTGCGCGGGCAGCTGCTTTTCGAGCCGACCAGCGATCTCTCCATCCGTCTGATCGGCGACTATACGCGCCATGACGAAAGCTGCTGCGGCGCCGTCTATGTCGATGTCGGCGAGGAAACCGGCACGAACCCGAGCGGCTTCACGCCCAGCGCGACGAACCGCCTCGTCAGCCTGCTTTCGGCCCTCGGCACACGCTTCCCCAACGGCCCGACACCCTACACGCAAGATCCCTATCAGCGGCAGATCAGCATCACGCCGGGCCGCGAATATGGCAGCAAGCTCAAGGATTGGGGCGTCTCCGGCCAGATCGACTATGATTTTGGCGGCGCGAAGCTCAGCAGCATCACAGCCTATCGCAACTATAGGTCGGCCGACTTTGGCGACTATGACTATGCGACGGCAGACCTGCTCTATCGCGACCCCAACACCTATCGCCAGTTCAAGACCTTCACGCAGGAGCTGCGTCTTCAGGGCTCGGCTTTCGACAACAGACTGGATTGGCTGGTCGGCGGCTATTACGCACATGAAGACCTGACGCTGCGCGACAATATCCGCTTCGGCGCGGACTATGGCCGCTTCGCTGCCTGCCGCCTGATGCAAGGCACTGGCAACACGTCCAATTTCAGCGCCGCGCAGCTTTCGCTCTGCGCCGTGCCGATCGACGGCAATGCGGCAACGCCCGACATCGGCAACCTGATCGCCGGCACGCGCGCCAATCTCAACACGGCGCTCACGCCGGTCGTCGGCGCAACGCAGGCGGGTATCATTTCAACGGGCCTAGCCGGCGGTCTGACAGCGCTCGCGAACCTGCCGAGCGGTGCGGGCGACACGGACACGCGATACTTCCAGAAGAGCGCGAACTGGGCTGTGTTCACACATGACATCGTGCACATCACCGACGCGCTCGATCTGACCCTGGGCCTGCGCTACACGCATGAAAGCAAGGACGTGCGCCTTGCCATGCAGAACAACAACGCGACCTGCGCCGCGCTCCAGGCAACAAGCCTGCCGACGCTGGCGACCACGCAGCCGCTGGCCAGCGCAACGCCCGGCCAACTCGCCGGCGGTATCCTGACGCTGGCATGCCTGGGCAATTCCAGCACTGGCCTCAACAACCTCACGCCGACTGACAGCCGCAGCGGCGGACAGCTCTCGGGCACAGCCGTGCTCTCCTACAAGGTGAACCCGAGCACGTTGGTCTATGCAAGCTACGCACGCGGCTACAAGGCGGGCGGCTTCAATCTCGACCGGTTCGAGCTGGGCTCGACCGGCGTGGCACCCGCGCTCGCGCCGCTGACCTATTTCTCGCCTCGCACCAATGCGGATGCGACCGCGCTCTGGTTCGAGCCCGAGACGGTCAATGCCTTCGAACTGGGCCTCAAGCTCAACAAGTCGAAATGGGGCGTCAATCTCGCGCTGTTCTACCAGCAGTTCACGAACTTCCAGCTGAACACGTTCAACGGCACCAGCTTCGTCGTTCAGAACATCAATGGCTGCAAGAGCACGAAGGCAGCCAACGGCACCTGCACGGACACCAAGGCGGGCCTGGTCAGCCAGGGCGTCGAGATCGAGGCCTATGTCTCGCCGGCCCGCAATGTGCGCATCGCGACCGGCGTCACCTACGCCAAGACCGATTTCACGAAGCAGCTGGTCGGCAATGGCGATGGCACCATCCCGCTCGATCCCGCACTGCTCCTGCTAGAAGGCAATACCAACAGCAATGCGCCGCGCTGGGTCGTGACGAGCAGCTTCAGCTGGACGCCGTCCGTGGGCAGCAATGGCATGTCGGCGCTGTTCTACATCGATCAACGCTCGTCCAGCAGCTACAATACCGGCTCGGATCTCTATCCGGAGAAGGCCCAGCAGGGCTTCACCGTTTCCAACGCCCGCATCGGCCTGCGCGGCCGCAATGAATCATGGGCGATCGAGTTCTGGGGCCAGAACATCTTCAACGAGAAATATACGCAGGTGGTCTTCAACAGCCCGCTGCAAAGCTCGGGACCGAACAACCAGTCCTATTCGCAGCTGGGTCGCTCGGGCGCGACGATGAGCAATCAGCTCTTCTCAGCCTATATGGCCGAACCGCGCACTTACGGCATCACGCTGCGGGGCAAGTTCTAAGACGAACCATCCCACGCAAGCGCACAAAAAAGGGGCCCGGAACGCATCGCTCCGGGCCCCTTTCCATATCTCTGGCCTAAGCCTTATTCGGCAGCTTCCGGCGCGCGCGGACGGCGGCCGCGGCGCGGCTTGGCAACGGCTTCACCCTCTACCGGTACGGCGTCATCGCTGGCGCTGCTGTCGGGACGACCGATACCGATTGCAGGCGGAAGCACCGCGAGGCTGATCGTGTCGTCATTGCTGTCATCATTGGCAATACGCGGACGGCGCTCAGGCCGCTCGCGGCGGGGCGCCGCCTCGCGATCCTGGCTGCGGTCACGCTCGGGCGCACGCACTGGAGCAGCTTCGGCGCGCTCCTGAGTCTGGGGACGCTCCTGTACGCGATCCTGCCCACGATCCTGCCCACGATCCTGACTGCCGCGATCCGGAGCGCTACGCTCCTGATTCGCCGCGCGATCCGGGTTCTGATTGCGGTCGTTCTGGTTGCGGCCCTGGCCACGATTCTGGTCGCGATTGCGATCGCGGCCTTCATCGTTGCGGCCTTCGTTGCTGCGACCTTCATTGCGGCGCGGCTGATAGTCGCGACCACTGGAGTGCGGGCCTTCCGTCTCGCCGGAGCTGTTCTCTTCGCCTTCGTCCATCGACTCATAGCCGTCGTCGCTGTCGAAACTGTCGCCGGAGGATGAGGAAGACGAGGAGGAGTCGTCATTGCGCTGGAAGCGCTGCTGCTGCTCTTCCTGGCGGGTGCGGTTGTCCGCGAGGACGCGGAAATAATGATCCGCGAACTGGAAATAATATTCGGCGTTTACGCGGTCGCCAGCGAGTTGGGCGTCTCGCGCCATGTTGCGGTATTTCTCCAGCAACTGCGTGGCATTGCCACGCGCGCGATTGTCGATCCGGTTGCCGGAATCACCATTGCCACGATTGTTACCACCACCGCCGCCCTGCTGGCGCGGGTTGTTATTGTTCCGGCCACGACGGCGACCGGCCTGACGATTGTTGATCAACGGTTCGTCCCTATGCTTACGACAAAAACCCTTTGTCCCTGCTGATGTGGCGAAAGCCCCTATATGCGTCGGACCTGTGCGCATCGCTGTCGGCGGAGGGCGGAATCATGCCCTCGCGCCCCGCGCTTCGGCCACCGGCTCCATCTTCGAACGCCGCCAAAACTGTGGGAGCAGGCTACCGATCCGACGCTCCCCGCGTGCAGACAACAGCAGCCCTGGCTCGCCAGATAGACCGTCCGGTCTCTCAAACCAAGCGAAAATCGCACAAGAGCGTTAAAAAAGCGCGACAGTCACCAGAGGGTTCGGGTCTGTTAAACCGGATGTGGGAACAGGCGATGCACTTTGCAAGCGAAGCACTGCAAGCGCGTCGCTCATCAGGGACCGGTGACAATGAGGCAGCGAGGATTGCCTGCAAGATCGCGCCTCAGCACGACATCGAGAAAGGTGCTCCGAAACAGATTTGCCGCGCTCTCGCCCTGATCGAAACCGATTTCGAACAAAGCGACGCCGCCGGGCGCGAGCAGGTCGCCAACCTGAAGCGAAAGCGCCCGATAAGGATCGAGACCGTCAGCCCCGCCGAACAGTGCCTGCGCCGGCTCATAGTCGGCAACGTCGCTCTGCAGCATCGCATCGTCGGCAATATAGGGCGGATTGCACAGGATGAGATCGAAGCGCTCGGTGACGCCCGCACCCCAATCGCCGACGCGAAAGTCGCAGCGCTCGGCAAGACCATTTGCCGCGGCATTCTCGCGCGCGACATCCAGAGCAGCCGGCGAGATGTCGATGCCCAACCCTGTCGCGCCCGGCCACAAGTCCAGCGCCGCCAATAGCAGCGCGCCCGAACCCGTGCCGAGGTCGAGGATGCGGCGCGGTTCGCGACCTTCACGATCATTGTCCGTGAAATGGTCGATGGCCGCCTCGATCAGCGTCTCGCTATCTGGTCGGGGCGTCAGCACATCGCGCGTCACTTTGAGCGTCAGCGTCCAGAAATCGCGCCGCCCGATGATCTGCGCGATCGGCTCATGGCCCAGCCGCCGCTCCAGCAGCGCCTCCAGCGCATCTGGCAGGGCCAGATCGGGCAGCCGCAGGATCATGTCTTCGCGCGTCATGTCCAGCGCATGAGCGGCAAGCAGCTCCGCATCGAGCCGTGGCGTATCGCTCACCGTCGTCAGCCGCGTCATTGCGCGGCGCAGCCACTCCTCGAGCGGGCTATGGCCCCTCTGAAACGGGAGACGCGTCGGGCCTGGCATCAGTGGCGGCTCAATTCAGGCGACCAGATCGAGCTGGGAGAGCCGCGCAGCCTCATCCTCGCTGACCAGCGCCGCGATGACCTCCTCCAGCCCCGGGCCTTCGAGAATCTCGGGCAGGCGGTGCAGCGTCAGATTGATGCGATGATCGGTGACGCGCCCCTGCGGGAAATTATAGGTGCGGATGCGCTCTGAGCGGTCGCCCGAGCCGACCATCGCCTTACGCTGACCGGCATGTTCCGCCTGCGTGCGCTCGCGCTCGGCCTCATAGAGGCGCGTGCGCAGGATTTTCAGCGCCTTGGCCTTGTTCTTGTGCTGCGACTTCTCGTCCTGCTGCGTAACGACGAGGCCGGTGGGCAAATGGGTGATGCGCACGGCGCTGTCCGTCGTGTTGACATGCTGCCCGCCTGATCCCGAGGCGCGGTAGACATCAATGCGCAGGTCCGTCGCTTCGTTGATCTGAATGTCGACTTCCTCCGCTTCCGGCAGCACCGCGACGGTCGCCGCGCTGGTGTGGATGCGGCCGCCGGATTCGGTCACCGGCACGCGCTGGACGCGATGCACGCCGCTCTCGAACTTGAGCTTCGCGAAGACGCCGGTGCCGTTGATCGACGCTATGACTTCCTTGAAACCGCCTTGCTCGGATGTGGACGCTGAGATAATCTCGACCTTCCAGCCCTGCGTCTCGGCATAGCGCTGATACATGCGGAAGAGATCGCCCGCGAACAAAGCCGCCTCGTCGCCCCCGGTCCCGGCGCGGATTTCCAGCAAGGCGGGGCGTATGTCGGCGGAGTCCTTGGGCAGCAGCGAGATAGCCAGCGCATGCTCGGCATCCGGCAGCCGCGCGCGCAGGGCGAGCAATTCCTCTTCGGCCATTGCCTTCATCTCGGGATCGCGCAGCATCGCCTCAAGCTCGTCCTGCTCCTGCCGCAGGCTCGCCACTTCGCCCGCAGCGCGCACGACGGGCTCCAACTCGGCATAGTCCTTGGACAGGCGCACGAACTCCTCCGGCGCGAGGTCCGGGCGGGACATCTGCGCCTGAACCTCCTCCTGCCGCCGAAGGATCGCGGCGATCCGGTCGGGCGAGATTTGCATCAGCGCCCCTTGGACAGCAGAGCGTCGATCCGAGGCGCAAGATCGGCGTCGTCGCTGCGCACATTCACATAGGGCGCACCATCACGCGTCCCGATAGAGACCAATGCACGCGCCGGTATCTTGGTCGCCTTGTCATAGCGCTTTCGCGGCGAACCCGTGGTCACGCTGTCGGCGCTCAGGCCAGCAGCGCGCAGCTTTGCCAGTCCGGCCACCGTGTCACCAAGTAGCGCGTCGTCTTCAAGAGCGATCACCACGTCCAGCATTGGCTGCATCGGATTGTCGAGCAACATCCCCAGCCGCTCGATCCCGGCAGCCCAGCCGACCGCAGGCGTAACTGGCCCGCCGAGCGCTTCGATCAGCCCGTCATAGCGCCCGCCGCCGAGCACAGTCCCCTGCGCGCCCAGCCGATCCGTCACGAACTCGAACGCGGTGTGGCGATAATAATCGAGGCCGCGCACCAGCCGCGCGTTGCGCTCCCATGTGACGCCCGCAGCCTTGAGCCCGTCCGTCACCTTCTCGAAGAAAGCGCGCGCCTCGTCGGTCAGGAATGCGTCAATATCCGGCGCGTCCGCCACGATCGCCTGATCGCGCGGATCCTTGCTGTCGAGGATACGCAGCGGGTTCTTGTCGAGACGCGCGATGCTGTCTTCGCTCAGCGCGTCCTTATGCGCGGCGAAATGCCCCACGAGCGCCTCGCGCCATGCGTCGCGGCTCTCCGCGTCGCCCAGCGTATTGAGCGTCAGCGTCACGCCTTCATTGATGCCCAATTCCTTGAGCAACTGGTCGGCAAAGATGAGCAGTTCCGCGTCCGCCAGCGGCTCCGATGCGCCGATGATCTCGGCGTCGAGCTGGTGGAACTGGCGGTAACGGCCCTTTTGCGGGCGCTCGTAGCGAAACAGCGGCCCATGCGTGGCGACCTTGAGCGGCGCATATTGCTGCCAGCCCTCGGTGATATACGCGCGCGCAATGCCGGCGGTGAATTCCGGGCGCAACGTCACCGAGTCCCCGCCGCGATCCTCGAACGTGTACATCTCCTTGGAGACGACATCCGTGGTCTCGCCGAGCGAGCGCGAGAAGACTGCCGTCGCCTCGAACACCGGCACTTCGATGCGCTTGAAACCATAGAGTTTGCGTACGCGCTCGAACGTTTCGACGACATGGGCGAAGCGGTCTGCGCTGTCGCCAAGCATGTCCTGGGTGCCGCGAATGGGCCGGGGAGTTTCAATCTTCGCCATGGGTGCGCGTCTAGCGAAGTTCGCCCTGCATGGAAACTCCATTGCGGGAACTATATGTTCCCTGTATGTTCCTTTTTATATCTGGGAGGAATGACGATGACCACGATTCTTGCCGGTGGCTGCCGTTGCGGCGCCGTGCGCTATCAAGTGAGCGGCGAGCCGGCTTATGCCGCGCTGTGCCATTGCAACGACTGCCGCAAATCGGCCGGCGCGCCGATGGTGGCGTGGGCGGCCTTTCCGCAGGCGCAGTTCCGGCTGACGCAGGGCGAGCCGCGCAGCTTCATCTCGTCGGGCGCCGCGATGCGCAGCTTCTGCACGAACTGCGGCACGGGACTTTTCTACCGCAATCCGGAGATGCTGCCCGGTTTGGTCGATATCCAGACGGCGACGCTGGACGATCCCGAGGCGCTGCCGCCGCAAATCCATGTGCAAGTGGCTGAGCGGATCGGCTGGGTGGCAGACACGAGCGCACTGCCCGCTTTCCCGCGCTATCCGGGCACTCCGGCTTAGGGCCAGCTTAGGGCCAGCTTAGGGAAAGACGGGACTTCCTCGCCCCAGAAGGGGGAGAGGATAGGGAAGCTTGCCGACTTGTCGGCTAGCGGGCCTTGGAGAGAGGGAAGCAACGCAGCCGCCCCTCTCCAACTTCGCCTAATCGCGTTCCGCGATAAGGCTTCATATCTCTCCCCCTTCCGGGGCGAGGAAAGAAGGCAGACTACTCTGCCGCCTCCAGGAACCGGTCGTCGATGCTGGCATCGGCCTCCCAGCTCTTGATCTCGGGCAGGCATTTCTCGGCGAAGAGATGCATATTCTTGAGCGCTTCGGCCTGCGGCATGCCGCCGAAATAGAGGTGCGGGAAGAAGCCCTGCGGCTTGTAGATTTCCTTCAGCTCCCACATGCGATCGAGGATCATTTGCGGCGTGCCAGTCACGGCCGACTTGCCGAAATCCGTCACATAGGGCTCGATGGCCTCGGGCTGCATCGTCATCTTCTCGTAGCTTTCATAGCCCTTGATCGCATCGAATGTGCCGGGCTTGTCGAGACTGTAATTGGTGATGCCCGCGCGCATGGTGTTGGCCATGAACATCTCGCCGCGCTCCTGCGCATAGTCGGCATTCTCGTCGATGTAATAATTGCCGCCGAGCATGGGCGGCGGTGGCACGGAGCCATCGGTGCGCACTTCCTTCCACACCGCATCATACATGTCCGGCGGAGTTTCCTTGCCGCGCTGGGGCAGCATCAGCACCATGTTGCCGAAGCCAAGCTTGGCGGCCGTGCGCATCGATGAGCCGGAGAGCGAGCCGCAGAATTTGCGCCCCTCGAAGCTCTTGAGCGGCTGTGGGCGCAGTTCGCGGCGCGGCTGCTTGATATGCTTGCCTTCGCCTTCGATAATGCCGGTTTCCAGCGCCGGAATCACCAGATCGAGTATCTCGGTATAAAGCTCGCGCGCTGTGTTCTGGTCGATGCGCAGTCCCTGATATTCATGCGGCGCAAGTCCATTGCCGAAGCCAAGGATCGCCCGGCCGCGCGAGAGAATGTCGAGGTTGATGATATATTCCGCGAGCCGCACCGGGTCGTGCCAGGGCACGATGATGACCTGCGTGCCCAGCTTCACGCGCTTTGTGCGCCCGGCAATATAGGTGAGCAGCTGGAGCGGATCGTTGGACATGGAATAGTCCGTGAAATGATGCTCGGTGATCCAGACGGAATCGAAGCCCAGTTCCTCAGCGAGGACGAGGTTCTCGACCTCCTCCTGAACGAACTGCACGTCCGGATAATCATGCCCGCGCTGATGCGCGAAACCGCTGGCCAGGCCTACATGCATCTCACTCTCCTTCATGCCCTGCTGCGGCGCGCGATTCTTCGCGCTTTCCCCGGCAAATCCTTTGCGTGCGAACGATGCTAGCGCGTTCCGGGGAGCGACGCGAGGGCGCACGCGCGGTCGCAATGTCGCTGCGCGAAATCATCCTGCCTTGTGATGGCGCGCAAGACAGCCGATAGGTCGCGCCATGATCATCAGGGACCGGCCGAGACTTCACGAATTGCTGTT
>Ga0247738_10000911_pt1 | contig 10884 bp, 6 predicted proteins | sample UWRJL013104B2_FD_180936 | JGI IMG/M metagenome (GOLD analysis project Ga0247738, IMG submission 180936) | Plant litter microbial communities from Arlington Agricultural Research Station in Wisconsin, United States - UWRJ-L013-104B-2 | ecosystem: Environmental > Terrestrial > Plant litter >...
TGGAAGAAAAGAAGGCAGCTTCAAGATACCCAGTCTTAGAAATGTAGAGCTTACAGCTCCTTACATGCATGACGGAAGATTCAAAACGCTGGGAGAAGTGATAGACCACTATTCTCATGGAGTGAAAAACAATTCCAATCTGGATCCTAAGTTCAGAGATGCCAATGGAGAGGTATTGAAGCTTAACTTTACCCAGCTGGAAAAACAAGCACTTATTGCCTTCCTTAATACACTTACGGATGAGCAGATGATCACTGATCCTAAATACAGTGATCCTTTTAAAAACTAACATTTCCTCCGGAATATTGAAAAAGGGTAATCCGTCATTCGACGGATTGCCCTTTTTCTTTTATTTCTTAACCATTCGTGCATTATGGTTGTTCTCTCATATTAATATCCATCTTTAATATCTACCACCATCGAATTAGTATATAAACAGTTTGGAGACAGCGGACAGGATGTGGTCATCCTCCACGGTCTTTTCGGCACGCTGGACAATTGGCAGACCATCGCCAGAAAACTGGGCGAGACATGCCGTGTCACTACCTTTGATCTTCGTAATCATGGCAGGTCCCCTCATTCGGACGACTTTAACATCTCGCTGATGGCGACGGATGTGTATCACATGTTACAGATGTTGCACATTGGCTCTGCTGTGATGATCGGGCATTCTATGGGTGCCAAGGTCGTCATGCATTTTGCGCTGGCTTATCCTGCTGTTACAGATGGATTGATCGTCATGGATATGGCGCCGAAGACTTATGCGCGGGGCCACGATGACATCTTTGCAGCCCTGGAGCAAGTCGATCTTCTTGCGGAGAATAGAAAAGAGGTGGAATCACAGCTTTCTATGTCCATCACAGAGGAAAGCACGATCCAGTTTCTTATGAAAAATCTCTCCCGCAATGAGGGCGGGGATGGCTTTCACTGGAAAATGAACCTTGCCGTTCTGAAGGAACAATATGATGAGATCACCAAAGCCATCACATCGGATTTTCCTTATGAAGGCCCTGTGCTGTTTTTAAGGGGTAGCAGCAGTAAATATGTATTGGATGATGACTTGTCCGGTATTAAAAAACTTTTTCCGTATGCAGTATTGCAAACCATTTCTGATGCGGGCCACTGGCTGCATGCAGATCAGCCTCTGGCTACTTATGACGCGGTAAAAATTTTCCTCGAAGAAATTTAATGACGAAAAAATCGTCATTATGTTGTTTGAATTGACGAATTAAACGTAATATTGTACTGATGTTTGACAGGGCAATATTACATATGGATCTCGATACGTTTTTTGTGTCGGTGGAGTATCTCAAGAATGATTCACTCCGGGACAAGCCATTGATCATAGGTGGTGATGGCGGCCGTGGTGTGGTATCGACCTGCAGTTATGAAGCCCGCAAATATGGTGTACACTCTGCCATGCCGATGAAGATGGCCAAACGTCTCTGCCCGGATGCCATCATCCTGCGGGGTGATATGGAAGAATACAGCAGATACAGCAAGCTTGTTACAGAAGTGATCGCTGACGAGTCCCCTTCTTTTGAAAAGTCGTCCATCGATGAATTTTACATCGACCTCACCGGAATGGATAGGCATTTTGGTTGTTATAAATGGTCTGTAGAACTCACAGACAAGATCCTGCGGGAGACCGGATTGCCGATATCCTTTGGTCTTTCTGTCAATAAACTGGTCTCTAAGATCGGCGCCGGAGAAGGAAAGCCTAAAGGCCGGACGCAGATCGAGCAGGGTAGCGAAAAAGGTTTTCTCGCCCCTTTGTCTACCAATAAAATGCCCGGCATCGGCAAAGAGACCTACAAGCGACTGAGCTTTATGGGTGTGCGCACTATCCGCGTCCTCAGCGAGATTCCGGTCAAACTGCTCGAACGGGAATTTGGAAAGACTGGCATTGTCCTCTCCCAGCACGCCAATGCCATCGACAACTCTCCGGTACAGCCATATACTGAGCAAAAATCCATTTCAACAGAGACCACCCTGTCGCAGGATACGCTCGACATCACCAGGATCCGGGCCATGCTCTCAGGCATGACGGATAAGCTGGCTTATGAGCTGCGAAGTTCCAACAGACTCACCTCCTGTGTGACGGTCAAGATCCGTTATGCTGACTTCAATACTTTTACCAAACAAAGGCAGATCTCCTATACTTCAGGAGATAAGGCACTACAGGCCACAGTTCAGGATCTTTTCGAAAAAGTGTATGAGCGCCGTCAGATGATCAGGCTCATCGGCATCCGCTTTAGTGGTCTGGTACATGGCAATTATCAGATAAGTTTATTTGAGGATACTGAATCCGACATTCGTCTGATGCAGGAATTAGATCATATCCGCAACCGTTGGGGCATAAAGGCTATAGCGCGTGCACACACCCTAAGATAAGAGGCAGTCTCACTTTTGACATGGAGCGAATTTTATAATTTGCAAAAGCGGTACTATTCAAAATATTATTTTATAAAATTGTTAATATTTTTAAGAATAATATTACCTTAGCCTCAATTTCCAATATTTACTTTCTATTCTTAAATAATCTATCAATGAAAAGATTCTTACTTCTATTTCTTTTTGCGAGCATTGCAATGACGACGGTCAAGGCACAACTACCGAATGGTGCCACTGCACCGGACTGGACATTAACCGATTTGGATGGAAACACACATCACCTCCAGGAATATCTTGATGCAGGGAAAACAGTCTACATAGACATGTTTGCCACCTGGTGTGGCCCTTGCTGGAATTATCATCAGACGCATGCACTGAAAAACCTGTACGATCAATACGGTCCGTCAGGAACAGATCAGGTAATGGTATTCGGAATAGAAGCAGATCAGAGTACACCTACCAATTGTATCTATGATGAAAGTTGCCCATCATCTCAAGGTGACTGGGCTGAGGGTGTACCATATCCCATCATAGATCTTACATCTACGAACGGTCCGTCTATGGCAGACGAATATAATCTTAACTATTACCCGACTATCTATGCGATATGTCCTAACGGACAGATCTGGGAGATAGGTCAGGTTCAATTGCCTTCATTGGTTAATTTTATAAGTACGTGCCCACAGCCTCCACCATTGGCTATGAGTACTCAGGTGACAGATATTAGATGTTCACTGGCACCTCTGGGTTCTGTAAGCGTATCAGTAGTAGGAGGACATACACCTTATACTTATAGCTGGTCGAATGGTGCTACATCAGCTAATCAGAATAACATAGCAGCAGGAACTTATTCTTGTACAGTGACGGATAATTCAGGTGCACAACTCATGACAGGCCCACTGGTGGTAGATGGTCCTACAAGTTTGGTCAGTATTGTAAGTCAGGGCGGAGTAAATACTACCTGTGAACAATCCAATGGAAGTATATCGATTGAAGTAACAGGTGGTGATCCGGGATATACTTATATCTGGAGTAATGGAGCAACAACTCAAGATCTTACAAATGTATTTTCAGGTACTTACAGTGTCAATATAGTCGACGCAGAAGGCTGTAGCGTATCTACTTCAATAGAGATCACTAACACACCTTCCCCGACAGTTCAGATTTCTGACGGTGGTCAGCAATTAAGCTGCTCTAATCCAACACTTGTAATCAATTCTAATGGATCTTCTGCCGGACCGGAATATATCTATAGCTGGACCACCTCTAATGGCTCCATCATCAGTGATCCATTATTAAATAACGTAACAGTCGGATCACCGGGACTATACGTACTTACTATATTCAATACAACACTGGGTTGTTATAATGCTAACTTTATTCAGATCAATGGTGCAGCCGGATTGCCGATCGCAAATGCAGGAAGCAATGACTATCTGCCATGCAGCGGAGGAGAAACTACACTGAGTGGAGGAGCTTCCTCTACGGGAGATAACTACACCTATGAATGGACGACTGTTGATGGCAATATTGTGAGCAATCCCAATGCAATTCAAATAGACATAGACGAAGCAGGTACATACGTACTTCACGTTACAAATACGACCAATGGCTGTGTCGCTACTGATGAAGTAATTGTAGAAGTAGATAATTCTGTTGATTATACATCTAATGTTACGCAAATAAACTGCAACGGAGCATCAAATGGTATAATTACGATCAACGAGAATAACTATACCTACTCCTGGTCTAATGGTGCTAATACATCCAGCATCAGTGGACTGTCTGTAGGTTCATATCAGGTGACCATCACTAATGCTGCAGGTTGTACTACTTCGCAGTCATTCAGTATCACTCAGCCTACCGTTCTAACATCAACGTTCTCAGGAACAGATGCAGAGAATGCAGGAAGCAATGATGGAACAATTACCGCAAATCCAGGTGGCGGAACGGCTCCTTATACTTATGCATGGTCCAATGGCGCTACTACAAAAACTATCTCAGGATTGGCTCCGGGATCATATTCAGTAGTCATCACAGATGCCAACGGATGCTCTACTCAAGGTAGCTATGCTGTGAATGTAGAAGGTTGTGTACTCAGTGCAACTCCTTCAGTTTCTAATGCAAGTTGCTTTGGCACTAATACAGGTAATATTACACTTGATCTGTCAAATGTAACAGGAACTCCGACTATCCTCTGGAACACCGGTGAGACCACACCTTCTCTTGAAAACGTAGGTGCAGGAACATATTCAGCGACCATTCAGGATGAAGGCGGATGTCTTACAATAGTAAATGTAGTGGTTGCTCAACCTGATGAAATAACTTTATCTTCCATCGAATCCAATGGCCCTCAATGTCCTCAGGATGCTGAAGGTACGATCACGATCACCGCTGCAGGTGGTAATGGAGATTTCGAATATCTATGGAGCAATGGCGCTACAGGTAACACTATTGACGGACTTGCTGCCGGTATTTATTCTGTAGTGATCACCGATGGTTCCGGATGTGCTTCTACTAAAGAAGTAAATCTTAATTCTCTCGATACTGAGAAACCTACCTTGAAACTAAAAACCACGGACTTGCCAATTCAGGCGGATGGAATTGCAGATGTCGTATTCGACCTGATCAATGACGGCAGCTCTGACAATTGTTCAGAATATACCATCTCAATGGTTCCTCAGGAATTTTCTTGCGATCAACTGGGTGTTCAGTCAATAGAAGTTACGATGACAGACGAAAGTGGCAATGTTACTATTAAAACTGTAGATGTAAATGTTGTAGACAATACTGCTCCGGTATGGGATAACTGTCCTTCAGTAAATTATCTTGCTAATAGCTGTAATGGTTTGGTAGGATTGGATCTGGGCTATACTGATAACTGTACAGAAGTATTGTTTGAACAGATCAAAGGTCTTGAATTGACAGCTGAATTCCCACTGGGTAACACCGTTCAGGAATATGTATTGATCGATGCTTCCGGCAATTCTTCTACTTGTAATTTTACAGTTCACAGAGATCTTGAATTGCAATTGAATTCAACTCATCAAAACTCCACATGTGCCAGTCTTGGAGTCATCGAGGTTACTACTGACGGTGGATCTTCTCCAATATCTTACCTTTGGGCAGATGGCAGCACGGACAACAAAAACAATGTACAGCCGGGCACTTATGTGATCACTGTTACTGATGCTTCAGGTTGTGCTAAAGAGACGACCCTTACGATAGACGGTCCTTACGTATATGCTATTGCCAATGCTGATCTGGTAGTTCCGGGCTCGAGCAATGACGGATCTATTGATGTTACATTGAATGGTGATGCATCAGGTTTGACTTTCTCCTGGACTAAAGATGGCGGAGCATTCGCTACTACAGAAGACATCAGCGGATTGGGAAGTGGAGTATATGTGCTTACAATATCCGATGCCAATGGTTGTACTTTCGGTCCGTATACTTACAATCTTACGCCTTCAGGATATGATGCAGGATTGGCAGCTAAACTTAAAGTGTATCCAAACCCGACTAACGACATTCTTTATGTACAATATGATGGACAGGAAAGTCAGATGTTTGTTCAGGTGATCGATGCCTTGGGCAGAAGAGTAGAAATGGGCAAATTAAATCTTGTAAATGGCAAAGTTCAGATCTCTACATCTGCTCTTAGCAACGGTACTTACAGAATGATCCTTGACAATGGCTCGAAAGTAGCTGTGAAACAGTTTGTAGTTATTAAATAATTTTTATATTAGTTGTATTATAAAGACTCCCGGCTCATCACCGGGAGTTTTTTTGTTTTAAATATTTAAGTTCTTATTTTATGAACCTATACATTTCCAGATTATTCATCACCGCAATATTAGTTTTTAGCTCTTTTCAGATGAGGATATTACCGGCAGATTTGGGGATCGGTCGATTGATTTCTGGTCGTTGATTTCTGCTGAAAATGGTTTTATATTGCCACAATATGATTCAGGAGACGGTGTACATCTAAATGATGCCGGCCACAAAGTCTTATTTGATAAAATGGTCAGAATGAATGTGATGGCCCGATCCTGCCTCAAAAAATAAAATCACATCCTGGCCTTGAACGACCAGGTGATATAGAATTGAGCTATTTCTTCACCTCCCTCATTAGTGCCGATACTCCTGCATCGGAAAGTTTGGGCCTGACCGGTAATTATGCATTGTTCGATGATCTGTTTCAAAACGAGGCCGTCATTACATTTGAAATATGTTTTTGAGGTTGCTTTTTTCGTAAAATGTGCCTCTACATTGGTCACAAGCATCGAAAATGACGGAGTTGCATTTCGGACAAGCATGACGGCAAGGAGTCCGGTGCTCATCTCAGCTGCCATGGCCAATACAGCAAAATATGTTGATCTGAATGGATTTTTGTTCAGATATCCGTAAGGAACAGAGACAATAGACGACATTTCATTGATCTCTCTGATGCGCAGTCCTGCGATGAAACCCATAGGAAGTTTGCCAAGCAAAAATAGCCTGAATATCCAGCTATTAGAGATCTGTGAAATGAATTTACGCGAGCGCACTGCCTGACCATTTCTGTATATTTCGATCCGGGAAGCACTCATCCTTATTAGTTTTGAACTCTTTCTATCTGTGCACCGATGGCGTTAAGTCTCGTCTCGATGTGCTGATATCCTCTGTCTATCTGCTGGATATTGTCTATTCTGCTGACACCTTTTGCTGACATCGCAGCTATCAGAAGTGAAACCCCGGCGCGAATGTCCGGTGAAGTCATATTGATCGCACGGAATCGGCTCTTTCTCTCCAGACCGATCACCGTAGCACGATGAGGATCACATAAAATGATCTGGGCACCCATTTCTATGAGTTTATCTGTAAAGAAAAGACGGCTTTCAAACATTTTCTGATGGATCAGCACGCTTCCTCTGGCCTGAGTCGCCATCACGAGGATGATACTCATCAGATCGGGTGTAAATCCAGGCCAGGGCGCATCATAAATGGTCATGATCGACCCGTCTATAAAAGTCTGGATCTCATAGATCTCCTGAGCAGGCACGTATATGTCATCCCCTTTTACCTCCAGTTGAAGGCCTAACTTCTGAAAAGTAGGTAAGATAATACCCAGGTCTTTGACCGAAGTGTTGTTGATCGTAAGTTCAGACTGCGTCATTGCAGCCATTCCGATAAATGAACCAATTTCGATCATGTCCGGCAGACAACGGTGCTCTGTTCCATTTAATTTTTCAACACCATCCACGATGAGCAGATTCGAGCCGATGCCTTGTATTTTGGCACCCATTCGCACAAGCATATTGCTTAATTGTTGCAGATATGGCTCACATGCTGCATTGTATATCGTAGTTCGTCCCTCCACAAGTACCGCGGCCATCAGCACATTACCGGTTCCTGTGACGGATATTTCATCCATGTAAATGTAATTGCCCTTCAGGTCACTCCCGTCAATGTAAAAGTTGCCGGCATCTTCATTGTAGACAAATTTTGCGCCCAGCTTTTCGAAACCATGGAAGTGGGCATCCAGGTTACGGCGGCCTATTTTATCTCCACCCGGTTTTGGTAAATATGCTTTGCCAAATCTTCCCAATAATGTTCCAAGCAATAAAACCGAACCTCTGATCCTTTTAGCTTTTTCCTGATATTCAGCAGATTGGAAATAATCCAGATTGATGTCAGCTGCATTGAATGAGTAATCGCCTTTGCCGAGCTCTTCTATTTTCACCCCCAGTCCGCGCAATAATTCCATTTGAAGGCGCACGTCCAGGATATCAGGCACATTCCTGATGATCACTGTTTCTGCCGTAAGCAAGACTGCAGAAACGATCTGTAAGGCCTCATTTTTCGCTCCCTGAGGTTCGATGCTGCCGGAGAGTTTCACACCACCGGTCACTAAAAAACTATCACTCATCTTTGTGTTGTTAACATTCAGCACCAAATCTAATAGAAAAAGAGAAATGAGGATATTTTTATTTCATAATAATATCAGAAACACTAAATAAAACTTAATAATAAGTTGAAATACTTAATTGTAAGTTGTATATTTGATCATGAGAAATATTCTAACTGCGATACTCTTCTTTTTCACAAGTTTTTCTGTCAAGGCAAATTTTGAACAGGTAGATTCTACGGCCATCGGCGATTCTCTTATGCAGGTTTTCCAGTTTGAGAAAGCCAGAGAGATCTATTATTCCATCCACAGGTTCAATCCCGCAGATGCGGATATACTTTATAAACTTGGTTATTGTCACACACAATTGGGCAATTACCAGGATGGAATCATTTACCTCAAAGAATCATTCAATATCGACACGATGCAGATCAACGTCGTGATGCAACTGGCAATCGTACATGGTAAGATAGGAATGGATAAAGAAGCGGCTGATTTTTTTCTGCGACTCATAGATCTGGATCCGGAGAATGGCTTTTACCGTAAGCAAGCCGCGTCCTCACTGATAGCTACCGGTAGGAAAGATGAAGCGATTGAACAATTGAAACTTGCGATCGACCTGAATAATCTTGACATGGAAAGTTATCATCTGTTGGCAAAATTATATTTTAATTCCGGCAATTTCGAGCTAGCAAAAAAAACGGCACATGACGGACTTTCTAAAAATACACGCAACGTGGATCTGATGTTTATTTCCTCCAGGGTTTCTTTCTATTTCAAGGATTATGATCAGGTGATAGAATTGGGGAATTTAGCAACATCCATTAATAAGGATACCAGCCGTTGGAATTTATACATGGGATATTGCCATTATTTCAAAAATCAATATAAAGATTGTGTCATGTGGCTCAATACATCCATTGAGGACAAGTCCATTGGAGAACAAGGGTACACTTATCTTGCGAATGCATACATTAAACTGGGGGATAAAGTGAGGGCTATGGAGTCATTAGATAAAGCTATTGAAAGTGCAAAAGACAACAATCTGGAAAGCAATCTTCAAAACAAGGCAATATTGTTGCACGAAATGAAAAATGACAAGGAAGCCTTGAAATTACTGGAGCAATCCTACAGTATTAATTATAATCCCGCGATATTATTCAGGATCGGACAATTCTACTACAATAAAAAGCAATATAATTCTGCTAAAAATTATCTGCAAAGTTATCAGAAAAGTAAGGATAAATCTTACCAGAACGAAACAACTAAGCTGCTTGAAGCAATTAAGAAAATCTATAAATAAATGAGGTAAATCTTTTTTGTGTATTAATTGACGGATTTTGATGATTAATTTCATTGTTGAAATACAATTGATTTTTTAAAAATTCATTATCCGTTAAATACGCATCTTATTGGATTAATTTTAATGTAAAATATTTTAAAAAGCCTGATAGCCCACCCGTTAAAAGAGTGCCTGCTTTAATTAATGGTTCTGAATTATAAGTTTAAATTTCTTTTATTTGCACAATTTTTCAAAAACAAATAAAAACATGAAATCAGGCATTTTTACTTTTTCTCTATTATTTCTCTTAAATATAGCAACCGCCCAATCCACAGATCTGGATCAGCTGTTCTTTAAATATGCATTCGTTCAGTTACCTTCAAAACCACTGAAAAATGAGCAGCAAAGAACATATACTATCAATCAAAATGTATACCACCAGTACAGAACTTCTCACGATAAAGTCATTTTATTTGATGAGATCAAAATTGAAGGTTTTGAAAAAAAAGAAACCGGAGCATACCTGACAGTGGAAGTAACGCTGGATGCACCTACCGTGCTGAGCAAGGAAAATGTGGTCAGAGCTGCCAAAAGCAAAAACAAGGCGGGGGTTGAAGTGACGACAAATTATTATACACCAACGTGGAATTATCGCCAGAATGGTAAGTGTTTGGTCAAAGACTCATTGAACAACATTATTTCCACTTATTCCCTTCGTGCTGAAAGAACTTTCAAAGCTACTGAGTTGGGAAATAAAGGAGCTGCGGAATCCACGCTCAGTGCTACTTTCGAAAACCGAATTGATGTAGGTTTAGAGTGTGTAAGAAATGCTCAGACGCTTATCAATAGTTCATTGAATAAGGAATTTGGTTACCCACTATACACCGGTACAGATTATCTATGGATCCTGGGAAGCAGCAAAAATCCTGAACGTGATGCGCAATTGCAGGCACACAAAACTATTTCTGTCAATTTTGAAAAAATGCAGGGAGGCTCCGATATGAAAGAAATGGCTGCAAATGTTCAAAGTGCGATCACTTATTTTGAAGGTGTGGACAAATCATTCAATACTGATGACAAAAAGCACAGAAAGATGAGATATGCTGCGTATTTTAATCTTGCGATGATCTATCAGTATCTGGATATGCCGGATAAATCAATTGAATGGGCAAAGAAATTGATCGCTAATGATTTTGATGCCAAGGATGGCGAGAAATTTGTAACCAAAGCAGAAGATATCAGAAAAGCCATGGCTACCAATAAAATGGATTCACGCCACATGAGAGTGAAAACAGTTGATCTTCCTAAACCTGTACCG
>Ga0247738_10000912_pt1 | contig 10883 bp, 7 predicted proteins | sample UWRJL013104B2_FD_180936 | JGI IMG/M metagenome (GOLD analysis project Ga0247738, IMG submission 180936) | Plant litter microbial communities from Arlington Agricultural Research Station in Wisconsin, United States - UWRJ-L013-104B-2 | ecosystem: Environmental > Terrestrial > Plant litter >...
GCCGAACTTGATCAGGTCTTCCGGCTCGATTTCCTTGAATGCTTCCGTGATGCTGCGCTGCTTCTTGCTCTTGACCACGGCGCCGAAGCCGATGCCGGAGGCCTCGGTGCGGTTCTCGATGATCTTCTCCAGGCCCGCGAACGCGCCCCCGCAGATGAACAGGATGTTGGTGGTGTCGACCTGCAGGAAATCCTGATTGGGGTGCTTGCGCCCGCCCTGCGGGGGCACCGACGCCATCGTGCCTTCGACCAGCTTCAGCAAGGCTTGCTGTACACCCTCGCCCGACACATCGCGGGTGATCGAAGGGTTGTCGGACTTGCGCGTGATCTTGTCGATTTCATCGATATAGACGATGCCCTGCTGGGCGCGCTCGACGTCGTAATTGCAGCTCTGCAGCAGCTTGGCAACGATGTTCTCAACGTCCTCGCCCACATAACCGGCTTCGGTCAAGGTGGTGGCATCGGCCATCACGAACGGCACGTTGAGCATGCGCGCCATGGTTTGGGCCAACAGCGTCTTGCCGGAACCCGTGGGGCCGATCAAGAGGATGTTGCTCTTGGCCAGTTCGACATCGTCCTTGCGAGCGTTGATCTTGTGGCGCAGGCGCTTGTAGTGGTTGTAGACCGCCACGGCCAGCGCGCGCTTGGCGTTCTGCTGTCCGATGACGTAGTTGTCCAGGTTGGCCTTCAACTGGGCCGGCGTGGGCACGTCATCGCCCGAAGCCTTGACGGATTCGAGACCGGGCAACTCGTCACGGATGATGTCGTTGCAAAGGTCGATGCATTCGTCGCAGATGAACACCGAGGGACCAGCGATCAGCTTCTTGACCTCGTGCTGGCTCTTGCCGCAAAACGAGCAGTAGAGCGCTTTTTCACTGGAGGCGGCTTTTTTGTCGGCCATAGGTCTGGGAGGTCGGATGAAGCGGTAACAACAATGATAGTTCAAGCCCCATGGGGGCCAAACGGGGGAAAAGCGCCGCTTTTGGCACCGTCTCCCGGGTTTGGAAACCCATGGGTGGCCAAGGCCAGGACGGGGTCAGACCGCGCCGGGGCGCTTGTCGATGACCTTGTCGATCAGGCCGTATTCGGCCGATTCGGCGGCCGACAGGTAGTAATCGCGCTCGGTGTCGCGCTCGATCTTCTCCAGCGGCTGACCGGTGCGCTCCGCCAGAATCTTGTTGAGCTGCTCGCGCGTCTTGAGGATTTCGCGGGCGTGGATTTCGATTTCCGTGGCCTGGCCCTGGGTGCCGCCCAGCGGCTGGTGGATCATGATCTTGGAGTTGGGCAGCGCGAAACGTTTGCCCTTGGCGCCGGCGGCCAGCAGGAACGCGCCCATGCTTGCGGCCATGCCCACGCACAGCGTGGACACATCCGACTTGATGAAGTTCATGGTGTCGAAGATCGCCATGCCCGCGCTCACCGACCCGCCGGGCGAGTTGATATAGAACGAGATGTCCTTGTCGGGGTTTTCGCTTTCCAGGAACAGCAGCTGCGCCACCACCAGGTTGGCCGACTGATCATTGACCGGGCCCACCAGGAAGATCACGCGCTCCTTGAGCAGGCGCGAATAGATGTCGTACGCACGCTCGCCGCGGCCCGACTGCTCGATGACCATGGGCACCATGCCCAAACCTTGAATGTCCATTGCGCTCATGCGTTACTCCGTGTGTTGATGCTTGCCATATCACTACTGTAACCAACCCCATGTGGCCACACGGCGACCGGTGGCATGACCGGGACGACCGCAGGACGGGCGGGGGGAGGTATCTCCAGATGGGGGGCAAACCCGAAAAAGAAAGGGCGGATCGCTCCGCCCTGTTTCGACATCCCGCTGCGAGGGGAATCAGGCCTGTGCCATCAATTCGTCGAAGCTGACCGACTTTTCGGTGATCTGCGCCTTGGACAGCACAAACTCCGTGACGTTGTTCTCGATCACGATGGCTTCCACTTCGGCCATGCGGTTGTTGTCGCCCTGGTACCAGCGCACCACGTCGGCCGGCTTTTCGTAGGAGGCGGCCAGCTCTTCGATGTGAGCCTTGATCTGCTCGGGCTTGGCGTGCAGCTCGTTGGCGCGAACCAGCTCTGCCACCACCAGACCCAGGCGCACACGGCGCTCGGCCTGCGGGCGGAACAGCTCTTCGGGGATCGGGGCCTTGTCGGCATCCTTCACGCCGCGCTGCTTGAGGTCGGCGCGGGCGCCTTCCACCAAGCGTTCCAGTTCGGACTGCACGACCGCATTGGGCAGGTCCAGCTCGGCCTTGGCAACCAGGGCGTCCATCACGGCCTGCTTGTTGCGGGCCTGCAGGCGGAACTTGACTTCGCGCTCCAGATTTTTGCGGATGTCAGCGCGCAGGCCTTCCACCGTGCCGTCGGCAATGCCCAGGGACTTGGCGAAAGCTTCGTCCACAGCTGGCAGGTTGGCGGCTTCGATCTTGTTGACCGTGACCAGGAAGTCGGCGGTCTTGCCCGCGACGTCCTTGCCCTGGTAGTCGGCGGGGAACGCGAGCGGGAAGGTCTTGGACTCGCCCGTTTTCATGCCGCGCACGGCGTCCTCGAATTCCTTGAGCATCTGGCCATCGCCCACGATGAACTGGAAGGCCTCGGCCTTGCCACCGTCGAACAGCTCACCGTCGATCTTGCCTTCAAAGTCGATGGTGACGCGATCACCGTCCTGGGCAGCCTGGTCTTGCGCGCGCTGCGCGAAGGTGCGGCGCTGCTTGCGCAGGATGTCGAGCGTGCGGTCGATGGCCGCGTCGTCCACTTCGGCGGCCACTTTTTCCACCGAGGCGGTGGACAGGTCGTCGATCTTGACTTGCGGATACACCTCGAAGACGGCGTCGAAGGTCAGCTGGCCTTCAGGCGCGCCTTCCTTCTCGGTGATCTTGGGCTGGCCGGCAACGCGCAGTTGGGCTTCGTTGGCGGCGCTGGCGAAGGCTTCGCCAACCTTGTCGTTCATGACTTCGTAGTGCACCGAGTAGCCATAGCGCTGGGCCACGACGTTCATCGGCACCTTGCCCGGACGGAAACCGTCCATTTTCACGTCGCGCGCGATGCGCTTGAGGCGGTTGGACACTTCTTTCTGGATCACATCGGCCGGCAGCGTCAGCGTGATCTTGCGCTCGAGCTTTTCCAGGGTTTCAACGTTCACGGTCATGGCTTTCTCCAAAAGGGTGTCGGTCAACCAGCCTGTCTGGCCGACCCGGGGGGTCTGTCTGTTCGTCTGTGTTGTGGTGCGCGGGGGGGGACTCGAACCCCCACACCATTGCTGGCGTCAGGACCTAAACCTGGTGCGTCTACCAATTTCGCCACCCGCGCGCCTCGTAGGGGGTTTTCCGGTGCAGCGCAAAAGCAGCGCTGGACGGCCGGTTGTCCACTTCACGGCAACCTTAGATTGTAGCTGCAGCGCCCACCCCGGCCGGACAGCCTCAGGCCCCCAGGCGATGCCGCAGGGCCCGGACCGCGCTGCCGGGCGTGGTGAGCACCGGGATGCCCACAGCCTTGTGCACCGCCAGCTGCGCGCGCGCCATGCTGAACTGGGACAGCGCGATCACGTCGCAGCCCTGCCCCACCAGCCAGCGCGCGGCCTCGACCACGCGCGCGTCGTGGCCCGCGTCGTCGCCCCGGTTGAGGGCATCCATGGCGCCTTCGGCCAGGCAGGTGACGAGTTCGGTGCCGGCGGGGAACTCCGGCGGCATGGAGTTCAGGGTGGGCGCGAAGGACGCGACCAGACCGATGCGGCCGCCGCGCGCCACGGCAACGGCTTCCGCCACCATGGCTTCGTTCGGTTTGAGCACCGGCATGTGCGGGCGCCGCGCCGCCACCGCTTCGATGCACGGGCCGAATGCCGAGCAGGTGAACAGGATGGCGTTGGCCCCCGTGCCTTCGGCGTAGGCCGCCAGCGACTCGAAGCGCTGGTGCATGGCCGCGTCGAGCCCCTTGCCGTCGCGCGCCAGGTCGGCCGACAAGCTGTCGTCGAGCAGGTTCATGCGCTCGGCCTCGGGCCAGGCGCGGGCGAGTTCCTCGTTGATGGGCGCGACCGAATGCGCCAGCGCGTGGATCAGGGCGATGCGCATGTCAGGCTGCTTTCAAGGTTCGCGCCACAGCCATGCGCCGGCCCTGGCTCCACCAGACCCATGCCACCAGCAACAGAGCGGGCAGGTAGAACCAATGCGGCGTGGCCCGGCCCGACGGCACCTTCACGGCCACCACGTCCCAGCCCTGCTCGAAGCCCGACTTGGCCGCGCGCGAACCGAACTTGACCTGCGCCACCTGCATCTGATCACCCAGCCCGACCAGGCGCAGCCCTGCCTCGTCCAGGCGCTTGCGCCCGTCCTCGCCCTGGGCGCCCAGTTGCACCGCCACGGTCTTGGTCAGTTCGCGCCCCTCCAGCGTGGTGCCCTGCAGCACGAAGACCACGCGCCCATCGTCGGGTTTGTCGCGCGCAATGTCGAACACCTCCGCCGGCGGCGCGTCGCGGTACGGTGGCGCGAGGCGGTCCATGAACACATCCGGGCGGAACAGCAGCACCACGGCGATGCCGAGCAGCAGGTTCTCCCACCAGCGGCTCTTGACGCGGAACCAGTTCATGGTGATCGCGGCGAACAGCAGCATCGCGACGATGCTGGCCACGATCACGCGCAGGGTTTCGCCCAGATCCTCCACGTTGATGAGCAGCAACTGCGGGTTGAAAATCCAGATGAAGGGCAGGATCAGCGTGCGCGACGCATAGATAGCGCCCTGGATGCCGGTCTGCAGCGAATCCTCGCCCGAGATGGCCGAGGCCGCGAAGGTCGCAAGCCCCACCGGCGGTGTGATGTCCGCCATGATCCCGTAGTAGAAGACGAACATGTGCACCGCGATCAGCGGAATGATCAGACCCGACTGCGCGCCCAGCTCCACCACCACGGGCGCCATCAGCGTGGCCACCAGCACGTAGTTGGCCGTGGTCGGCACGCCCAGGCCGATGACCAGACAGGAGATCGCCACGAACAGCAGCATCAGGATCACGCTGCCCTGCGAGACCAGCTCGACGAACTCGGTCATGCGCAGGCCCAGGCCGGTGAGCGTGATGCCACCGACCACGATGCCCGCAGTGGCGGTGGCCACGCCGATGCCGATCATGTTGCGCGCGCCATTGTGGAAGCCGTCGAGCACCGAGCGCCAGCTCTCCTGCCAGGCGTTGCCCATGGGCAGGCGGCGAAACAGCGCGATCAGCGGGTGCTGCGTGGCCATCAGAACAGCCAGCGAGGTGACGGCCCAGAAGGCCGCGAGCGCGGGCGACATCTCCTCCACCATCAGGCACCAGATCAGGATGCCGATGGGCATGATGAAGTGCAGGCCGGCGCGCACGGTGGGCCAGGTCTGCAAGGGCTTGGGGTTGTCGATGTCGATGTCGGTCGCCAGGTCCGGGCAACTGGCCGCCTGCCACACGGCCACGAGGTACAGCGCGAGCACCAGCGCGCCCACCGCATACGGGGCCACCGGGCCCAGCACCACCTTGAAGCCGAGGATCAGGTAGTACAGCGCGCAGACCAGCACCACGGTGCCGGTCACGCCCAGCGCATTGCGCACGACGCGGTCGCGCAGCGGCGTGGGCGCGCGCTTGACGATGGGCATCATGCCCAGCTTGAGGGCCTCCAGGTGCACGATGTAGAACAGGCCGATGTAGGACAGGATGGCCGGCAGGAAGGCGTGCTTGACGATGTCCGAGTACGGAATGCCCACGTACTCCACCATCAGGAAAGCCGCAGCCCCCATTACGGGCGGCATGATCTGGCCGTCCACCGAAGACATGGTCTCGATCGCACCGGCCTTGACGCCGCCGTAGCCCGCTTTCTTCATGAGCGGGATGGTGAAGATGCCGCCGGAGACCACGTTGGCCACCGACGAACCCGAGATGGTGCCGTTGAGCGCCGACGACACCACCGCCACCTTGGCCGGGCCGCCGCGCAGGTGCCCCAGCGCCGCGAAGCTCACCTGCATCATGTAGTTGCCGCCACCGCCCCGGTCGAGCAGCGCACCGAACAGCACATAGACAAAGATGGTGCCGGCCGACACGCCCAGCGCGATGCCGTACACGCCTTCGGTGGTGAGCCACATGTGCGAGATCAGGCGGTTGAGTGAGGCCCCCCGGTGCGCAATCACCTCGGGCAGCCAGGGGCCGAGCATGCAGTAGGCCAGGAAGATGACGGCCAGCACGGCCATGGGCCAGCCCACCGCGCGCCGCGTGGCCTCCAGCAGCAACAGCAGCCCTACCACCGACACCGCCACGTCCATGGTGGTGGGCGTGCCCGGCCGGGTGGCGAGCTCGGCGTAGAACAGCATCACGTAGGCGCCGGCGAAGGCTGCCACGCCGGCCAGCAGCCAGTCCACCACGGGCACGCGGTGGCGCGGCGAGCGCTTGAACGCCGGCCAGGCCAGGAAGGCAAGGAACAGCGCGAACGCCAGGTGGATCGCACGCGCCTCGGTGTCGTTGAGGATGCCGATGCCGAGTTCGAACGGCAGGGGCGAGGCGTACCAGTACTGGAACAACGCCCAGAGCAGGCACACGGAGAACACCACACCGGCCGTCCACCCGGTGGGCTTGCGGCCACCGGTGTCGCTGTCGGCCACAAGTTGCTGCAGGGCTTCGGGGGCTTTTTCGATGTCGGTGCTCATGGTGCGCTCCGGGCCTTCAAGACAGGGGGTAAAAAAAAATGGCGAAGCAAGTTCGCCATTCGGGACACGCGAGCCGCTCCCACGGCCCGGCGCGTCACCTCACTTGACCCAGCCTTTTTCCTTGTAGAACTTCAACGCGCCTTCGTGCAGGGGCGCGCTCAGACCGTCCTTGACCATGCCCTCGGGCGTGAGGTTGGCCAGTGCGGGGTGCAGCTTCTTGAATTCTTCAAAGCTGTCGAACACCGCCTTGACCACCTGGTACACGGTCTCGGGCGAGGTCTTGCTCGACGCCACCACGGTGGCGGAAACGCCATAGGTCTGGGTGGGTTGGGGATTGTTCGGGTAGAGGCCGCCTGGCAGCGTGACCTTGGCGTAATAAGGCTTCTCGGCCACCAGCTTGTCCACGGCCGGTCCGGTGATGGACACCAGCTTGGCGCCGCAGGAGGTGGTCGGGTCCTGAATGTTGGCGCTGGGGTGGCCCACCGCGTAATAGAAGCCATCGATCTTGCCGTCGCACAGCGCCGGGCCGTGTTCGTCGGCCTTGAGTTCGGAGGCCAGCGAGAAGTCGCTCAGCTTCCAGCCCATGCCGGCCAGCAACTCTTCCATGGACGAACGCGTGCCCGAGCCGGGGTTGCCGACGTTGAAGCGCTTGCCCTTGAAGTCCTCGAACCTGGTGATATTGGCCTCCTTGCGCGCCACCACCGTGAAAGGCTCGGGGTGCACCGCGAACACGGCACGCAGGTCGCCATACGCGCCCGCATCCTTGAACTGCCCGACGCCCTTGAGCGCGTTGAACTGCACGTCCGACTGGGTAAAGCCAAGGTCGAGTTCACCGGCCTTGATCGTGTTGACGTTGAACACCGAACCACCGGTGGACTCCACCGAGCAGCGGATGCCGTGCTTGGCCCGATCCTTGTTCACCAGGCGGCAGATCGCGCCACCGGCCGCGTAATACACCCCCGTCACGCCACCGGTGCCGATGGTCATGAACTTCTGCTGTGCCTGGGCCGGTGCCATAGGCGTCATCAAAGCGGCTGCGGCGGCCAGGGTGCTCAGGCTGAGGGGGATCTTTTTCATGCGGACGGCTCCTGAAGGTTTCGACGGGGTTGAACAAACTTGGTGCGAACACAAAGGCTTTTCATGAGCAAGCAAGCTTCGTGCAGACCTGCTGCGATGGCGACGGGGTTTTCCCCCATCACGCGGCCACTGCGCGGTCAATGGCGCCGGCCAGCCGCGCCACGATCTGCTCCAGTTCGGCGGGGGTGCTGATGAAGGGTGGGGCGAGCAACACGTGGTCGCCGCAACGGCCATCCACCGTCCCACCCATGGGATAAACCATCAGGCCGCCGGCCATGGCCTCGCTCTTGATGCGGGCGTGCAACTTGCGCGCGGGGTCGAACCAGTGTTTGCTGTCGCGATCGGCCACCAGCTCGATGCCCCAGAACAGCCCACGCCCCCGGATGTCGCCCACATGCGGGTGATCGCCGAAGGTCTGCCGCAACAGCGACTGCAGCAGGCGCCCGCGCTCGCGCACCTGCGCCAGCAAGCCGTCGCGCTGAATGACGCGTTGCACCGCGAGCGCGGCCGCGCAGGCGATCGCGTGGCCCAGGTAGGTGTGGCCATGCTGGAAAAGGCCGCTGCCCTGCCGGAAGGCTTCCACCACCCTGCCCTGCGCCAGCACCGCGCCAATGGGCTGGTAGCCGCCGCCAAGGCCTTTGGCAATGGTCATCAGATCAGGCACCACGCCTTCCTGCTCGCAGGCATGCAGGGTACCGGTGCGGCCCATGCCGCACATCACCTCGTCCAGGATCAGCAGGATGCCGTGGCGGTCGCACAGCTCGCGCACGCCCTTGAAGTAGCCGGGCACCGCCGTGAGCACGCCCGCCGTGGCGCCGCCCACCGTCTCGGCCACAAAGGCCATCACGTTCTCGCCGCCCAGGCGGTCGATCGCGTCGGACAGCTCGGCCACCAGCCGCTCGCCGTACTGCTCGGCACTCTCGCCGTCGCGCCGGTCGCGGTACTCATAGCACGGTGCCACATGCGTCACATCGATCAACAGCGGCTTGAACTGCTCGCGCCGCCACGCGTTGCCCCCAACAGCCAGCGCGCCGAGCGTGTTGCCGTGGTAGCTCTGGTGGCGGGCAATGAAGTGGCGCCGCTGAGGCTGCCCGATCTCCACGAAATACTGCCGCGCCATCTTCAACGCCGCCTCCACCGCCTCGGAGCCGCCGCTCACGAAATACACGTGGCTCATGCCCGCTGGCGCCAAATCGATCAACACGTTCGCGAGCTCCTCGGCCACCTCGGTGGTGAAGAAACTGGTGTGCGCGTAGGCCAGCTGGTCGATCTGCGCGTGCATCGCGGCCACCACGTCCGGGTGGCCGTGGCCCAGGCAAGACACGGCCGCGCCGCCCGACGCATCGAGGTAGGTCTTGCCGGCCTGGTCGGTCAGGGTGATGCCCTGGCCGCTCACGGCGAACGGCATCGGGCGGTGCAACTGTCGGTGAAAGACGCGGGTGGAACTCATGCAGGCTGAAAGACGGGTTGGAAGGGGCAATTGAGGCGCAGTGTAGGCAGCACGGGCTCCCTGGGAAAAATGCCTTTTTCACCCCGACCCATGCCTTTCGGTTATGGCTTTCCCATGAGTTGGCATTTTTCCCCCGAGTGCCGGTTGCCTACAGTTCGTCCCATGAACGCTTCCTCCCACCAGCGCCCCCACGTGTGCGTGCTCGGCGCCGGCATCGTCGGGCTGGCGGCGGCCTGGCGGTTGCGGCGCGAGGGTTTCGAGGTCACCGTGGTCGACCGCGCGCAGGCAGGCACCGGCGCGAGCGCGGCCAATGGCGCGCAACTGAGCTACGCCTACGTGCAACCGCTGGCCGATCCAGGCATCTGGCGCCAGTTGCCCAAATTGCTGTTCGCCACCGATTCGCCCTTGAAGCTGCGCCTGCAGCCCGACCCACACCAGTGGGCATGGGGCCTGCAGTTCCTGGCCGCCTGCCGGGCCGGCGTGTCACAGCGCACCACGGCCAGTCTGCTGGCCCTGGCCGCCGAAAGCCGCGCCGGTTTCGAACGTCTGATGGCCGAAGAACGCATCGAATGCGACTTCTCGGCCACCGGCAAACTGGTGCTCTGTGCCGACGAAGCCAGTTTCGCCGCCGCGCGCCAGCAGATGGCGCTGCAGCGCGCACTCGGCAGCGTGCCGCAGCACGCTCTCTCGCCCGCCGAATGCGTGGCGATCGAACCTGCGCTGGCAGGCTATGCGCCCCGATTCGTGGGCGCAATCCACACACCCAGCGAATGTGCGGCCGACTGCCACAAGGTCTGTCTGGAGCTTCTGCGCCTGCTGCTCGCGCAAGGCGTGCGCTTCGCGTTCGACACGCCAGTCACGCGACTGAAACGTTCGGCCGATCGCATCGTGGCGGCCGAGACCGCGCGCGGCCCCATCGAGGCCGATGCTTTCGTGGTGGCGCTCGGCACTGCGTCGCACCCATTGGCTCGCTCGCTGGGCTTGCGCGTGCCGGTCTACCCGCTCAAGGGCTACAGCCTCACGCTGGATGTGAGCGAAGCACCGGGCGCCGCGCCGCGCGTGAACGTGACCGACGCGGCGCGCAAGGTGGTGTTTGCGCGCCTGGGCTCGCGCCTGCGCGTGGCGGGCATGGCCGAACTGGTGGGCGAGGACACGCACATCCCCGGCGACCGCATCGACTCGCTGCTGGCCAGCACGCGAGCGCTGTTTCCCGACGCGAGCCCCTTCGACGATCTGCGGCCTTGGGCCGGCCTGCGACCGGCCACACCCACCGGGCTGCCGGTGCTGGGGCGACTGCGCGGCGGGCCGGGCAACCTCTGGTTCAACACCGGGCACGGCGCTTTGGGTTTCACGCTGGCTTTTGGCAGCGCGCAGCGACTGGCGGCCCAACTGCGGGGGCAATACCCGGCGATGCTCAGCCCGCCGTCTCCAGCAGCGCCTGTTGCATACAACGCGTGAAGGCGCGCGTGGTGAGCGAGTTCGGCCGCGCGGTGGGCCGCAGCATGCGCACCGTGGTCGGCACGGTGGGCTCCAGCTTGAGCACGTCGACCTTGGCAGGGTCGGCCGACGCAGCCGTGCAGCTCTCCACCATGGCCACGCCCACGCCGTGGTGCGCGAGCGCCAATGCCACGTGATAGGTCTGCACCGTCATCACCTCTTTGAGCCCGGCGCCGCTGTCGCGCACCGTGTGGGCCAGCAGC
>Ga0247738_10000913_pt1 | contig 10879 bp, 6 predicted proteins | sample UWRJL013104B2_FD_180936 | JGI IMG/M metagenome (GOLD analysis project Ga0247738, IMG submission 180936) | Plant litter microbial communities from Arlington Agricultural Research Station in Wisconsin, United States - UWRJ-L013-104B-2 | ecosystem: Environmental > Terrestrial > Plant litter >...
ATCTGGTCGACGATGGAGGCGGTGAGCAGGCTTTCGAGCAGGCCCACCGCCGCCACGGCGATGGAATAGGGCAGGATGATCCAGAAGGTTTCAAGCGTCAGGGGCACATTGGGCAGGACCAATGTGGGCAGCGCGTCCGGCAGCGTGCCGAGATCGGCCACGGAGCGCGTATCGATCCCGAAGGTCAGCGCGATGGCGGTAAGGATAAAGATGCACACCAGCGGCGACGGAATGGACTTCGTTATGTGGGGGAAGAGATAGAGAATGGCAAGGCCCGCCACGATCATCACATAGCTCTGCCAGGTGACGCCGGTCAGCTCGGGCAATTGCGCCATGAAGATGAGGATGGCCAGCGCATTGACGAAGCCGGTGATCACCGAGCGCGATACAAAGCGCATGACATATCCGACCCGCGCCAGCCCCATGCCGACCTGGATGATGCCGGCCAGAATGGTGGCAGCGAGAAGATAGTCGAGGCCGTGCTCACGCACCAGCGAGCCCATCAGCACCGCCGTGGCGGCCGTTGCGGCCGAGATCATCGCCGGACGTCCGCCTGAAAAGGAGATGACGATGGCGATGATCACCGAGGCATAGAGCCCGACCCTGGGATCGACGCCAGCAATCAACGAAAAACCGATCGCCTCGGGGATCAGCGCCAGGGCGACGACGAGGCCGGACAGGAGATCGCCGCGCACATTGGAAAACCAGTCACGGCGGAGGGTAGACACAAGATTCATCGGGAGGGTCCAGCAATATCTGCGCGGCGCCTATATGGATTGGCACGGCGATGTCTGGATTGTCCGGCGGATCGGCGGCCGGAAGAGCCACCCGGAATTGCACCGGGTCCATGTCGAGTGGGATGAGGTTTGCCAGAACGGGCCGGCAGGTTCAACCCTGCGGCGGCATTATTGGGCGAGCGAGCGGGCGAGCGCGGAGGTTGCGGCGTCTAGCCCGGCAAGGGCCTCGCCATAGCCGGTGGCAGCAACGGCCGAAAAGATGCGCTGGGCTTCGCGATAGCGGCGGAGATGATAATAGCTCCAGGCGCGCAGGGTCAGAAGGTCATTGCGCTCGGCGGCATAATTGGAGCGGGCATCGAGGATGGCGAGCGCCTTGGCATAGTCGCCAATGCCATAGGCGCTGGTGGCCTGCTGGGTGAGGATGGCAACCTCGAGCTCGAGCGCCCGCTGATTGGTCACCGGCGCTGCGGCGGCAGCGACGGCGGCCTCATGCGGCAGGCCGAGCCTGATATAGGCCAGCGACTGGCCGTAAGCCGCGTCCGAGCGCACCCGCTCCGAGCCCGATTGCAGCGCACGGGCGAAATGATCCACCGCCTGGGCAGGACGATTGAGATCCATCAGGCACCAGGCATGGCTGAGGGCGGTCGACGCGGACAGACTCGCCGCCGGCACATAGTCCTGGCAGCTACGGCTGCCGGAGGCTCGCTGGGGAGCCTGCTGGACGCTGAGTTCGCTTGCCACCTGATTGACCGGGCGCGCCGCCTGCACTGGGGCAGAGGGCCGCTGCGCGGCCGCAGCGGGGATGGGCGCCGTGGCGGGAGCCACAGTGGTCGCTGACGTCTTGCCGAAATCCGTGATGCGGGCGGAACGCCCGGCCCACTGGCTGCGGATCGACTCGACCGTCGCAGCATCGCCCAGCGCGTTGGCAGCGACCATCATGCCATAGGCGGCCGGCTCCAGATCGGACTTGAACCGAAGGGCAACGGTAAACCACTCCACCGCGGTCTGCGGCTGCCCGAAGGCATAGGAATACCAGCCCAGCTCCTGGGCCGTATTGGCATCGCGTGCCGACATCGTCGTGTCGACGATGCGTCCGAGCACTGTCTCGCCGATGTTCTTCCGCGGTTCGGTGGCGAGGAGCGCGGCAGCCGCCTGAAGATAGAGCGCGGTCAGCTCTTCGCTCTCGTCCCGGTAGGAGGCCAGCACGGCCTCGGCCTTTTCCCCATCCTGGAGCTGAAGCAGCGTTACGGCCAGCCCTTCGGCGGTTGCTGCGGTAGGGGCGGCATCATGGGCCGTCTGGAACAGCCTGCGGGCTTCATTGGGGCGATCCCGGCCGAGTTCGAAATAGGCGAGAAGCTGGAGATCATCGCCGTTCTTCTCGACAGTGGCCGATTGCTCGAGCAGCGCCAGATCGGCCGGTCCGGGCGCCGGTCCGCCATCGAGCGACGCCGATACGGCGCGACGGGCCAGATCGAGCCGGAGCCCCGCGAACTCGCCCAGTCCCGCCTCGTCGGTGCGCTCCATCTGGAGGAGCGGCTCAAGCTCGGCGCGGGGCAATTGCTCCATCGCCTTCTGCATGGTGGCGAAGCGTTCCCCGGTATCGGTGCAGTTGGAAAGGACATAGGCATAGGCGTCGACTGAGCGGGAAAGGCTACCCGTTTCCGCAAAGGCCTCGGCCAGCCGCCAGAGATTGTCGACCGAGGCGCAGACCAGCAATTGCGGGCTGTTGGCGGCAATGGTGATAACCGTCTGGTTGTCGCCGGCATCGGAGGCATTGCGCAGGCGCATGGTAGCCTCGCCATTGGCAAGGCTCTGCAGAAGATCAGTCGAGGGCACGAAGCTCGGGTCCGCTGCCTGCTTGGCGGCAATGGCGGCGCGGGCGCCGGCGAAATCGCCGGCGCTGAACATATCCCAGATCGACACGATATCCGGATCGGGAACATAGTCCTGCGACAGCAAATTTGACGGTGGCTCCCAACCCGGATGCAGGGCGCGCAGGCGCTCGATTTCACGCTGGACCCGAACTTCATCGCCCTTTTGCGCAAAATAGCGCAGGGCCGTCTCATCGACGGCGCCGGGGCTTTGCGACGGGGGAGGATTGGCGCTGACCTGGGCGAGCAGCGATTTGACCGCGCCCGAAGGCTGTCCACGCACGACCGGTTCTTCAGCGGCGAGGCCATTGCTGCCCAGCGCGAGCGGTAGGGCCACCATGAAGGGGCGCACGCCCAGAACCGGCTGAGCGAGCTGGGCATCCTGGGCCATGACGGCAAGGGCCGGCGCCGGCATGGCGGCATCCTGGGCGTAAGCGGGCAGTATGGTGCTGCCCAACAGGCTCAGCCCGGCGATATAGGTACTCAGCCGCATTATCAGGGGCCTTTCTCGAGGCAATCGGGCCGATTTCGACGCAGGTGATCGAGCGCCAGCAATTGCAGGGTCGCTGCATAATAGCTGGTTGCCTGCATCTGGGCCAGTTCGGGCGGAATCGGTTTATCGGAGAGCGTGCATTCCATGGCGGCCTGGATCAGCCGATAGCCCGGCTCGGAGATCGGTTCGAGCACCTCGCCGGTGACCACATCGACCTTGCGCAGGCCCGTTTCATCGGCATTGGCGCGGAAAGGCTCGAGATAGGCGGGGTCGAGGCCCGCCCGCATCAGATAGAGCGGCACGCGAATGCCGTTATATCCGAACTCTGGTGGAAAATTCTCGGCCGGGACGATGCCGTCCCCTTCGAGGACGACCCAGTCCGCAGGTAGGCCGGTCTTCGTTCCAGCGGCGCGCTCCAGCAGGTCAAGCCCGCTTTCGGTGACCGCATTCCAATTGATGGTCGGATCGATCTCGGCAAAGATCGGGATGGTCTCGAATACCCAATAGGATGGGTTGAGCACCACTGCGCCGGTCTCCGGGCTGACAAATCCCACCGCACCCGGCAGGATGACCGGCAGTTCATCGACTGCGACGAGCAGATTGTGTCCGATGGTCCGGACCATGCCTGCGGCGATGTCGGTATAGGCGGGCTGGTCCCAGGCCGCTCCAGCCAGGACCAGGCCATAGGCGATCAATATGTCCCCATCGGTGGCGTTGTTGGGATCGGTGATCTTCGGGTCGGCCTCGGGCTCCCAGCGCCAGGCAGCAAGGCCGTCATGCCGCACCATCAATTCGGTGCGGGTAAAGTCCCAGACGCGCTCGAACGTCGCGCGGTCATCGGCCAGTACGGAAAGGATGAGCCCATAGCCCTGCCCTTCGCTGTGGCTGATGCTGTTATTGGCATAGTCCACCACCCGCCCCGTCTCGCTGATATAGGCGGTGCGATAGCTCTCCCATTCTTGCGGGAGGATGGTGGAAGCGGAAACGGGAACGGGTGGGATCATGAGCGTTGCCGCAAGTGCCACTCCCAGAACATTACAATTCATTGCCGGCGTCCAAGCTGTTTGAGCATGAGAGAGGTTGCTGTCATCAGCAGAACGCACGCCGCCGCGATCAGTGCGGTGAACATCAAGATATTGGCGGAAAACCAATTGGCGGCCACGAGCCGGAGATTGGCGGGCGAGAAAGAGGTGACATTGAGCCCCGGATTGGCGGCCGATGTGGCCGTGATGGTCTGGTCGGTGGGAGCGATCGTGCTGACGCGGCCATTGATCTCGCGCCAATGCCGGGTTTCGATCAACTGGTTCACCCCGGAAACCAGGCGCCCGCCATCGGGCGCGGTCAGGACCGTCCAGAGCCCGCCCTCAGGCTGGCGCGCCTGCGACAGCGCCACGGAGTTGGCGATGGAAATGGCCTGGTCCCGTTCGGGCACTATGCGCAAATCTCCCAATTGCAGCCCGACGCGATCAAGAAACCACGCGACCGGGCCCGGCAGCGGGTTGGCAACCGAGCCGGAGGCAAACTGGTCGAGCACTGTGGAGTCGCGCCCTGTCGAGCCGAAGCGTCCATCGGTGAGCCCGGCGCGCGACAGGATATCAGGCGCCAGCGCGGAGGCCGGCTTGACGACGAAGCCGTTGCGATCCGGGGGCAATTGCGTTTCGGCCACGACCGAAAGTGGCGTGACCAGACCAGAGGCTGTGGCAATCCGGGCCGCCAGAGTGAGCGCCGCAATCTCGGATTCCCTGTCCTGCCCGACGACGATGGGCACATCCTGTTCCAGGGCATAGGGCCAGGCCGCACCGGTCAGCAGGCGCAGATCCGGCAGCGCTGCCGCGCGGGCATAGTCGGGCAGGCGCAGTTCCGAGCTACCCGAAAAGACAAAGCGCGTCGGCGCCTGTCCGGTCCAGCCGGCCACGCAGGAGGCGTCCGAACGGGTGTTGAGATTGACCGCAATATCGACCTCGTTTCGCCCCGGCCGCAGATTGGTCATCGGCACGCGGATAATCGTATTGCGCAGCAAACCACCATCGGTCTGCAGCAATGGCGTTGCCGAGGCGATCTGGCCATTGGTGTAGATGTCGATCTCGCTGCCCGGCTGCACATCGGACGAATAGGCTGCGTCGAGGACAAGCTCGGCATTGCCGTAGCGATAGGCGTAGAAATCGGGCGGCAGTTCGAACTGGAAGCGCGTGGTGAAGCGTCTCCCGTTGAACTCCACCGTGCCTGCGCCCACCGAAGAGAGTTCGACCTGTGTACCGCCTTCGAGCAGGGGCGCGCCATAGCCCAGATCGACACGCGGCCGGGAGGCTGGTGCGGCGGCGAGGACTTCGGCGCCGGTGCGCGCAATATTGCTCCAATCGGGTCCCGACAACACAAGCGTGGGCATGCCGCCATCGAGCACGGCCATGGTGGCCAGCGGCCCGGAGCCGGCCGCCCCGCGCATCTCGGCCAATTCTTCAGGCAATGATGCCGCGGTGCCGATGACGACGTCGAGGACGCCGGGCTCCGCTGCGGAGGAAAGTGCGTCAACGACTTCAATGCGCGGGTCGGCGACGCGCAGGGCAATGGCCACCTGCTGGACGAGGCGCAACGCGGCGCTCATCGTCTGCGGATCATTGAGGCCCGGCGCGAAAAGGCGCAGTCGCGTCTGCCCGTCTGCGCCGACGCCGACCGCCGAGACATCGGCAAGCTGGGTTATCCGCCCGGCATCGGGGTCCTGGAAGGTGAGCTGCAGCCCCTCGGCCGCGAGATCAGTCCACAATTCATAGGTGGATTGAATGGTGCAGTCAGTACGGTGTCGCTGGGAGGCGTGGATTTCGATGATATTGGCGCCGGCTCGCAGGAGGCCGGCAGGGATGTCGACGCTCACAGCGCCCGGTGCCGAGGCGGCAGCGATCGGGGTGCGGGAAACGCTCGTCTGATTGATCGAAAAATTGAGGCTGGAATATTCCGGCGCCACAACCACCGCGTTGAGATAGCTCAGCTGCAGGCGCGCCGAGCTCTTGGCCTCCGCCTCGGTAAGGTAGAAGACGATCGCGTGTCGGCTCTCCTCCCCGGCGAGGCGCACGCTGGGCGTCGGCAGGAGAAAACGCGAATGCCCAGCTGGAGCAGGCTCGGGGATTGTCTCGACAGGCAAGGGCACGGAAGGGGTCGGAGCCGGCTCGACCAGATCGCTCTCGGGCGTCATGTCGAACGGAGCAGGCTGTGCCATGGCCGGCACCATCGCCACGGACATCAGCAGACCGGCAAGCCAAACGCGATCAATCATGGGCGCCGCTCCTTTTCGAGCCAAAGCGCAGGAGATAGCCAAGGCCTCTTCCCGTCTGGTAGAGCGCGACGCCAAGGAAGCGGACAGTACCGCGCAGAATGCCGATATTGACCTGGCGAGATTGTTGGCGCTGCAGCCATGTGGCCGAGTTGGCGTAGAGAAGGTCGGCAATGAGGCGGTAGTCCTGCCCGCGCTGGGGTGTGAAGCGACAGCCGAGCACCGCACCCTTGTCCTCCGAACCCGTGGAACGCACGGCAACAGGCATTTCATTGCCCCCCGTGTCGGATTGCGGGGTGAAGCGGATCAGCGTGGAGGCGCCGCGGGCAAGCCCCAGGGGGCCCCCCGGCAGTCGCATGGCCAAGCCACCACTCGAAACGTTGACGATGACACCCTTGGCCCAATTGCCGTCAGCGCCGCGCACTTCGCAACGGCGCTCGACATTGACCCGGCGGCTGGACCGCACTTCGCGCCGCTCGGAAACCACGCCCAGGGCGCAGCCGGCAAGGATCAGGTTGAAGATGTTCCATCCGCCCACCACCATGGTGATTTCGGCCTGGTAGGGCTCGTTGAAGACCTTGAAGATCGTCATGCCGACAGTGAGCACGAGCAGCAGGAAGATGATGTAGAAGGGCCGCGCCAGCTCCGAGAGGCGCGAAATGTCGACGCTCTCGTCCTTTGCCGTCACGTTGAACGTGGGCTTGGACGGGTTGCGCAGCACCGAGAGAATGGCGCCGAGCAGGTGCACGGACTGGATATATTCGTAGAGTTCCGAGATCCACGGCCAGCGCCAGCGCCCAAAGAGCGAGTTCTGCATGACCAGGTTCACGACGAAATAGGTCAGCGTATAGGCCGCGAACTCACCGCCCGAAGCGGTGAAGATCTGCAGATCGAAGAAGAGATAGAACAGCGGCGCAAAGAGAAAGATGATGCGCGGCAGTGGAAACAGCCAGAACATCGTCGAAGAGAGATAGGCGAGGCGCTGTGCGGCGCGCAGGCCCGGCTTGAACAGCGGAAAACTGAACAGCATGATCTGCATCATGCCCTGTGCCCATCGGCTGCGCTGGCCGATAAAGCTTGCAAATGTCGCCGGCTGAAGTCCCGCCACCAACGGGCGGTCGACATAGATCGAATTCCAGCCCCGGCTGTGCAACTCGAGCGCGGTCTCGCAATCCTCGGTGATGCTGCGACCCGCAAAGCCATTGGTCACTTCGAGCGCCTCGCGGCGCAGCAGGGCGGCAGAACCGCAGAAGAACGCCGCATTCCAGCGATCGAGCCCGCGCTGGATGATGCCGTAGAACATCTCGTTTTCCGAAGGCATGACTTCGAAAGTGCGCAGATTGCGCTCGAGTGGATCGGGATTGAGGAAGAAGTGCGGGGTCTGCACGAGGAAGAGGCGATGGTCCCTGGCGAAATAGGGAACGGTTTCCTGAAGGAAATCGCGGGCCGGCGCATGGTCGGCGTCAAACACGGCGACGAACTCGCCGGAGGAATGGGCCAGGCCATTGTTAAGATTGCCGGCCTTGGCATGCTCGTTGCGCGCACGCGTCAGATAGTGGCACCCCAACTCATCGCAGAGCTGGCGCAATTGGTCATACCGCTCCTGGGCAACGACGGCGGCCTCGGCGTCCGAGCTGTTGCGCTTGGCCTCGGTGGCGCCGTCGTCGAGCAGCCAGACCTTGAACCGGTCCACCGGATAGTCGATTGCCTTGGCTGCGGCCAGCGTGCCGGCCAAAAGGTCATAATCCTCGTTATAGGTCGGGATGAAGACATCCACGAAGGGCACCGGATCGTCCGGGCGCAATCGGACCGAGGGACGCGGGGGAATGGGCCGGATAACCACGAACAGGCTGAGGAACAGCATGAGAATGCAGTACATCTCGGCAAGGTAGAGGATCAGCCCCGGGATGAAGTCGGCCCATTGCTCGATCGGGGGAATGGTGCTCGTCGTGCGCCAGAACGCATAGCGCAGCACGATGACCGTGCCGAAGGTCAACAGCAGCAGGCGCCAATTGCCGTCGAGCCGCAGCAACTTGATCCCCGCCATGGCCAGGATGAACAGCACCGCCATGACCAGGTGCACCTGCAGGCTCACCGGAATAGTGATGATGACCAGCATGGCAAGGGACATAGCCAGCCAGATGAGGATCGTCAGCGCTTTCGACATATTCGCTCCCGTGGCGGCCTAGTCGCCGGAGGAAGGCGGCGAAGGAATAGTGACATTGCCCGAGGGCGGTCTGGGGACAACCGGTCCTGTCCCGGTCGCCGTGCCGGTCGGCGAGGGCACGATCGGCGCACCTGCCGGCGGCGGTGCTACCGTGACCGGTGTTGTTGCCGTGGTGACAACGGTTTGCGTTCTGCGCGGCTGCGGGGCTGCCGCCGGGGCCGAGGGAATGACCTCGCTGAACCCTGCGGCCCCGATGGGACGCACTGGAATGCCGATGCGCCCGATTGCAGCGGGCGCCGCATTTGGCGGGAACACCGCGGCATTGAGCCGGAGCTTGTACATGATCTCGAGCAGGCTTTGTTCGCTGGCGCCCCGGCGGCAAAGCTGCAGACGGATATTGATGGTGCCACGATCCACGGCACCCGACGGCTTTAGCGTGGGACTGATGCGCTGCCAAGCATAGATGCAGGTATCCCCCGTTGCCGGCTTGCCGATGGCATAGCCGAAGGGTCCATAGGCGTTCTGCACATAATATGGCGAAACCGCCATGCCCGTGCCGGGCCAGGCCGCAAGGGCCTCCTCGGTCAAATTGACCTGGGTAAAGGGTATGTCGCGCAGGCGCGCATCGCTGCCGTCGCCACCTTTTGCAGTGAAGCGCACGATGCTGATCTTGTTCTCGCCCGGGGTCCGCGCATTGGTGGCCAAGGAGATGTCCTGCCGGACGGCGTTGGGAAAAGTGGTCGAGGCAACAGTCACGATCCCCGGACCGCCGGGGGGCGGGATGATGAGGGCATCGGCTGGCGTGATGATGCGTGCTTCACTGACAGGCGCATCGCTGGTGGTGGCGCAGGCGCCGAGCAGGCTTGCAAGCGCCAGCGTCCCCAGCACCTTTAGGGCCCACCGCCCGCTTCGTGGCGTGTGAACTGATATCACAGACAAAACTGCCCTTTGCGCTCGCATATTAACAAAGGTTTAGAGCCTTTGCGGTCTCCCCAAAGGTCGATGAAGAGTGTTAATCGGCGGTTAACGGACGGCCCTTGGTAATTGCGAATTGCAAGATTCAACCGCATTGTGATCGGCCTTTGGGTATTGCCATGCGTGTCGACCCGCCTAGGCCCATGACGAATGCAGATGGAGGAGTGTGTTTTCAGTGTACGATAAGATCGCGGTTGTTACCGGCGCTGCGTCGGGGATTGGATTGGCAACGACGAAGGCCCTGCTTGCGGAAGGGGCCATGGTGGTGCTCGTGGATCGCAACGAGACCGCGCTTGCGGCCCTGACGGCGGAGCTCGGCGACAGGGCCATTGCCCAGGTCACCGATCTCCTCGATCTTCAAAGCTGCAATGCCATGGTGCCGGAAATTCTCGACAAGGTCGGCTATATCGACATCCTGCATTGCAACGCAGGCGTCTATATCGGCGGAGATCTTACCGAGACCACGCCCGAAGCCATCGACCGCATGCTCAATCTCAATGTCAACGCGGTAATGAAGAACGTTCATGCCGTTGTGCCCCACATGATCGCGCGCAAGACGGGAGACATCCTTGTCACCTGCTCGGTGGCCGGGCACTTCCCCACCTATTGGGAACCGGTCTACTCCGGCTCGAAATGGGCGATCACCAGCTTCGTGCAGGGCATGCGCCGACAGATGATCCCCCATGGCGTTCGGGTGGCACAGATTTCGCCTGGCCCGGTCGTCTCCGCCCTCCTCGCCGACTGGCCAGAGGAAAATCTGCGCAAGGCGCGGGACGCGGGTGGGCTGATTGAGCCGGAAGATGTCGCCGAAGCCATTCTCTTCATGCTCACGCGGCGCCGGAGCGTGACCATCCGCGACATGATCATCCTGCCCAGCAATTTCGACCGGGTCTGACCTCACGCAAAAGCAGACCGGCCACCAGGGTGGTGACCGGTCCGCCACGGCCTGACCGGGGCAGGTCAGAACACGTAGACTGTGAGCGTCGTGCCGCTGGCCTGAACCCCCAGCACCTGGCCGGGCTGATAATTGCCCCGGCTGAGGGCGGCATTGATGAGCGCATCCGAAGAGACCGCGCCGATCATGCGGTGATATTCACTGTTGCCGGCCAGCCAGCTCGAGACTTGGCGACGCAGATCCGAGCAGACCCGGATCGGGACGAGCTGGATGTTGGTTGCCCGGTTCCAGCCCCTGAGACGCGTCGACTGGAAAAGCCCGATCAGCTGGTTGGGATTGACCCCGGTGCAGGATTGGCCGGCAGTGAAGCTTGGGCTGGACGAGCCACCCGAGGAAAGCCAGGTACCGCCATTGCCGCCGCCGGAGCCGCCACCCGAGCCGCCGCCACCGCCAGAACCGCCACCGCCGCCATTGCC
>Ga0247738_10000914_pt1 | contig 10876 bp, 3 predicted proteins | sample UWRJL013104B2_FD_180936 | JGI IMG/M metagenome (GOLD analysis project Ga0247738, IMG submission 180936) | Plant litter microbial communities from Arlington Agricultural Research Station in Wisconsin, United States - UWRJ-L013-104B-2 | ecosystem: Environmental > Terrestrial > Plant litter >...
CCAGCTGTCAGGTGGGCAGCGCCAGCGCGTCATGATCGCCATGGCCCTGGCCAATGAGCCGGATTTGCTGATCGCCGACGAGCCCACCACCGCGCTCGACGTCACCGTGCAGGCGCAGATCCTCGTCCTGCTCAAGCGCCTGCAACAGCAGCTTGGCATGGCCATGCTGTTCATCACCCACGATCTGGGCATCGTCAAACGCATCGCCGACCGCGTCTGCGTCATGACCAATGGCGAGATCGTGGAAAGCGGCCCGGTTGCGCCCATCTTCGATGCGCCCCGGCACGCCTATACGAGGCACCTGCTGGCAGCCGAACCGCGCGGCACGCCGCCGGCTTCCGACCCGACGGCGCCCAGTATCGTCGACGTGGCGAACCTCAAGGTCTGGTTCCCGATCAAGCGCGGGCTGTTCCGCAACACGGTCGGCCATATCAAGGCCGTCGACGGGGTCGACCTGTCGATACGGCGCGGCGAAACGCTGGGCGTGGTCGGCGAAAGCGGCTCGGGCAAATCGACGCTCGGCTATGCCCTGCTCCGCCTGCTGCCCTCGGAGGGGCGCATCGTCGTGCTCGGCAACGAACTGCAATCGCGCTCGTGGAAGGCCATGCGACCCCTGCGATCAGACATGCAGATCGTCTTCCAGGATCCCTATGGCTCGCTGAGCCCGCGCCTCTCGGTCGATCGCATCATCGGCGAGGGTCTGGCCGTGCATGCGCCCGAGATCGGCGCAGCCGAGCGCGATGCCCGCGTGGTCAAGGCGCTGGAGGAAGTCGGCCTCGCCCCAGAGACGCGCTTCCGCTACCCGCACGAATTTTCCGGCGGCCAGCGCCAGCGCATCGCCATTGCCCGCGCCATGGTGCTCGAACCCAAATTCGTCGTGCTCGACGAGCCAACCTCGGCGCTCGACGTCTCGATCCAGGCCCAGGTCGTCAATCTGCTGCGCGATATCCAGCAACGGCGCGGCCTCACCTACCTGTTCATCAGCCATGATCTCAAGGTGGTGCGGGCGCTGGCCAACCAGCTCATCGTCATGCGCAACGGCAAGATCGTCGAGCAGGGCGCGGCGGCCGATATCTTCGCTGCGCCACAATCGGACTATACCCGCGCCCTGATGGCCGCCGCTTTCGACGTGGCCGTGATCGGGCCGCAAAGTCTTGATCCGGCGCCCCCTGTCACGCCGTGAAAATTCCGCCTACTGTCCTCATATCAAACTGCAATTCCGGAGCCGTCCGATGAAGTTCGCACCCCTCCTTGCCGTCGCCCTCGCCGCGCCCATCTTGGGCGTCGGCCTGTTCGGGCTCGCCGCCCCGACGCTGGCCCAGACCCCCACCGATGTCTGGGTGCATGCGACGTCGCTGACCGACACCCCGAAATATCCCGAGGGATTCACCCATTTCGACTATGTCAACGTCGATGCGCCCAAGGGCGGGACGGTGCGGCTGGGCGATATGGGGGGCTTTGACACCTTCAACCCCATCCTGCCCAAGGGCGAAGGCGCGGCCGGCATCGGCCTGCTGTTCGAAACGCTGATGACCCCCTCGCTGGACGAGGTGAACACCTCCTATGGCCTGCTTGCCGAAGCCCTGAAAGTGGCGCCCGACTACGGTTCGGTGACCTTCCGCATGGACCCCGACGCCAAATGGCACGACGGCGAGCCGGTGACCGCCGAGGACGTGGTCTGGTCCTTCGACAAGCTGCGCGAGCTCAACCCGAATTACGCCCAGTACTACGCCAACATCACCACGGCCGAAGTGACGGCACCGGGCGAGGTCACCTTCACCTTCGACCAGACGGGCAATCGCGAATTGCCCAACATCCTGGGCCAGGTTCTCGTGCTGCCGCAGCATTGGTGGGAGGGCACCGACGCCAGCGGCAAACAGCGCAACATCGGCGAATCCACCCTCGAGCCACCCATGGGCTCGGGGCCCTATGAACTCGACAGCTTCGATGCCGGGCGCAGCGTCACCTACCGGCGCGTCGAGGATTACTGGGGCAAGGATCATCCCACCCAGGTCGGCACCAACAATTTCGACGAGTATCGCATCGAGTATTTCCTCGACCTGACCGTGCAGTTCGAAGCCTTCAAGGGCGACCAGTTTGACTGGTGGAGCGAGAACGCGGCCCGCCGCTGGGCAACCGCCTATGACTTCCCCGCCGTTACCGAGGGCCGCGTCATCAAGGAAACCTTCCCCCAGGATTATGCCGGCAGCGGCGTCATGGTGGGTTTCGTCCCCAATCTGCGCCGCGAGAAGTTTCAGGACGAACGCGTCCGCGAAGCGCTCAACTATGCCTTCGACTTCGAAGAGCTGAGCAATACCCTGTTCTTCAACCAGTATGAGCGCATCGACAGCTACTTCTTCGGCCTCCCCTTCAAGTCGACGGGCCTGCCGGAAGGCGAGGAACTGGAGGTGCTGAACTCGGTCAAGGACCTGGTGCCACCCGCTGTCTTCACCGATGTCTATACCAATCCCGTCAGCGGCGACTCGACCAAGCTGCGCGAGAACCTGCGCACGGCGCTCGGCCTGCTCAACGAGGCCGGCTACACGCTCAACGGCAGCCAGCTCGTCGATGCCAACGGGGAGCAGCTGGCTTTCGAGATCCTGCTCAACGGCCCGACCATCGAGCCGGTGGCCGCCAATCTGGTGACCAACCTGGCCCAGATCGGCATCGCCGCCACGGTCCGCACGGTCGATAGCCCGCAATATATCAACCGCGCCCGCTCGTTCGATTTCGACGTGCTCTATACAGGCTGGGCCCAGTCCTTCTCGCCGGGCAACGAGCAACGCTTCTTCTTCGGCTCTTCCACCGCCAACGAAGAGGGCAGCCAGAACTACGCCGGCATCGCCGATCCCGGCATCGACGCGCTGATCGACCAGCTCGTTGTCGCCGACGATCGCGACACCCAGCTCGCCGTCACCAAGGCGCTGGACCGCGTGCTGCTGCAGCACCACTACATCGTGCCCAGCTACTCGCTGCGCAATTCGCGCATCGCCCGCTGGGACCGGTTCAGCCGCCCGGAAAACCTGCCCGAATTCTCCAGCGGCTTCCCCACCATCTGGTGGTATGACGCCGACAAGGCCGCAAAGACGGGTGGAGCGCAGTAGCCATTTCTTCCCCTCTCCCCTTGAGGGAGAGGGACGACCTGACGCGTTCAGCGGAAGGTCAGGGTGAGGGGTGCTGCGTCATCCCATGCTTCCATGATGCGGATAGGACCCCTCGGCACCTTCTCGCTCAAGGGGAGAAGGGAAGGGCAGGACGGCGTGGTACGTCCTAGTAGTCCCGCTCATAAAACACGCCCAGGCTCGAATTTCCGTCCTGCCCGGCCGCACCCGTCACCTTGAGGTCACTGGTGACGTCGAGGTTGATCGTCACCTTGCTCTGGCCGTTGGCGCCGGCCTGTACGCCCAGATAGACGTTATCCTGGATATAGGCGCCGGCCTGCACCGCGACATTCCCGCTGTCATCGGTGACGATATCGAGATCGGCCAGCCCGGCCGCGCCGCGCAAGCTGTCGACGAGGCCATTGCCGCCACCACCCACCAGCTCGGCGGCAGCGCCGGCCAGCTTGGCCAGTTGCAGCGGTGACAGTTCGCCCATCGACCGGTTGAAGATCAGGCGGCTCAGCACTTCGTCCTGCGGCAGCATCGGGCTGGAGGAAAAGCTCACATCGATATCCGATGCGCGGCCCGAGACCGTAACGAACACCGTGATGCCCTCGCCTTCGGTACGCGCGACAAGGTTGAGGAACGGGTCGAGATCGCCGACCAGCGTCACCGTACCGCTCTCGAAGGTCACCCGCTGCCCCAGGATCGCCAAGCGCCCGCGATTGAGTGAGAAGCCACCAACCGGCTGGATATTGTTGATCGGCCCGGTCAGCCGCACCGACCCGCCCACTTCGGCGTCCAGCCCGCGGCCGCGGATGAAGATCTGGTTGGGCGCGCTGACATTGACGTCCAGCAGCAGGCCAGCCGGCCGCGTCTGCGGGATCGGCGCGCCGGAGCGATCGTCGATCTTGGCCCTCTGAAGGGTCTGTTCGACGGCCGGCGGGGTACGCACATGCTCGACATCGATCAGTTGCGCGCCGCCGCCGAAGTTTTCGGGAATGCTGATATTGGCCTCTTCGACCAGCACATTGCCCGCCAGCAGGGGTGAGCCGGTGAGATTGCCAGTCAGGGCCAGATTGCCCGACAGCGTCGCAACAAACAGGTTGCCATCGGCATAGCGGGCCGAATTGAGGGCCACGCGAATATCGGCCGGAAAGCCGCCGCTGAGCCCCACCGAGCCCGAAGCCGAAACCGAGCCGCCCGTGGCAAGATTGCCTGAAAGGCTGTCGATCACCAGGTTGCTGCCGGTGAGGTTGGCCGAACCGCTGATCCCCTCCAGCCGCAGGTTGAGTTCCGGATCGATATAGCCGGCGCCATTGGTCGAGACCCTGCCTCCGAATTGCGGACTGGCAAGGCTGCCGCTGACGCGCGCATCCAGCGTCACCACGCCACTCAACTGGCCGCCACGATCGGCGACGAACCGGTTGCCCAGCGCCAGCGGTGCCGAACCGGCCAAAGCCACGCTGAGCCCGTTGCCGCCAAGCGGCACCGTGCCCGACCCGCGCAGCGTCAACCCGCCCGAGCCGTTGGCCGTCACCGAGCCCAGCGTCACCGTTCCATTGCTGAATGTGCCATTGGCGGCAACGCTCAGCGGCGCGATGCCGAAATCCCTGATCGCCGCGGCATTGATGCCTTCGGCCCGCGCGTCGAACGCCACCTGCGGATCGCTGCTGCTGCCACTGACCGTGGCTCGGCCATGGATGGTGCCGGCAAGGCCCAGATCGGGCGCCACCGCATTGGCGATGGACAGCGGCAGCGCGTTGATGTCGAGCGTGATACCCAGCGTCTCGCCCGCCGAACCCGTCGCGGTGATCGAGCCCGAGCCCACATCGAACCGCACCGCATCCAGCGCCACGGTCGACCCGGTCACCTGCAGCACGGTCGGCCGCGCCAGCCGGGCCGACAGCGTGCCCTGCTGCAACTGCGCCCGGTCGAGCCCGAGGCGATAGCCGCCATCCACTGGCATCAGCGAGCCGGCAATATCGACATTGGTTCCCGTGGTCAGCGACGCCTGCGCGTCAAAGCCGGTCGTAGTGCCGCTCTGCGTCGCCGTCGCGGACAGCGTCTCGATATCGACACCCGCCACCGACACGTCGCTGGCATTTGCCGCGCCATCGATGACCGGCACGCCAAACAGATCGCCCACATTGGCCCTTATATCGGCAGCACCGACCCTGATGTCGTTGACAACCAGGTTGGAGATGTCGCCACGGATAGTCGCGCTCTGCTTGCCGTCAGCCGGGGCCAGACTTACCTCGGCATTGATGGCCCCCTCGGCCTCAAGCAGCGCCAAGGCCGCCGGCACCGACACATCAGGAGAGACGACAGTCAGCCCGCCATCGATCAGCCCGGTCAGCACCACGCGCGTCAGGCCGCCGGTGATGCGCGTCCCAGCTGCCTGAAAGTCGATATCGGACAAGGCTTGTTCACTTGGCGTCACGCTCACATCGGCCGCCAGCGTCGTGCGGAAGCCATCGAGAGCCGCGCCACCACTGATATTGCCATCGAGCCGGTCGACATCGTAGCGCCCGTCAAAGCTCAGGGTGCCCTCGCGCAGCGCCCGCCCGGCCAGCATGCCCTCAGCCACCGTCGCGTCGAGATCGAGGTCAATAAGGTTGTCCTGGCCCTTGGCCGTGCCCACCACCTTGAGCGCGCCACTGGCCTGATCGGACAGCAGGCCCAGATCGCTCAGATCGAGGTTGAAGGCAAAATCGGCGAGGGCGTTGGAATAGGTGCCGTCGGCCAGCATCTGCACCTGGGCATTGGCGATGCGGAAATCCTCCGCCGTCAGCCCCGCCTCGGTGCGCGCTACCCGACCGCTCAGGTCGACAGTCCCCGCCAGCAGGCCATCGGCAATGTCGTCGTCGATGCCGAGATTGGTGCCCGTACCATCCAGTGTCAGGTCGAACCCACCGGTCAGCGGCAGAATCGAGCCGGTCGCCTTGAGCGACAGCGCGCCGCTCAGGTCGCGCCCGGCAAGCCCGGAAAACGGCGCGATGCTTGCTGTTTCGAGCCCGATGTCACCACGGAAATCGAGCCCATCGAGCTGCCCGGTCAGCATCGCTGTCAGCGCCTGCCCCGCAATGCGGAACTCGGCCAGCTGCACCGGCTCGCTGGCATTCCACAGCCCGGCAATACCGATGCCGATGCTGTCACCCAAAGCCGCCTCGACCTCGTCGGAACCGGCAATGCCCGACAGCGTGCCATCGCCATTGAAGGTCAGCCGGCGCGTTGCCGGATCGGACAGGTTGGTCGCCACGCCACCCAGCGTCAGCGCCAGGTTGTCTGCGCCAAAGCCGGTCGTCTCGAAACCGGCCATGGCCAGGGTCGCCGTCCAGTTCTCATTGGCCGCTCCGCCAAAGGCCACGGCAAGCTGCGCCGAACCAACGCGCGTCGCGCTGCCCGGCACCGGCAGGATCACCTGCCCCCCCGCCGGGTCGGCGATGACAGCATTGAGCGCCAGCGTCTTGAGGAAATTGTCCGGCGTCGTCTCGGCCGCTGCTTCGAGCGACAATTGCCCGCCCGTCAGCCGCAGGCCGGTGACGGAAATGCCGCCCTCGGAATGGATCAGCGCATTGGCCGTCAGCGCCGTCTCGGCGCCGAAGAACGGACGATAGGGCTCGGCGATCAGGGTTGCCAGCGGCCCACGCAGATCAGCGGCGACAGCAATGCCGTCGGCCTGCTGGTTCACCGTGGCAACGCCCGAAAGTGCAGTCTGCCCATTGGCCGCCAGCGTCAGGTCTGCGCGCAGGTCGGTCAATGCGCCGCTGCCATCGAGCGTCAGCGTCACGGCCGGCCGGTTCTCGATATTGAGCAGGTTGGCGATAACGCCATTTTCCGGCTCCACCAGGGCCAGGGCCAGGTCGATCGTGCTGTCGGCATTGGCATATTTCACGTCGAGATCGAGCGTGCCGCCCGGGCCATCGAGCCTGACGATATCGAGATTGGCGTCGAGATTGCCGCCATCCAGCGTCAGCGCGCCGGCCAGCGAAATTTCCGAGCCCAGCCCGAAAACGTTCTCGCCAAACGTCACCGAGGGCACGGTAAGCTGTTCGAGGATCACCGCCACCGGCAGTTGCGGCACCTGGAACCCACCGCCCGCTTCGGGGGCTGGTAGATCGACCGTGCCTTCGGCCGGCACGGCGTTGCGGAGGTATTCGATCGAGTCCGCTGTCAGTGAGCGCACTTCCAGCCGGCCCATGAACAAGGCCGCCTGGTTCCAGTTCAGCCTGGCATTGTTGACGCGCAGCCACACGCCCTGCGCATCCGAAATGGTGATCTCGCGGATCGCCACATCCGAGCCCAGCGCGCCCTCGATATTGGAAAGCCTGATCTGCCGTTCCGGCGTCGAGAGCCGATCCTGGACGAAGCCGGTCAGCCAGTCCTTCTGCTCCTCGTTGTCCATCGTCAGCACGTCCTGCGCGACGATGACGGCGGGCACGGCAAGGCCAAGCCCGAGCAGCATGAGGATGAGGACGATGAATCGCCGTGGAATCGAGGTCAGCCGGGCCATCAGAACGCCTGCCCTATGCCGACATAGAGCGCATATTCGGGGTCCCCGGCCTTCCGGTTGAGCGGGATGGCAAAGTCCGCCCGTAGCGGACCCAGCCCGGTATAATAGCGCACGCCGACACCCGCCCCGAGGCGCAGATCGTCGATCCCGGGGAACACGTCGGCCGCCACATAGCCGCCATCGATAAACCCGACCACGCCGATATCACTGGTCACCTTGGCCCGCGCTTCGAGCGAGCCTTCGAGCAGATAGCGGCCCCCGGTAATGATGCCCGAACCGTCATCGACGCCGATGGACTTGAACGCATAGCCGCGTACCGACCCGCCGCCACCGGCAAAGAACAGCTTGTCGGGCGGAATTTCCGCCAGGCTCGGTCCCAGCAGCACGCCGGCCTTGAGCCTTCCGGCCAGCACGAATGGATCGTCCTCGCCAAAGCCGAAATAGGTGCGTCCCTCGACCGTCAGCCGTGCACCGGTATTGCCGTAATTGAGCTCGTAGAACGGCTCCAGATTGACCGCGCCATACCATCCTTCAGTCGGATCGACGCTGTCGTCGCGGAAATCCAGCGTGGCCCCTGCATAGAGACCGATCGTCTTGAAGTCGCGTTCGCCGAAGTCGTCTTCGAACTTGTTGAGCTCGAACTGCGCGCCACCCTCGAGGGTGATCTGGTCCGAGAAAATATGTGTCAGCCCAACCCGGCCGGCAGCCGAGGTCTCGGTAAAGGTCGGATAGATGGTGCGCTCGGCCGAAACGGCGGCGACAAGGTCGGTATCGGGCGTGAACACGCCCGGCTTGGTGAAGGTGCCACCGAAGAAATAGTCGAAATTGGCCGACTCGATCGGCCAGGCAATGCTGGCCACGCGCGCATCGAGCCGCAGCCGTTCGGCCTGCCCGAACAGGTTGCGCCACTGATGGAACGCCTCGACGCCGAGCCCGTCGATGGTCGAATAGGTCGCGCCGACGCCAAACCGGCGCCCCGGCAATTCCTGCACGATCAGGTTGTAGGGCAAGAGGCCATCGGCCCCGACAGACTCCGCCGCCTCCAGCCGCGCCGCCCGGAAAACTTCGAGCCGGTCGAGCCGTTTCTGCGCCAGAGCCAGCTCGTCGGGGTCATATTCCTCACCGACGGTGAGCCCGGTCTGCCGCCGCACGAATTCGGGGTCCATCGCCTCGGTGCCGGTCACGGTCACGGCGCCAAAAGCGACCTTTGGACCCGGATTGACCGTGATGGTCACGTCCACGGTGTCGGTCGCGTGGTCGGCCACCACGTCGCGCGTCACGATGACGGCCTTGGCATAGCCCTGCTGACGCCAGGCCTCCAGCGTCAGTTGCTCGGCGGCGAGGATCACCGACGAGCGGGCGATTTCACCGGCGCCAAAGCCACGGCTGGCCGGCGGCTCGACATAGTCATAGGGGTCGTCGGTCGGCAGCGCCTGGTTGACGATATTGACGCTGTTGAAATGAAACAGCGGACCGGGATCGACCACGATCGCCACATCCACGGGGTCGGGCAGGTTGACATCAGGCGCCAGATTGGCCGCCTCGACGCCGCCGACGCGAATGCTCGCCGTGCCGCCGTAATAGCCTTCATTGTAAAGTGCCGCGACGATGCGCCGGTAATCGCCGCGCGCCTTGGCCAGGAGGCCCGCCGCGCCCGAAGCCGGTTCATTCTGGTCCGCCACGAGCGCCGAGGCATTGCGCACCGCGCTCTCGACCGACCCGGTGGCGTTGACGACGACGGTGACCGAATAGGGCTGCGGATCGGCAATCACTGCCTCTGCATCTTCCTCGGCCTGGTCCTCGAACAACTTGAGTCCAAAAAATTCGAACGCAGAAACGGGCGCTGCCACCATGCAGGCAGCAACACACAAGGCGCTCATACTCGATACCAGACGCGCGATATGCAGTGGACCAGTTCCCGCCCGTTACGCTTCAACCACTTGAGGCAGAAGCAGAAGTTTGCCATCCGAGCGGAAAGATTCCGTTAAGTCTCTTTCGCCCAAACGCGTCGACGCTGCACGCCTGCCCAACAGGCGGTCATTTCACGGCGAGTTTAAGGCCAGCCCGTGGCCGGGACAACCTCTGGCGGACTTTGTGCCAAATTGCAGGGATCGATCGTGGCGGATGGGCAACGGCGTGCGCGGGCCCTCTATTCCCGCGCCAGCGCCTCGACCGGGTCCATGCGCGCTGCGGATCGCGCCGGCATGAAGCCAAAAACCACCCCGATCAGACTGGCCGAACCGATAGCCAGCATCATGGCCTCGGCCGAGTAGCTGACCCGGGCACCACTGACCATCATGGTCAGAAGGCTCCCCAGGCCAAAGCTCAATCCGACGCCGGCCGCCCCGCCGACAAAGCACACCAGCACGGCCTCGATGAGGAATTGCCGCAGGATATCGCCCCGCCGCGCCCCAACCGCCATGCGAATGCCAATCTCCTTGGTGCGCTCGGACACGCTTACCAGCATGATGTTCATCACCCCGATACCGCCCACCACCAGCGAAATCACCGCAATGGTGGAGATCAGCAGCGTCAGTGTCGCCGAGGTCGATTCGATCGTGTCACGGATGGTGGCGGTGTTCTGCAGGAAGAAGTCGGTCTTGCCGTCATGCAGCCGCGTCAGCAATTCGGTGATTTCCGCCTCTGCCTGCGCCATGTCGAAGTCGTCGCTCACCCGCACTGCGATGGAGCCGAGATAGCTCTGCCCCAGAATGCGATCCATCGCTGTCGTATAGGGCACATAGACGTTGGCGCTGTTGCCGCCCGGCCCGAAGCCGGTGACATTGGCCACCACCCCAATCACCCGCACCGGAACCTTGCCGAGCATGATGACCTGCCCGATGGGGTCCTCGCCATTGACGAAGAATGCATCGCGCGCATTGCCGTCGATCACCGCTTCCTGCGTACGCTGAACGATACTGGTCGTATTGAAGCCCACGCCGTCAGAGAAGGTCCGCCCATTGACCTGGAAATACCCTTCGCCCACCCCTGATATCGAGGCATTGGACGAGGTATTGCGGAACAGCACCGTCGCATTGGCCGTCACCTGCGGCGAGACGCTGTCGGCATATTCCTGTACGGCCAGCGCCTCGGCATCGGATGGCAGCAGCGTCTGGATACGGTTGCTGCGCCGATCGCCAAAGCCGCTGCCGGGATAGATGTTGATCGTGTTGGTGCCGATGGAGGAGATGTTTTCCAGCACGGTCTGCTGGCTGCCCTGCCCGAGGGCCACCACGCTCACCACCGAGGCGATGAGCGT
>Ga0247738_10000916_pt1 | contig 10869 bp, 9 predicted proteins | sample UWRJL013104B2_FD_180936 | JGI IMG/M metagenome (GOLD analysis project Ga0247738, IMG submission 180936) | Plant litter microbial communities from Arlington Agricultural Research Station in Wisconsin, United States - UWRJ-L013-104B-2 | ecosystem: Environmental > Terrestrial > Plant litter >...
TATTTTTCCGGATCGGTGCCGTCGAAGTTGTTGGTATACATCTGCACGTCGGCAAAGAACTTCTGGAAGGTGTCCGGGGAGGCCGGGTCACCGCCAAAGAAGACCGAGGCCGAGACATTCTTCAGTTCGACTTCGACGCCGATCTGCTTCCACATGTCCTTGACCAGCGCCTGGGTGCCCTGGCGCACCGAGTTGGTCGAGGTCTGATAGAGATAGGAGAGCTTGACGCCGTCCTTGGCGCGGATGCCGTCCGAACCGAGCACCCAGCCGGCATCGTCGAGCAGCTTGTTGGCGCCTTCGACGTCCTGTTTGAGGCACCAGTCGACGGCGGTCGAGACATAGATATCCGGGGCGGGCAGGATGTTGCAGGTCGGCTTGCCGGCTTCGCCGTAACCGGCCTCATCAATGATGTCGCGGTCAATGGCGATCGACAATGCCTTGCGCACGGCCGGGTCCTTCAACGACGGATGGGGGCCCGCTTCCTTGGTGGAGCGCTTGTCGCCGGTCGACGGATCGACGGCGTAGGCGTTGAGATCGATGCGTTCGACCTGGGTGCCGAATGCGGTGACCAGAACGCCCTTGCCGGCGGCCATCATGGTGGCGAGGACTTCCGGCTCGACCTGCATGTTCCAGGCATAGTCGTATTCGCCGGTTTCGAGAACGGCTCGGGCAGCGGATGCCGCGTCGCCGCCGCCCTTCAGCGTTGCGGTGGCAAAGGCCGGCTTGGCGGGATCGCGATAATTGGGGTTGGCTTCAAAGGTGATGACGTCGTTCGGCTTGAATTCCTTGACCTTGAACGGGCCGGTGCCGATCGGGCCGAAATTGGCCGAGGTGCATTCGGGTGCCTTGGCGCCGAGGCAATCCTTGAACTGCGCGGCCTGCAGCAGCGGCGACTGGGCGCCGACGAAAGCGCTGTAGGGATAAGGCTTGGCTTCGGAGAACGAGACCTTGATGGTCGATGGATCTACCGCCTCGACATTGGTTACCCCTTCATAATAGGCCGCCTGGGCGCAGCCGCCGTCGGGGGCGGTGCAATACTTCCAGGTGAAGATCGCGTCGTCGGCGGTCACCGGCGTGCCGTCCGACCACTTCAGGTCGGGCTTGAGCTTCCAGGTGACGCTCTTCAGATCGGCTGCAACGCCGCCGTTCTCGACGGTGGGGATTTCGGCAGCGAGCATGGCGACCAGTCCACCGGTCTCGTCGTAGCGGGCCAGCGGCTCGAGGACCATGGAGGCGCCGTACACTTCTTTGGTGCCACCAGAGAGGTACGGGTTGAGCGTCGAGACCGCCTGCCAGAACAGGATTTTCAAATCGCCGTCGGTGCCGCGCTCGGCGTGGGCAGCCGACGCCGCCATAGAAAGGACGGCTACCGTGCTTGCCAGCACAATCTTCAGATTTTTCATCGTGTCGTTCCCCGTTGTTATTATTTGGCTTGTCGCGACCCGGCCGAGGCGGTCGGGCCGAAGATAAAATCAAACCCATATTTGGTGATTGATTTTATGAGGTTATCTTGATCTTCGCGTGTGCGTCGCCTTTGCTGCCAATGCCAATCCAGGGTAGGTATGGCGAACGGACTGATCAAAATTTAGGCCATCTAAGCATACGGCTATTTTTGGTTCAAGGTGGAAATTTGCGGCTTGCAAAAGCGCTTTGAGGCAGCGCAGTATGCCGCCAACAAGACTGGGAACAAAACAAAACGAGGTTCTATCCCATGCCCGTATTGAATCGCGCCAGCGAATTGCAGGATGAAGTCGCCGGCTGGCGCCGCTACCTCCACGAGAATCCCGAGCTTCTGTACGATGTCTTCAAGACCTCGGCTTTCGTCGCCGAGAAGCTGAATTCTTTCGGCTGCGACGCGGTCGAGACCGGCATCGGCCGCACCGGCGTGGTGGCGATCATCAAGGGCAACCGCGGCGACGGCCCGGTGATCGGCTTTCGCGCCGACATGGATGCGTTGCCGATCGAGGAGACCAGCGGCGTCGAATGGGGCTCGAAGACGCCCGGCAAGATGCATGCCTGCGGCCATGACGGCCACACGTCGATGCTGCTCGGCGCCGCCAAGTATCTGGCCGAAACGCGTAACTTCAAGGGCTCGATCGCCGTCATTTTCCAGCCGGCGGAAGAGGGCGGCGGCGGCGCGCTGGCGATGCTGAAGGACGGTTTTGTCGAAAAGTTCGGCATCGAACAGGTCTATGGCATGCACAATTTTCCCGGCATTCCGGTGGGCGAATTCGCCACCCGCAGCGGTTCGATCATGGCGGCGGCCGACTCCTTCGAGATCGAGATCATCGGTCGCGGCGGCCATGCGGCCCAGCCGCACTTGACCATCGACCCGGTGCTGATGTCGTCGCATGTGATCATCGCCCTGCAGTCGATCGCTTCGCGCGAAACTGATCCGCTGCGCTCGGTGGTGGTGACGGTTGCCACGACCCACGGCGGTGAGGCCTGCAACGTCATTCCCAATACCGTGAAGCTGACCGGCACGGTACGGACGCTCTTGCCGGAGACCCGGGATTTTGCCGAACGGCGGTTGTCGGAGATCGCCAAGGGCATCACCGCGACATTCGGTGGCAGGGCCGAAATCAGCTATGATCGCGGTTATCCGGTGACCATCAACCATGAGAGCGAGACCGAACTGGCACTCGGCATCATGCGCAAGATTTCCGGCGCCGGCGCCGTCGACGATGCGGTGGCACCGATGATGGGGGCGGAGGATTTTGCCTATATGCTGGAAAAGCGCCCCGGCGCCTTCGTGTTCATCGGCAACGGCAAGACCGCCAACCTCCACCATTCCGACTACGACTTCAACGACGAGGCGATCCCCTACGGCATCAGCTATTGGGTCACCCTGGCCGAAACCGCGCTTGCGGCGTGAGTCCGGCATTTCCACACGCTAACAGGCAGAAGGGCGCACGATGTCGAATGCTTCGGACAACAAGACGGACAAGGTCGCAGCCCAGCCGGTTCTGGCGGTGGAAAACCTGACGACCTCGTTCAGGATCGGCGAATCGTGGATGCCGGTCGTGCGTAATGTTTCCTTCAGCATCGCGCCGAAGGAGACCGTGGCGATCGTCGGCGAATCCGGTTCCGGCAAGAGCGTGACCTCGCTGTCGATCATGCGGCTGCTGCAGAAGAATGCCAGCCGCATCGAAGGCAGCGTCAAGCTCGACGGGCGCGAACTGCTGACGCTCGGCGACGAGGCGATGCGGCGGGTGCGCGGCAACGACATTGCCATGATCTTCCAGGAGCCGATGACCTCGCTCAACCCGATCTTCCCGATCGGCAAGCAGATCGCCGAGGCGCTGACCTGCCATCAGGACATCTCCAAGGCCGACGCGAAGCGCGAAGTGATCCGGCTTCTGGAGAAGGTTCGCATTCCCAATGCCGCCAGCCGCTTCGACGAATATCCGCACCAGTTTTCCGGCGGCATGCGCCAGCGGGTGATGATCGCCATGGCGCTCGCCTCCAAGCCCAGGCTGCTGATCGCCGACGAGCCGACGACGGCGCTCGACGTTACCATCCAGGGCCAGATCCTCGACCTGATCAAGGTGCTGCAGGAAGAAGAGGGCATGTCGGTGCTGTTCATCACCCATGACATGGGCGTGGTGGCGGAAGTGGCCGACCGGACGATCGTGATGTTTCGCGGCGAGGCGGTCGAGACCGGCACCACCGACGACATTTTTCATCGCGGTAAGCATCCCTATACCCGGGCGCTGCTGTCGGCGGTGCCGCGGCTCGGCTCGATGCAGGGCCGCGACTTTCCGATGCGGTTCCCGATCATCGACGTGGCCACCGGCGTTCTGACCACCAGGGCGGAAGAGGTTCCGACCGAAATGCGCGGCCGGCCTATCCTCGAGGTCAAGAACCTCACGACCCGGTTCGACATCCATGCCGGGCTTCTCGGCCGCAAGACCGGCGCCGTGCATGCGGTGGAGAACGTCAGCTTCGATCTGCGCGAAGGCGAGACGTTGGCGCTGGTCGGCGAGAGCGGCTGCGGCAAGTCGACCACCGGCCGCTCGATCACCCGGCTGGTGGAGCCGACCAGCGGCAATATCGCCCTTGACGGCTACAATGTCATCGCGCTCGACCGCAGTGCGCTGCGCAAGATGCGGCGCAGCATCCAGATGGTGTTCCAGGATCCCTTCGCAAGCCTCGATCCGCGCATGAGCGTCGGCGCCGCGGTGATGGAGCCATTCATCGAGCACGGGCTCGGTACCAAGCGCCAGGCGGCTGAAAAGGCTGCCGATCTGCTGCAGCGGGTCGGCCTGAAAACCGACATGATGCGCCGGTTTCCACACGAGTTTTCCGGCGGCCAGCGGCAGCGTATCGCCATTGCCCGCTCGCTGATCCTCGATCCGAAGGTGATCGTTGCCGACGAGGCGGTTTCCGCCCTCGACGTCTCGATCAAGGCGCAGGTCTGCAATCTGCTGCTCGAACTGCAGCAGAGCTTCAATCTCGCCTACCTGTTCATCTCCCACGACATGGCGGTGGTCGAGCGGGTCAGCCACCGGGTGGCGGTGATGTATCTGGGTGAAATCGTCGAGATTGGCCCGCGCCAGGCGGTGTTCGAGAACCCGCAGCATGCCTATACCCGCAAGCTGATGGCGGCGGTGCCGGTGCCCGATCCGGGGCGGCGCAGCATTAGGCGCGGCGTGTCCACCGACGAGATCAAGAGCCCGGTGCGCTCGAACGATTATGTCGTGCCCGAGCGCCAGTATCGCACTGTTTCCGAGGGTCATCTGGTTCAGATGTGAGGCGTGGCGAAGGCGGGTCGTTGAATACGCTGTCAGTGGGCTTGTCACACATTGCCGTCATTGTTTACGGCTATAAGCGCACGCTTGTACGCGGGCAGAAATTCAACAGGAAACCGGAATGGCGGCTGACGAGCATATACGTGCCGAGGACGAGGCGGCGGAGAAAGTACCGCCACGCCACGGCCGCCTTTCCGATATTCTGACCGCGATTGCCGGCGACGAGGCCCGCGAACGGGTCTCTGTCCGCGACCTGTTTACCGCCATGGGCGACCGTGCCTTCGGAGCCCTGCTCCTGATTTTCGCGTTGCCGAACGTCTTTCCGACGCCTCCCGGCACCTCGGCGCTCACCGGCGCGCCGCTGGTCTTTCTGTCGGCGCAAATGATGCTCGGGCAGGCGCCGTGGCTGCCGAAGATTCTGGCCGACCGGTCGGTGGCGCGTGGCGATTTCGGCGCCATCGTCAGCCGCATCTCGCCTTGGATTGCCCGCGGCGAGCGGATGCTGAAACCACGCCTCAGTCTTCTGGTAGTGCCGCCGGCGGAATATCTGGTCGGGCTGCTCTGCCTGTTGATGGCGATCGTGCTGACTTTGCCGGTGCCGCTTGGCAATATCCTGCCGGCTTTGGCCATCTGCGTCTTCGCCTTCGGCGTCCTGGAGCGTGACGGAATCTGCGTGCTGGCGGGGGCTGCTATCTTCGTCGTGGCAACGGTCGTCGCCGGTGGCGTGATCTTCGCGATGATCAAGGGGCTGTTGCTGTTGCTGCATGCTGTTATCACGTGAGCGCCGAAAGGATTCCCATGCGGATCGCCCTGCTGCAAATGCAGCCTGTTTCCGGCGACGTTGCCGGCAATCTGGAAAAAATCGCCCGCGCTGCCGAGGCGGCCGCCGGCATGGCTGCCGATCTGCTGTTGACACCGGAGCTTTCGACTACCGGCTATGCGCTCGGTGAGCTGTTCGACACGCTGGCGGAGGATGGCGACGGGGCGATCGTCGCAGCGCTTGCCGATATCGCCAGCGCATGTCGCGTGGCGATCTGCGCCGGATTTCCCGAGCGCCTTGGCAATCTCGTCTACAATGCTGCGGTGCTGGTTCGGCCCGATGGCAGCCGCGAGATCTATCGCAAGGCGCATCTCTACGGCGATGCGGAGCGGGCGGCCTTTGCGCCGGGCACCGAGCCGCCCGCGGTGTTCGACCTTGGCGGCATTCGCACCGGCATGCTGGTCTGCTACGATGTCGAGTTTCCGGAATATGTCCGCAGCCTGGCGCTGGCTGGCGCCGAACTGGTGCTGGTGCCGACGGCACTGCCGGAGGGCCCGATCAGCCGGCGGGTCGCCGATGCTCTGGTGCCGACACGGGCTTTGGAGAATGGTATCTTCATCGCCTATGCCGATCTCTGCGGCCGGGAAGGTGAGAGCGCCTATTGCGGTCGCTCCGTCATCGTCGCACCCGATGGCGACGAACTGGCGCGGGCCGGCATCGGCGAGACGCTTTTGATCGCCGAGTTCGATCCCGCTGCCTATGCAGAGGCGCGGGCGCAACTTCCCTATTTTGCCGACCGCCGGCCGGAATTGTATCGATTGGACTGAAGTCGGCGGCGCCGGCGGTGCCCGGCAAGCCTTGCCGTAGGCGCGTGGCCTGCCTACATCCGTGCAAAGCCTGACACGGAGACCGGCATGATATTCGAAGCGGCGAGACTTTCGCTCAACAACCTTTTTGCGCCAGAGACCCGTTCGGTGTTCTGGAAGGTGATCGGCCTGACGCTGCTGGTGCTGGTGGGGCTGTGGTTCGGGCTGCGCGAATTCTTCATCGCCTATATCCTGCCGTGGCTGGAGACGCTCGTGCCAGCCGTGCCGGAATGGGCGGGGTGGCTCACCTTCATCTTCGGCATTCTCGCCAGCATCGGTCTGGCCTTGGCGCTGGGCCTGCTGCTGTCGTCGGTTACCGGCATGATCGCCGGCCTGTTTCTCGACGATGTCGCCGAGGTGGTGGAGCGCCGCGATTATCCGGGCGACGTACCCGGCCGCGCCATGGCATTGCTGCCGGCCATTATCACCTCGCTGAAATTCTTCGGCGTACTGGTGATAGGCAACCTGTTCGCCTTCATGCTGCTGCTGGTGCCGGGCGTCAACATCATCGCTTTCTTCGTCGTCAACGGCTACCTGCTCGGGCGGGAATTCTTCGAATTCGCCGCCATGCGTTTTCGTACGCCACAGGAAGCGCGGCTTTTTCGCGCAAAGCATGCCGGCACCGTCTTTCTGGCCGGCCTGCTGGTCGCCGCCTTCCTGGCGGTGCCGTTCGCCAACCTGCTGACGCCGCTGTTTGCCGCCGGCCTGATGGTGCATCTGCACAAGTTGCTGAGCAGACGCGATCCTGAATTCCGGCTGGCGGCGCCTCAACTGGGCAGAGTGGCTCCAGCGTGATCAGGCGGGCTGGTCGCTGAACTGGAGCGGCAATTCGACCAGCGGTGCGGGGATGTCAAAGGTCTTTTCCGGTGCCTTGCAGATATCGGCGATGATGCAGCGCTCGCATTCGGGCCGGCGTGCCTTGCAGGTATAGCGGCCGTGCAGGATCAGCCAGTGGTGGGCGTGAAACAGGTAATGGTCGGGGATCACCCGTAGCAGTGCCTGTTCGACTTCGTCCGGGGTCTTGCCCGGCGCCAGGCGGATGCGGTTGGCGATACGGAAGACGTGGGTATCGACGGCAATCGTCGCCTCGCCGAAGGCCATCGACATCACCACGTTGGCAGTCTTGCGGCCGACGCCTGGCAGCATCATCAATTGTTCGCGCGTGCGCGGGACTTCGCCGCCGAAATGATCGATCAGCATGCGGCTGAGCGCCATGACGTTCTTGGCCTTGTTGCGGTAGAGGCCGATGGTCTTGATATACTCGCGCACCGTATCCTCGCCGAGCGCCACCATCTTTTCCGGGGTATCGGCGATCGCAAACAGTGCACGTGTCGCCTTGTTGACGCCGGCATCGGTCGCCTGCGCCGACAGTGCAACGGCGACTACCAGGGTGAACGGGTTGACGTGTTCCAGCTCACCTTTCGGCTCCGGCCGCTGCACCTTGAAGCGGCGAAAAATCTCCTCGACCTCGGCCTTGGAATAGGCTGATCGCTTTGATGCGACCGCACGGCGGCTCGCCGGAATTGACTTTTTCAAAGTTTCGGTGCTGGATTTCTTAGGCGCAATTGTCATTACCAATCTATAGTCGGGCAGCATGAGCCAAGGCAACGCAGACGACCGAAATGAACAGCCGATTTTTGCAGCCGAGCTAACGCCCTACCGCTCGCTCGGGCGTAGCGGATTTCGGGTTTTGCTGGCCTTGAGCGGCTTGGTCTTCCTTGGTCAGGGTGTTTTCTTCGTTGCCACCGGCGCCTGGCCGATCGGCGTATTTTTCGGCGCAGATTTCCTGCTGCTCTATGGCGCTTTCTGGCTCAACTACCGCGCCGGCCGGGCTCGCGAGGAAGTATCGGTTTCGCGCACGCAGATCGCCATCCGCAAGTTCGCACCGTCCGGGCGGATGACCGAGCACCGGTTCAATCCGTTCTGGGCCAGATTCCTCGTGCGTCGCCACGTGGAGATCGGCATCGTCGCCATGCAGGTGCGGGGCGAGGGGCGTCGTACCGATGTGGGCACCTTTCTCAACCCGGACGACCGCGAGAGTTTCGCCAAGGCATTTCGCGGCGCCCTGGCCACCGTCAAGCTGCGAATGTAACGGTATTGGGGCAAGTTTCGGGTGGAAGCGCGGGCCTGATCGTGGTGATGTTGGCGTCCAAGGAGATTTGCCATGACCATCGCCCAGATGTTTTCTGACAGTGCCACAACGGACATCACGCCCGATGGCGGAGATTACGACACCGTCTGTCGCGTCATCGAAATGCTGACGCTCGATTACCAGGAGCAGCCGTCGCTTGAGACGGTGGCGGCGCGGCTCAACCAGTCGCCGACGCAATTGCAAAAGACGTTCACGCGCTGGGCCGGCCTGTCGCCGAAAGCCTTTCTGCAGGCCGTGACCCTCGACCATGCCAAGCGACTCTTGCGCAAGGACGGCTTGCCGATCCTCGAAACCTCGATCGAACTCGGGCTCTCGGGTCCCGGCCGGCTGCACGATCTGTTCGTCACCCACGAGGCGATGTCGCCGGGCGAATGGAAGGCGCGGGGCGCCGGGCTGACGATCCGGTACGGCTTTCACGCCTCACCCTTCGGGCAGGCGCTGGTGATGGCGACCGACCGGGGGCTCGCCGGTCTCGCCTTTGCCGATCCGGGCGAGGAGAAGGCCTGTTTCGAGGATATGGCCGGCCGCTGGCCGCAGGCGCAGTTTGCGGCCGACACCGTGGCGACCGCACCTTATGCCGCGCGGATTTTCGACCCGCAGCGCTGGTCGGGCGAGCAGCCGCTGCGGGTGGTGCTGATCGGCTCCGATTTCCAGGTGCGGGTGTGGGAAAGCCTGCTGCGGATTCCGCTCGGCCAGGCGGTTACCTATTCCGACATCGCCCGCCAGATCGGCCAGCCGACCGCCAGCCGCGCCGTCGGTGCCGCCGTCGGCCGCAACCCGATCTCCTTCGTCGTCCCCTGCCACCGGGCGCTCGGCAAGAGCGGCGCTCTCACCGGCTACCACTGGGGGCTCACCCGCAAACGGGCTATGCTGGGGTGGGAAGCGGGGATGGTGTAGGTTTGCTATCGCGGCAAGATTGCCTCGCACACCATCCTCTCACCGCAAGCGGGGCGAGGGATCGCGGGTGTCGCGGCAAGGCCTTTCTCGCCGCTTTCGGGGAGAAGGTGGCGACAGCCGAATGAGGGGGATCTTACCCCGCAGAACCCGGATCACCCTCCACCAGCCGCAGCAGTTCCCTTGCTGCCGCTTCGTCGGTGATCAGGGTGTTGCAGCCGATGCGCTTGATCGTGGCGCGGATGGCCAGGGCACGGTGGGCGCCGCCGGAACAGATGACGATGTGCTTGGCCTTGCGCAGGGTGTCGAGATTCACCGACATCACCCGCTCGTTGATCGGATGGTCGATGGTGCGGCCCTCGGCGTCGAGAAAGTTGAACATGGTGTCGCAGACGCAGCCGGCGGCGATCAGTTCCTCCAGCGTCTGGTGGGAAATGAAACCCTCCGACAGCGAGGTCGAATGCGGGCCGATATCGCCGCAGGAGACGATGGCGAGATCCAGATCCTCGGCCAGGTCATAGATTGCCTTCAGGCCGCATTGTTCGATCAGTGCCCGCTTGGTCGCCACCGAATCGACCAGCAACGGCGCCAGGAACATGTAGCATTCCGCCCCCAACTGGCTTGCCAGTCGCCATGTGTAGTCGATCGGATTGGTCTGATGGACGGCGACGATGCCACCGAGCAGGGAGACGACCTTGCAGTTCTGCCGGCGCGGCGGCCGGAAGCCGGCCAGCGACGCGGTCATGGTGCGGCCCCAGCCGACCCCGATCGTGGCATTGTCGGTCACCACTTCGGTGAGAAACTGGCCAAGCGCCAAGCCGACGGCTCTCGCTATCGAATCGGCGTCCTGGGCGCCTGCTGCCGGTACCACCACTGCCTCGTCAAGGCCTAGCGCCTTTTCCAGTCGCACCGAAAGCTCGACGCAGTCGCCGATACCCTCGCTGATCCAGATCTGCACCTCGGCGCGCTTGAGCGCCTCGTCGAGCAGGCGGATCACCGTCGAGCGGCTGATGCCGAGCCGGTCGGCGACGTCTTTCTGCGTCAGGCCCTGATTGTAATACAACCAGGCCGCTCGCAGGCGGACGGAGGCGGCCTCGGCATAGGCGGTGTGGGTCTCGCGACGAAGCTTGGCCAAATCGGGAAAAGTCCTTTCTTGCTTTCTGTACACTATCGGACATTCATGGCACTTATGTCAAATGAGATGAACAAATGTCTTGACTTCGTTTCCACCGCGGCGATAGTCGAACCCAATGGCAGCCGAGGCGTTCCTCCCGTGGGGTGGCCGTGGCTGCTGCAGTGTTCAACGAATGACCGAAGGAAATGCCCGGATGACCTCCAAACTTGACCAGCTCCGCTCCATGACGACGGTCGTCGCCGATACCGGAGATATCGAAGCCGTCGCCCGCCTGAAGCCGGTCGATTGCACGACCAACCCTACCATCGTGC
>Ga0247738_10000917_pt1 | contig 10867 bp, 8 predicted proteins | sample UWRJL013104B2_FD_180936 | JGI IMG/M metagenome (GOLD analysis project Ga0247738, IMG submission 180936) | Plant litter microbial communities from Arlington Agricultural Research Station in Wisconsin, United States - UWRJ-L013-104B-2 | ecosystem: Environmental > Terrestrial > Plant litter >...
TCCGCTGGCGTAATAGAAGTTTTGAATGTTTAATAAATCCGGCTGATCCTCAATAGTAATAGCAACATTAAATTCTTTTTGCTGAATGTTTAAAATTAAATCTACAACTTGATTTGAGAATTTATTTTCTATGGGAATAATTTGTGGTTTCATGTTTTTGAAAATTTACTTTACAAAACTACGTAGTTAAATACATAAATAAAAATATTTGGTTAAAATTGTTTGTTTTTGTTTCACGCAGATCTAAAAAAGATTGAAACAGATACTGCAGATTATGATTTTTTTTTCTTTGATTAATTTAAAAATCTTTTTAGAATGAGCCCGAATCTGCCTAATCTGTTTAAAATTAAAAAAAAACTTTGTGCCTTAGCGCCTTTGTGGCAACCAACAAGTCACGTCTAAATGTGAAACTTATCACAAAAAAGTAAAAAGATTTGCAGATATGACCAATCGGTCATATATTTGTACTCGTAAAATGAAATATCATGACAAAGGGAGAAGAAACCAGACAATTCATTATAGAAAAAGCAGCACCAATTTTTAATATAAAAGGAATTGCCGCTACTTCTATGAGTGATATTATGGAGGCTACCAAATTGTCTAAAGGAAGCATGTACGTTCACTTTGAAAATAAAGATGTATTGGCCTGCGCTGCGGTAGATCATAATATGAAAGTACTGGGCGATAAACTGGTATCTGAAATTAGTAAAAGTAAAACTGCCAAAGAAGAACTTTTTACTTATATCGATTTTTTCAGTAATGCTGTAAATCCTCCGCTTACGGGTGGTTGTCCGTTACTGAATTTTGGCACCGAGGCTGATGACACCAACCCTATTGTAAAAGAGAAAATAAATAAAGGCTGTAACGCTAATCAGCAGTTATTGATCAATAGTGTTAGCAAAGGAATTGCCAACGGAGAGTTTAACCCGGAGTGGAATGCTGAAGAGTTTGCCATCGTTATGTTAGCCATGATGGAAGGCGGTCATCTTATTTCGAGAATGGCGGGTAATAATGATAAGATGAAAGTTATCGCTAAAACATTAAAAAAAATTATAGAGGAAAACACACTCTAATTTTTTTTACCAAAAAAATGACCGATCAGTCATTTTTATAAAAATAGAAATAAACAATAATCAATTTATAATCAACAATTAATAATTTAAGATCATGTCAAAAACAATTTTAATTTCAGGAGCATCAAAAGGATTTGGAAAAATCTGGGCAGAAGCATTTTTAGCAAAAGGATACAAGGTAGCTGCAACAGCACGAAATATTGATACCCTCGCCGACTTAAAAGCACAATACGGAGACGCTATTTTGCCTTTAACATTAGATGTAAATAAACGTGAAGATTCGTTTGCATTGGTAGAAAAAGTAAAACAACATTTTGGTACGATCGATATCCTGATCAATAATGCAGGTTATGCGCTAAACGGAGCTGTTGAAGAAGCTAGCGAAACTGAAGCAAGAGCTCAATTTGAAACTAACTTTTTTGGTACTCTTTGGTTGACTCAAGCGGTTTTACCTATAATGAGAGATCAAAAAAGCGGACATATTATACAAGTTTCTTCTATTTTAGGAATTGCTACTTTGCCTAATTTAGGTCTTTATAATGCTTCTAAATTTGCCGTTGAAGGTCTTACAGAGACTTTAGCGCAGGAAGTAAAACAATTTGGAATCAATGTAACTTTGGTTGAACCAAATGGTTATTTCACCGATATTTGGGGTAACGGTTTCAATAGTAAAAGTATTGATGCTTATGACGGACTTAAAAAAGCAATAGCAGAAGGACATGATCCTGACACTTTTGGACAAGCAAGCGCTACTGCACCTGCGATTGTTAAACTGGTCGAAGCAGAAAATCCTCCTCTACGCCTATTTTTAGGAAAAGTAGCTTTACCACTTGCAAAACAAGTTTACCAACAAAAATTGGCCACTTGGGAAGAATGGGCTGATGTTTCTGTAGCTGCTCACGGTTAATTAAAAATTTTATTTAAAAATAAAACCTCCAAAATTATTCGTTTTTTGGAGGTTTTATTTTTATATCTTATTCGTATTTCAGGTATTTCAAAACATCAATTTTCGTTGCCTGATAAGCTCTTGTAAGCACCACTAATAACGTTAAGAACAATAAAGCAGTAAACCCAATTATAAACGGATAAACAGAAATAGTAATTCTGTAAGCAAAATTCTCTAACCATTTATTCAATAAATAATAGACTGGAAATAAAGCTATTAAAAATCCAATTATACTAAAGATCACATATTGTTTACAAAGTTCTTTTAATAAAACATTCGTTTCCGCACCTAGTGTTTTTCGAATGGCGATTTCTTTCATACGTCTTTCGATAGAATATGAAGCGAGAGCAAATAACCCGAAAAGTGCAATTACAATAACAACAACATTCAATAAAGAGAAAAGATTTTTTTGCTTTACATAACTGCTGTAAGACTTTTTATATTCTTTGTCTACGAAATCATATAAAAACGGATATTCTGTATCTACTTTTTTTGTCCAGAGATTTTCTATATCAGCTATGGTTTGCTGCATGGTTTTAGGGTCGGCTGTAATATAAATATTGTTTAAAATTCCTGAAAACCAGGGTACGGTTTTAAAATGGAAAAAAGACATTGGAGGGATTGGATCTCCCGGATTTCCTATATTAAAATCTTTTACAATCCCAACAATAATGGCATCTTGTCTGTTCCAGTGCAATTTTTTACCTATCGGATTTTTTTCATTTAATAGTTTTAAGGCAGTTTCATTAATTAACATTGAAGCAACAGTATCCTGCGCAAATTTAGGACTCAAATAACGTCCTTTTACTATTTTTATTTTCATCATTTCCAGCAGTCCAAAATCTATTGGTACATTATTTCCGTCAATATTTCTGTCTTTATAATGATATGATATTACAGATTTTGCCCCACTTCCAAAAACAAAACCACCTCCTGCAACTTGTTGCACTCCTTTTATGTGCTTCAATTGGTTTTGAATAATGCTATATCGTTCAAAACGGTCTTTATCAGTTATCCCGTCGCCGTAAATATTTCTGTAGGAGATATTAAGGATTTGTTTTCCGCTAAACCCAAGGTCTTTAGAGTTCATAAGCTCTATTTGCTCATACACAATATAAGATCCAACGATAAAGAAAGCCGCAATAGCAAATTGAAAAATCAGCATTCCGTTTCTAAGCCAGACACCGCTTTTGCTTCTTCCAAAATTTCCTTTTAATACTTTTAGTGCTTCAAAATTAGAAACATACACTGCAGGAAATATTCCGGCAAGAATAACAGTCAAAATAAATATAGCCACAAGCTGCAAATAGAACTGACTACTTTGCAATACGAGCGTTTTTTCTAAAAAAGCATTATAATAAGGCAGAGAAAGCTCAACAATAACAAGCGATATCAAAATTGAAAACAACGAAATGATAGCGGTTTCAAAAATAAATTGCTTGATTATAGCTGATTTTGAAGCCCCGATAATTTTACGCACTCCAACTTCTTTCGCTCTCTTTATCGCATTTGCTGTAGCTGAGTTAACATAGTTTACAATAGACAGAATTAGAATTAAAACAGATAATCCAACCATGATAAGCAAAAATTGAAGATTACCGTTTGCTTCTATCACGCCACTGGTTTTAGTATGTAAACGAATAGAGGATAACGACTCTAAGCCCGGTTTTACCTGGCCATATTTCTTAATAAACTCTTCAGGTGTAATACCCTGATCTTTTGCAAAAAGGGAGGTCATATTGTCAAAATATAATTTTTGAAGATTTTGAATCACTCGTTGCTGTCCATTAGGATTCTTTAATTTTAACAACAGAACAAATTGAAAATTACCCCATTGCTGAATAGTTTGTTTTATTCTTGCATCTAAAAAATTAACTACGCACGACGGATTATAAAGTGATTTTTTATCGAGTTTATAAACACCTCTTACTATTAGGTTTTTTCCCTGCAGCACAATTTGTTTGCCCACGGCAGGTTGGTTTCCGAAAATCTGAATCGCCAAATCCTGCGACAAACAAATGCTGTTTACATCTGGTAATGCATTTTTTGCACTTCCTTCAATAAATTGATAAGGGAAGTAATCAAAGAAGTTTTCTTGAGCCTCAATTATTTTATTCGATTGCACTTTTTTATTATTAAAGCGAATAATATCATTGCTATAATATCCGTTTAAATAACAGTAAGATTCGACTTCAGGGCTTGCGTCTTTTATAGCAGATCCTATTGGTGCCGAACTTGAAGCCCAATAGGTAGTCGCATCCATTTGATTGGCTACTAAAAATATATTGTCTTTATTGGGATTCCATTGATCATAAGAATGTTCGTCGTTCCAATATAAAATCGCAAAAATTAAACCTGCAATTCCAATACTCAATCCCAAAACATTCAGAGCTGTAAAAACCTTATTGTTTTTGATATGATAAATAAATATGTTGATCCAGTTTTTTAGCATGATTTAGTTGATTGAATTAGTTACTAAAACATCTACATTTCTATGGTTCATTTTTTCTGAAAGTATGATTCCGTCTTTCATTAAAATAGTTCTTTGAGAAAATGAAGCGTCATAATCAGAATGTGTTACCATCAGGATCGTCGCTCCGCTGGCATGAAGATCTGTTAATAATTCCATTACTTCATTTCCATTTTTACTGTCCAGATTTCCTGTAGGCTCATCGGCAAGAATAATCGCCGGATCATTGATTAAAGCTCTTGCAACAGCAACACGTTGTTGCTGACCTCCTGAAAGTTGTTGCGGATAATGCTTCAAACGATGCGAGATACCTAATATCTTTGCCATTTCGTCTACTTTTTTCTTTCTTTCTGATGATGGAACGTTGTTGTAAATCAGTGGTAATTCGATATTATCAAAAACCGATAATTCATCAATTAAATTAAAATTCTGAAATATGAAACCAATGTTTTCTTTTCTGGCTTTCGATTTTAGATTTTCTTTCAAGCCAATCATTTCCTGACCTAACAATTCGTAGCTTCCGCCAGATGCGCTGTCCAGTAAACCAATTATATTTAATAAAGTTGATTTTCCACTTCCGGATGGTCCCATAATCGATACAAAATCGCCCTGGTTTATGGTTAATGAAATTTCGCTTAAGGCATTTGTTTCTACTTCTTCGGTTCTAAAAATTTTAGAAAGCTTTTTAATTGTGATCATACTAATTTGATTTTTGATGTTTGTTTTTCTTACTGAGAATTTTATTGCCGAAGTAAAAAACAGATCCTAAATTAAGATAATTGATAACATAATCTATAAATATCTATTTTTGTTACATTTACCAGCAATAATGATTCTCATACTTGATGATTTACTAATCTAATTGTGATTTTCATGCCAAAAATTTAAGATTTGTAACTATCTAATTTTTAAATTTTTATTTTTTTACAGCAATATAAAGTGTCCATTATTGGACAGCTTTCGTCCAAAACCGAACAACAATGAAAAAGACAAATGCCTCAATTTTAATCATAGACGATCAGGAAGACATCCTTTTTGCGTCGAAAGTGTACCTAAAAAAGTATTTTGAAGACATTTATACCCTTAATAATCCAAAAAATATTGTCGAATTATTGTCGAAAAATAGCATTGATGTCGTTTTGCTTGACATGAATTATCGAATAGGTTTTGAAGACGGAAGAGAAGGTTTGTATTTATTGAAAGAAATAAAAACACTTTCGCCCAAAACAGTTGTGATTTTAATGACGGCTTTTGGCAAAGTCGAAACGGCAGTTGAAGGTTTAAAAAACGGCGCTTTTGATTATATCTTAAAACCCTGGGAAAATAAAAAACTACTGGAATCTGTAAAACAAGCCGTTGACAAATCGCGCAAAGAACAGAAGAAGGAAAAAAATATTGAAATTGAAAATGATTTTTTTATTGGAACTTCAGAGATTATAAAAAAAGCATATTCCCTGGCGGATAAAGTCGCCAAAACCGACGCCAATGTTTTGATTTTGGGCGAAAACGGAACCGGTAAATTTGTTTTGGCTCATCATATCTACAAACAATCCGAAAGGAAAAACAATCCTTTTATTGCGGTAGATTTAGGATCTTTAAATTCTAATATTTTCGAAAGTGAACTTTTCGGTTATGCAAAAGGCGCTTTTACCGATGCAAAAGTGGATACTCCCGGACGTTTTGAAATGGCACAAAACGGAACTATTTTTCTTGATGAAATTGGGAATGTTCCATTGCATTTGCAATCTAAATTACTGCAGGTGATCCAGACCAAAACAGTAACGCGATTGGGCGAAACAAAAGCAAGACCATTAAACGTGCGCATTATCACGGCAACCAATTTAAACCTGAAACTTGAAGTTGCCGAAAAAAATTTCCGGGAAGATTTGTATTATCGTATAAATACCATGGAAATTATTTTGCCTCCGCTAAGAGAACGTAACGAAGACAAAATTCCGTTAGCAGAATATCTGTTGGATAAAATGACCGAAAAATACGGAAGAGACGAAATTACTTTTGATAAAAAAGTACCGGAACAAATCGAAAAACACGCCTGGAACGGAAACATTAGGGAAATGGAAAACAAAATCGAACGTGCCGTAATTTTGTGCGAAAACAATAAAATTACAATTGCTGATTTAGATCTTGAAACCATAACAGCCTACGAAGAAAATCACGATGATATTCAGCTTTCCTCTGTAGAAAAAGCTGCGGTCGAAAAAGCATTGCTCAAAAACAATAATAATATTAGCAAAACTGCCGAAGAATTGGGTTTGTCAAGAGGTTCTTTGTACCGCCGTTTAGAAAAATATAATATCAAAACAGATGAGTAACACCAATTTCACTAATTGACACTAATTTTTGTTTGTGGAATTAATTTCACAAACAAAGTTTATTATTAAAATTTGTGTTTAAAATTGATTTATAATACTTGTGTCCAGATTATAGCACATGAGAAAAAATGAAAGCTTTCAAAGTTTTTAATTTTTAATCTTCAATTTTTAATTAAGAAAAAATATGTTCAAAACATTTCAAACCTATAAACTTCTTTTTATTCGATTAATTTTAATTGTTGCGGCGATTGAACTTTCGATTTATTTTTTTAAAAATGGTTTGGTTTTTACCGGAGTATTTGGACTTTTTATTGTTTTTCTGATGATTCGTGAAATGTTTTTTTACGTTCGCAATTTTGTTCTGATTTATAATAAAACCATTTCTTCCATATTACAAAATGATTTTAGTTCTGATTTTTCGAAACATAAATTCAATACAAATTATAGTGACTTATTTCTTTTATATGACACTTTAAAAAGCAAACAAAACGAACAGATTTCAAAAGACATCATCTATCGTTCTATTTTAAATAACATCGAAACCGGAATTATAATTCTGCAAAAACAGGATAACGATTGGAATATTTTTTTAATGAATGACTACTTTTCGACACATTTTAATGTACCAAAAGTATCCAAATGGAAATACCTGAAAAACCAATTGCCATCGCTTTGTGAAATTATTGAAGAAGATAATTTTCAGGAAATAAAGACCTCTATAGAAATTAGCATTAACGAACAAAACAATCAAACCTTTGTTTTGCAGGCTTCGAGAACCGAGATTTTCGAACAGGATTATTTTATTGTTTTATTAGATTCAATTCAGAATGTAGTCGAGAAAAAAGAGAAAGAAGCCTGGGTAAATTTAATGAAAGTGATCTCGCATGAACTTTTAAACTCCATTACCCCTATTCGTTCTATTTGCCAGAATTTACAGGATTTGGTTGAGCAGGATTCAATGTCAGATGAAGATCTTGAAGATGTAAAAAACAGCGTAACCACAATGTTAAGGCGAAGTGACCATTTGCAAAAGTTTGTCGAAGGGTACCGAAAACTGGCGATGCTGCCTTCTCCTAAAAAAGAAAAAATAGAATTGCAGCACTTGATCGATAACTGTCTTCAGGTTATGAATCCTTTATTCAAAGAAAAAAATATAGAAGTCGTTAATAACATTGCTTTCAAACGATTCATAAACGTAGATTCTCAACAAATAGAACAGGTATTAATTAATCTGCTAACGAATAGTTTTCATGCGCTAAAAAGCTCTTTACAAAAGCAAATTTTAATTTCGGCGGAAGCCAAAGAAAACCGAATCTTCATTAAAATTACCGACACCGGAAACGGAATCGAAAAAGAAATAGAAAACAAAATATTCCTGCCTTTTTTTACCACAAGACCAGAAGGCGCCGGAATTGGCCTGACCTTGTCTAAAAATATTATAGAAGCTCATGGCGGTTATATTGCGCATAAAAGCGAAGACGGCAAAACTACTTTTGAAATTTCCTTAATTGAGGATTAAACATTTATATTATATAACATCTGCATAAAATTATATAATCAAAAGCTCCGGAATTTAAAATAATTTCATGGAATGAAAAATACAGTAATTTTATTAGTGGATGATGACGAAGATGACTGCGAACTTTTTATCGCTGCGATTGCTTCATTAAACAAAAATATACTCACTACAATCTCCAATAATTCTCTAGAAGCATTAAACAATTTAAAAGCAGCAACTGTTTTGCCTGACTTTATATTTCTCGATATGCAAATGCCTTATTTAAGCGGTGCCGAATTTATACAGCAATTACGAAAAGTTCCTGAACTAAGTAAAATTCAGGTTGTCGTGTATTCTTCGCATTCGCATGAAATCTTAAAAAAACTAACGAACGAATTCAGTTCTGTACAGATTTTTACAAAACCTAATAATTTTCAGGATTTGGTGAGTACGCTTGATGGTATATTGTAATTATTTTTTTTAAATACATCAATTCTCTACGCATTTTTTTCATTTCGACGAAGGAGAAATCCTCGTAAGAAACTCGACAAAGATCGGCTTTTAGCAATGAAGCTACTTGCGAGGATTTCTCCTTCGTCGAAATGACAATGATTGTGGTTAATCACAATACGTTATCGCAATACGTTTCCCGAGGTTGAAACCTCGGGCTATATTTGATATTTGAAATCTATAATTTACTCTGCGCATTTTTGTTCGTTTCTACGAAGGAGAAATCTCCACAAGAAGCCCGACAAAGATTAACTTATTGGAATGTAGTTACTTTCGAAGATTCCTCGTTCGTCAGGAATCACAATGATTATGCTATTAGTGAAAAACTAAAGTTACTTAAATTATTGTGTTTCAATCATTAGCGCGTTATAAAGTATCATTCTATATTCTATTTTCTATATTCTTTATTCTATTTTCTATATTCTTTATTCTATATTCTTTGTTCTTTATTCTTTATTCTAAAATCCTAATTAGAAATCATGTAACATTTTGGAAAAAAAGTATAAATTCTAAACTCGGTTCACTTAGTAACTTTGAGTAAAGTATTTTATCCTTAACACCTTAATTGCTATGTTACTACAATTTATATCCAATTTATTCGAAAGCGACCAAACTGATCAAAATCCGTACGATATTGTAATTCAGATTAATGATAAAGTGTCACCTTTAGACCGAAGAAATCTTTATATGTTGCCTTTACATGATTTTTTATCTGAAAATAATTATGGTGAAATTTCCGGTGGCGGAATACTTAAAGAAGAGCCGGGAGAAATTATCTTTTGTGATATTCATGTCAAATTTTATCAGGAAGAAATTAGTAGAATCGTTTTAAACGACATTATTAATTTTGTCGAAATTTGCGGCGCTCCAAAAGGATCGAAAATTATAATAGAAAAAACACATCAGGAAATTCCGTTTGGTAAAAACGAAGGAATTGCTATTTATTTTGATGGCGGAAATGATCACCAAAAAGATCAGGAAAATTATAATGTTGATTTCGTACAATCTGAAATTTCGAAATTAACCAGTACATCCCAGGAAAGATACTGGAAAGGAAACTCAACCACTGCTTTGTATTTTTATGGAAAATCTTTCGATACTATGAAAGACGGCGTATCTGATTTCATGCATACTTACCCCTTGTATAAAAGTGCAAGAATTGCTCAAATAGCTTAATTAGGTTATGAAAGTCCCGTTATTAGCTTTCAACGACAAAGGTATATATTGCCAGCAGGCAGATGTATACCTCGATCCGTGGCGTCCGGTTACCAACGCCATTATTACGCACGGACATGCTGATCATGCGCGTTGGGGACACAAAAATTACATTACACATTATGACAATGTGCCTATCATAAAACACCGTTTGGGCGATATTAATGTTTCTGGAAAAGACTGGAACGAAACTTTTACGGTAAATGGCGTGAAATTTTCGCTTCATCCTGCCGGTCACGTCATTGGTTCTGCACAAATACGCGTAGAATACAAAGGCGAAGTCTGGGTTTTTACCGGAGATTATAAAACCGAAGATGACGGAATTTCTGTGCCATACGAAGTCGTAAAATGCAATTCGTTTATCACCGAATGCACGTTTGGATTACCCGCTTTTAAATGGACTCCTCAGGCCGAAGTCATGACCGATATAAATAATTGGTGGGCAGAAAATCGCGCCGAAGGAAAAACTTCTGTGCTCTTTGGATATTCGTTAGGAAAAGCACAACGTTTATTAAAATATCTGGATCCTAATATTGGAACAATATACACGCACGGAGCCATCGAAAATATGACGGAAGTTTTACGCCCATTAGTCGATTTTCCTGCCACAATAAGAGTAACATCAGAAACTAAAAAAGAAGATTTATTAGGAAGTATTGTCCTCGCTCCGCCAAGTGCACACGGCTCGACATGGATTCGTAAAATGACTCCTTTTGTTACGGGTTCTGCCAGCGGATGGATGACTTTTCGTGGTGCCAGAAGAAGAAGAGCTGTAGACAGAGGTTTTGTTTTAAGCGATCATTGCGACTGGACAGATTTACT
>Ga0247738_10000919_pt1 | contig 10860 bp, 10 predicted proteins | sample UWRJL013104B2_FD_180936 | JGI IMG/M metagenome (GOLD analysis project Ga0247738, IMG submission 180936) | Plant litter microbial communities from Arlington Agricultural Research Station in Wisconsin, United States - UWRJ-L013-104B-2 | ecosystem: Environmental > Terrestrial > Plant litter >...
TGCTGGATGTAGGGGGCCTGGTCGAAGACGACGGTGAACTCTGCGCCGCCGATGCTGTCTTCGAGGTCGGGGAGCACGGCGAGCACACCGGTGGACACGTCGACCGTGTTCGCCGCGGGGAGTTTGGTGACCGCGATCGTCAGGGCCGGCTTGCCGTCCACCCGCGAGATCGTCGTGACCGGATCCTGATTCTGCTCGACGGTCGCGACGTCGGCGATCGTGAGCGTGCCGGATTGGAACTGCTCCGCAGTGGACGGCACGAGCGGAAGCGCGGCGATCTCGTCGACCGACGTGATCTTGGAGCCGGTCTGCACAGTGAGGGTCTGGCCGTCCTCGGTGATCTCGCCGCCGGGGAACAGCACGCCGTTCTGGTCGAGGGCGTCGCGGATCGCCTGCTGGGTGTAGCCCGCCTCGACGAGGGCCGCCTGGTCGGGCGTGATCGTGACGCGCTGACCGACGCCGCCGACGATCGCGGCGGCGTTGACGCCCGCCACGTCCTCGATCTCGGGGATGACGGACGCCTCGAGCTGAGCCTGGATCGTCGCCTCGTCGTCATAGCCGGTCACCGCGAGCTGGATCACGGGGAAGTCATCGATGCTCGCGGAGATGACGTTCGGCTCGACGCCCTCCGGCAGCGTGGCCTTGATGCGGTTGATCGCCTGATTGATCTTCTGCTCGGCGGTCGCCAGGTCGGTGCCGTAGGTGAATGACGCCTGGATGATCGACGCGTTCGTCGTGCTGGTGGCAGAGGTCGACTCGAGCCCGGGGACGCCCTGGATCGCGGTCTCGATGGGCACCGACACGTCGTTGCTGACGACCTCGGGCGATGCGCCCGGATAGGTCGAGACGACGACGAGCTGAGGGAACTCGATCGACGGGATCAGCTCCTGCTTCAGGCTCGTCAGCGCGAGGGTGCCGAAGATCGCCGCGACGATCGTGACGAGGGCGATGAGCGCACGGTTCTTGAGGCTCAGGACGGCGAGGTTGAACACGATGGCCTTCACTGTGGTGCAGGTCGGTCGCCCGCGCGAGATCGCCGGGTCGTGTGTCGCAGAGACCTCTCTGCGACGGATACGTGAATGTATCGGGGTCTCAGTATCCCATGCCGCGATCGGCGGGATCGCCGAAATGCGGGCCGGAATTCCGCGGGAATCCGGCCTAGAAGAGGCCGCCTACGAAGAGCCCTGCCGCGGCCGCGGCGACCCCGAGGCCGACGGTGACGAGCGCGTTCATCCAGCCCCGACGCGTCTCGCCCGCGCGCATCAGCAGCACGGATTCGGCCGAGACCGTGCTGAAGGTCGTGTACCCGCCGAGCAGCCCCACCCCGAGGACCCACGCGAGATCACTGCCGACGAGCCCGGCACCCAGCCCGGTGAGCACACCCAGAGCGAAGGAGCCGGTGACGTTGACCACGAGGATGCCGAGCGGCAGCCGCCCCGGCCTGCCGCCGACGACCAGAACATCCACGATGTACCGCAGCCCCGCGCCGATGCCGCCGGCGAGCGCCGCTGCCAGGAATGTCCACCCGTTCATTGCGAGCCCCCTGGACCGCTGGAGGTCGTGCCGGCTGACCGCGAGGGCGACGCCAGACGCAGACCGAGCGCCGCCGCGGCCAGACCGAGCAGCACCGAGACCCCCGCGAGCACGACGCCCGCCCACGGGACGATGCCCAGGAGAACCGCGGTCTGCACCGCGAACGCGCTGTACGTCGTGAACCCGCCGAGCACACCTGTGCCGAGGAACGCACGGGTGAGCGGATGCCCATCACCGAGCTGCCCGATCACGATGCCCAGCGCGAACGATCCGACGACGTTCACGCCCATCGTCGCAGCGGGCAGCACGAGCGAGTCGGCCGCCTGCCCCGTGCCGAAGGGGAGCAGCAGCAGCAGCTCACGCAGCGCGACACCCAGCACGCCGCCCGCCACCACCAGCCCCAGCATCCGGGCGCGGAAGACGGGTGGACGCGGCACGCCCTCACCCTATTGCGTCACCCGACGAGCAGCCGCTGGATCGCGGACTCCGGCGAGACGTCCAGCGCAAGCAGCCTCCCGCGCTCGTACGCCTTGAAGACGGCGGGGTCGATGTAGCTGCTCCGCGCGACGGCGGGGGTGTTGCCGAGCGCGTCGGCGGTGGCCCGCACGGCGAGCGTTTCGGCGCGCTTGCGCTCTTTCGCGGTGTCGACCGTGCCGATCCTCGCGAGCGTCTCGGCCGCCATGATCGTCCCGCGCAGCGTCCGGAAGTCCTTGGCAGTGAACGCCCCGCCGGTGAGCGAGCGCACGTGCGAGTTCACGTCCGCCGGGGTGAGCGGCACCCGCCGATTGCCGCGCCGGTACGAAAGGAGCGGTGAGCGCGGGCGGCCCGCGCCCAGCTCGCCCATCACTGCCGCGAGCTCTTCGTCGTCGATCTCGATGAACGCGCGCTTACCGCTCTTGCCCGGGAACGACAGCGTGATCAGGGATGCCGTCACCGTGGCATCCCGGCGCTGGAGGGTGGTCAGACCCCGACTGCCGTGCTGAGCGAGGTACCGCGCCGAGCCGATCCTGGGTGCCGCTTCGTCCAGCAGACGGAAGGATGCCGCGAGGACACGCTCGCGGTCGAGGTCGTCGCGTCGCAGAGCCGTGGTGACCCGCCCGCGTGCGTGCGGAAGCGCCGCCGCGAGCTCGAGGGCGCGCGAGAACTTGCGGCGATCACGACGCTCACGCCAGCGCGGGTGGTACAGGTATTGACGGCGACCGGCATCATCGACGCCGGTCGCCTGGATGTGGGCGTGCGGATCGACGGCGATCCAGACGTCCTCCCAGGCGGGCGGAATGACGAGGCCATGAATTCGCTCGCGGTCGGAGGGCGGCGCCGCGTCACCCTTGTCGTCGAGGTAGCGGAATCCGTTGCCCGAACGGACGCGCCGGTAACCCGGGTCGTCTCCCGGGCGCACCCGGACCAGTCGTGCCACGCCGCCTCTTGTCTTCGTACGTCGGGGTGCTGCGCGAGTCAGTGCTCGCGCAGCATCGTGATGAGCTGCGACTTGCGTTTGCCGGAATAGCCCGAGATTCCGAGCTCGCGGGCACGCTCCCGAAGGTGCGGGACAGTCCAGTCCTCGTAGTCGCCGGCCTTGCCGCCGCGATGGGCGACTGCTTTCGCTCCGTCGCGCTCAACGGCGTTCGATATGCGCGCCGCTTTCTCTTTGGAGGCACCTTCGTTTCGCAGCTCCTCATACAGCTCGCGATTCTTCAGGCTGCCCGATCCACGTCGGTTCGGCATGGTCTCCTCCTTGGTCTTGGGGACCTTGGTGTTCCTCGACGGTACGTCGACCGGCCACCCGGCCGAAGGGGTTGACACGTCCAGCCGACGCCGATATTCCCGGATTTCGGGCGGGATGAACCGTCTAGCACCGGCAATCGCCGCTCGTCAACCCCCTCCCCCACTCCACCGCGGGAGTGCCATCCTCGTATCCGTGCCCCCCGAGGCATCCGGGTGGCGCCAACCTCGCGAATCCCGGCGACAGAAGGAGAACCCTCCAATGAACCTCGCCCTCATCATCATCATCGTCATCGCGGTCATTCTCGCGATCTTCGGTGGACTGAACTCGGCTTTGAGCTGGCTCCTGTGGGTCGCGCTCATCGTCGGCGTCATCGCGCTGATCATCTTCTTGTTCCGCGTGATCAGCGGTAGCCGCCGCACCTGATAAACGCGTCAGCTCTTCAGGCTGACCCGCTCCCCCCGGAGCTCGGATGCCGTGTCCCGACAATCGTGTCGAGACACGGCATCCGTCTTTTCCGGCGCGCTCGGTCGTTTCGATCTCACCGGGAGCTGTTCGATCTCAGCGGGCGGAGAACCAGACGGTCGACTCGGCCGGCACGACCCCGGATGCCGCATCGATGCTGGAGATCACCGCATCCGTTCGATCGAGTTCGTAGGGCTCCGCACCGAAGTTGGTGATGATCGACCAGCCGTTCGGGCGCTCGAAGCCCAGCACGTCCGGCCGCCCGGTGTCGATCCACGTGAGCTGCTCGCCCGTTTGAAGCTCGGAACGCAGCGCCAGCGCCCGGCGGTACAGCGTCAGCGTCGCGTCGGGGTCGCCGTCCTGCGCCTGCACCGAGTTCGCGCCGAACCACACCGGCTGCGGCAGGTGGGCGCCGTCATCGCCGAAGCCGAACGAGCTGCCGCTGCGCGTCCAGGGCAGCGGGACGCGGCATCCGTCCCGTCCCGCGTCCAACCCCGGACTGCGGAAGAAGGTCGGATCCTGCCGTGAGGCATCGTCGATCTCGACGACTTCGTGCAGGCCCAGTTCCTCTCCCTGGTACAGGTAAGCCGAGCCCGGGAGCCCCAGCACGAAGAGAGTGGCGGCCCGCGCGCGCCGAAGTCCACCTGCTCGGTCGAGTGCGGGCTGCCTGCCCCCCGACAGCAGCCACTCGTTGCCATGCTTGCGCGCGGGTCGCCCGTCTGCGCCGCGCGACGGATGCGGCAGTCCGTAGCGTGTGGCATGTCTGACGACGTCGTGGTTGGAGAGCACCCACGTCGTGGACGATCCCGATGACGCTGCGAGCTCGAGGTTCGCGGTCACGATCCTGCGGAACTGGTCCGCGTCGAAGTCCGCCTCGAGCAGATCGAAGTTGAACGCCTGGCCCAGGCTCTCGGCGCTCGCATAGAGCGGAACCCGCGCGGGGTCGACCCATGCTTCCGCGACCGCCGTACGCGGAGGGTCATACGAATCGAAGACCGCGCGCCACTCGGCGTAGACCTCGTGGACGTCGTCCCGGTCGACGGTGGGATGCTGGCCGTCCCGGGGCAGGTCGTTCAGCTGGGCCTGCGTCGGCAGCGGTTCCGTCAGATCCTTCGTCAGCATGTGCGCGACGTCGATGCGGAAGCCGTCGACGCCGCGATCCGACCAGAGCCGGAGCGTGCGCACGAAGTCATCGCGCACCCCGCGGTGCGCCCAGTTGAGGTCCGGCTGCTCCACCGCGAAGAAGTGCAGGTACCACTGTCCGTCGGCGACCCGCTCCCACGCCGGGCCACCGAAGAGCGACTCCCAGTCCGTGGGCGGCTCCGCCCCGTCGTGCCCCCTTCCCTCGCGGAAGATGTAGCGATCGCGCGCCGCCGAACCGCGTCCGGCCGCGAGCGCCTCCTGGAACCACTCGTGCTGGTCGGAGGTGTGGTTGGGCACGATGTCGACGACGACGCGGATGCCCACGGCATGCAGCGCCGCGAGCATCTCATCGAAATCGGCCAGGGTGCCCAGCCGCGGGTCGACATCACGGTAGTCGGCGACGTCGTACCCGCCGTCGGCGAGCGCGGACGGATAGAACGGGCTCAGCCAGACGGCGTCGATTCCGAGCTCGGCGAGGTACGGCACCCGGGATGTGATTCCGGCGATGTCGCCCAGACCGTCGCCGTCGGCGTCGGCGAAGCTGCGCGGATACACCTGATAGACGGCGGCTTGGCGCCACCAGGAGGCGTCGTCGGGAGCGAAGGAGGGCGAGGGGAGGGTGCGTGCGGCGGTGGTCACGTGAGACCGGGTTCCTTTCGATGGGGTGGTGGTTCGGATGCCGAGGCCTCAGCCCTTGACGGCACCCTGGGTGACGCCTTCCATGACCCATCGCTGGGTGAAGAGGTAGACGATGATCGCCGGGGCCATCGCCATCAGGTACGACGCGAAGGCCACGTTGTAGCTGTTGCTGAACTGCGATTGGAACAGCGAGTTGAGTACGGGAAGGGTCTGCAGCGCGGGGTCGGCGATGATGAGGGAGGGCATCATGAAGTCGTTCCAGGCGTACAGGAATGCGAAGATGCCGATCGTCGCGCTCATCGGCGCGAGGAGCGGAAAGATCATGTGCCAGAAGGTCTGCCACGTGGACGCGCCGTCGATACGCGCACTCTCCTCGAGCTCGAACGGGATCGAGCGCAGGAAGGCTGTGAACAGCAGCACGCTGAAGCTCAGCTGGAACATGGTCGCAAGGATGATCACGCCGCCGGGGTTGGCGAGTCCGACGAGTCCGGTCAGCTGCACCTGCGGCAGGGCGACGACGGGGAACGGGATGAACATGGCTGCGAGCAGATAGAAGAACGAGTAGCGGAAGAGCTTGCGATCCCAGTTGCGGACGATCGCGTACGAGGCGAACGCCGCGAGGAAGATCGTCGCGGCGACGGTGCCCGCGGTGACCAGCACCGACATGGCAGCGCCGACCGGGAAGTTGACGAGGTTCCATGCGTCGACGAAGCCCTCGACGCTGAAAGGCGCGGGCAGCGAGAATGCGTTGCCGTCGACGGCCTGCGCGCTCGTCTTGAACGCCATCGTGACGGTCACGTACAGCGGCAGCAGGACCGTGATCGCGCAGAGGATGAGCAGGATCGTGCCGGTCCAGTTGACCCGCTCCATGCCGAAGCGGCTCTTGGCGGGCTTCGGATCGACGCCTTCGAGGACCTCGGTGGCTTGGACTGTCTCGACGACGAGTGCTGGCTGAACAGACATCAGAGGGCGTTCCTTCCGCGCGTGATCGAGAGTTGGAGCAGGGCGATGAGGATCGTGATGACGAAGAAGACCGTCGCGTTCGCCATCTGGTAGGCGTAGTCACCGGTGGTGAGACCCGAAATGACCGTCATCGCGATGCTGTACGTCGAAGTTCCGGGCCCGCCTCCGGTGAGGCCCTTGATGACGTCGTATGCGTTCAAGAAGCCCTTGAAGCCGAGGATCACGTTGATCACGATGTACCCGAGCATGAGCGGGACGGTGATGCGCAGGAGCTGCTGAGTCTTGCTCGCCCCGTCGATGTCAGCCGCCTCGTACACGTCGCCCGGGATCGACAGGATGCCGGCGATGTAGATGAGCAGCGCGCCGGGGATCGCCTGCCACGCGGTGACGATGACGATCGCCAGCCAGGCCCAGTCCGGATTGGCCAGGATGCTCTCCTGGAGCCACGCGATGCCGGAGATGGTGCCGAACGACGGCAGCGAGTTCGAGAACAGGAACTTGAAGACGAACGAGATGATGATGGCCGAAATGACCATCGGGATCACGAAGATCGTTCGCAACGGTGTCTTGAGCCGAATCCGCGACGTCAGAGCGACCGCGAGGAGCAGGGCGATGATGTTGACCGCCACCACCGTGACGAGAGAGAACCCGAAGGTGAAGAGGTAGCTCTGCACGACAAGCGGATCGCTGAACAGCGCGATGTAGTTCGTCAGCCCGATGAACTGCCAATCACCGAGGCCGATCGAGTTGGTGAAGCTGAAGAAGATGCCGATCACCGCGGGGACCGTGATGGCCAGCGTGAACAGGATCACGGTCGGAACCAGGAACCAGAAGTAGATGGGCTCGACCCGGCGGCGAGAGCGTGCCTGCCCTCCTCGTCGCGCACCCTGCGTGACGAGGGTCGATGTGGTCGGCGGGGCCGATGTTGTTGTCATGACGAACTCCTTCGTTCCCGGATCACTGCTGACGGAAAGCGAGCCGCGCGTAGTCGGCGTCGATGTTGCTCAGGATCCGTTGCGGATCACTGCCGAGGATGATGGCCTGCGTGTAGTTCATGATCGGGATCGCCCGTGGCACGAGCTGCGTCGAGCCCTGGTAGACATCGCCCGCGTCGATGTATTCCTGAAGCCCGGCGATGCGCTCGTCTTCCACGGGTGGGGCGTCCTTGGTCGGCGAGAATCCCAATTGCGACTCGTTGTACGCCTGGATGACCTCCGGCTGGTAGAGGTACGCCAGAAACGCGCGCGCCGCCTCTTTGTGTTTCGAGGCCTCCGGGATCCACGCGGCGAGGTCCATGTTGATGCGGGCCTTCAAGTCGTCGGGGTCGTCGGTGACCGGCAGCGGGAACATGCCGAGCTCGAGGTCGGGGGCCGCCTTCGCGATCTCGCCCAACGCCCACGGGCCCTGCAGGTACATCGCGGCCTCGCCGTTCGCCATCGCCGTATTGCCGTCACCATACGTGCGACTCGAGGCGTCGGGGTTGACGTACTGCGAGAGCTCGAGCATCTTGTCGACCGGCTCCGCCTGATCCTTCTGGAATGACACCGATGAGTTCGGGCCGACTTCGGTGCCCTCCGCCGCGAGCTCGTCGAAGAACGTGACCGTGTCGAGCATGCCGCCTACGGTGTAGTCGTACCAGCCCTGTCCCACAGTCCAGTTGTCCGCGAAGGTCGCGTAGAACGGTGTGACTCCCGCCGACTCGAGCGTCTGGCACACCTCGATCAGCTCGTCCCACGTCGTGGGCACATTGAGATCGTTCTGATCGAAGATCTCCTTGTTGTAGATCACCGCCGCGCCCATGATCGAGTACGGGATCGCGCTCGTGCGGCCTGGGCAGACGCCGAACTGATCCATGAACGGCGTCAGGTCCTCCCGCACGCTCTGCGCGGCCTCCGTGTCGGAGAGATCCGACATGGCACAGCGCTGGATGAAGCGTGCGGTCTCCTGGTTGTAGTTGTTCAGAGCGATGTCGGGTGGATCGCCACGGACGAACCCGGCCGAGACCGCATCGATGCCGGAGGTGTCGAGCACGACGTTCACTTCGTCCTGCGAGCCGTTGTAGTCCTGGACGAGATCCCTCATGTAAGGGATCGCCTCGGGCTTGGCGAGGGCGAACCGGATCGTCTCGCGGCCGTCGGACGCGCACGCGGCCAGTGAGGAGCCGACCAGGGCGAGCAGCACGCCAGTCGCGAGGGCCTTCGTGCTTCGGGGGGACGTCACAGCCACGTCGCTGTCCTCTCGTCGGTTCATCGTCGGTGATGACTCTTTTGGTTCGTTGAGTAGATTTACTAGCCGAATCAACTCGATGGGACCATAATGCAGGGAGACAGGTGAAAGGTCAATACCCGTGTCCCAGCCGATCTCACTCGCGGCCTCCGTGCGCCGTGCGAGCCTCGGTGCCGTGCTCTCGCATGCGTGGGAGTCCGGCGTCTTCACCGCGAGCGACGCCATGGGCGCCGTCGGATTGACGCGATCGACCACGATCGACGTCATCGAGGAGCTCGTCGCCCTCGGTCTGCTGCGCGAGCTCCCGAACGCGCGCGCGGTGGGCGAATACCAGAAGGGCCGCCCTGCCCGGCGGTTCGAGCTGCGCGCCGATGCGGCGGTGGTCGTGGGCGTCGACGTCGGCCCTGACCACATCCTGACCGCGGTCGCGGACCTGCGCGGCGAGGTCCTCGCCCGAGAGCACACCGACACCGACCTGGATCACGACGCACCCGATGAGCGCCGCGCCGCCGCGACTTCGGCCGTCGACGACGCTCTGCGCGCGGCCGGCGTGACGCGCGAAGACGTCCTCGCCCTGTGCGCGGCCGTTCCGGCCCCCGTCGATTCCGCCGGCGCCTCTCCCCCTCATCGCGACGGGTTCTGGCGCCGGATGAATCCGGACCTCACCGAGCTGTTCGGCACGTGGGCTCCGCTGGTCCGCGTGGAGAACGACGCTTCGCTCGCGGCGGTCGCCGAGGGCACGGTCGGTGCCGCGGCCGGCCTGCGCGATTTCGTCACCGTGCTCAGCGGCGAGTTCCTCGGCGCCGGCGCCGTCGTGGACGGCAACCTGCTGCGCGGCGCGCATGGCGGCGTCGCCGAAATGGTGGCATTCGACCATGTCGTCGGCGTCGAGGATGCCGGCGGTCTTGGCGTCAGGATCAGCCGATGGGCGCAGGAGGAGATCCAGTCCGGCGACATCTCGGCGGACGGCGCGCTGGCCGATTCCTGGCCCGTCGCGGCCGACGGCAGGGCGGTGCTGGCGCTCGCCAGGGAGGGCGACCGGGATGCGGAGGTGCTCGTAGCTCGGGCGGGCAGGGTGCTCAGCATCATCGCGGGCGTCTTCGGCAGCCTGTTCGACCCCCGACGCGTGATCCTGTCGGGCATGGCGCCCGCGGACGCCGCCGATCTCGTAGACGCCGCACGCGCGTCGTTGTCGCTCGAACTCGACCTGCCCGCTCCCGAGCTGGTCGCCTCGCAGCTCGGCGGCGACGTCGTCTGCATCGGAGCGGTCTCCGCGGCGCTGGACGCCGCACGCGCCGGCGTCCTCGACCTCGGGCCGCGGTGGCGCGGGCCTCGCCTCGACGACGAGCGGGTCGCCTCAGCGAGATGACGGATGCCGCGCCCCGACGATTCGTCGGGGGCGGCATCCGCCGTCTCGGGGGACTACAGGTTCGCCTCCGCGTAGACGCGCAGCGCGTCGCGGACGAACTCCGCGCCGGCCGCGCCACCCTCGCTCGTCGCGTAGTTCGCGCCGAAGCGCTCGTCGGCGACGTACATCTCGCCGAGTCCGATCACGTAGGCCTTGACGTCGCCGCCGGGCGCCGCAGCGGGTGTGCCGGGGATCCCGGTCAGCCACTCCACGTGGCGCTTCGCGAGAGCCTGCGCCTCGGCGCTGTCGGGCGCGCTTCCGGTCTCGGCCGCGACGATCCAGTCGCGGCTCAGATCGGCCGAGCGCTGCTTCCACGCCGACTTCTCGTCGGCGCTCATGCCGCGCCACCAGCGGTCGCTGTCGGCGTAGGCCTTCTTGCCCCAGCGCTGCTCGACCTCGTCCTTGTACTGCGTGTGGTCGAAGCCGTCGAACATGTCTTCTGCCATGAGTCGTTCACCTCCTCTCAGTGCCTCGATGGTGAGCTGGACCGACACGATCTGCCGTTCCAGCCGGTCCTGTTCCTGGCGCAGCCACGCGAGGTGGCCGGTCAGGGCGTCTTCCTGCGATGTCTCGCGAGCGAGCACCTCGCCGATCTGGGGCAGACCGAGCCCCAGTTCGCGCAGGAGCAGGATTCGCTGAAGCCGTACGAGCGCATTCCGGTCGTAGTGGCGGTAGCCGTTGTGGCCGACGCTCGAGGGCGGCAGCAGGCCGATCTCGCCGTAGTGACGCAGGGTACGGCTGGTGGTTCCGGCGATCTTGG
>Ga0247738_10000920_pt1 | contig 10852 bp, 13 predicted proteins | sample UWRJL013104B2_FD_180936 | JGI IMG/M metagenome (GOLD analysis project Ga0247738, IMG submission 180936) | Plant litter microbial communities from Arlington Agricultural Research Station in Wisconsin, United States - UWRJ-L013-104B-2 | ecosystem: Environmental > Terrestrial > Plant litter >...
CAACACTAGAAAAATTGTTCCTGCGACGATTCCTATTACCGTTCCGATCAGTGTAGTAAACAATGTGAACATATCAAATTCATCATTTTTGAGTCTGCCTGTCTGCCTTAAATAATACATTTCTATTAATGTTTCGAGTTCTGTATTATTAAAAATATCCGAGGAAACAAGAAATTTGATGGATTCAAGATCTATGCCCTTTCTGATGTGATCATATATCTCTGTGCTTATCCTGTTCCTTTCTTTTTGTAACAATATTTTATTTTCTTTGACTGCCAGGAATTTTTCCAAACCACCCCTGTCTTCTATTTCCTTAAGAAAAGCATCTTCCACCTTACCGTAAGAATTCATCATTTCCTCATAAATATCATGCAATTCAATATCCGAGAATCTGGAATAATAGGACATGATGATTTTTATTTTGTTATCGGATTTGGTGACACCCCCTCGAATGTCATTTTGATCTGACGGATAGTACCATCAGGATTGAACTCCATTTTATCAATGCAGGTCACTCTATGGTCACGACCTTCATTTGGAATAGGTCTTCTGTGATAGATCATGTAAAAGTCATTAGATCCGGGTTTCTGAATGACTGAATTATGGCCTGCTCCGGTCGCTATCGCTTTGTCTGATTCCAGGATTGTGCCCATCTTTTTGTAAGGACCGGTGATCTTATCTGAGATGCCATAAGCAACTTTGTAAGAGTCATTTCCCCATCCTCCTTCTGACCACATGAAGTAATATTTTCCTTCCCGGATGAATATAAATGGTCCCTCTACGTACCCGTCCGGCGTTATTTCATGAAATAATTTTCCATCTTCCCAGGGTATGAATTCCTTGAAATCGTCTTTTAATTTTCCAATGTTGCAATGACTCCATCCTCCATATATCATGTACCACTGACCATCCTGGTCTTTAAATACGAACTGATCGATCGGCTGCGCATCGTTGTGAAATTCACTAAGTAATGGTCTTCCTAACAGGTCTTTGTATGGACCGGATGGTCTTTGAGCCACCGCAACTCCTATACCACCGGTATGATTGATCGTATTATTAGGATCCCAACCATCTCTTGATGGCCTTTGGATATCATTAGCTGAGAAAAAGAAATAATATTTTCCTTGATTTTCAACAACGGATGGAGCCCACATAGCCTGCCGTGCCCACTTGATCACTGTCGAATCAAGAACATGTGGATGTTTATCCCAACTTACAAGATCATCAGAGGAAAAAGCGTCAAAGAATAATTGCTTTTCATATCGATCAGAGGTCGTCGGAAATATCCAGTATTTATCTTTGAAAACAATTCCTTCCGGATCAGCGTACCAACCTGGAAATATTGGATTGCCCGAAGTACTTTTCATTTCTATCCTGGATGGATGATCACTATGTTGTGCATTGGAGATCGTTAAGGATGTGATTGTCAGTACAAAAACAGTTGATATGCAAGGTATAAAACGATTAATATTATGCAAAATATTCTGATTGAAATATTGAATAAAGTAAAAAATGAAGCGCTACTTAGCTTTCAACAAATGTAATCATATGACCTGAAAAATCACTTTTCAAACTCAATATTTCATTGGTAGGCAAATTCAATACTTAGGTAAGTAAATTTAAGTGATTTCATATAAAAGCAATTTCGGATCAGAAAGTAGAGCATAATTTGGCTTCAAATTAACTAATATGACTATTAAAAATTTATTTATCTCGGCATTCATGCTGCCTTCTATTTTCGCGTTAAGTCAGACTAATATTAATATTAATTTCGCACCACAAGACGCCCACGTTTTCTCTCCCGGCTTTATTTCCACCGGGTGCAGTGAGCGAGATTTTGCGATGTCACCTGATGGTCAGGAAATTTATTACACCGTTCAATCTCCGCAAGGGTTGTTTCAGACGATTGTTTTTATAAAAAAGGGCAGGGATGGAAAATGGTCCGATCCTGAGATAGTGCCGTTCGCAGGTCATTACAGTGATCTTGAGCCGGCATTTTCAAGTGATGGTAAGACATTGTTTTTCGCTTCTAACAGGCCGACGAGTGGCACAGATGTCAAAGATTTCGACATTTGGAAAGTTGAAAAAGCCAAAAATTCATGGTCAGCTCCAATTAATTTAGGCAACACTGTGAATACTGAGAAGGATGAATTTTATCCCTCAATTACCAAAAGTGGAAATCTGTATTTTACTGCATCGTACAAAAATGGAATAGGTAAAGAGGATATTTTCGTGTCTTCCTGGAAAGATGGTAATTATCAGGCAGCGCAACCTTTAGATACAATGATCAATTCTTCACTTTATGAATTTAATGCATTCGTGACTCCGGAGGAAGATGTGATCATATTTACCGGATATGGAAGAAAAGATGATCTGGGCAAAGGTGATCTTTATATGTCGTTGAAAGGTCCAAATGGAAAGTGGCAAAAAGCAAAAAATCTAAAATCAATTAATTCAAGCAAATTGGATTATTGCCCTAGTATTAGCCCTGATGGTAAAATGTTATTTTTTACCAGTGAGCGTATTAATATACAAAACGTATATAAAGAAACTCCAAAATATAAAGACCTGATCAAGGGATTTGACAAACCTCAAAATGGGGGAGGGGACATTTATTGGGTGAGTTTTGAAAATTTGAAAGAGCTGTATAAATAAATTTAAACCGAATGAGAAAAGGATATCTTTTACTTGTTATCACTTTGTCAGTGGTACCATTGATCGCTATGGCATGCCAAAAGGAAACAAGCGAAAAGGTATCCATTCTTTTTGTAGGTAACAGCCTGACATATTCTAATGACCTTCCTGCTTTGGTTAAAAAGGCTGCATTTAATCAAGGGTATTTAATTGAAACAGATATGCTTGCACTTCCGGATTACTCACTTGAAGATCACTGGAATGATGGTCAACTGCAAGAATTATTACAGAATAATAAATATGATTTTGTAATAATTCAGCAGGGACCTTCATCTCAGGCTGAAGGACGAAAAACATTATTTGATTATGGCGCCAAAATAAATGAGTTGTGCAAAGAACACAATGCTATATTAGTATACTTCATGGTATGGCCTGCACATGCGAATTATATTAATTTTGATGGAGTCATCAACAATTATACGGAAGCATCTCAGCACACCAATTCAATACTTTGTCCTGTTGGTGAAGAATGGAAGCAGTATATAGACAACACGGGAGATCTGTCGTACTATGGTCCTGACTTATTTCACCCATCTTTAAAAGGAAGTGAAGTAGCTGCAGAAATTATATTTAAAACAATTATTGGAAATTAAGTCAATGAGTTCATCACATCCTGAGTAACATCTTTTCCGCCCCTGAGATTGGAATAAAGAGCACCTATCGTATGTATAGGTCCCCACGGAATGCCCCACCAACCTAAGGTAGCGCTTAGCACTGTGTATGGAAGGCCCTTCTTTGTTGCAGAATCTCCGGATTTGATAAAAAATACATCGGTAGGACGTTTAAACGTCATGACAAGAATAGAAATACTGTATTGGAAAATTACGAATTTGCCACCAAGTGCCACTTCGTTTTTGATTTCCTGAACTGTCATTCCTTCGATGCCTTTAATTGATGTTGACATAATTTTTGTTTTAGATTTATTTTTTTCAGATGTAATTGATCGTCAAATGTAAATGAAATTAGTTTACTGCTGTAAAATAAAAGATATTTTATTATCAGATCATTTTCTAAATCAACTCACAGCATTATTAATTTATTCAACATATTATTTTTATTCTTACATGATAATCAAATAGCGGTTCGCCATTAAATATAAATGCAAATAAATGATTTCACCTGATCTTCAATCAAGGTTTTCCGGATATTTCCACTGATTCACTATTTTTCAGGCTCTTTCAAAATGCATTCTAAATTTCTTATCCATTTTATTAAAAATTTGACGCTATTTTAAAAATGATACCTTTGAAGCTAAAATTATAAGATAAATGAGTTTATTATCGACAGAACTTACCAACAGATCCGGAGGTAAATGTGAAATGTGCGGAGCAGGTGGAGATTTGTTTCCATATGTAATCGCACCCAAGACCGGCAATTCAGTTGATGAACAAGTGGCATTGTGTAAAAAATGTCATGCACAGGTCGAAGGAAGTTCAGAACCGGACAGCGCACATTGGAGGATCCTGGGTGAGACCATCTGGAGCGAGGTACAGGCTATTCAGGTATTGTCATACCGGATGCTCAGAAAGTTTGAAAATGAAGCCTGGGCGCAGGATGTGTTAGGTATGGTTTTTCTCGACGATGAAACTCAGGAGTGGGCTGACGCAGACATCGATGGTGGAATCATTCACAGAGATAGTAACGGTGTTGTACTGAAACAAGGTGACAATGTCGTGATCATCAAAGATCTTGACGTAAAAGGTGCGAACCTAACGGCTAAAAGAGGACTTACGGTCCGCAGAATTACCCTCGTCAAGGACAATGCGGAACAGATCGAAGGTCGTGTGAATGACCAACATATAGTTTTGCTTACACAGTATGTGAAGAAGGTGTAGAGGAGTTTGACAGTTGAACGGTTGACCAGTTGACCAGTTCACCAGTTGACCAGTTGACCAGTTCACCAGTTGACCAGTTCACCAGTTGACCAGTTCACCAGTTGAGCTGTTCACATTTTATTTAATTGGCCGGAATATTGGTAATAATTGAAGTAATTGGTTTATTAATTAAGCCATCAAATAAGTAGAAGGTCTGAACGATCGTAAACTTTTGGACCCTTTAATTTTCTTTTTAGTTTCCAAAAATGTATGGCATCCTGACTGGTTTTACCAGGATTATCTTCCAGAAAGGCACGCATATAGGCGTTGTATTGAAATTGAGGAGCGATTTCCGTTTTAAAACCGGGATCTTTTTTCATTGTTTCAATTCTAAACCACTCATCTATTGCATTCCGGAGATTTTTACCGGAATTGTTCCTGATCCACTCCATGAAAATTGTGTTAAATCTAAAATGGGGGCCGATCTGGTTTAGAAAGAATTTTCGCACATTCTGAGTGTTTCTATAATAATCTGTGATCAGAGTATTCAATGTCAGTTCGTCTTTATGCCAGTCGAATTCCTGTTTTTTGTTTTTTGTTTTGTCAGGTTTTAATTTTTGTCCAGTGGAAATAAATTGGGAAATCCTTTGCGCTAATTCAACCTTACCTCCTGAAGAGGATAACCCATGACTACGACAAAATGAAATTAATTCGGCCCTTAACCAATAAAATCCTTCGAAATCATCGATACTTGTTTCCTTATTTAACAGCGGCCTTTTCATTATTCAGTCATTGAAGTTATTAACGCAAGTTTCGGTGTTTATTACAGCTTTTAATAATTATATTAAGCATTAAAAATGCGGAATATGATTTTATAAATAAATGAATGTCAATTAGTTATAATAGGTTGTCCAATTTTTATTATAATGTGATCAGTGGCATCAATTATTACAGCTTTTTACGAAATAGCCTTCTAACTTCTGCCCTCTAACTTCTAACTTTAAATCGAAGAATATCAATGTGTTATGACAATTTGGTCATTGCCGAAACTTAAGTAATTAGCCAATGATCTATTGATGATTTCATCCCAGCCAGTTTCAAAATTCGATCTTGCGAAATCAGCGTTGTCTTGAGGAAAGCTTTCCAACCCCTTATGCGTCAATACCAATATCGTTTGATTACCTTCAGGAATTAATTCAAAAGTCACGAAAGAAATACCTGCGAAACCATCATATTTCCAGCTGTATGTTAATTTTTGATGAGTTTCAACTTCTGTTACTTCACAAAGGTGGAGATACTGCGGGCCTTCTTCAGGGCCTCCTGTGAATTGAAATTGGAAACCTACTTCAGCTTTGAATTCATGAAGGTCGAAATACCATTTTTTCATTTCATTTTTATCTGTCAATGCATTCCAGACCTTTTCCGGACTGGCATTCAATAATTTTTTTACTACTACATTGTTGTCTTCCATATTTTTATTATTTGCCTTTATCGTTAATTAATGTTTCGAGTTCATTTAATTTGTCGTTCCAGAATTTCTTGTTCTTATTTATCCAATCAGTGACATGATCTAACTCATTTTTTTGGAGTTCGCAATATCTTTCCCTTCCTTCCTGTCTGATTTTTACAATTCCACATTCTTCCAGGATCCTAATTTGTTTAGAGATAGCCGGACGACTTATACTGAACTTTTCTGCCACTGCATTAAGATTCAAAGGACAGTTGGCTAATATCTCAATGATCTCTCTCCGTGTTGGGTCTGCTATTGCCTGAAAAACATCTCTTCTCATTGTGTAACTATTCGGTTACAAATATATATGTAACTTTTCGGTTACGCAATAAAATCTGAAAATATTTTTTTTAAAGGACTCAAGTTTCGGTGTTTATTACAGCATTTTATGAATTAGCCTTTTAACTTCTACCTCTAACATCTAACTTTAAAACGCAGTATATCAATGGTTTAGAAAATATTTACACCTACCGAAAAATAAGTTAAATGATCTTCCAGGGTGGATCAATCCTGTTTTTACCTGCATAATAAAGGATGAGTTGATGACCGTCAGGATCTTTCAGTCTGGCTTCCCTCCACAACCAGGGTTTGTTTTCAGGTTTTTCTTCAAATTCAATACCTTCATTTATAAGTTCTTCGACCCTGATATCCAGTTGCTCAGCCTCAAAGTATATCCATACACCGCTTAAAATCGGATCTTTTGTGATATGAAGTGAAAAGGTACTATTGCCTTCAGGACAAACAAAACGGGCATAATGTGGAGCATCGACAATTTTTAAGAGGCCAAGTTTCTGGTAAAATAAAATAGACGCTTGAAGATCAGAGACAGGAATTGTGATTTGATTCAGATTCATTGGTGTGTTTATTTATTTGTCAAAAGAATAATTTCTTTTACCCCATTCGCAGGTAGGAGTGATCCACTCATCCATAGCTTTGAATACGAAACCATGACTCAGGCGCGTATTGATCTCAAAGTCTTTGTATCTGGTTATTTTTAATTTAGAACTTTCCTTTCGTTTAATTGCTGAGACAAATGAAGTATCAGACAAATCATAGATATTTAAAATATTCCCGCAAAAGTTGATTTCCGGAAATTCAATTTCATCTCCTTTCATAACACTGGCAATAAATACATAATTAATTTCCGGATCTGCAACATAGGTTGAAACATATTGAGCTATATAACCTCCTTTACTTGTTCCGGCTACAGTGATATGATTTGATTTTATACCCATACTTTTCAGGCTGTCTATCTCTAGTTTTATCTTTTTCGCATAAATAGCCGGATCGGTATCTTTTGACCTGATCTCACTGTGAACAATAAATCCATTGGATTTAAATTTACGGATGATTTCATTGTATTCAACCTTTCCATATACTTCATGAGCCTGGTCCAGTGGATGTAATTCCGCAAACTTATTGTGCAGGAAAAAAAGATGATTTTGTTCTTCATGCTCTTGTGATGGAATGATTACAAAATCAAATATGAATGAAATGATCAATAGAAACATGTCCGTTATTTTTTAGTGATGTAAAGCCAGTCTTCACTTGTCCAACTTATATTTTCTCCATCGGCAACCGTGGAACAATTTTTGCTTACTTTAGCTTTTCCATTTTCAAAAGGATAAGCACAATCATATTGAGGCTCAATGATGATTTCATAGGTGTTAGCATCAGCATAACCGATTTTTCCATTTTTAATGATTCTTATCAATCCTTCACCGGGACTATCAGGTCCATTGTCATATTTAAATATTTCATAAACATGTTTGCCGGAAGTATCTATCAGGAATATTCCGCTGTCTGCAACCATGCCATATTTAAAAATAGTATCCGTAAAGACCATTTGATAATCCCCGGTCTTTTTAATTCCATTTATATTATAAAATGCATAAGTGTTTTTAACTGTGTCTTCTTTTGCGATTAAAATGTGCTCATTCACATTGGAAACATACAAATTGTCTTTGCAAGAAAAAAAGAATAACGTTAAGTACAAACAGGTTAGTTTAACCATTATTTTTTTTCAATTTATTCATAAAATCCTTTTTTGCTTTTCCTGTATAAATTATTCTTGCAACCATTAACATTGGAAATTTAGTAAATAGAATAATAAAAGCGAGGATTGGAAAGAAAAGGGAGCAAGCAACAGCAAGCCCTGAATTGATCATTTCAAGATTGCAGAAAATCCTGATGTGTGATCTTGATTCCTCATCATGATCATCATGAATTATAAAACCATCTTTTAATGAGGCATAATCCCAGATCAAATTTTGAAAAGAGGAGATCATTAAAATGTTCGCACTATAGACGAGCATAGCTGTATTGTCTGAAAAATAATCACTCACTAGAGATGAAGAAAAAGGTATCAGAATGATGAATAACAACCATAGAATATTGAACCACAAAAGTTTTTCATCCATTTTTTTAATATATGCAAAAAATGTCTGATGCGTTTTCCAGAAGTTTGCGATGTTGAAGAATGAAAGCAAAAAAGCGAGGAAAATTTTCCATTCCTCCAACAGGTTTTCAAAAGTAAGATTTCCATTGGCTACAAATGGAGCTTTAAGATCTATTGCCAGCAATGTTATAGCTATCGCAACTACTGCATCACAAAAAAATACCGTACGTTCTAATTGAAGGTTTTTAGCGGACATTAATTTTGCTTTATAGAATCAATTTGTTCAGTAGCATATTTTTTTGAATCTGGATCTCCATATTTTACTACCAATTCATAATATTTTATAGCATTTACCATGTCTTCTTTCATTCTGTATGCGTATGCTATATTACTCAAAACTACTGTATCGTCGGCCTTCAGTTTTTCTGCTTTTAAAAGATTTTCGAGCGCTTTGTCGTATTCTTTGAATATCATATGCACGATTGATATGTTGGACAAAGAAGCAATATGATCCGGATAATATTTTAATATTGCCTCACTGATCTGTTTCATATAGGGTAACAAGTCATCGTCCTCGGTATCATATATCTGAAAGATGTAATCCTGGATTGATGAAAGCATGAAGTCTTTTGGCTGATCGAGAGGTTTATTGTCTGTCCAGAGCCAAATATTATTATTTAAAGAAGACCTATCGATCGCTTTTACTATTTCATTTGTAAAAATCTCATATTGCTGCATATTTTCCAGCATATATATCTTTCCAAATCGCATATCAAGTCTGTCCGGATTGAGTTTGATGCCTTTGTCAAGGTACTGAAAAGCCGTATCCATGGTTTTCGGATCATAATAAGTTTCTGAATACATAAATGCATCGGGTTTACCTGAAGTGTCCTGTGATGAAGGTTTTAGGGATTCAGACGATGGTTGGTCTGCTGATAGCCGAATTTGCTCTTTTTTACTTTTATAAATGTAAAAGTTGAAGTAAGCGATGAGTAATTCTGGATTATTGGGCTGATCTTTCTCCCAGGTTTTGAGAAGAGCTGACTGTGCATTCTGATCATCTGTTTCTGATAATTTATAAAAATCTTCCCTATAATTTTGGCTATAAATATCAAGAGCCTGAAAGATGAAAAGAAACAAAATCGCATAGCGCATATTCCGTATTTTTATGAACGGAAGTAAAGTTATAAAATTTTAATTGAAGTTTTTTGTAATAAGATGATCCCTCTGTTCTAATTGTCTTTTGCATGATTTAATTTAGTAGATCGCTCATTTTCAATTTTATCTTCAGGATCTCCGGAAAGTATCCTCAGGGAATTGATCGTTTTTCCTGAATTATTCAAAACATCAGAGTAAGTATTTGCCGGCGTCCAGCTCAGATCTTTTAGTAATTTATTTAGATTGAAAGCCGCTAAAGATTCCGGTACTTTGTTCAATGACAACAATTCAAATCCTAATTCCTGAATTTTTTCATTTTCTTCCTCCTCATATTTTAAAAACTCATTTCCCTGAGACTTCCATTCTTCGGTAGTCTTACGAATTGTTTCTTCAATATTTTCTGAGTTTTTTAAATTTTTGCAATAAATAGAGGCGAGTGAAAGGTCCGGAAGATGATGAGGTTGTTCATGGACTATATTTGATATGTTTTTTGCAAGTTCATAGTTTGGACAGGTAGTGCTGTTGGACAAAATAATAATATTAAGGCCGGATTGTTCATGCCATAAAATATTTTTAGCCCCTCCTACATTTCCGGTCTGATAAGTTACTTCCTCCTTATTATAGATCATTTTCTCCCATCCCATGGCATAATCCTGGAGCTCGTGACGTTTATTGTAAAACCCTGTCCAGGTCATCAGTGTTCCGGTCATCATGCTGACTGCTGATAATGTAAGAAGCAGTTTATTGCCTGTTCTTCTGATCAGACACAAGCCGCACAAGATCAATGCAAATCCTCCAAAAATATATTTTGAAGCCTTCGTGAGATTGTCCGATGCTGTTGCTTCTTCGACCAGTTCCTTTGAAATAATGTTGCCAGAAAAATAATTTTCTGTAAAATTTAAAAGGTCTTCACAATTGGAATAAATTCCGGCGTCATAATTGTTGTTGTAACCATTTTGAAATGGGCTGAATTTTTCCGATAGATAAGAATACTTATAAGGTACTGCTTTGTTAGCAAAGTCATCTTCATTATTAATAAATGAGTTTCCCATCTGACATGGACTGAAAATATTTGTATGAACATAATTTTTGAATGACTGACCGCTGACTTTTTCTACAAGAGTGGTCAATAGTTTATAGTTTTCATTCAGATATTTCTCCCGACGTTCATCCTTGTAGTCAGATAAGTCGTATTTATTATCCAACAATTGATCATTATTGGCAAAAGTTGAATTTTTATCTGAGCACTCTGAAACAATTGAATTATTACATTTTTCT
>Ga0247738_10000921_pt1 | contig 10846 bp, 7 predicted proteins | sample UWRJL013104B2_FD_180936 | JGI IMG/M metagenome (GOLD analysis project Ga0247738, IMG submission 180936) | Plant litter microbial communities from Arlington Agricultural Research Station in Wisconsin, United States - UWRJ-L013-104B-2 | ecosystem: Environmental > Terrestrial > Plant litter >...
GCGATTGGCGGCGGCCTCGGCCTTCTCGCGCACGAGATCGAGCGCACGCGCGAGTTCGATCGTGTACGGATCGTCGTCCTTCGACAGCGACGCATACGTCGAGCCGATTTTCACGAACGGGCCGAACCGCCCGACGCCCACCGTCACGTCCTCGCCCGACGCGTCCGCGCCGAGCGTGCGCGGCAGCTTGAACAGCTCGAGCGCGTCCGGCAGCGTGATCGTGTGCATGCTCTGCCCGGTACGCAGGCTGGCGAACTTCGGCTTGTCCTCGTCGTCCTTCGTGCCGATCTGGACAAACGGTCCATAGCGACCCAGACGCACCGACACGGGCTTGCCGGACTTCGGATCTTCGCCGAGCACGCGGCTGCCGCTGGCTTCGGATTTGTCGACCGTCTCGACCTTCTCGTCGATCTGGGCCTTGAACGGCTTCCAGAACTTGTCGAGCAGCGGGATCCAGTCCTCCTCGCCGCGGCTGACCGCATCGAGCTCGTCCTCGAGATTGGCGGTGAAGTCGTAGTCGACGTACTTGGCGAAATGCCCGGACAGGAACTTGCCCACGGCGCGGCCCACATCGGTCGGCTTGAAGCGGCGGCTGTCGAGGATCACGTATTCGCGGTTGAGCAGCACCTGGATGATGCTGGCGTACGTCGACGGCCGGCCGATGCCGTGCTCCTCGAGGGCCTTGACCAGGCTCGCTTCCGAATAGCGCGGCGGCGGCTCGGTGAAGTGCTGGTCGGTGAGGACGTCGCGCAACGGAACCGCCTCGCCGACCTTCATCGACGGCAGCTTGCGCGCGTCGTCCTCGTCGTCGTTCGATTTCTGGTCGCGACCCTCCTCGTAGACGGCGAGGAAGCCCGGGTCGACCACGGTGGTGCCGGTCGCGCGGAACGCGGCGTCGGTGCCGCATGGAAATTCGACCGACACGGTATTGAGGGTGGCATGCTCCATCTGGCAGGCCACCGTGCGCTTCCAGATCAGCTCGTAGAGCTTGGCGTGATCCGGCGACAGGTGGGCGGCAACGCGGCGCGGGGTCAAGGCCGCGGAGGTCGGACGCACGGCCTCGTGAGCCTCCTGCGCGTTCTTCGATTTCGATTTGTAGACGTGCGGGTGCTCGGGAAGGGCCTGGCGCCCGAACTCCTTGACGATCACCTCGCGCAACTCGCCGATCGCATCGCCCGAGAGCTGGGTCGAATCGGTACGCATGTAGGTGATCAGGCCGACCACACCCTCCTCGCCGATCGCGATGCCTTCATACAGCTGCTGCGCGATGCGCATCGTGCGGCTGGTCGTGAAGCCGAGCTTGCGCGCCGCTTCCTGTTGCAGGGTGGACGTCGTGAAGGGCGGCGACGGGCGCCGCTTGCGCTCCTTCGACTGCACGTCGCCAACCACCAGGCGACCTTGCGCGGCCTTGCGCAACGCGTCGCGCGCGGCATGCGCATCATTCTCGTTGGTGAGGTCGAACTGCTCGAACTTCTTGCCGTTCAGGCGCACTAGGCGGGCCTTGAACGGCTGGTCGGGATGGACGAGGTCCGCCTCGACGCTCCAATACTCGCGCGCCTTGAATGCTTCGATCTCTTCCTCGCGCTCGACGATCATGCGCAGCGCAGGCGACTGCACGCGTCCGGCCGAGAGTCCGCGCTGCACCTTGCGCCACAGCACGGGCGACAGGTTGAAGCCGACGAGATAGTCGAGCGCGCGGCGGGCCTGCTGCGCATTGACGAGGTCCATCGACAAGGCGCGCGGATTGGCGACCGCTTCCTTGATCGCGCGTGGCGTGATCTCGGAGAACACGACGCGATGCAGCGTGCGGCCCTCGAGCAGCTTGCGCTGGCGCAGGATCTCGGCGATGTGCCACGAAATGGCCTCTCCCTCGCGGTCAAGGTCGGTGGCGAGGTACAACGACTCGGCCTGCTTGGCGGCTTTGATGATCGCTTCGACGTGTTTCTCGTTGCGCTCGATCACCTCGTAGTTCATGGCGAACTGGTTGGCCGGGTCGACGGCGCCCTCGCGCGGCACGAGGTCGCGGACGTGACCATAGGAGGCCAGCACCTGGAAATCCTTGCCCAGGTACTTGTTGATGGTTTTCGCCTTGGCCGGCGATTCGACGATCAGGAGATTCTTGGCCATGTTGCGGTCCTTGCCGCCGAGCGATGCGTGGCGCCGCGAGGCAACCGGTCAGGAATGGGGCGCTGTTTCCTTATTCAGCAAGACACAGCCCTTCGTCGACTGTCAAGCGCACCGGGCGCGGACTATAGCGGATCGCGCGTGCTCCAACGGCGGCCTACGCAGCGGATCGCAGGCTCTCCGGGCATCGCGAGGCTTCGCTTCAGGGGCGCTCGACGCGGGCGTAGCGGCCGCCGCGCTCGGCCTGAACCTCGCCATCAAGCTCGAGTACGAGCAGCATCGAGGACAGCGACGTCACGGCCAGACCGGTGCGCTCGGCCAGCGCGTCGAGACCCTGTGGCTCGTGGCCGAGGGCCTCGAGCAGGCGCGCGTAATCGCCGTCGCGCTGCGGCGCGAGGGCAGGCTCGGCCCTTGCGTCGGCACCCGACGATTGCAGGCGCGCACGCAGGCGATCGCCGGCCGCAGCGGCGAACGGTGACAACTCGGTCACGATTTCCTCAGCTGTCTCGACCAGACGCGCGCCATCGCGGATCAACTGGTGGCAGCCGCGTGCCAGCGGATTGTTGATCGAGCCGGGGATCGCGAACACCTCGCGCCCCTGCTCGGTCGCGCAGCGCGCGGTGATGAGGGAACCCGATCCGAGCGCCGCTTCGACAACGAGTGTGCCGAGTGACAGTCCCGCCAGGATGCGGTTGCGGCGCGGGAAATGCTCTGGCCGAGCGGTCGCGCCGGGCGCGAACTCGCTGACCAGCGCGCCGCCTGCGGCGATGCGCGCGGCCAGGGCGATGTGCTTGCGCGGATAGACGAGGTCGGGTCCGGTGCCCAGGACCGCGACGGTACGGCAGCCGGCGTCGAGCGCCGCCTCGTGGGCAGCCCCATCGATGCCATCGGCCATGCCACTGGTGATCGTGAAGCCGGCTTCGCCGAGCGCGCGGGCGAAACGTCGCGTGATGGCCAAGCCGTTCGTGCTCGCGCTGCGGCTGCCGACGATGGCGACCTGCGGCATCCACAGCAAAGAAGGATCGCCGGCGACGAAGAGGGCCGCCGGTGCGCCGCCGATCTCGCGCAGCAGTGAGGGATAGTCCGGGTCGTCCCAGCCGAGCAGGTGGTGGTGCTCCTGCGTCAACCAGGCGGCATCCCCGGCGAGCAGGTCCGCATCCGGAGCGTCGAGCCACGCACGGGTCTCGGCGGTGAGGTCGCGGGGGCCGTCACCGCGGCGCAAGGCGGCGAGAGCACGTCGCGCGTCACCATGCCGCGCCACCTGGTCTCGCAGCACAGCGGGTCCGACGCCCGGTGCACGCAGCAAGACCAGCCAGGCATCCGTGTTGCCCTGTCGATCGTCCATCACGACAGTCTAGCCGAATCCCGAAACGCAAACGGCGCGACCGTTGCCGGTCGCGCCGCTGCCGTTCGGAAACCCGCGCCGGTCAGGGCGTCGTGTCGGGATCGTGGGTGAAGTCGTTGAGGTGGACCGGGCGCACGCTGTCCATCACCAGCCCGTAACTGACCCGCTCGAACGTGCGGAACACCATCACATGGCCGATGAACTCCGGCGGCAGCTTGACCTTGGAGTCCTTCGGATGGAACAGCGCGCGTGTCTTGCCCTTCGGATAGTCGGTGTCGTCGTGGACGGTTTCGCCATCGGTATAGATGGAGTAGGTCGTACCGTTGTCGACCCCGTCGGCGCTGCCGCGCGACAGCGCAACCACCTGGCGTGCTCCGACCGCGTTCATCGCGTCGGTAAAGGCGACCACGCGCATGTTGTCGGGTGCCGACTGCGGCGGATGCGGAACGAACTCGTCGTCATACGGCGTCGGGTCGAGCGGCAGGACGTAGTCGCCTTCCTTCACCTCGAAATCCGAGTAGGTGACGAGCGCGGACGCGGGGCTGCCCGTGCGCGTCACCTGCAGCGTGCCGAACTCGAGCACTTCGTAGCCGAGGAAACGCACGCGGCCCTGCAAAGACCATTCATGCGGACCATGCGCCCACAGCATGCCTTGGCGGCCGTAGCGACCGTCGCGCTCCTGGCGGTGGACCTCGCGGACCTTGCCTTCCTCTTCCGGCGGCATGTCGTAGTAACGCCCCATCGGGCGCACCACCGCGAACTTGTCGCCGACGGATGCTTCGAGACCTCGGATGTAGACGAGTTGGCCGGTGGTGCCGCGCAGCCGGTTTTCCTCGATGGCCACGACATGCGGCGCGGTGCGCAGCGCGTCTTCCTCGACCACGCGCGTGTTCTTGAGGAACTGCTTGAGTGCGGAGAGCGGGATCGGGCTGACGGCGTCTTCCAGCGACGTCGTGCGGGCATGCGGCCCGAACGAGCCCTCGCCATGGGTCACACCGGCGCCCGAGATGACCAATTCGTCGCCCGGGTAGATGAGGTGCGGGTTGCGCACCTGCGGATTCAGCTGCCAGATCTCCGGCCAATGCCAAGGCTTGGCCAGGAACTTCGCCGAGATGTCCCAGAGGGTGTCGCCCTTCTTGACGACATAGCGGTTCGGCGCGCCATCGGCCCACTGCGTCGCGGCGTACACCGAGAGCGTGAGGAGAAGTCCCGCTGAAAGCGAAAGTAATTTTTTAAGCATGGCTGCCAATTACCTGATTCCCCTATGGCTCGGCGAGTGTATCGGAAACTTTAACGTGAGAAAATGACCGGTTTCCCGAAATCTGAACCCCGTCGCAAAGCCGGCCCCGCCGTTCTCATCGTCGTTGCAGGTCCTGGCGGTTCGCGCCACTGCGCCGCATCCTCGCCAACCGCGTAGAATCCACGGCCGCCGCCGGCTTGCCCGCGGTCGCGTCGCCCCCACCTTCCCCTGATCGCGAGCGACGCCTGCCGTCGCGCGGAAACGCCATGGCCATTCGAGAAATCGTCGAGTTCCCCGATCCCCGCCTGCGCACCAAGGCGCAGCCAGTCGCCGTGTTCGATGCGGAGCTGCGCCAGCTTGCCGCCGACATGCTCGAGACCATGTACGAAGCGCCGGGCATCGGCCTCGCCGCGACCCAGGTCGACGTGCATCGCCAGGTGCTGGTGCTCGATGTGTCGGAGGAAAAGAACGCGCCGATGGTGGTCATCAATCCGCGCATCGTCGAGCGCGAAGGGCAGCAGGTGTATCAGGAAGGCTGCCTGTCGGTTCCCGGCATCTTTGCCGACGTCGAGCGCGCGGATCGCATCCGTGTGGAGGCTCAGGACCTCGACGGCAAGCCCGTCGTCATCGAAGCCGATGGCCTGCTTGCCGTGTGCATCCAGCACGAAATGGACCATCTCGCCGGCAAGCTGTTCGTCGACTACCTGTCACCGCTCAAGCGTGAAATGGTGCGCAAGAAGCTCGAAAAACAGCGCCGCCACGCCGAAACCGCCGTCGCGGGCGACTGACCGCGCATGGCTGGATCCCTGCGCGTGGCGTTTGCGGGGACGCCGGATTTCGCCGTGCCTTGCCTGCAGGCCTGCCTCGGGGTTGCCGGCGTCGATGTGGTGGCCGTCTACACGCAACCCGACCGCGGGGCAGGGCGCGGGCGCAAGCTCAGCCCGAGCGCCGTCAAGCAGGCCGCAATCGAGGCGGGCGTCCGGGTCGAACAGCCGATGTCCTTCAAGACGGTGGATGCGCGCCGCTGCCTGGCGGCGTATCGCCCCGACCTGTTCATCGTGGTGGCCTACGGATTGATACTTTCACCATCGGTGTTGGCCATCCCGCGCCTCGGCTGCTGGAACGTGCATGCCTCGCTGCTGCCGCGCTGGCGCGGTGCCGCGCCGATCCAGCGCGCCTTGCTGGCCGGTGACGACGAGACCGGCGTCGGCCTCATGTACATGGAAGCGGGCCTCGACACCGGACCCGTGTTCGCCGAGCAGCGCACGCCGATCGCGCCGGGCGATACCGGCGGCAGCCTGCACGATCGCCTGGCCCTGCTCGGCGCCGGCCTGCTCGCGGACGCGCTGGCGGGCGTGGTTGGCGGTGCGCGCATCGAGCCGCAAGCGCAAGCCGCCGAAGGCGTGACTTACGCGCACAAGCTCGACAAGGCGGAAGCACGGCTGGACTGGAGCGAATCCGCGCAGGCGCTCGAACGCAAGGTGCGCGCTTTCGATCCGTGGCCCGTGGCGGAGACCGAGTTGGCCGGGGAGCGCGTGCGCGTGTGGTCGGCGCAGGCGCTTCCGGACAACCCGCACGCGCCGCCCGGCACGCTGCTGGCCGCACGTGCGGCGGGCATCGATGTCGCGTGCGCGCACGGCCGCCTGCGCCTGCTCGAGGTTCAGCGCGAAGGGGGGCGGCGCATCTCGGCGGCAGACTGGATCAACGCGCGCCCGGAGTTCCGGACCCTGTCGCGGGAGCGAACCTCGTGAGCGAGGCTCAGCTCGGCGCCAGCCTGCGCGCCGACGCCGCGCGAGCGATGGCGCGCATCGTCTTCGATGGCGTGTCGTTGCGCGCAGCATTCGACGCGCGCGCCGCACGCAACGCCGATCCGCGCGATCGTGCGCTGCTGTCCGCCACGCTGTACGCCGGTTCACGCTGGTGGTTGCGCTTCGACGCGGCGCTCTCGCGCCTGGTCGAGCGGCCGCTGCCGCCCAAGGCACGCGAAGTGCGCGCGTTGCTCGTGCTCGCGTTCGTGCAGATCGAGATCCTCGGCATGCCGGAGTACGCGGTGGTCGCCGCCTGCGTCGACGCCGCCCGCGTGCTCGGCCAACCGCGCCATGCGGGGCTCGTCAACGCGGTGCTGCGTCGCTACCTGCGCGAACGCGCGGGTCTGCTCGCCGCGCTTGATGCCGAGCCGGTGACCCGTCACGCGCATCCGCGCTGGCTGATCGATCGCCTGATGCAGGACTGGTCGCGAGATGCCGACAGCATCCTCGCGGCGAACAACCGTGAAGCGCCGCTGATCTTGCGGGTCAATCGCCGCCGCGCGGATCCGGGCACACTCAAGCAGCGTTTCGACGCGGCCGATGTTGCCTGCAGTGTGCCGGCCGGACTGCCGGATGCGCTGGTGCTCGCCGAAAGCACCGACGTGAGCCGCTTGCCCGGGTATGCCGAGGGCCTGTTTTCCGTGCAGGACGGAGCCGCCCAGCGCGTGGTCGACCTGCTCGACCTTCGCGACGGCCTGCGCGTGCTCGATGCCTGCGCGGCGCCCGGCGGCAAGAGCGCGCACATGCTCGAGCGCGCCCGGATCGACCTCGTCGCGCTCGACAGCGATGAAGCTCGCCTGCCGCGCGTGCGCGAAAATCTCGCCCGCCTCGGTCTCGATGCCGACGTGCGCCATGGCGACGCCGCGCGCAAGGCCGAATGGTGGGACGGGCGCGTTTTCGACCGCATCCTCGTCGACGCACCGTGCTCGGCCAGCGGCATCGTCCGTCGCCAGCCCGACATCAAGCTGCATCGGCGCGCCAGCGACATCGCGGTGCTCGCGTCGGCGCAAACGAGACTGTTGGCGGCGACGTGGCCTATGCTCGCCCCGGGGGGCACGCTGGTCTACGCCACGTGTTCGGTGTTGCGTGCCGAGAACGAGTCGGTGGTGGCGGATTTCCTGGCGGCACATCCGCAGGCGCGCGTCCGCGAGGTGCCTGCGGTGTACGGCGTGACGGCGGGACAGGGCCGGCAGAACCTGCCGGGCAGCGAGGGGCTGGACGGATTCTTCTATGCGAGCGTGGGCAAAGTCGATCGCTAGCCTGTGTGTGGTGGCCGCCCTCGGCGGCTGCGACGTGCTGCGCCACCAGGCCCCGGGTTCGCTCGACGTGCGCGAAGCACGCATCGTCGTCGCCGCCGACGGCGCCCAACTCGACCTGGCCCTCGATTGCCGGCTCAACGGCCCGATGAGCGACGCACTCGAGCACGGCATTCCGATCACGTTGCGCATCGATCTCGAGGCCGAGGTCGCGCGTGACGGCATCGCGCAAAGGCGCGAGATCGAACTGCGCTACTTTCCGCTGACCCGGCGTTACCAGCTGCGTGATCCACACAGCGAAAACGTGCGCAGCTTCTCCGCCTACGGCGCCCTCATCGATGCACTCGGTGCCTTGCGCGTGCCGCTGCCGGCAGGTTTCGCCGAACTGGCCCCGGGCACGCGCCTGCGACTGCGCGTCGGCCTCGACCATAGTGCGTTGCCAGGCCCGTTGCGGCTGCCGGCGATCCTCGAACCCGCATGGCGACTCGTCGCGCCGGAGCATGCATGGACCGTCGCGGCTGGCTGAACTTCATCGCGCGTCGCCTGCTGCCGGCGATCGCGGTCATCGCCCTGCTGGCGGCGTCGCTGAAGCTCGCCGAGGATGCGGCGAGTGGCGCGAGCCGGTTCATCGACGCCTATCCGTGGGTGCTCGGCGCCGCCGCGTTTGCCCTCGTCGTGCTCATCGCACTGATCGCCCAGCGCCTGTGGCGGCTGCGCCGCGACCTCGTCCGCGGTGCGCCCGGCGCGCGACTTGGCCGGCGCCTGCTGCTCGTGCTGGTGCTGCTGGCGGTGCCGCCGGTGGTCGTCGTGTACGGATTCGCGTTGCGCTTCCTCAACGCCACCGTCGACAGCTGGTTCGACGTCAACCTCGAGCAGGCGCTCGATGATTCGCTCGAACTCGGCCGCATCGTCATCGACGAACACCTGCTGCGCGCCGAGGGTGGTACGCGTGAACTTGCCAGCGAGCTGGTCAGCGTGTTCGATCGCGACATGCAAGGCACGCTCGATCGGGAGATCGATGCGCTCAACGCGATCCAGCTCACCGTCTTCGACGCCGATCGGCGCGTACTGGCGATGGCGAGCTCGGATCCTCGCTTCCTCGATCCGGCCTATCCCGATGCCACGGCGTTGATCCGGGTCAGCAGCGATGGCCGTTTCGCGGTCGCCGAACCGGTCGGCGACGCGCTGCTCCTGCGGGTCGTGATGCCGGTCGGCGAGGGCGCCACCGGCACCGAGCGCCGTCTGCTGCAGGGCCTTTTCCCATTGCCCGAGCGCCTGCAACCGCTGACCCGCCGCATCGAGAACGCCACGTTCGATTTCCAGCGCCTCAAGTATCTGCGCGGCTCGCTCAAGCTCACGTTCGGCATGATCCTGACCTTCGTGCTGCTGCTGTCGGTGCTGTTCGCCCTGCTCGCCGCGTTCGGCGTCGCGCGCCGCCTGCTCGCGCCGGTCGGTCGACTCGTGCACGCGACGCGCGCGGTCGGCGCGGGCCGCTACGACACGCCGTTGCCGGTGGCCAGCAACGACGAGCTCGGTTATCTGGTCAACTCGTTCAACCAGATGACGCGCGAGCTCGAGCTTGCCGGTACGCGCGCACAGCGCAGCGCACAGGAAATCGACACGCAACGCGCCTGGCTCGGCGCGGTGCTCGAGCGCCTGTCCGCGGGCGTGCTCGGTTTCGATCGCACGGGCATCCTGCGCATCGCCAATCGCGCCGGTGAGGCGATCCTCGGCGTGCCGTTGTCGAACTATCTCGGGCGTGGCCTCGCCGACATCAAGCGCGATCGCCCCGAACTCGCGGCCATCGCCGATCCGCTGGGCCGGCACATGCGCGAAGGCTTGCGCGAATGGCGCGAGGAGATCGTATTCGAGATCGCCGGGGGGCGCCGCGTGCTGATGCTGCGCGGCGCGGCGTTGCCGAGCGATGGCGGCTTCGTCGCCGTGTTCGACGACCTCACCGTGCTCAACAGCGCGCAGCGCGATGCGGCATGGGGCGAAGTCGCGCGACGCCTTGCCCACGAAGTGAAGAATCCGCTGACGCCGATCCAGCTGGCCGCCGAGCGCCTGCGTCGGCGCTTCCTCGGTCGGCTCGCTGCGGAAGACAGCGAACTGCTCGATCGCGCGACGCACACGATCGTCAGCCAGGTCGAGGCGTTGAAGACCATGGTCAACGCGTTCGGCGACTACGCGCGGCCGCCCCAGCTCAACGCGCGCCCGATCGCGTTGCACGCACTCGTCGGCGAGGTGCTCGATCTCTACGCGAGCGACCAACGCCTCGCGTTGACGCGCCAGTTCGCCGACGGCGAGGCGCTGGTCAAGGTCGATCCCGTGCGCCTGCGCCAGGCCTTGCACAACCTGCTGAAGAACGCACTGGAAGCGATCGGCGACCATCGCAAGCCGCAGATCCATGTGTCGACGCGCGTCGAACGCATCGATGATGCGGCCTGGATCGAGCTGGCTGTCGCCGACAACGGTCCCGGCCTGCCGGAGGGTTTCGGCGAGCGCTGGTACGAGCCGTACACGACGAGCAAGGCGAAAGGCACCGGGCTCGGACTTGCCGTGGTCAAGAAGATCGCCGAGGAACATGGTGGCAGCGTGCGCGCGGAGAATCGCGCCGGCGGCGGCGCCGAATTCCGCATGCGCCTCCCACTCGAAGGCAACGCCGCGCGCTGACCGCGTCGACGTTTCGTACTCGTACGTCCCCACGTTATGCTGCGCGCCGCATCCGCGCCGATGTGTACTCCGATGCCGTCCAGTCTCGCCCTCGATCCAGCGCCACTCACGGCTCAGCAACGCCGCCACTTCTGGCTGTTCATGCTGGTCGCCCTCATCGTTCTCGGTGCCGGCATCGGACTGCGCGATCCGTGGCCGTCCGACGAACCGAGGTTCGCGCTCGTCGCCAAGCACATGGTCGAGAGCGGCGACTGGCTGTTCACGCACCGAGGCAGCGAGCTCTATTCCGACAAGCCACCTGCCTTCATGCAGATGCAGGCGGCGGCGTACACGCTGACCGGCCACTGGCGCATCGCCTTCCTGCTGCCCTCGCTGCTCGCCGCACTCGGCACGTTGTTCC
>Ga0247738_10000922_pt1 | contig 10826 bp, 6 predicted proteins | sample UWRJL013104B2_FD_180936 | JGI IMG/M metagenome (GOLD analysis project Ga0247738, IMG submission 180936) | Plant litter microbial communities from Arlington Agricultural Research Station in Wisconsin, United States - UWRJ-L013-104B-2 | ecosystem: Environmental > Terrestrial > Plant litter >...
ACCATTCCTGCCGGCTGAGATCAAAACCGTAATGTACGGTTGGATACATACTTCCCAAAAAACTTAAGGAATAATTAGACCCCCCACTTAATTTCTCGGGGTATTCAATGAATACGATTATAAACTGCATTAAGTTCACGACGTGCTAAGAATCCGTAATTTCCCTCATCTCGTAAAGTCTGTTTACGGAGCAAAATTACATCTTCAACGGAATGATTAATCCGTTCTCAATCATAAAACACTTATTTCTGAGGAATAAAAAAATTGTCTTTAAATAACTCAGTGAAGCTACTGTTGATTGACGGTATCCGGACAAATGAAAAATCATTAGACGATGTCTTACGTGGATTTAACTCGGAACTTATTATTGCCAGTCCTAACGAGCTTAAATCGCCAAGCTTTACTGATACCGACGGTTTTGCTGCGGTTGTTGTAAATCTTGATCCGTCAACAATCGCTGGAAGTGAACTTGCCCAACTAATACGCAATAAAAATAGCCTACGCGCTGTTCCAATTATTTTTTTGACTAGCAGTTTAGATGTGGATGATCTCTATTCAATTGACAACATTGATGTTGTACCGCGCTCATCCCTTAAAGCATTACGAGCTAAAATCACTGTATACCTAGATCTGTATTTTAAAACGACAGAGATTGCACAATTAAGAAAATGTGCCGATGAAGTATCTGAGTCTAAGAATCAATCCGCCAATCTTTTTCTCGAAAACATAAAAGATTATGCGTTTGTCACGATCGACCTTGAGAGAAATATCACTGAATGGCTAGGCGATGCTGAAACAATCACTGGCTGGAAGTCGCAAGAAATATTAGGACAAAAAATTGATGTCATGTTCACAGCAGAAGATCGCGGCGTCGGCCAACCTGTTATAGAGGCTGACAGCGCTCTTGATACTGGACGCGCTGAAGATCGGCGTTGGCATTTGCGTAAAGATGGGACACGATTCTTTGCAGATGGCGTCATGGTTCCGCTCAAACAAGCAGACGGAGAAGTACGCGGGTTCGCTAAAATTTTTCGCGACAGCACGCAACGCAAAACTTCTGAAGGTGAATTGCAACGCTCAAAAGATCTTTTTGCTCTGTTACTTGAATCATCAGGGGAGGGCATCTATGGAGTAGATCTGGAAGGAAAATGTATTTTTCTTAATAAAACCGGTGAATCTATTTTAGGTTACACCTCAGGAGAATTGATTGGAAAATCAATTTATTCTCTTACCGGAGGTTCCAATGTTAATGAAACAAAATCTTTAATAGATCAAAGTTTAATAACCACAGCAGTTGAGACAGGCAAGTCGATTCGAATCGATGATAAGGTATTTTTACGGAAAGACGGCACAGAAATACCTGTCGTATACTCGGTTAGCCCCATTACTGTAAACGGTAAACCTTACGGGGGAGTTATTACCTTCGCCGATGATTCTTTGCATCGTCACGACAAAGAACAACTGAAAGCTAGCGAGGATAGATATCGCACTCTTTTTAATTCGATTGACGAAGGATTTGCGTTAATCGAGATGATATTTGACTCAAGTGGAACGCCTGTCGACTATTTATTTCTTGATGTAAACCCTACGTTCGAGAACCAGACTGGGTTGATGAATGCAGTCGGAAAAACCGCATGTGAGCTTGTTCCAGACCTGGAATCTCATTGGTTTGAAATTTACGGCAATGTAGCTCGCACGGGGGAACCTATACGCTTTATCGAAGGTTCTGATTCTATGGGTAGATGGTTCTCAGTCTATGCCACCCGGGTCGACGGAGACTCCAGTAAAAAAGTGGTGCTACTTTTTAGCGATATATCTGAGCGCAAACGCTCCGAAGCCGAACGTGAAAGATTACTGAGCACTGTTCAAATCGCACATGATCAAATGGCCGATATATTTCGACAAGCGCCAGCCTTTATGTGCACTCTACGCGGGCCTTCTCACATATTCGATATGGTCAACGACCACTATCTTCAATTAGTTGGATGGCGCGAACTCACAGGAAAATCAGTCAGCGAAGCCTTACCCGAGGTCATTGACCAAGGTTACATTCAGATTCTTGATGATGTGTTTAACACAGGTAGACCTTTTGTCGGCAAAGATGCGAGCGTGCGCTTGCAGCGTTCAGCGAATGGAGCGCCTGAGGAGCGAACCGTTGATTTCGTATATCTTCCGCTTAAAGATATTGACGGAAAAATTTCGGGCATATTAGTACATGGAATAGACATCACTGAACGTAAACGCGCCGAAGAAGATCTGCGCCGTTTAGCGCTAGACTTGTCAGAGGCTGATCGCCGAAAAACCGAATTTCTAGCCACCTTGGCTCATGAACTAAGAAATCCTCTCGCACCCATTCAAAATGGGCTCGAGGTAATGAAGTACGCACAGTCTGATCCCGCTGCCCTAGAGCGTACTCGCGAAATTATGCAGCGACAAATTAGCCATATGGTTCACTTGATCAATGATCTTTTGGATATTGCTCGAATCACAAGTGGAAAAGTTGAACTCAAAAAGCAGCGCGTGACATTAGAAAGCGTGGTGAAGAGCGCAGTTGAAACAACCATGCCGCTCATCGAACTAAATCATCACAAACTGAGCGTACAAATTCCACCGCAAGAGATCATGTTGAACATCGACCCGGCGAGATTATCTCAAGTCATCAGCAACCTGCTTACCAACGCTGCTAAATACACAAAAAACGGCGGCCGAATTGCATTGGCCGCAGACGTGATAAATGGGCAGATGGAACTTACCGTTACAGACAACGGTGTGGGAATTCCACCAGATCACTTGCAGAGTATTTTTGAAATGTTTACCCAGGTCGGACGTAACATGAGTCTCGCTCAAGGCGGGTTAGGCATTGGACTCTCGCTCGTCAAGCACATGGTAGAAATGCATGGCGGAACTGTTAACGCTATCAGCGAAGGAACTGGCCATGGAAGCACATTTACGATTCGGTTACCGCTTGCAGAGCAAGAAATTTTTTCCCTAAACGATCCTGTGCCTAGAGATAATCCACATGAGCAAGATAGGAAGACGTTAACGATTCTAGTCGCTGATGACAATGAAGACGCTGCGCTTACTCTCGCGGCATTATTAGAAATCAATGAGCATAGAGCGCATGTTGTACATGACGGCCTTAGCGCGCTAACAACAGCAGAAAATATCAAACCAGATGTGGCTTTCCTTGATATTGGAATGCCAGGGCTAACGGGTTATGAGGTCGCGACTGGAATCAAAAAAATACCTGAATTGACTAACACTTTTTTAATTGCTTTAACGGGTTGGGGTACGGAAGACGACCGAAAAAAATCCAAAGCAGCAGGCTTCGATTATCACTTGACTAAGCCTGCTGCCTTTACGGAGGTGCAAGAAATTCTAAGTAAAATTATTACTGAGAAAAAACAGCGGGAATTGTAAATCAAAGAGGGTGTAAAGCTGAAATCGTCTTTAGGCTATACACAGTATTAGCGTTAGGAACGACGACGGAAGAGATTAAGTAGGCTACCTTACTTGATGTACAAATTTTGGCAGCAACTGTGTAAGTAAAATACCTTTTAAGCAGCTTGTATTTTTTCAGATATACAACAATTAATTTAAATGATAAATTCATAGTTCAGTTTCAAATTAACGAGTAAGGGTCAACCCTGAATATGCTTAGGGTCATGGGCTCGCGGGTACGGTCTTTCTTCCTGGATTTCTCCATCCTCACTGTGAATTTTAAAGATACTTTTTTCCTTCCAAGAAAACATGAGCCTTGTCGCTTACCTCCTTTTTAGAAGCCGCAGTTAGCGACTGCTGCTCGCACCTTCTTTCATCAATTGCCAATGATCACCGCTTTTTGTCAGATGATAGTTTTCCATTATGTCCTCCAGATAATTGTCACTTTTAATAGTGGAACTGAGCGGAAGTCACGCCAAATAACTATCTAACCAAGTGATTAAATCATTTGTGCCCAAGCGTACATTTTGAGCAAACCATTGGAGAGTAGGATTAAGGATCAATCAGAGACTCCTAATATTATTAGCACCCACGTCGAGCATTTCAGAATGATAAAAGAGTTTGAACACTATTTTGCATGGACTGATGCCATGAAGTACGAAATGGGATATGCAGGCCTCATCGGATATCAAAGCAAAGCAATAAACGGGACGGCTAGAATGCTGTGGGTACTTGCACCTAACATTACATCGGAATTTGTCGCTGAAGAATACGCAGACAATATGTTGGATCAAATACGAGATATTAACCGCTTTGGAAAAGTCATCTACTCAGATGGCGTAACCCTCTAACTCATGACAGGTGACTGGAAATGGCAAGGTCAATTTGGAAAGGCGCAATCAGTTTTGGTTTAGTACATATTCCTGTTGCACTGCAGTCTGCGACATCTTCGGAAAATATTGATTTTGATTGGCTTGATGAGCGCACGATGGATCCAGTTGGATACAAGCGCGTTAACAAAAAAAGCGGTAAAGAGGTCACCAAAGAACATATTGTTAAAGGAATCCAATATGAGAAAGGAAAATATATTTTATTAAGTGAAGAAGAAATTAAATCAGCACACCCAAAATCTACGCAAACCATTGAAATTTTTTCTTTCGTGGACAGCACCGAGATCCCGCTCGCCAATATCGAAACTCCTTATTATTTGGCACCTGATAAACGCGGCGAAAAAGTGTATGCGCTTCTTCGCGAAACACTTACGACTACAGGAACTGTGGGTCTCGCCAGCGTAATTCTCCATACCAAACAACATCTGGCGGCGGTTATGCCTATCGATTCAGCATTAGTATTAATCCTTCTACGATGGCCAAAAGAAGTTCGCGGTCTTGATTCAATTGAACTCACCAGTGCAACCACTGAAGCTACCCTTTCGAAAGCCGAAAAAGATATGGCGAAACGGTTAGTACAAGATATGAAAGGCAAATGGAGCCCTGACGAGTATAAGGATACCTTCCAGGAAAAAATCATGGCGCTGGTTGATAAAAAAGTGGCTGAAGGAAAAATTGAAGATGTTGAAACCGAGCCTGGTGAAGAACCTCGTAAAAGTGCAGATATTATTGATCTCACTGAATTATTAAAACGCAGCTTGACCGGTGGTAAGAAGAGTAATAACTCCGCTCAAGCAACATCGGAAGAATCAAAGCCAGCGACGAAAGCAGCAAAACCGAAATCGGTAGCAAAAAAGGCAACACCATCAGCGACGAAACCTACGCAACAAAAAGCAGCTGATAGCAAGCCGAAAAGAGTGGCCAAAAAGTCATCCAGCAAATAGCAAACGGACAAAAAAAGTTTTGAGGTGAGTTATGGCGCGACCAGCAAGCGAATACAACAAAAAGCGCAATTTCGATATCACGCCCGAGCCCCCTGAAGAGGAGGCTCCGCGAAAAAAAGCGAGGCCACATGCATTGGAATTTGTTGTGCAAAAGCATGACGCTAGAGGATTACATTATGATTTACGTTTGGAGATTGATGGCACATTGAAAAGTTGGGCTGTCCCCAAAGGTCCGAGTCTCGATCCCAAAGATAAACGGATGGCTATCCAAACAGAAGATCATCCAATGGCCTACGCCGAATTCGAAGGCACCATCCCGCACGGTGAGTATGGTGCGGGTGACATGATTGTATGGGACCACGGCATTTGGCAACCACATGGCGATGCAGCTGAAATTTATAAATCTGGAAAACTAAAATTCACATTGATCGGCGAAAAGCTTAGCGGTGACTGGACGCTGGTAAAAACTAAAGGCTATGGCAATGGTAAACAGGACAGTTGGTTACTCATTAAAGAGCGTGATGAAGTAGCACGTGCATCGAGCGAATATAATATTGTCGTGGACAGGCCCGAGAGCGCGATTTCAGGTGAAGTGTTACCAATGGATAAATCAGCAAAAAATAAACCAAAAATTCCTTCAGAAAAAGGTAATAAGATTGATCCCGATGTTAAAACAGTTGTCAAACAAACCTTAAAGAAAACGTCAGCAAAAGCGCTTGATAAAGCCGTTACAAAAAAACCGCCAACTAAAGAACTTTCAACTGAAATTGTTAGAAAGACAGGTTCAGTACCTGAAGCTTTTGCACCTCAACTTGCAACACTTGTCAGTGAACCGCCAGAAGGTGATTGGCTGTATGAAATAAAATTTGATGGTTACCGCATGTTGGCGCGTGTAAAAAAAGGAAAAGTAAATCTATTCACGCGAAACGGACATGACTGGACTGATCGTATGCCGATTCAGGCAAAAGCTATTGAAGCGCTCAAACTCAAAGATAGCTGGTTGGATGGCGAAGTGGTTGTGCTCAATGAAAACGGATTGCCAAGCTTCCAGGCGCTGCAAAATGCATTCGATGTTGGTGTAAGTCAGGACATTATCTTTTATTTATTTGATGCTCCATATCTTAATGGTTTCGATTTGCGAGAAGCTCCATTGGAAGAGAGGCGCGCGCAATTAGAGAAATTGTTGAGCGATAATGATGATGGCTCTTTACGCTACTCGGGAATATTTGATGCAGATCATCAAAGCATCGTTCAGAGTGCATGCGCCTTATCACTCGAAGGTGTCATTGGTAAGCGCGCTGGAAGTACCTATGTTTCTCGCCGAAGCAACGATTGGATAAAATTGAAATGTCGTTTGCGACAAGAATTTGTGATTGTGGGCTACACAGAACCACAAGGTAGTCGAAGCAGTTTTGGTGCGATTTTATTAGGTGTGCATAAAGATAGTGGAAGCAAAGAATTACTTTATGCTGGTCGTGTGGGAACAGGTTTTAACGATGAAAAGTTACGAGATATTTACAAAAAAATGGTCGCGCTGAAAAGAGATACTACGCCAGTGTCTTCAAAACTAACGAGCGAACAGAAGCGTGGCGCACATTGGATTGAACCTAAACTTATTTGTGAAGTTGAGTTTGCCGAGTGGACCGGGGAGGGCGTGTTACGGCAAGGCGCCTTCATATCTCTCAGAACCGATAAGCGTGCAAAGGACATTATTCGTGAACGACCCAAAGATCTAAACACATTCTCAACTCATAGTGAATCCGAGAAAAAATCGGTTGTTAAAAAAAATGCAGTCGCAAAGAAAGCGTCTTTGGAATCAAAGCCGAAGAATGGAAAAGTCGATGTTGCCGGAGTTGGCATTAGTCACCCCGATAGAGTGCTAGACATCGAAAGTGGCGGCACTAAACTTGAGCTCGCAGAATTTTATGAAAGCATCAGTGAATTTATACTGCCGCATCTTTCCCACCGTCCTGTCTCGTTGCTACGCGCGCCAGATGGAATTGCCGGTGAGCAATTTTTCCAAAAGCACTCGGAAAATTTATCAATTCCGCATATCACGCAATTAGATAAATCTCTTGACCCAACCCACGGACGTCTAATGCAAATTGATAGCGTAAAGGGGTTAGTTGGATGCGCACAAATGAATACCATTGAACTCCATACGTGGGGAGCTACCACAGCAGCAATTGAAGCACCGGATAGATTTATCCTGGATCTCGATCCAGATCCTGCGTTGCCATGGCGCAGCGTCATTGAAGCTACGCGCTTAACACTCTCATTATTGGATGAGTTGAAACTGCAAGCATTTTTAAAGACAACAGGGGGGAAGGGGATGCACATTATTGTGCCGATAACGCCTGACGCCGGTTGGGATTATGTAAAAGCCTTTTCAAAAGCCATTGCAGATTTTATAGCAAAACAAATTCCAGAACGGTTTGTATCAAAAATGGGGCCCAAGAATAGGATAGGTCGGTTGTTTATTGATTATTTGCGCAACACTCGCGGAGCCAGTACCGTTTGCGCGTATTCAGTCCGAGCTCGTCCAGGTCTCTCAGTGTCGGTTCCTATCACTCGCGACGAGCTGGAAAAAGTTAGTCATTCGGATCAATGGAATATTAAAAACCTGCACACGCGCTTAGATAAGCTGAAGGGAAACCCGTGGGGTGATTACACGGGTGCAGAGTATAAAAAAAATCAAAAAATTACAAAAATAATGTGGAAAAAATTAGGGTTATTAGAGCCTGATAAAAATTCATAAGGAAACATTTCTGAGTTGAACGTATTTCTGGATTGAAACTCAAATGATACAGAAATAGTTGGATTTGTCGGCGGAGAATTTCTATGAAGCCAGCCATATTGTTAAGCATCGCGCATTGGGTCATGGGCATCACATTTAGTTTTTCTATACTGATATTGTATATAATTTACGGACGTGATTTAGGATTAAATATTTTTACATTGGTATCCCTGCATATTCTTTTCGTTCTCTTAGCGGTGCTATTTAAAATCAGCTACGTGGTAAGGCTCGCAGCATTAAAGCAAATGGGTAGGGCTGCACATTAGATCCTCAAGTCGATGTTACGCTGGTGGGATGGAGCACGAGTTGCGCGTTGATTGGTTGTAGTAAGGCTGGCCGCAAAGCTTAGGCTGAAGAAAATTTGCTATGGATAAAAACGAGGTTCGTCTAAAGTTAACTCTATGACAAATTTCCCTAGAAATGGTTTGCTTCATTGCCAGCACACCAACTTAGGAATCGGTGCATCTCTCTAAGTTTTTGAGATCAAGACAATTAAGGGAGCCTTGGATAGTACTAGCGCCAGAGGATGTAACCTCATATAGCGCAATGCTATTTGAGTGAGACCCTTGCTACGCATGGCTTACAGGCAATCTACGTAACATTTGGCGGATTTGAGCTGGAAGCCCTTGTGGGGAATATTAACTCCTTTGCTCGGGCAAATTAGCTGAAAGATCGTTGCAAGATGAAAAGGATAAATCATGTCTAAATGAGAATCATTTGCTATGGACACAAAGCAGGTTTTGTTTAAAGTTAACCTAAGTTGATGCGCAAGTTAAAGGAAATACATGAATGGTTCAGGGACTTTACACACGGCCATGCGTGCAGACGTATTACACTAAGTTGCAGGTGTCATGTCGCTCGGGTGAATGGAGTGTGGCAAGCGGCCGAAAAATTCGTGTCCTTACTGGAACGTGCGCGAAGTGCATCATTCAAAAGACTCCGCCAAAAATCCAGCAAGGTAATCTGTAAGTTACCTAGGATGGACATTTTTCGATAGCGGTCCGCATGAGTAGTTGAATAATTTATGTGGAAATTGCTCGCATTTGTTGGAGAAATTGCCTTATTTGTGTGGACGTGCAAAGCGAGCGAGTCTTGCCATACATCCTCCTTTTGTTTCATTTAACATAATATACATTATGCGCACGTCCGGAATATTTTAATCTGTTGCTTTATGCCACTTGGGCTTGAGTTCCAAGAAAAGGTTGAGCTGCCGGAATGCGTGTTCGCATCTCAAAAAAAATGGTCTAAAGCAGTTTGCAGTACGTTAGTTAACGCAGCACAAACCAATCAAGTACGGGGCTTCGTACAACAGTACAACTGAAACCTAACCGAAGGTACGTAAATACCTACTATTACTACAGTTATATATAACGAGGATTGATTATGAGTCAGCACCAGAAGAAAATGGAAATGCTCGAGAAAGGAGTTCAAAGAAACGTTCGAGCTTCAGTGATCACTGAAGCTCGCTAAATGGGCAATCAATTTGTGGGATTAAATGGCAATAATTAAGGCATATTCTTTTTATCGAAGCTCCATCCTTGTAATTTTGAAATCCCTGGTGGGTTACCTGTAAATAATTGCCCCGCTTTTTTATTACATTTTAATTGCCAATTAAACCAGGCAGTTGCCACCTTGGCAAAATCGCCGCCATTAGGTTGGGCATAGGTGCCGCCGTGGCCGACATCTAAATTGCCGACAAACACTGGGACATGATTAAGTTTTGCAACATCGTCCATGCCATTTTTATAGGCAATATCAGAAGGTCCGCCGAGTAAATAAAGCGTGGGCGTATGAATTTTTGTGAGATGCGTTTTATCCAGTTGCGGCATCATAGGCATTGCGTTTCCACGAAATGGATCGATAAATATCCCGCTGTTGGCGACAACCAAGGTAGAAACCCGCGGGTCACCCGCTACATCCAACGCCTGCAATCCGCCACATGACATACCAGCAACTGCGATATTTTTAGTATCAATTTTTTTAAAATAAATACTTGTTGCATCGCTGTTCCGGGCGATAGCCCAATCAATGGCTTCGCGCAATTTTGATGAGGTTGACCGCTCTTTATTTTGTTCACCGTTTTCCTTCGGCATAGTTCCAATCGCAATCACCAAAAAGCCGTGGGACGCAATTTCATTTAAAAAATTTACGTGTTCAAAAGGTGAATCAAAGCAGGCTCCATTGCCCCAGACAATCAACGGCAAACTTTTTTTCCTTTTGAATCCATCTATATTTTTTGGTCTAAAGATGGTGTGCATCTGTAGTGAAGCGTCCGTCACCATAATCGCACTGTGCTTACCTGTACCGCCATTTTCAATCACGCGAGAAGCAACTTCTTCAGCAAAGGATGGAACTGCAAGTGACAACATCAAAAATAGACATGCAAATTTTATTTTTTTCATAAAATATTTCCGAGCTCAGTAAAGTTGAGAGATATCAAATTATCGCACTGCCTTGATCAGTTGCATCAATTCCCTATCATGATTATTGAGGATCGCAGGCTCCTTATCAAAAATCATAGTTTCTCCATTTTCGCGAGAATAAGGCTTCCATGCAGGTAATGATTTGTCGTTGGGGTTGCCACTCTTCGCAAAATTAATCCATGCAGAACTCATTTTTTCCGCTAATTTATACGCATCATCACTTGTGCCCGTCCAGTGCTTACCTAATTCAATATTTTTAAATGCCAGGGGAATATCCAAGCCGTGAAAAGAACCTTTAGTGTTGTCCTCAACCGTGCTTTTCCAAGTCAAT
>Ga0247738_10000923_pt1 | contig 10824 bp, 13 predicted proteins | sample UWRJL013104B2_FD_180936 | JGI IMG/M metagenome (GOLD analysis project Ga0247738, IMG submission 180936) | Plant litter microbial communities from Arlington Agricultural Research Station in Wisconsin, United States - UWRJ-L013-104B-2 | ecosystem: Environmental > Terrestrial > Plant litter >...
AATCGGGTGGAGATACGCAGCGGCTGCTGCATCCCCGCATGCCAGCGCTGCTAGCCGGGCTGTCTCGGTGGACGCAGTTTTCGCCGCTCGGTGAGCCGCGGTCGCCGTAGTTCGTTGAAGATTCGTTCGGGGTGCTCCCTGCGCGAAGTCCCGTGCCGCCGCGAGCGCTTCTCGGGGTCGCCGATCGTCTCGAATGTCGGTCTCGAAATCCGTGAGAACGGCCTGGGCGCTGTCGGCGGCGAAGAGCACAACAGCTCTTATCTCATCCATTGTCAGATCGAAGTCGCCGTGTACAGATCCCATGGACTCATTGTCGTGCCGTCTGTGATGAACACACCACCAGGCTCATCCCCGATTGTCCAGGCAGAAGTGTCAGGGCCAAACAGCCCCGAAGTGTCAGAGATGTGGTGAGGCAGAACTGTCAGGGATGTCCTGATACATCACAGGCAAAGGGAAATTGTGTGATGCATCAAGACATCTCTGACGAAACTGAGCTCGAGCGGGTCGTCGTGCAACTCGACCTCATGATCGGTAATAGACGAGAGCTTTAGGGCCTACGTCCCACCTGTCACAAAACCAGGGACTGCCTCGTCTTAGTTATTGGGTCTCCGATATTGGTGATCTTGGAAACGGAAAGCAACTGGGGACGCCGAGAACGGCGGGACTGGAGCGCACCATGTTACTCACCTCGAAAATCAGAACCTCACCATCGAAAGCGGCTTCGCCCGCATTCTGGGACGCGGCGCTGGGATGGCTTGTTCGACCACTCCACCACAGAGCAGTGCACGCTCTGCGCAATGCGATCGAGCAGAGTGATCCCGAGCGACTCGCATCATTCCTCGATCCGTGCGTCTCGGTGGTTGTCGATTCCGGCAACGCCGAGCATCCGACGATCAGAGTTGTGAACGGTGTCCGCGATGCCGTCGCCCTCTTGCTCTATGGGATGGCGTCCGGCCCCGGGCGCGCCATCGTCGAGCGCTCTGTCAACGGACAGGCTGGTCTCGTCCTCGAGCGTGATGAGCGTGCAGAGGCGGCTGTTGCTGTGGATTACACGGGACGGCTGGTGAGTATGGTCTGGATCAGACTGCAACCTCGGATGCAGCGTCACTGGAACGCGGTATGAGCACGGCAACGAAAGGCGGCGCGCCTGCTCCGGCCCATCCACCTCGGGTGTCCGTCACCGACCGGCTCTCCGCCGCAGTGGGTGCGACGGCTGTGGGTCGGCGCCTCAGCGCAGGGGCCGCGCAGCTCCGCGGCCGGGCTGTCCCGCTGCACTGGTCGAACATGTTCGGCATCGTGTCCCTGACGTGCGTGGTGATTCTGCTCGTGACGGGTATCGTCTTGATGTTCTTCTACGTCCCCTCGAGTGAGCAGGTCGTATACGACGGGAACTACGTGCCACTCGTCGGGACCGAGATGTCCAAGGCACTCGCGTCTACTCTGTCAGTCTCGTTCGACGTTCCGGGCGGACTGACCCTGCGCCAGGCGCATCACTGGGCGGCGCTTCTACTGCCAGCGGCGGTCATCATGCAGATGCTCGTCAGCTTCTTCACGGGCGCTTTCCGACGCCCGCGAAAGTGGAGCTGGGTTCTGCTCTTCCTCGTCCTCGTCGCGGTGCTCGCGGCTGGCTGGAGCGGCTACGCGCTTCCGGATGATTTGCTCGCGGGCACGGGACTGCGCATCGTGGAAGGGATCGTGCTCGGCATCCCGTTCGTCGGCACCTGGCTCTCGGCGATCCTGTTCGGCGGCGAATTTCCGGGCCAAATCATCGAGCACCTCTACCCGCTGCACGTCCTGATCTTCCCCGGCGCGATGCTGCTGTTCCTCTTCCTGCGCGTCCGGATGGCGTATCGGCAGAGGCCTGCGCAGTTCCCTGGCCTGGGGCGAACGGAGGAGAACGTGGTCGGTGTCCCCCTCCCGCAGGCGGCAGCGAGGGCAACGGGTCTCTTCTTCGCAGTCATCGCCCTTATTGTGGGCATTTCGTCGACAGTCGCGATCTCACCTGTCTGGACGTTCGGCCCTTCGTCGGCCAGCGAAGCTTCGGCGGGAAGCCAGCCCGACTGGTACACCGGGTTTCTCGATGGAGCATTGCGCCTCGTTCCGCCGGGCTGGGAGGTGGAATGGATGGGCGGCACCCTGACGCTCGCGGTTCTCGTGCCCCTGATTGTTGTCGGTGTCTTCCTGCTGCTCGTCGCGGTGTATCCGTTCCTTGAGGAATGGATCACCGGGGACCGCAACGAGCACAACATGCTCGACAGACCCCGGAATGTGCCCGGGCGCACGGGAATCGGCGTTGCTGGGATCGTGTTTTACGGCGCCCTGTGGGGGGCGGGAAGCGCCGATGTCATGGCCACGCAACTCCACGTTCCCCTCGAAGCGGTTGTGCGGTCCTTTCAGGTCCTCGTACTGCTCGGCCCGGTGGTCGGATTCGTTGTGACGAGGCGCATTTGCATCGCGTTGCGACGCAAAGACCGGGACATCCTGCTTCACGGTTACGAGACCGGTCGCATAGTGCGGCTACCTGGTGGCGAGTATGTCGAAGTGCATGCGCCGCTTTCGGAAGCTCAGGCGGCGCGCCTGATCGACCGCTCGGCGGAGGCCCTGCCACGCCCAGGTGGCGCTGCTGCGCCTCGGGCCACGACGGTAGGACGGATTCGCCGTGCGTTATCGCGCGCGGTTTTCGAGCGGGACGCTGAGCACGCAGTGCGCGGCCGTGCGCCGTCACATCCAAGCCCGGTGCATCGTCATTAATAGTGAAGGGATGGTAAAAGAGATGAAGAAGATACTGATTGTCGGAGGCGGGTACGCCGGGTTCTACACCGCGTGGGGACTGGAGAAGAGGCTTCGATCCGGTGAAGCGGAGGTCACTGTTGTGGAGCCTCGCCCCTTCATGACGTATCAACCATTTCTGCCCGAGGTCGCCGCAGGGTCGGTCGAGGCCCGCCATGTCGCCGTGTCACTGCGTGGACATCTCACGCATACCAATGTCATCGCCGGCAGTGTCCTCGAACTGCGGCACGCCGACAAGATCGCGGTTGTCCGGCCGGCGGAGGGCCCCGACCGCGAGTTGCACTACGACATCGTGGTAGTCACCGCAGGGGCGGTGACCCGCACACTCCCGATCCCGGGCATCCTGGATGAAGCCATCGGACTGAAGACGGCCGAGGAGGCGGTGGCGATTCGCGACTCGCTTCTTACGGCTTTCGACAAAGCGTCGGGCCTGGATGCGGGGGCAGATCGCCGCCGCGCGTTATCGGTGACAGTTGTTGGAGGCGGCTTCTCTGGGGTGGAGGTCTTCGGGGAGCTGCTCTCGCTCGCCACGGCCCTCCTGAAGAAGTTCCCCGCGCTTTCGATGGCGGATCTGGACTTCCACCTGATCGAGGCCAGCCATCGAATTCTCCCCGAAGTGAGCGACGAGCCTGGCGCTTGGGTGGTACGCGAATTGGAACGGCGAGGTGCCCACGTGCACCTCGGCACGCGGCTCGTGTCCGCGGTGGGCCGGCATGTCGTGCTGTCGACCGGGGAGGAGTACGACACGTCGCTGCTCGTCTGGGCCGCCGGTAACGCATCCAACCCATTGACCGTGAGGCACTCGGACCTGCCGACCGACGATCGAGGTCTGCTTTCAGTGCAGGCTGACCTCAGGGTCGTCGACGCCGAGACCGGAATTGTTGTCCCGGATGCGTGGGGCGCCGGTGATGACGCTGCCGTGCCGGACTTGGTACAGGCCGCGCCGGGCGCGCGGGCCGTGCCGAACGCCCAGCACGCGGTGCGCCAAGGACGCCGCCTGGCGAAGAACCTCGTCCTCACACTGCGAGGCCACCGCGCCGTGCCCTACCTGCACCACAATCTGGGAGTGGTGGCCACGCTGGGCCTGGGGCGAGGGGTTTTCCAATACCGGGGCTTTGTGGTGAAAGGCTTCCTCGCCTGGGTGATGCACCGCGGCTACCACGTGCTGGCTGTTCCCACGTGGGAACGTAAAGTGCGCGTCCTACTGGTGTGGATTGCCGCCCTCCTGTTCGGTCGCGACATTGTGTCGCTGCCGGCGCTTCAATCGCCGCGTCAGCTATTCGTCAGCGGAGGAGAGCCCGGCGCGATCTCCGGGGTGAAGGTATGAGCGGCGAGCCGGATGACCTGACTCTGACGCAGGTTCTCGCTGAGCGGCAGCACCTCCTCAACCTGGCATTCCATATGCTCGGGACAGCGGGTGACGCAGAAGATGTCGTTCAAGAGGTCTATGCGCGCTGGTTCCGGATGAGCGACGCGCAGCGCGCCGACATCCGCTCGCCGCAGGCCTGGCTGACCCGCGTCGCCAGCAATATCTGCCTGGATGTGCTCGGTTCGGCCCGGCACCGCCGTGAGCAGTATGTCGGCGAGTGGCTGCCCGAGCCGCTCTCGAGCACAGCAGTTGCGGGCGCCTCCACCGCGGTGGACCCCTTGGACCGTGTCACATTGGATGACAGCGTGACCATGGCTCTGCTCGTCGTGCTGGAGTCGCTCACCCCCGCAGAGCGGGTGGCATTCGTCCTCCACGACGTATTCGCGATGCCATTCGATGAGATCTCAGAGGTCGTCGGACGCACACCTCAGGCCTGTCGAAAGCTGGCCTCATCTGCACGCCGGCACATCTCGGACCAGCACCAACGCCAATCATCGGCCGAGCGTCACAACGAGGTGGTGAAGGAATTCTGGGCCGCTTGCAACACCGGCGACCTCACGGCACTCCTGAAGCTGCTGGATCCCGACGTCGTGGTGCGCGTCGACGGGGGCGGGCAGGTACGCGCCGCACTCAAGCCTGTCAGGGGCGCCGACAACGTCGCGCGCTTTCTGCTCGGCGTGCTCACGCAGCAGGGCAGCCTCGAGGGACAGCTGGAGACAGTCCAGTCGAGAACCGGGCTGGTGTTCCGCCAACGCGGTTCGGTGGTAGCTGTAGCCAGCTTCGGGATGGCCAACGATATGCTCACCGACCTCTGGCTCGTCCTCACCCCGGAGAAGCTGCGCACATGGAACCCCGCATAGTCACAATTTGCCGTCCGTCTCGTCTTAGTAGATAACGAACCGCACACTGCGGCCGTTGACCGAAAGGAATGGACGATGAGATTAGCCGTCGCAGGGGGCACCGGCACCGTAGGACGTCACGTAGTGGACGTCGCGCGCGAGCGCGGACACGACGTCGTGGTCCTCTCTCGCTCCGCCGGGGTGGACTTGATCACCGGCGCAGGCATTGCCCAAGCGCTGGATGGCAGGGACGCCGTCATCGATGTTTCGTCTGTCCTGACCCAGTCCGCGAAAGAATCAAGTGAGTTCTACCAGAGAGCTACGACGAACCTGCTGGCCGCAGAGGACACGGCGAACGTGCCCCACCACGTGGCTCTGTCTATTGTCGGCAGCGACAAGGCCCCGTTCGGCTACTACGCCGGCAAGAAGGTGCAGGAGCAGCTCGTTATAGCCGGGCGGGTTCCATGGACCATAATTCGGGCAACTCAATTTCACGAGTTCGCTCAACAGCTCTACGGCCAGATAAAACTCGGACCGATCAATCTAGTTCCGAAGATGATCTCCCAGCCGATTGCTGCCCGCGAGGTCGGACAGCGCCTCGTCAACCTCGCGGAAGGCGAGCCGGTGGGGCGAACGGCAGATATCGCCGGCCCGGAAGTGCTGCGGATGGTCAACATGGTCAGGGCCTACGCCGAGGCGACAGACGGACGAGGACCAATACTGGAGGTCACTCTGCCGGGCGGATTCGGCAAGGCAATGCGCAATGGCACCCTCCTGGCCGGACCTGCCGCCGACCACGGGACACAAACATATGCGGAGTGGATCGCCGACGTGCGCATGAACCGATCACACTAACGATTCGGCATCAGGAAACACCTGCTGGTGCCCTATCGGATGCTGGACATGTTGCGGGAGACGGATTTCTCCATGCTGTCGTTTGCGCGGCCGGATGGAGGAATTCGCACTCCTGCAGACGTGGAATTAGATGGCGCGGACGACGGCGGTCCCCGGTGTCCGGATGCGCGTGGGGGATCACCTCGACCCCGAGGGAGGTTGCGAGCTTTCGGCATCGGCGGTCGCCGCGCGACTCGCCTGGGCCCCGGCTCCTGACAATGAATGGGCGACTGCTGAATCATTTCGGTGGGGGACTGCTAGGAATCGTATGCCTCTGAAAGCCTCCGTGCTTCAGACGATGGCGTTTCCCGCGTTCGCGAGCAGTCGCCGCACAACCTCGACATCGCGTTCCGGCTCGCGCACGATCTTCTTGCGCTTGAGTGCGAACGCCGTCGCCGGAATCACGACGAGCCTCAACCCATTCGCAGGCACAAGGTCAATCCGACGCTGGTCGTAGATCCGCCGCTGCTGACCACGAGGCACTCCTGAAACGGTGTCTCGCTGGTCGAAGATTTTGACCGCATCGGTGTGCTGCCGTTCCGCGTACTCGAGGACTAAGTCCAGCGTCTCCCAGTAGCCATCGACGGGAAGATAAGAGTGGCTTTGTTTCGCCTCCGACCAGTCGCCCCTCAACCATTCGAATCTATGCTGCCGTGATCCGCGGATGCCGAGAACCTTGTCGGCGAGGTCGAGCACGTAATACTCGTCGCTGTCCGCGCGCTTACCCATGAGCTACTCGACACCCTCTGCGAACGCGCGTCGCTTGTCATCCGGCAGCGCGTCGTGCAAGAAGGGCGGCAGGCGTAGTTCGTTCGATGGCTGCTCCACGATGACCTTCGCGTTGAAGGGGTCGACGATGTACTCCATTAGCGAGTACGCGAGCATCGCGGAAATAGCAGTCGTATAGAGAGTGGGGTACTGAGCACCGTGCCGAGGTTCGTGCCGGAGATGCGGTCCTGCATCCGTCTCCTCCAGATACGTGCTCACCGTCAGGTGAGTGGGGTGCACGCTCAGCGAGAGGTTCCGATAGGAGGTTCGAAGGAAGCCGCCGCTATCGAGATCCCACATCATCTGCCCGAAAGGAGGCAGACCCTTCCCATCCGCAGTTGGGTGCGCTCCCGCAAGCTCCTTCATGTCGTCGTCGCCGAGGTATTCACTCATGGCGATGTAGTAGCCCTGAAATTCTCGATTGACGTCGATGCCGAGCCTCTCGACTCCGCCCTGCGTGAAGTACACCCAATGCGCCGTAACGGCGTGCTCGAAGCTGCATCGGGCCAGGGTGCTTGCTTCACGCTGAAAGCCCTGCTCGCTCAGCAGCACGTAGCTCAACGCGAAACGGGCAGCCTGCTGGCAAAATCCATAAAGCAGCAAGAAGTCCTTCGAGCGCTCCTTTGGAACGACGAACTCGTCACGCGGCAGTGCCTCGGCTACGTGCCGAATCCAGTCTTTGAGAGCCGCATCGGCGGGCTTGGAGGTGGTGGTCACTTCTTCGACACCGCGTCCGCGCCAGGAAGCGGCTCACCATGCCGCAGAGCGTCCATTCGGAGAGCGGTAGCAGCTTGCTCGCGTTCCTCAAGCGCGCGGGCAGACTCGGCGCGGGCGTTCCGCTCCAGCAGGTAGGACGCCCCTAACGAGACGACTGCGATGGCCAGTCCTATGCCAACCCCGAGAACTGACGACTGCCAGGGATTGGCCGCTGTGTCGATGGAAGGAAATGCGAGGATCACCGCAATCACGCCCACGACGTAGGTCAGCCAATTGATGTTCCGAATCAGTTTTCGTCGCTTCGCGTTCTCAGGATTGAGCCACGTATTCAAGTCGGCAACTGCGGCGGTCAGATAGCCCTCGAAGGTGTCCTTCTCGGGGGAGGCAGGCATGAGGGCATGGACGGAGCCGAGCCGTTCAACCCGGAGCAGCAACCGCCCTTCGCGCGTCGCTCGTCGTGAAAACCACGCGACTAGCGGGATGCCGATAACGGCAAGCGCGCCGAGGATGGCGGCAACGACCTCAGGCATGAGCAAAGGCTAGTGCGCGGGACGGACATCGCGATTGCCGCGGCGAGTTAGGTTGATCCGATGACCAAGAAGCTCACTCAAGTGCAGCAAGACGAACTCGTCATTGAGATCACAACGAGTTTGGATTCGATGGACTATGAAGAGATCGAACCTCTGCTTGAGGATCTCGATGTCGAACACCGGCTACAGGTTTCGGATGCCATTCGAGAGTTCGCCGACAATGCGATCGGGTCCGAGCGGACTCCGACGACCAGCTAATCAACAGCGGCACGGCCAACCGCGAGCCATGCTGCTTATCACGCCCTCTCGAGGTCAGGGAGGTCACGGGTTCGAGTCCCGTCCATCGCCAAAGAGAGTCCCTGGCACTTGACGCGTTGGGGGCCCTACTCGTTACGAAGGGGTAGAGGTTCCGGTCGATTGCACGGCAGAGCGGTTGGGGCTTCAACCCGAGAGCAAAGAACTACGGGTCGACCGTTCTTAAGTGCGGCCACGCTGCTTGACGCAGTCGAGCAAGACCATCAGAGGTTCGATCGGAGACGTTGGCTATTGGGTCCACCAGGGCGGCCGCGTAGGCGGTGAAGAGTTTCCCATTCTCTTTGCGGTTGAGTCCGTTGCCGACGCGGTCTGCGATCCGGATGAGTGTCGCGAGCGTCGCGAGGTCCTCTAGGTGTCGGCGCCGAAGGTTGTCGTTCATCACTCCATAGGCGAAGGACTTCGCCAACAAGGCGCCCTGAAGAGTAGGGCGCCAGATTGTCGCGACCTCGCCGTTTAGCGAGACTTGTCTCGGCTCTGCCCGGTCGAGCACATTCTGGGCACCTGGCGTCTCCAATGTCGTCCCACCCCGAATGCCCTTCCTATCCGCACGAGCGCCAATGCCTTGCGGAAGCAGGATGTCGATCTGGCCGACCCCGTCACTCCAGCGGTGCTGGTGACCCTCCCACGTCGCATGGTCGGGCTCGAAGCCGCTGTCGACGAGAGCCTTGGTGAATTCCTTCATGATGCGTGGCCTGGCTCGAATGTCGAGCACGGCATCCCCATCGTCCGTGGGACGGTTCGGCTGACTTTCGCGCTCCCAGCACCACAGTTGGACCATCTGCCCTCCGACGAGACACCAGCCATCCCGGACAATTCGGGAAACCGCCATGATGCCGCGCCACGACGCCTCCTGCTTCGGCGTCATATCCGGCAGGGCTAACGGCTCCACGACAGTCCCTTCAGCAGCTCGATGACGCGCCCGTCCTCCCGGGGTCGGTTCCAATCAGCGAGGTCAGCGAGCACAAGGCCGAGAGGTGCGGGCCGAGCGGGGCGCTCGTCCACAACGTGCAGTCTTACATTGGGGGAGTCGGATTCCACGAGCAGGTTGTCCCGCAGGAACCCGTCGAGATCAGCTGCGGCGACGTAGCCTTCGAACTCACGTGCGGCTGACATCTCTGACCGCTCGTCACTGATCCCCGACGCGACGACTCGATCATCTCGAGCGATGTCACCGAGGTCGGCGGGATTCGCGGCGACGTTCAACACGCGAAGCTGTCGGGACTTCATCCACGAGTGGAGCAGACGAGCGGGCTCCTCCGCAGATCCCAAACGGTCGAGGTAGCCGGCAGCGAAAAATCGATCCTGGGCGTTCAAGCTTGCGAGGTCTCTCCCCGAGATCGCATCGATGAGGATGCCAGCCATACGTCTCCCGAGCGGGCGACCCACCGCCGCTCGTTGATTGAGTTCGCGCTGATCCACGACCCAAGAGCGACCAATGCGTCGCGCATCGATTTGTCCGGCTCGGATCATCGATAGAGCGCGCTGTCGCGAGATGCCTCTGCGTTGGGCATACTCAGCGACACTCAGATCCATGTAAGAACTATAGTCAATTGACAACAGTTCTTCAATCAAGCTACGAGAGGTTCAGTCCTCGAATGCGGATGGACGGGCGAGCAGATCGGCCAGGCCGGCTAGTGCGGACGCAGGTCGCTCGAGGGCCTCGGTGAACGCTTCCCAGGTTTCGGCCGAAGCTCGCAGGCCGGTCTCATTCATGTTCTCGTCGGGTTGGCTGGGCATCCAGTCAGGGTAGCGAACTGGCCGATAAGATCACAGGCCGCGCCAACCGGCGGACTGAAGGTAAGCCCTGCTCAGCGCAAGCTCCTTCTCGGCGGCCTCGAGCCGTGACTGGAGTGCCTGCCAGGAGTTCGAGTCCTCGATCTCCTTGAGTACCTCTGGTACCTCAATCGCATTTCGGATCCGGGCGATCTCGAGCCGCAGCCGGTCCATCTGTCGCAGGGAGTCGAGCTCGACTCGCGCGTGGAGCTCACTTGACGCTTCTGATCGGTAGCTGCCGTGCGGGATGCCGGCCAGCCAGGAGTCGAACTGGACTGCCGTCATTTCCTTGAACGCGTCACTCAGGTTGGGCAGGTCGAGGGGGCTGTCTGGGGTTCCGACGGGAGCGAGCAAGAAAACAGGCGGTACCTGAAGTGCCATGGCGATGCTGAGCACCTGCGAGACTTCGAGATTGACCTTGCGGCCCGACTCGATGTTCTCGAGCACCGCTTCGGTGACGGTGGACCCCGTCATCCTGTCCGCTAGTTCTCGAGTCGTGCGGAACCCCCGAGCCTTTCGCGCTGCCTGGATCCGTTCCCCAATGGAGACCCCAACTGCCCATTCCGTCATTTTCACAGAATACCGCGTGTTTTCTTGTGAAATCGACGGGACCTGCTTACCGTCGATCAGACAACCAGTTGTAACCAAGGTTGTCGAATCGAATGGAGGAATCATGGACGAGGAGTACATTCACGCTGAAGACGTGAAGCAGATCACAGGCCTGACAGTCGCCGCGCTGTCGCAGTTGCGTTATCGCGGCATCGGGCCGCGCTTCTACAAGCCGACGCCGCGGACAGTGCTCTACAAGCGATCGGAGGTGATCGCCTGG
>Ga0247738_10000924_pt1 | contig 10823 bp, 12 predicted proteins | sample UWRJL013104B2_FD_180936 | JGI IMG/M metagenome (GOLD analysis project Ga0247738, IMG submission 180936) | Plant litter microbial communities from Arlington Agricultural Research Station in Wisconsin, United States - UWRJ-L013-104B-2 | ecosystem: Environmental > Terrestrial > Plant litter >...
CACAATCTGCCGCCGGCAACTGCGGGTTGTCCTTGCAAGCTCAGATAAACCGCGACAAACTTGGGCGAAGCGCCTTCCTTCGCAGCCACTTAGTCACGGATTGCCAATGCCCGCCCGCATCTCCCGCGCCACCTATGCCGACATGTATGGCCCTACCACCGGCGACAAGGTTCGCCTGGCGGATACCGAGCTCTTCATCGAGGTCGAGAAGGACTTCACCACGTATGGCGAAGAGGTGAAGTTCGGTGGCGGCAAGGTGATCCGGGACGGCATGGGCCAGTCCCAGCGTACTCGTGCCGAGGGCGCCGTCGATACCGTCATCACCAATGCGCTCGTGGTCGACGTGACCGGCATCTACAAGGCCGATATCGGCCTCAAGGATGGCCGCATCCACGCCATCGGCAAGGCCGGCAATCCCGACACCCAGTCGGGCGTCAACATCATCATCGGCCCCTCCACCGAAGCCATTGCCGGCGAAGGCCGCATCCTGACTGCCGGCGGCATGGACGCCCACATTCACTTCATCGCGCCCCAGCAGATCGAGGAAGCGCTGATGAGCGGCGTCACCACCATGCTTGGCGGCGGCACCGGCCCCGCCCATGGTACCCTCGCCACCACCTGCACCGGCGCCTGGCATATCCAGCGCATGATCGAGAGCTTTGACGCTTTCCCGATGAACCTTGCCCTTGCGGGCAAGGGCAATGCCTCCCGTCCGGCCCCGCTCGCCGAAATGATCCTGGCCGGCGCAAGCTGCCTCAAGCTGCACGAAGACTGGGGCACTACGCCCGCCGCCATCGACAACTGCCTTTCCGTTGCCGACGATTTTGACGTGCAGGTGATGATCCATACCGACACGCTCAACGAATCCGGCTTCGTCGAAGACACCATCGGCGCCTTCAAGGGCCGCACCATCCACGCCTTCCACACCGAAGGCGCCGGCGGCGGCCATGCCCCCGATATCCTCAAGGTCGCGAGCCTGCCCAACGTCATCCCGTCCTCGACCAACCCGACCCGACCTTACACTGTCAACACCATCGCCGAGCATCTCGACATGCTGATGGTCTGCCACCACCTGTCGCCCTCGATCCCCGAGGACGTCGCCTTCGCCGAAAGCCGCATTCGCAAGGAGACCATCGCCGCCGAGGATATCCTGCATGACATGGGCGCTCTCTCGGTCATCTCGTCCGACAGTCAGGCCATGGGCCGCGTTGGCGAAGTGCTGATCCGCTGCTGGCAAACCGCCGACAAGATGAAGAAGCAGCGCGGCAAGCTGGTGCAGGAAACCGGCGACAACGACAATTTCCGCGTCAAGCGCTACATCGCCAAATACACCATCAACCCGGCCATCGCCCACGGCATGAGCCAGCACATCGGCTCCATCGAAGTCGGCAAACGCGCCGACCTGGTGCTGTGGTCCCCCGCCTTCTTCGGCGTGAAACCAGAAATGGTGCTGCTGGGTGGCTCCATCGCCGCCGCCCCGATGGGCGATCCCAACGCCTCGATCCCCACCCCGCAGCCGATGCATTACCGGCCGATGTTCGCCAGCTTCGGCAAGCTGCTGACCTCGTCTTCGGTCACCTTCGTCTCGCAGGCCGCCTATGACGATGGCCTGCGCAACAAGCTCGGCGTCGACAAGCAGATGCTCCCCGTCACCAACACCCGCGGCGGCATCGGCAAGCAGTCGATGGTCCACAATTCGGCCACCCCCAATATCGATGTCGACCCCGAAACCTACGAGGTCCACGCCGATGGCGAACTGCTGACCTGCGAGCCCGCAACGGTTCTGCCCATGGCCCAGCGTTACTTCCTGTTCTAGCAACGTTTGCTATCTGGACAGCCGCCCCCGGCGAGCGCAGGCTGCGCTCGCGTCACAAGGGGCTCTCATCATGATCTACGTTTTCGCGATTCTTATCGGCGTCGTCGCTGGCCTGCGGGCCCTCACACCAATTGCGGCGCTCGCCATCGGCGGCGCGTTGGGCTGGATCTACCTTGAAGGCACCACCTTCGCCTTCCTGCTGTCCCCCATTGCGCTCTGGATCTTCATTGCGCTCGCTGCCGTTGAGATCGTCAACGACAAGCTCCCCCGCACCCCCAGCCGCACTGTGCCGCCGCAGTTCGGCGTGCGCATCCTCGCCGGTGCCTTTGCCGGCGCAGTTCTGGCCGTTGTCCCGACCGGCGAAACCGTCACCGCACTCATCATCGGTGCCATCGCTGGTGCTGTCGGCGCCGTCATCGGCACGCTGGGCGGCGCACGCCTCCGGGCAGCCCTGGCGCGATCCATCGGCAACGACACACCTGCCGCCCTGATCGAAGATGCCATCGCCATCGTCGCAGCACTGCTCATCGTCTATCTGGCCTAATCGGCATGGTGGCACGATGGCGATTGCGCTAGGCCCTACCCATCCTGGAGCCCACCGTGATCTATGTAATTGCCACCTTCCGCATCCGCCCGGGTGCGCTCGAGCCGTTTGTGGAAGCCGCGTATGCCTTGATCGACGTGGCGCGCCGCGAGGCAGGCTGCATCTACTATGACCTGCATGCCAGCGTCACCGATCCGGATCGCGTCATGTGCTTCGAACAATGGAGCGATCGCGCCGCCTTCGACACCCACTTCGCCACGCCGCATCTCGCGGCGTTCAGCGCGGCCATCAAGGACTTCGTCTTGTCATCCAAGGTCGAAATCATCCACCCCGAGCGCGTCGATACACTCTGACCCCAATTTCGCCGCGCACCGGCGACACCATGGCGCGACTCGACAGGAGGCCTCCATGACAAAGCCCATCATCGCTGCTGCCATTTTCGTCACCGCCCTGCTCGCCCCTGCCGTTGCGCAGGCCGTTGAAACCTCGGTCCAGATCGAACTCGGCACGCAGTCCGATTTCGAGCGCCGCAGCGTGCTCTATGACTGCTCCGCGGGCGAACCGTTCAGCGTCACCTACATCAATGCCGCACCCAATTTCCTTGCGCTGGTGCCCATCGCCGACGAACCCGAATTGCATGTCTTCGCCTCGGTCATCTCCGCCTCCGGCGCCCGCTATGCGTCCGGCCAATGGATCTGGTGGACCTCGGGCGCCGATGCCAGCCTCTACGACGCCACTCTCGGCGAAGATGCCGAGCCCGTGCTCACCTGCGCCGAGATGAACAACACCCCCTGAGGTTTGCTGGACATTCCGCCTCTTCAACACCGTCACCTGACCGGATAAGGTGGCGGCCAAGGTTGGGAAGCCTGTGTTGCCGGATCGCGGAAGAAGTTAGATGCCTCGTGTTATCGCCAGCCTGCCAGCCAACCATGGCCGCGGCGCGCCCGTCGATTCGATCACCCTCGCCCATGACGAACGCCGCCTGCGCCGCAAATTGCTCCGCCTCGCGAGCGGCGCCGAAGTCACCGTCGATTTTCCGCAGACCATCACCCTCGATCACCATGGCGCCCTCGAACTCGATGATGGCTCGCTGGTCGAGGTGATCGCCGCCGAGGAGCTGCTCTACGATGTCAGGGGTCGCGACACGGCCCATCTGGTGCGCCTCGCCTGGCACATCGGCAATCGCCACACCTCGGCCCAGCTCGAACAGGCCCGCATCCTCATCAAGCGCGATCACGTGCTCAAGACCATGCTCGAAGGCCTCGGCGCCACCGTGACCAATGTCGCCGAGCCCTTCTTCGCCGAACATGGCGCCTATCATAGCCACGCCGAGCCCGGCCACGCCCTGCTGGCCCGATGACCCAGGGTTCCGACCTGCAAAAACTGCTGACCTGGCTGTCGCCGGCCTTCCCCGTCGGCGCCTTCGCCTGGTCGGCGGGGCTCGAATCCGCCATCTTTGCCCGGACGGTGCATGATCGGGCAACGACACAGGCTTGGGTCGCCGGCGTCCTTGGCCATGGGAGCCTGCGCACCGACGCGATCCTGTTCGCCCACGCCCACCGCGCCGCACAGGACCCCGCCACCCTGCGCGATCTCGCCGACCTCTGCCTTGCCCTCACCCCGGCCCGCGAGCGCCACGACGAAACCACCATCACCGGCGCCGCCTTCGCCACGGCCGCAAAGGCCTGGCCGACCCCGGTGCTGGCAAACCTGCCCTCGCCCTGCCCTTACCCCATTGCCGTCGGCGCAATAGCCGCCGGACACGGCATTGCGCTCGATGCGGCGCTGCTCGCCTGGCTCACCGCCACGATCCACAGCCAGGTCTCGGTGGCGGTACGGCTGGTGCCCATCGGCCAGTCCGATGGGCTCGCCATCATGGCTGCGCTCGAACCCGCCATAGCGTCGGCCGCAGCGCTGTGCCAGCATGCCGCACTGGACGATATTGGCGCCGTGGCCTACGCGGCCGATATTGCCCAGATGGCCCACGAAACCCTGACCACGAGAATCTTTCGCTCATGAGCATGCTCATCGCCGCCTTCATGTTCATTGGCCTGCTGGCCGTCTCCACCGCGCATTTCCTCTGGTCGATCGGGCGCACCTGGCCCATCCGCGGCGAGAAGCTGCTGGCGCAGACCGTGGTCGGCACGGCCGGCATTGAACGCATGCCGCCGCGCCTGATGTCCCTCGGTGTCGCGATCTTCATCCTCGCCGCCGGCGTCGTCGCCCTGGCGCTCGCCGACCACGATGGCGGCGGCTATTGGCTGACAGTCAGCGGCTTTGGTTTTGCGCTGCTGTTCCTCGCGCGTGGCATTGTCGGATATACCCCCTGGTGGGCCACGCAGACCCCTGAACCCAATTTTCGACTCAACGATTTCAGGGTCTATTCGCCGCTCTGCCTGTTCCTGGGCTTGGGCTTTGCCACACTCGCCATCCTGAGGATGCTATGAAATCTGTGAACGGCCCCCTCCGCATCGGCATCGGCGGTCCTGTTGGCTCCGGCAAGACCACCCTCTGCGAAATGCTGCTCAAGGCGATGCGCGACCGCTATTCCATGGCGGTCGTCACCAATGATATCTACACCCGCGAGGACGCCCTTATCCTCGCCCGCGTGCAGGCCATTTCCGAGGACCGCATCGTCGGCGTCGAAACCGGCGGCTGCCCTCACACCGCCATCCGCGAGGATGCCTCGCTGAACCTTGCGGCCATCGACGACCTGAACCGCAAATTCCCCGATCTCGACATCATCCTGATCGAAAGCGGCGGCGACAATCTGGCTGCAACTTTCTCGCCCGATTTGGCCGATCTCACCATCTACGTCATCTCGGTGGCGCAGGGCGAAAAGATCCCCCGCAAGGGCGGTCCGGCCATTTCCCGCTCCGACCTGCTGGTCATCACCCATACCGATCTAGCCCCCTATGTCGGCGCCAGCCTCGAAGTGATGGAAAGCGACACCCAGAAGGTCCGCGAAGGCCGTCCCTACATCTTCACCGACCTGCTCCGCCGCGAAAGCCTCGACCAGATCATCGCCTATATCGAACGCGCCGGCGGCTTCGTCGACGTGCAGGCGGCCGAATAGCCGCTTCCACCAAAACACCGCGTCATTCCCGCGAAGCGGGAATCTCCTTTCTTACCTCGCCCCTCCGGGCAGAGATCGCCGCGTCGGTCAGGGGCAGCCGTAAAAAGAAAGCGCCGAACCCTTTCGGATTCGGCGCGTTTGGCCCAGCTCGGGGGACGTGACTGGGCCGCAGGGCGCGGGCTGGCAGGGCCCGTATGATGCGCCCTAATACAGGAAGATTTCGGGGTTTCCGTGCGGGTCGGCCACCGCCACCACCCGGTTGATGTCGATATTGTTGGCGGCAAACCAGCCGCTGAGGGCCCCATCGGCACGGATGGCGTCGCGGAACTTGCCGAGCTGGGCGGCCTTGGCCGTTTCAGCACTGGCAATCTGGGCCTGTTCGGCAGCAGGATAGAGCGTCTTGGTGTCGTAGGTCTTGACGCTGGTCGCCTTGTCGAGGAACGCCAGGTCGCCCGCCGTCCAGCTTCCGATCATGTCGACGAGGTTCCCGACGGGAACAAGGTCCGCCTTGACCCCCATGGTCACCTTGGCGGTGTCCGCGGTGCCTGTTGCCGCATAGGCGGCATTGCCGGAAACAGCGAGAATGGCAGCGAGCAGCACTGCCGCCGATACACCATGCATCGGTTTCATTTTTTGAGCTCCATACGATTACGAGATTAGGCCGCAGGGTTCTGCGAGCGGTCATCGGCGTGGTATCGCGTCGACCCCTGCACTATCGCGCCCGGTCACGGCTTATCTTGGAGCGATCTGGGGTATTGTCGCGGCATGATTTCGGCTTTCCGGTGGATTGTGGAAGCCTTCAAATCATGTCCGAAACGTAACGTTGGAAAGGTTGTCGATGGTTCTTCCCCGCTGCATGTCGAGGGCAGTCTGTGCCAGGCTAAAACCATGAGCGAGCAGACGTGGCGCCGCCTGCGCAAACACCTCGATACACCTCTGCCGACATTCCCCTGGCCTGAGGGCATCGCACCTGCCGCGTTCGATACCGTCGATCCCCGCGAGCCACACGCATTGCTCGATGCAGCTTTCCCAGGCCTGGTGGCTCCGTTCGAGCATTGGTACGGCAACCTGACCGCCGACGTCGAGTTCGACCCCGCGCTCTGTATCCCGGCCCTGACCGAGGACGGCCATATCGCCGGCTTCGTTCAGTGCTGGACGACCGGATTTGTCAAAGATCTCGCAGTGGCCCCCGCGCACCGCGGCAAAGGCGTCGGCGCAGCCTTGATGCTGCACGCCTTCGCCCTGTTCGCTTCGCGCGGTCTGCCCGAGGTCGACCTCAAGGTCGAAAGCACTGAGCATGCAGCGCGCCGCCTCTATGCCCGCCTTGGCATGGTAGAGGTGTAACCCTCACGAAGCCTGACGCGTACGGACCAGAGCCACCACCGACCGTGGTGTCAGCGTTGCCGTGCCGTCCGACACGGCCACATTGGTCATGTTGTCCGACAGAAGGCCGACTTCCCAGCCCCCCTCTGGCAGCCGCGCCACCACAGGTTCGGTGCGCCGGTTGAACCAGATCAGCACTTCGTCGTCCTTATGGGTCAGGTGCATGCCAAGCGTCGACGCGCCAGACCAGCCCCAGTCGCCCTCGTTCATCTCGCGGCCATCAGGATGCAGCCATACCACGTCACGGACGCCATTCTTGTCCTGCCCGGTCAGGAAGTGGTCATGGGTCAGCGCGACATGCGCCTTGCGGAAGGTACTGAGCGCAGCGACGAAGTCGACCAGGTCGCCATCGCCGTTTTCCCAATCCAGCCAGGTGATTTCGTTGTCCTGCGCATAGGCATTGTTGTTGCCCTGCTGCGTGCGGAACATCTCGTCGCCCTGCTGCAGCAATGGCACGCCGCGCGACAGGAACAGCGTCGCCAGCAACGCCCGCACGTCACGCTTGCGAGCCGCGTTGATCGCCGGATCGTCGGTCTCGCCCTCCACGCCACAGTTCCACGACGCATTGTGGCTGTGGCCATCGCGGTTGTCCTCGCCATTGGCCTCGTTGTGCTTGTCGGTGTAGCTCACCAGATCGCGCAGCGTGAAACCGTCATGCACCGCCAGCATGTTGACACCATGGCTCGGCTTGCGGCCGGCGAAATTGAAGATCTCCGCCGAACCGGCAACCTTGCCCGCCAACGCGCCGATCTTACCGTTCTCGCCCCGCCAGAACTCGCGGATATCGTCGCGGAACGTGTCGTTGTGCTCTTTGAATTCCTTGCCGAACTGGCCGAGTGCATAACCGCCCGGACCCGGATCCCACGGCTCGGCCACGAGGATGCATTTGCTCAACACCGGGTCTGCCTTGATCTTCTTGAGCATCTCGGCATTCGGATTGAAGCCCGGATCGCGACCCAGCACGGTCGCCAGATCGAAGCGGAAGCCCGAAACGCCCATTTCCTCGACCCAATAGCGCAGCGAGTCGATCACCAGCCTCTGCGTCGCCGGATGGTCGCAGCGCAGCGTATTGCCGGTCCCCGTATCGTTGACCAGATGCTGTTTGCCGTCGACTTCCACAAAGCGGTAATAGGTCTTGGCGTCGAGCCCCATCAGGCTCAGCATCGGGCCTTGGGCGTCACTCTCGCCGGTGTGGTTGTAGACTACGTCGAGGATCACCGAGATGCCGTTCTTGCGGTAGAGGTCCGTCATGACACGCAATTCCTGCGGTCCACGCGGCGCGAGGCGCGGGTCGATGGCCGAATAAGCCACCGGATTATAGCCCCAGGCATTGGTCAGCCCGAGCACCGGCAGGTGCCCCTCGTCGATCCATGCCGCCGTCGGCATCAGTTGCAGCGTATCGACCCCAATATACTTGAGGTGGTCGATCACCCGCTGCGTCGTCAGCGCTGCAATGGTACCGCGCAGCGGTCCCTGTACGCTGGGGTGCCGCATGGTGAAGCCACGCACGTTCATTTCATAGAACATCCCCGGCGCCTTCTTGCGCGGCAGGATGTTCTCGTTGCCCATGTCGCCGACAATAGCCTTGGGGATCAGCGGCGCGGTATCCACCGCCTCGCTCCGGTCCAGGCGTAGCCGGGGCGACCGCACAAACACCCGGTCGAGCCGCTTGGCATAGGGATCGACCAGCAGCTTCATCGGATCGAAGAAATACCCCTGATCCGGATCATACGGGCCATCGGCTCGCAGCCCATAGCGTGTGCCGGCCCCTAGCCCTGCAATCAGCCCGGCGCGAATATGGTCCTGATGCACATCGAGCTCGAACCGGTCGGTCTCGTGGTCCTGTTCGTCATAGATCGACACCCAGATATTGGTGGCGCTCTCCGAATAGACGGCAAAGTTGACGCCCACATCGGTCACCGTGGCGCCAAGATGGGTAATACTGCCCCCATTGGGGACCAGCGCAGGTTTCATGGGTCTTCCGATACTAGGTGATGACGCTGGGTTCCTGCCGCCCGGTGCGCTGCTTGATCCCGGTGAGCTGGTCGACCAGTTCGATGAGGGGTTCAAGGGCGAGTTGGGTGTCGAGATCGTGTCGTCCATCGGCTGCCTCATAGCGCTCCAGATAGAGTCGCAACGTAGCGCCGACCGTACCGGTTCCGCTCAACCGCACGACAATCCGTGAGCCATCGGTAAAGCCGATGCGGATACCCTGCTTGGCGCTGGTCGAGCCATCTACCGGGTCGTGATACTTGAAGTCATCGGCATAGGCGACCTGCAGGTCCTCGCCGAAATTCTGCCCGAGCAGACCCGGCAGTTGCGCCCGCAGATCGTCCACCAGTTGGCCCGCTATCGCCGCGTCGACCTCTTCATAGTCGTGCCGCGTATAGTAATTGCGTCCATAGGTTGCCCAGTGCTCGCGTACGATCTCGTCGACGCCCTGTTTGCGCACCGCCAGGATATTCAGCCACAGCAGCACAGCCCAAAGGCCGTCCTTCTCGCGCACATGGTTCGAGCCCGTACCGGCGCTCTCCTCGCCACAGATGGTGACGCGGCCAGCGTCGAGCAGGTTGCCGAAGAACTTCCAGCCCGTCGGCGTCTCGTGCATCTCGATGCCGAGCTTCTCGGCCACCCGGTCGGCCGCGGCGCTGGTCGGCATCGACCGCGCGATGCCGGCAATGCCGCCCTTGTAGCCCGGCGCCAGATGCGCATTGGCCGCCAGCAGCGCCAGCGAGTCCGACGGCGTCACGAAGCGGTTCTTGCCGATGATCAGGTTCCGGTCCCCGTCGCCATCAGACGCCGCGCCGAAGTCGGGGCCTTCGGGGGTCATCAGCAGGTCATACATGTCCTTGCAATAGACCAGGTTCGGATCGGGATGGCCGTTATCGAACGTGGGCGAAGGCGTTCCGTTGATAACAGTGCCCTTCGGCGCGCCAAGAATGCCCTCAAGGATCGCATGGGCATACGGCCCGGTCACTGCTGACATGGCATCGAAGGTCATGGTGAAGCCGCGGGCAAACAGCGCCTTGATCGCGCCGAAATCGAACAGCGTCTCCATCAATGCGGCATAGTCCGCAACCGGATCGATCACCTCGACCACCATCGCGCCCACATGCTGGGTGCCGATAGAACCGAGGTCGATATCTCCGGCGTCGACTGTCTTGTAGCTCTCGATCACCTTGCTGCGCTCGAAGACCGCGTCCGTGATCTTCTCAGGCGCCGGCCCGCCATTGCCGATATTGTACTTGATGCCGAAATCGCCCTCCGGCCCGCCCGGATTGTGGCTAGCCGATAGCACCAGCCCGCCAAACGCCTTGTAATGGCGGATCACATGGCTGGCCGCCGGCGTCGACAGAATACCGCCCTGTCCCACCAGCACCTTGCCAAAACCATTGGCCGCTGCGATGCGGATCGCCTTCTGGATGGCGACGTCATTGTAGAAGCGCCCGTCCCCGCCGATCACCAGCGTCTTGCCGGCAAATCCCTCGAGGCTGTCAAAGATCGCCTGGATGTAGTTCTCGACATAGTTCGGCTGGCTATAGACCGTCACCCGCTTGCGCAGGCCTGATGTGCCCGGCTTCTGGTCGGTATAGGGCGTGGTCTTAATTGTCTGGATGCTCATGTGTGGTCAGCCCGGTAATGGTGGCATAGAGGTAGGCATAGCGCGCTGCGCTCGTCTCCCAGGAGACGTCCGACTTCATTCCCCGCCGTTGGATTTTCTTCCAGAGTTTGTCGTCATGGTAGAGGCGCACCGTCTTGCGGATCGCTTCATACAGCGCATACGCGCTGCCGGCATCGAACACCACGCCGGTCGCCACCTCGGCCGCAATGGCCGCCGGATTGGCGTCGATCACCGTATCGGCCAGCCCGCCGATGCGGCTCACGACCGGCACGCAGCCATAGCGCAGCCCATAAAGCTGGGTCAGCCCGCACGGCTCGAAGCGCGAGGGGATCACGATGGCGTCGCAGCCGCCCTGCATCAGGTGGCTCAGCGCTTCGTTGTA
>Ga0247738_10000925_pt1 | contig 10822 bp, 13 predicted proteins | sample UWRJL013104B2_FD_180936 | JGI IMG/M metagenome (GOLD analysis project Ga0247738, IMG submission 180936) | Plant litter microbial communities from Arlington Agricultural Research Station in Wisconsin, United States - UWRJ-L013-104B-2 | ecosystem: Environmental > Terrestrial > Plant litter >...
GCGCCCGGCCCGCAACCGGTGCGCGTGGTGGTGGACCCCGCCGTGCGGCTGGACGGCCAGTCGCGCGTGTTCCGCGACGGGCAGGCGCCGTCGATCTGGGTCTGCGATGCGCGGCACGCCGCGCTGGCGAGGGAGCGCCTGGGTGCTGCTCCGGCCGAGGTGCTGGCGGTGGACGGCCTCCTCGACGGCGGCGATGGCTACCACCCCGCGCTGGTCGCGCAAGCACTGGCCGCACGCGGCCTGCACGTGCTGTTCGTCGAAGGCGGCGGCATGACGGTGTCGCGTTTTTTCACGGCCGGTGTGCTCAGCCGCCTGCACCTCATCATCGCGCCTGTGCTGATCGGCCAGGGCCGGCGCGGCTTGCGCGCGCCCGCACACGACGTGATGGCCGACTGCCCTCGCCCACCCACGCGCACCCTGCCGCTGGGCGACGACATGCTGTGGGACCTGGACCTGAGCGGATCAAACGGCGTTTGAGGCCAGCTCGACAGCGTCAAGTACCACGAACGCATCGCACGCGACCATGAAGGCCGGCGACGCACAACGCAGGCCGAAGCCGTACACCGGCAGGCCCCTTTGCTGGATGCGCCCGACTAGACCCGTGTAATCGCTGTCCGAAGACACGATGCAGAAACCATCCACAGCGCAGGTGAGCAGCAGCTCCATCGCGTCCATAACCAGCATGCAGTCGCTTGCGTTCTTGCCCTTGGCATAGCGGAACTGGTGGCACGGCAGGATGGACAGCGTGTGCAGCACGTTCTTCCATGGCGTGAGCTGTGGGCCGGTCCATTCGCCATAGGCACGACGCACCGTGGGTTTGCCGAAGATCGAGGCCTGCTCCATAAGCAGCGCGGCGTACCGGGCGCTGATGTTCTCGGCGTCGATGAGTACCGCCAGGCGCAGTGGCCGGGGCGTGAGAATGAGAGAGGAAATGTGTTGCATGTGCTTCCCTGCGATGGTGAACGACACCGCTCCCTTGTGGGGGGCGGTGGCCCAAGCGGGTTGGCGTACCGGTGCAAGTTTCCCAAAACCGGCGAGACTCTCGTCTCCCCGCCTGGGCCACCAAAAAAGGAAGGCTCAGACGGAAATAGCCGCACCACAAGGTGCAGCTATCTCGCTGGGATATTGCTTCCGGAACGCCAATTCCGTTCGCACTGGTTTGTACGAAGGAAGCAGTATAGGCGAGCAGATGAGGCGAACGAGCAGAGCGGCGTGACAAGCAAGGCCGCGCGACGCTGCACCGAGGCAGGACCGATTTACGGCGTTGCATCGCGATGATTCCGCGAAGCCGAGTCGAGTTCATGGACAAGTGCACTGTCCACCATCGCTGTCCTCTGTCGATTCTTGTCTTGCCGAATGCTGCCCTTCAACGCGCCGGCCGAGACCCCATCGCCGTGAGCACACCCAGGCCGATGAACGAAGTTCCTGCCAGTCGATTGCCCCAGCGGCGGTGCGATGCGGCCCGACCCAGACGCGGCGCAACCAGACTGGCCGTCAGCACGTAGATCACGTCGGTGCAGCAAGCGATCGCCACGAACACAGCACCGAGCGCCAGGGTCTGCAGCAGCGGGTTGCCGCCGTGCGCGTCCATGAACTGCGGCAAGAAGGCAGCGAAGAACAAGGTGGTTTTGGGGTTCAGCAGCGCCACCACGAAACCATCGCGAAAGACGCGCCGCAACGAATGCGCCGACGGCACTGGTGGGGTGGCGTCGCTGGCCACGGGCGACGCCACCATCCACATGCGGATGCCGAGGTACACGAGGTAAGCAGCGCCAGCCCACTTCACCACCGTGAAAGCGGCCGACGACACAGCGAACAAAGCCGCCAGCCCGAGCGCCGCGCCCAGGGCATTGGCGAGGTTGCCGAGCGCCACGCCCAGCACGGACGAAAGACCACAAGCGCGACCCTGCGCCAGGGTGCGGGCCACGATGTAGACGACGGCGGGACCGGGGGTGAGGGCCAGCACCAGGCTGGCGCCCACGAAAGCCAGGAGAAGAGGCGTGTCGGGCAGCATGAAAACTCCAGGTATCGAAGCGGTCAGTATCGCTTTACTTCGGAAAAATGTTCAATAGATGTCGATTCAAATCGCGCCTGAACGTCGAGCCTGTGAAAGGAGAAAACCCTCCCATGAACCCCACCATCACCGCTTTTGAACGCTCGCCCGACCGGGGCCAGGGACTCGCGCGGGACATGCGCGTGCGCTGGGCGCTTGAAGAAGTCGCTCAGCCCTACGAGGTCCGTCTGGTCTCCTTCGCCGCCATGAAGGAGCCGGCGCATCTGGCGCGGCATCCTTTCGGGCAGATTCCCACCTACGAGGAAGGCGATCTGGTCCTGTTCGAGTCGGGGGCCATCGTGCTGCATCTCGCCCAGCACCACAAGGGTCTGCTGCCCGAGGAAGCGAATGCCCGCGCGCGCGCGATCACCTGGATGTTCGCCGCGCTGAACACGGTGGAACCACCCATCCTCGACCTTCAGACGGCAAAGATCCTGGAGAGCGACAGGAGCTGGAATGAGCAGCGCCTGCCTCTGGTCAAGGACCGCATCCGCGTTCGTCTGACCGAGCTGTCCACCCGACTGGGCAAAGCCGACTGGCTCGCCGACGGTGCGTTCAGCGCCGGTGACCTGATGATGGTGTCGGTGCTGCTGAGGCTGAAGCCGTCAGGCCTGCTGGACGAACACCCCCGGCTGGCCGCCTATGTCGCCCGCGGCGAAGCACGCCCGGCTTACCAGCGTGCTTTCGCCGCTCAATGGGCGGTGTTTGCAGGCCAGCTACCGCAGGCGGGTTGATGGTCGGTCACGGCAAGGCGAGCAAGTCCACATGCCCCACGCTGAGGCGGCCCGAAGCGGCCAGCGCGTGCCGCCGCTGCCGCCATGCTTCCAGTGCGGCGATGGAGGCGGGGTCCTGCTCGCATGCGGCTTGGGCCATGCCGTCCACCAGCGCGTGTTGCATCGCGCCGGCGTGCGCGCTCTCCAGGCTGTGAAGCCGCCAGTCGCTGGTGGCGCTGAACACGCGGTAGCCGCTGCCCTGCAATGCACGGCGCAAGACCGGGACGGCAGCCCCACCGAGTGCGGGGCCAAAGCCTTTGTCGCGCCGCTGGTGCCGGGCGAAGAGCCGGCCCACGGCCGAATCCAGCGGGTCGACCGGCTCCCAGTCGTGGCGGCCGTCCACGTTGAGCGTGAAGAGCATGGCCGAGCGCGCGGCCACCGCCAGCGCCACCATCCGTTGCAGCCAGTCGGCGCTCACCAGATCGAGCAGAGCCGATGCGGTGACGAGGTGGGCGGCGTGCCAGGGCAACGCCTCCAGGTGCTGCGCAAGGTCCATCTGCTGGCACACGACAGACGCCTCGAAACCCGGGCCGCTGACGCTGGGAGGCCAGCCGCGCAGCAGCGCCGCGTCGTGGTCCAACACCAGCCATTGCTGCGCTCCGCCCAGCCGGGGGGCGAGCCAGCGCTGGTTTGCGCCGGTGCCGCAACCGAGGTCGATCACGCGCCAGGGTGTGCCTGCGGGCGGGGCCATGGCATGGAGCCGTGCGGCCAACTGCAACCGTCTCGCGGCCTCGTCGCGTGCCGCCGTGTCGAAGGGTTCGCGCTGTTGCAGCCAGTCGGCGCTGAAGTGGGCGGCGCTCATGCCATGGCGTCCAGCACGGCTGCGTAGCGTGCGGCCTGCTGCGGCCAGGTGGGCAGCGCGGCGGCGGCTTCCCGCGCGCCAGAGGCCAGGCGCCCGCGCAGGTCGGCATCGGACAGCACGCTTTCCAGCGCAGCCCGCAGAGCTTGCACATCGCCAGCAGGCACCTGCAGGCCCGCTGAGGGCGGCAGCGTGTGGGCGAGCGCGCCCCCGTCGGTGGTGACCACGGGCAGGCCATGAGCGATGGCTTCGGCCACCACCATGCCGTAGCCTTCGTAGAGCGAGGGCAGCACGAACACGTCGGCCGCCCCGTACTGCGAGCGCAGCGCCGCGCCCGGCAGTTCACCGTGCCAGACCACCCGCTCACCCAGCGGTGCGGCAAGGGCCTGCAGGTGCGTGGTGGTGTGGGGGTCGCGCTCGGCGCTGCCCACGAGGTGCAGCGTCCACGGCAAATGCCGCAGGCCCGAGAGCGCTTCCAGCAGCACGGCGTGGCCCTTGCGCGGCGTGAGCGTGGCCACGCAGAGCAGTTGCACCGGGCCGCCGTGCCGGGGTTCGGCCGGTGAAGGCGGGGTCGGGTCGGTGCCAGGCTCCACCACGGCGATTCGCGCGGGCTGTACGCCCAGGGCGACCACGTCGTTGAGGGTGCTGCGGCTGGGCACCACCACCTGCCGCACCAGTTGAAGGGCTTGCGCCTCGGCCGTGCGCAGCTGCGCACTGTCCATGGCGCTCAAGCCCGTTTCCAGGTGCAGCGGGTGGTGCACATGGGCGACCCAGCGCAGGCGCTGGGCATGGGGCTGCACCACGCGCGCCAACGTGCCAAAGGCCAGGCCATCGGCGATCACCAGCGCGCCATCGGGCAGGGCCGCGATGCGGGCCCGAGCGGCCGATAGGTCGCTGTCGTCGGGCCAGGGCCAGGCGCCTTCCAGCACCTGCGGCAAAACCGTCCAACCCAACTCTCGCAGAGCGAGCGAGAGCCGGCGGTCATAGGTGTAGCCACCCGTGGGGGTGTGCCAGTCGCCCGGCAGCAGGAAATGGCAGACACGCGGGCCGGGCATGGTTCAGACCGGGAGCTTGCCTTCGTACGACGCCCAGGCCACGTGCGATTCGTGCAGGGTCACTTTCATGTGCTGCAGGCCGGCCGATTGAGCAGTGGGCAATGCCTGCACGCCAAGCGCACCGGCCGCGATGCGCGCGGCGATGTGGTCAAAGATCACGTGTGCCAGGAACTCGGTCGTGGTGTTGCGGCCCTTGAATTCGGGCATCTCGTCCAGGTTCTGGAAGTTGAGCACGGCCAGCGTCTCGCGCAGCACCTGTGTGGCCAGGCCGATGTCGACCACGATGCCATCGGTGTCCAGCGCCTCGCGCCGCAGTTCCAGGTCGACCACGTAGGTGGCGCCGTGCATGCGCTGGGCCGGACCGAACACCGCGCCCTGGAAGCTGTGGGCGATCATGAAATGGTCTCTGACATTGACGGCGTACATCGGTTGGGGCTCCTTGGATGGGCTGGAAGGATCACGCAGGGTAGTCGATGCGCTGGCACAGGGTGTCGGGCGCATCGGGGCCGGCCAGTCGGGCCAGCACCTGGGGCAGTTCGGCGAAGGGGGCGGTGTGGGAGATGAGGTGGTCCAGCACGGGCTCGGTGAGCAACGAAAGAGCGAGTTCCAGCCGCTGGCGGTGGCTCCAGCGATCGCGCTGGCGTTTTGCCACATGGCCCACCTGCGAACTCTTGAGCGTGAGCCGCTGCGAATGGAAGGCCTCACCCAGCGGCACGTTGACCGGGCGGCTGCCGTACCAGCTAAGTTCCAGCACCGTGGCTTCAAAGGCCGCGAGCCTCAGCGCTGTGGCCAGCCCGGCAGCCTGGCCGCTGGTGTGAATGACGAGATCGGCCTGGAATTGCGCCGCTTCCGGCAGTGCAAAACCAGCGCCCAGCGAGGCAGCAACGCCCGCGCGCGCAGGGTTCGTGTCCACCACCTGCACGCTGCCGCCGGGCAGGCGCGCCGCCAGCCAGGCCACCAACAGGCCGAGCGTGCCGCCGCCCACCACGGCGATGTGGTCACCCGGGGTGGGCTCGGCGTCCCACAGGGCGTTGATGGCGGTCTCCAGGTTCGCGGCGAGCACGGCGCGCGCGGCTGGCACGCCAGCCGGCAGCGGCACCAGCGCAGAGGCGGGCACCTGGAACACGGTCTGGTGCGGGTGCAGGCAGAACACCTCGCGCCCGAGCATTTCGGGCGGCCCGGTCTCAACCAAGCCCACATTCACGTAGCCGTACTTCACAGGGCCCGGAAATTCGCCCACCTGGAACGGCGCGCGCATGCGCTGCGCCTCGCTGGCCGGCACCTCGCCCCGGAACACCAGGCCTTCGGTGCCCCGGCTCACGGCAGTGTGCAGGGTGCGCACACGCGCAAAACCTTCGGGCAACGGTGACAGGGTTTCGTCACGGATCTCGGCGCGGCCGGGTGTTACCACCCAGCAGGCCTGGGCGGGGACGGAAGCGGACGGATCGGAAACGAGGGGCATGGGTGAATCGCGAAGAAGGTGTTGGACAGGTCGGCGTAGTTTGACCCATGGTCAATATTTCCACATTAATCGAAATATCGTATGATTCACCGCATGAACGAAACCGACGTCATCCGCGCGCTGGGCGCGCTTGCCCACCCTCTTCGCTTGCGGGTGTTCCGCGCGCTGGTGGTCAACGGCCAGGCCGGCCTCACGCCGGGCGTGATGAGCGAGGCCCTGGGGATTCCCAACACCACCCTGTCGTTCCACTTGAAGGAGTTGACCTCGGCAGGCCTGGTGACGCAGGAGCGTTCGAGCCGGCATCTGGTCTATCGCGCCGCCTACGAGCAGATGAACGGGCTGCTCGCTTACCTCACCGACAACTGCTGCCAGGGCGCGGAATGTGCCGTGGACAGCACCCCCTGCCAGTGCTGACGCTTTTGATTGCCTCCCACCATGCCCACCCCCACGCCCCTGAACGTGCTCTTCCTGTGCACACACAACTCGGCCCGCAGCATCCTGGCCGAAGCCACGCTGAACCATCTGGGCCACGGCCGCTTCAAGGCGTTTTCGGCCGGCAGCAGCCCGCGCGAGAACCAGCAGCCCAACCCATTCGCGCTTGAAGTCCTGCAGCGCGCCGGCATCTCGACCGAAGGACTGCGCAGCAAGAATTGGGATGAGTTCGGCAAGGCGGACGCGCCCCACATGGACCTGGTCATCACGGTGTGCGACAACGCCGCTGGCGAAACCTGCCCCTACTGGCCCGGCCAACCCGCCACGGCGCACTGGGGCTGCGCCGACCCGTCCGAAGCCAAGGGCACGCACGAACAGAAGCTGGAGGCGTTCCGCGAAACGCTGCTGGCCATCCGCCGGCGCCTGGAGTTTCTGGTCAGCCTGCCACCGGCCAGCATCGATCGACTGACGCTGCAGGACACGGCACGAGAACTGGCCCAGCGCTGAGCCGACATGCTCGCGGGCGTTCTGATCTTTGCGTTCACGCTGCTTCTCGTCATCTGGCAACCCCGGGGGCTGGGCATCGGCTGGAGCGCGCTGCTCGGCGCCGTGGTGGCTCTGCTGGCGGGTGTGGTGCATCTGTCCGACATTCCCGTGGTCTGGCACATCGTCTGGAACGCGACCGCCACCTTCGTGGCGGTCATCGTCATCAGCCTGGTGCTCGACGAAGCGGGCTTCTTCGAGTGGGCCGCCCTGCACTTCGCGCGTTGGGGAGGTGGCCATGGTGCCCGGCTGTTCGCCCTGATCGTTGTGCTGGGAGCGGTGGTCGCCGCGCTGTTCGCCAACGACGGCGCAGCCCTCATCCTGACGCCCATCGTCATGGCCATGCTGCTTGCGCTGGGCTTCTCACCGGCGACCACGCTGGCTTTCGTCATGGCGGCCGGCTTCATCGCCGACACCGCCAGCCTGCCCCTGGTGGTGTCGAACCTGGTGAACATCGTTTCGGCCGACTTTTTCGGCATCGGCTTCAACGACTACGCCTCCGTGATGGTGCCGGTCAACCTGGCGTCCGTCGCCGCCAGTCTCCTGGTGCTCTACCTGTACTTCCGCCGCGACCTGCCGGCGGCCTATGACCTGCGCCAGCTGAAGGCGCCCGCAGCCGCCATCCGCGACCTGAATACATTCCGGGCCGGCTGGGTGGTGCTGGGTCTGTTGCTGGTGGGCTTCTTTGGTCTGGAGCCGCTGGGCGTTCCTGTCAGCGCGGTGGCCGCGGTGGGTGCGGTCCTTCTCCTGGCCGTCGCGGCCCGGGGCCACGTCATCAGCACCCGAAAGGTGCTGAGGGAAGCGCCCTGGCAGATCGTCGTCTTCTCCCTGGGCATGTACCTGGTTGTCTACGGTCTGCGCAATGCCGGCCTGACGGGCCATCTCGCCACGCTGCTGGACCGTTTTGCGCAGGGCGGTGTCTGGGGAGCGGCCATGGGCACCGGGTTCCTGTCGGCCGCGCTGTCGTCGGTGATGAACAACATGCCCACGGTGCTGGTCGGCGCGCTTTCCATCGAGCAATCCACAGCAACCGGTGTGGTGAAGGACGCCATGGTCTACGCCAACATCATCGGCTGCGATCTGGGCCCCAAGATCACGCCCATCGGCAGCCTGGCCACGCTGCTGTGGCTTCACGTGCTCGCTCGCAAGGGCACCACCATCGCCTGGGGTTATTACTTCCGGGTGGGCATCGTGCTCACGCTGCCCGTTCTCGCCATCACCCTGGCGGCGCTGGCCATCCGCCTGGGCGCATCCTGACAACCGGCCCCCAAAGATGACCCTCGGAAGCGACCTCCCCCACCTCGACCATGCCTCGTTTCAGCCCCTGGATACCGAGCGCCTGTTTCCCCTGCAGCGGTCGAGCCACCCGCCCCGCATCCTGCTGCTGTATGGGTCGCTGAGAGATCGGTCCTACAGCCGGCTGCTTACCGAGGAAGCCGCACGGCTGCTGCAGGCCATGGGCGCCGAGACGCGCATCTTCGACCCCAGGGATTTGCCTTTGCCCGACGCCGCACCAGAAGACCACCCAAAGGTGCAAGCACTGCGCGAACTCGCGCAGTGGTCCGAAGGTATGGTCTGGTGTTCGCCGGAGCGCCACGGTGCCATGACCGGCATCCTGAAAGCGCAGATCGACTGGATTCCGTTGTCGGTGGGGGCGGTTCGGCCAACGCAGGGCAAGACCTTGGCGGTGATGCAGGTCTCGGGCGGCTCGCAGTCGTTCAACGCGGTGAACCAGCTGCGTGTGCTGGGCCGCTGGATGCGCATGCTGACGATTCCGAACCAGTCTTCCGTGGCCAAAGCCCACCTGGAGTTTGAAGAGAACGGCCGCATGAAGCCGTCTTCCTATTACGAGCGCGTCGTCGACGTGATGGAGGAGCTGGTGAAGTTCACCGTGCTCACCCGCGACAGCGCGCCCTACCTGGTGGACCGGTACAGCGAGCGGCGGGAGAGCGCCGAAGCCTTGTCCCGGCGGGTCCGCTTGCGCAGCATCTGAAGGCCCCCTTCGACCCCGTTGAACGAATGGGCGAATGCGGTATCGGAGAGGTGGAGCGTGCCATGATGATCACCGGAACCGCCCATGAAGACCACCGGAGCCTCCCTCGCCTCACCCTCGGGCCTGACCGGCCTGCGGCGTGACACCGCGCGCGACCTGTCGGTGGCGGGCGCCCTGCTGGGCGTGCTGGCCAGCGCGCTCGGCGCGGCCGTTGGCCTGGGCATCGACTACACAGTCAAGGCCTGGCTGGTCTACGGCCTGGGGGCGTGGCTGGTGTGGCGCGGGCTGCCCACCCACCCGCACCCGCGCTTTGGGCCGGCCAACCGGGTGACCTTGTTTCGGCTGGCGTCGATGGCCTTGCTCGCGGCCCTGGTGGGCGAGGCTTTGCCCCGCCCGCCCCTGCCCTCGATCGCCCCGGCGGCCTGGTGGCTGGTGGTCATCGCCACCGCCACGGCCTTGCTCGATGCGGTGGACGGTGCGCTGGCCCGGCGAAGCGGCCTGGCCAGCGCGTTCGGCGCCCGCTTTGACATGGAGACCGACGCGGCCTTCACCCTGGTGCTGTGCGCGCTGGTGCTGCAGGCCGGCCAGGCCGGCCCCTGGGTGCTGGCCTCGGGGTTGATGCGCTACGCCTTCGTGGCCGCGTCACGGCCCTGGCCCTGGCTGGCCGGCGCATTGCCGCCCAGCAAGCGCCGCCAGACGGTGTGCGTGGTGCAGATCACCGCGCTCATCATCTGCCTGGGACCCATCGTGCCACCCGGGCTGGCGGCCTCGCTCGCCGCTTTCAGCCTGGCCTTGCTGACCCTTTCATTTGCCATCGACGTCCGGACCCTGGCGCGGCAGCGCCCCACTTCCACGGAGACCTGAGCCATGCGCACTTCCACCGCCTCCTTTTTCCTCCCGCTGGCGCTCTGCGCCCACCTGCTGGCCGCCGCGCCCGCACACGCCCAGGCCGCCAAGTACGAGCTGGACCCCGACCACATCACCGTGGCCTTCCTGGTGGACCACATCGGCTACGCCAAGGTGTTGGGGCTGTTCCGCTCCGCGCGCGGCAGCTACCGCTTTGATGAAGCCAGCGCCACGCTGTCGGACGTGCGCATCGAGGTGGAGACGGCCAGCGTCTTCAGCAACCAGCGCAAGCGCGACGAGCACCTGAAAGGCCCGGACTTCCTGAACAGCGGCGAGTTTCCGCGCATGGTGTTCACGGCCAGCAGCGCCAAGCGCACGAGTGAGCGCAACTTCGAGATCAATGGCCAGCTGGAGTTGCTGGGCAAGTCGCAGCCGCTCACGCTGCAGGCCACCTGGAACAAGAGCGCGGAATCCCCCATGGGCGGCCCGCTGCGCAAGCCGTATGTGATGGGTGTGTCCGCGCGCGGCAGTTTCAAGCGCAGCGCCTACGGCATGAACTACGCGGTGTCCAACGGCTGGGTCGGTGACGAAGTACCGCTGATCATCGAGTTTGAAGCGGTGCGCCAGTGAGCGATGCGCGCACCGCGCCGCCGCTGCTGCTCCCCTGGTTGCTGCGCTTTGGCCTGGCCTTCGCCCTGCTGAACGCGCTGTGGACCTTCGAGAACCGTTGGCCGGGCTTTGGCGTGCGCACCATGCCGCGCCTGTCGTTCGAGTTGTGCCTCGCCGTGCTGGCGCTGATGGGCTGGGTGCTCTGGCGCGGCCGGCTCTCGGCGCGCGCGTCCACCGCGCTGGCCATGGGTTTCGTC
>Ga0247738_10000927_pt1 | contig 10795 bp, 13 predicted proteins | sample UWRJL013104B2_FD_180936 | JGI IMG/M metagenome (GOLD analysis project Ga0247738, IMG submission 180936) | Plant litter microbial communities from Arlington Agricultural Research Station in Wisconsin, United States - UWRJ-L013-104B-2 | ecosystem: Environmental > Terrestrial > Plant litter >...
GCGATCTCGTCCGGACCGGAGTGCTGCGGGTCGATGCCCATGAGGTCGGCGATCTCGGCCACGAGTTGCTCGGTGGTGGCCGTGAGCTGCACCGGCCAGTCCTGCTCACCGAGGGTCGCCACGGCGCGCGCGAGCTTCGTGACGGCGTTGTCGTGGATGACCCTGCTGCCGTGCGCCGCCGTGCCGCGCGCGATGAGCTTGATCCAGACGAGCGCCTTCTCCCCCGTCTGCAGCAGGTACGAGCGGGTGCCGCCCAGGTGCACGGAGTACCCGCCCACCTCGCTGATGGCCTCCGTGGCGCCCGCGAAGAGGTCGGGCCGGGCGGTGACGAGGTGGTGCGAGCCGAAGACGCCGCCGTTCTCCTCGTCGGAGAAGAAGGCGATGATCAGGTCGCGCTGCGGCTGCCCTCCCCCGCCCAGGATGTCCTGCAGCGCCGTGATGATCATGGCGTCCATGTTCTTCATGTCGACGGCCCCGCGCCCCCACAGCAGGCCGTCCTTGATGACGCCGCCGAACGGGTCGACGCTCCAGTTCGCGGGATCGGCCGGCACCACGTCCGTGTGGCCGTGCACGACGAGCGCGGGCTTGCTGCGATCGGTGCCCTCCACCCGTGCGACCACGCTCGTGCGACCGGGAGCGGCATCCACGTACTCGGGTGTCAGGCCCAGGTCCGCGAGAATCGCGCCGAGATATTCGGCGGCCTCGGTCTCGCCGTTGCTGCGCCCTTCCCCGTAATTCGTGGTGTCGAAGCGGATGAGATCGCGGGCGATGCGGGCAGTCTCTTCGAGTTCGTCGGGCTGCGTCATTTGACCACGCTATCAGCGTGCTATTCTCTTATCCCGGTGCTCCTGTAAAGGAAATCCACTGCGCGCGGATGGCGGAAATGGCAGACGCGCTAGCTTGAGGTGCTAGTGCCCGTATAGGGCGTGGGGGTTCAAGTCCCCCTTCGCGCACGAACGACTGAAGGCGTCCCCTAGTGGGGCGCCTTCAGTCAGTTAACCGCGTCTTCATTCCTTTACGGCGATGGCGCCTCGCGACCCCTCGATCGCGACGCGCTCGATTGCGCCAAAACGGGCAGAGCGCGCATCCTCCGGAGCCCACATGACGCAACTCGGTGAACCCAGGGAGGCCGCGCGCGGCGGTGCGGGGGCGGATGCCCGGGCGGGGACTAAGCGGCGGTGTCGGCCGCGACGGCGCCGTAGGCGGCCGTGACGAGGATCGGGATGTGGTCGGACGAGCCGCGCGGCATCGTCTCCACGTTCTCGATCGTGAAGCCCTGTGAGGTGACGAAGTCGAAGTGGCCGCGGAAGAACTTGTACGCCGTGTACGTGCGGCGGTCACTCAGGGTGAGGTCGTAGCCGGTCTTGGCGACGCGGTCGGAGAGGCCCTCCTGGAAGAGCGGGTAGTTGTAGTCGCCCACCATGATGATGGGCACGCCGGAGCCGAGCTCCTGCAGCAGCTCGTGCGCGGCCTTGATCTGCTTGCGGCGCAGCGAGTTGAGGGCCGTGAGCGGCGCGGCGTGGAACGAGGCGAGCACGAGCTCGTGGCCCGATTCGCGGTCGACGAGCTTGGCGCCGACGAGGCGTTCGGGCGTCGGCGAGAAGATCATGTCGTGCAGGGACTTCTTGAGCCCGAAGGACTGGCTCGCGATCTGCTCGTAGCGGTCGCGGCGGTAGTACACCGCCAGGCCCAGGCGGTTGCTCTTGGTGGCGTCGGCGAGGTGAAGGTCGCCGATTTCGGCGGGAAGCTCCGAGGCGATGCACTCCTGGAGGCACAGCGCGTCGAGGTCGGGAGTCTTCGCAAGCTCGACGAGCTCTTTCATCGCCCGGTTCTTGCGGAGGTTGTAACTGATGACTCTGATCACTGACCTGCATACCTTCCCTGCACGAAGACACCAGCCTAAGTGCCACGACTGGTATTCGATGTCACGGCCGAATGCGACAGGCCAAACGCCGCACGAACCCGCGGTGAATTATGGCGCGAGGCGCGCGAGGATTCTCGCCATGATGCGATCGAGGTCGGCGACGTCTCTCGTATCGAGCCCCTCGAAGACCACATCGCGCACCCGGGCGACGTGACCCGGGGCGGTCTCCACGACCTTGCGCCAGCCCTGCTCGGTGAGGGTCGCGTTGGTGGCGCGGCGATCCGTGGGGCACGGCGTGCGCTCGAGGTAGCCGCGCTCCTCCAAGCGGGTGGCGACGTGCGAGAGGCGGGGCAGGGTCGCGTTGGTGAGCTCGGCGAGGGCGGTCATCCGCAGCGTGCGCCCGGGGGCCTCGGAGAGCATGGCGAGCGTGAAGTAGTCGAAATGACTGAGGTCGGCGTCGTGGCGCAACTGCGAGTCGAGGGAGCCGGGCAGCAACTCGACAACCTCGATGAGCTTGCGCCACGCGGACTGCTGCGCGTCGTCGAGCCACTCGGTCATGGTCCCGATCCTACGTGAATGGTTGTCGTAACAACCGATCGCGGTCAGCCCTTGACGGCGACGATGAGAGCGCGTTGCCCGTACGACAGGAAGCTGCCGTGCTCGGCGATGTGGTCGTACATCGCGTGCAGCCGATCCCGGTACTTCTCGATGGTGAAATCGGGCACAGTCCACACCACCTTGCGCAGGAACACGATCACGGAGGCGAGGTCGAAGAACTCGAGCTTCGGCGATTCCTGGCGGAAGTCGACGACGCGCAGCCCGGCCTCGCGCGCCCCCGCCGTGAGGCGGTCCCGGGCGGGCACCGGGTCGACCGGCTTCGGCCCCATCATGAACTCGTACAGCTCGCGGTTGGTGCCGTGGACGACCTGCTGGGAGAGGAACGTGCCGCCCGGCTCGAGCACGCGGGCTATCTCCGCCCAGGGCGTGAACTCCGGCAGGCGGGAGAGCACGAGGTCGAAGGTCGAGTCGGCGAACGGCAGCGGCTCCTCGTCGCCCAGCTCCGCGACCTCAGCCCCGAGGGGTTCGAGGGTGCGGCGGGCGATCGCCAGGTTGGGCGGCCACGACTCGGTGGCCCTGATGAGGGCGGGGCGCCGCACCGCCGCCGTGAGCGCGCGCGTGTAGACCTCTCCCCCGCCCGTCTCGATGTCGAGGCTCGCGTGGGAGCGACCGAGCGCCTCGGTCGCGAGACGCGAGTAGCCCCAAGTCGGGCGCTCCTCGGTCGCGTGCCCCTCGAACCAGGAGAAGTCCCAGCCCTCAGTGGGCACCGCGGCGCCCTCGGCGACCTGCTCGTCGAACCCCGTGGTCATCGCCCGGTCAGCGACTCGATGCTCATCACGAGCACGACCCGGTCCGGGCTGTCGGGCGGCGGCTGCTGGCCGGGGTTGCCGTACCGCTTGCCGAGCACGACGTAGAAGGCGCCCTCGGTATCGGGGACGACCTCGATGAGCGTGCCCCGCACCTCGAGGTAGCTGAACGGGTTGGCCGGGTCGACCACCGAGAGGCTCATCGACGGGTTGTGCATGAGGTTGCGGTACTTGCCGCGCTTGGTGGTGTGGGTGAAGCGCACGTGCTCGCCGTCGAACAGGTACCACATCGGGTTGACCTGCACGGTGTCATCGGGGCGGATGGTGCCCAAGTGCCCGTAGAGGGGCTGCTCGAGCAGCGGGAGGAGGTGGGCGGGGATGTCGGCGGTCATGTCCCCAGTCAACCATCAGGCGTAGCGGACGCTGCCTAACCGCGTGCGCACATCGAAGAGCTCGTTCCCGCCCATCAGCGCCGTCCCCTCGATCCCCTGGCGCAGGAGCATCCCGAGGTACGACTGCGTGACCGCGACCGCCGCCGAGCCCCGCACGGTGCCGAGCGGTGTTACGGGGTCGTCGATGGCGTTGTCGGGCAGCACGATGACGAGGCCCGTGAACTTCACCCGCAGAGCGCGCGAGAGCGACTTGGCGCGCGCGGCCAGCTCGTGCACGGGCTGCGCCCCCGCGAGGTCGTCGCCGATGAGCTCGCCGCGCCGCACGCGAACGGGCCCGCCGAAGTCTTCGGAGAGCATCGCGAACAGCCCCGTGGGCCCGAGCACGATGTGGTCGATCTTGCGCTCGGCGTCGTCCATGGCGACGTCGTGCCACACCGTGAAGCCGATGCCGAGGGTGCTCAGGGTGCGCGCCGTCGACTCCTCGGCGAGGGCGTCCGCGAGGGTGTGCCTGATCTCGCGCGGGGCGCTGCGGACGAGCGCGGGGTCGTACGGGTCGTCGACGGTCACGCCGCGCCCGACCCATTCCCGCAATTGCTCGAGGTAGCGCTCGCGGCGCCAGCCGCCCGGATGCCCGTGCGATCGGGTGCTCGGTCGCGTGTCCTGACGGGGTCGAGCGGCCTGCGCCGTGAACGCGGCCCGGTCTTGGTGGGCGCCCCGACCCGCGTCGTAGGCGGCGCGCCGCTCGGGGGTGCTCACGCGATCCCACGCGAGCTGCACGGCGTTGAACCGCTGCGGGTCGCCGCCCGTGTCGGGGTGGGTCTCGCGCAGTGCCTTGCGGAAGGCGCGCTTGAGCTCATCCTCTGACGCGGATGCGGGGACCCCGAGCAGTTCGTAGACGCTCGCGGACATGGGACTGTCGGGCACGGTGCACAGAATACCGGCGTATGTTGTGGACATGACCACCATGTCCGAGATCCCGCTCACCACCATCGACGGATCCACCACGTCGCTCGCCGAGTTCGACAACAAGGTCGTGCTCATCGTCAACGTCGCCTCCCGGTGCGGTCTCGCGCCCCAGTACGAGAAGCTCGAAGAGCTGCAGAAGACGTACGGCGACCGCGGCTTCACCGTGCTCGGCTTCCCGAGCAACCAGTTCCTCCAGGAGCTCGGCAGCACCGACGCGATCAAGGAGTACTGCTCCCTCACGTGGGGCGTCACGTTCCCGATGTTCGACAAGGTCAAGGTCAACGGCAAGAACGCCCACCCGCTCTACCAGGAGCTCGTGAAGACGCCGGATGCCGCGGGCAAGGCCGGCAAGGTCAAGTGGAACTTCGAGAAGTTCGTGCTCACGCCCGACGGCGAGGTGCACCGCTTCCGCCCCAACACGGAGCCGGATGCCCCCGAGATCGTGTCGCTGATCGAGAAGTCGCTGCCCGCTTAGGCTGGGAGGGTGCGCCTTCTTCTCATCCGTCACGGTCAAACCCCAGCGAATGTCGACGGGAGGCTGAACACGGCGATCCCCGGTCCGGGGCTCACGCCCCTCGGCGAGAGTCAGGCGGCGGCGATCCCCGAGGGGCTGCGCGATGAGCCCATCGACGGCCTCTACGCGAGCACCCTCGTGCGCACCCAGTTCACGGCGGCCCCGCTGGCCGCCGATCGCGCGCTCGACGTGCGCGTGCTCCCGGGCATCCACGAGATCGAGGCCGGCAGCCTCGAAGATCGCAGCGACCACGCGAGCGTGCGCGCGTACCTCGAGACCGTGTGGGCGTGGGGAACGGGCGACCTCTCCCCCGTCATGCCGGGCGCGGGCGACGGCCACGCGTTCTTCGCGCGCTTCGACGCCGATATCGCCACCGTGGCCGCCGAATCCGAGTACGCGGTCATCGTGAGCCACGGCGCGGCCATCCGCGTGTGGGTGGCGGGCCGGGCGATGAACGTGCCGCCGTCGTACGCGGGCCGGCACGAGATCGACAACACGGGCATCATCGAGCTCGAGGGCTCGCCGGAGACGGGCTGGACCCTCGTGGCCTGGCAGGGCATGCCGGTGGGCGGCGCCGTGCTGGCGGACGCTTCCGCGGACGACCCCACGGGCGACCCGCTGGACTAGCGGCCGCCGCCACCCCCGCCGCCGCCTCCGCCACCGGAGAAGCCGCCGCCCGACGACCCGCCGCTGAACGTGGATCCGAACCCGCTGCCGCTGCTGCTCCAACTGCTGGTGCTCGCCGGCGGTGTGTAGGTGGAGCTCGTGCGCAGCCCGCCGAGCGTGCCCGCGAACATCCCGGCACTGAAGCCCTGGTCGCTCACGTACCAGTCGGGCTGGGCGGCCGGATCCGCCTCGACGCGCACCGCGAGCTCCTGGATCCACTGGTCCTCGACGCCCCACAGGACGGCCCAGGGCAGCAGCTTCTCGTAGAGCTTGATCATCTCCTGGTTGTTGCCGGCGTCGACGCGCTCGGCGCCGGTCGGGCTCTGCAAGAACTCGAAGCGGTCTTTCTCGGCGAGGGTCAGGTACATCTTCATGCCGAGCAGGTACTCGTGGGCCTCCGCGCCCTTGTCGGTGAACTGCAGGGGCCGCACCGAGAGGACCGCCGTGACGATGAAGCCCACCGTTCCCACGACCATGGTCGGGATGAGGAAGCCGCTGATGTTGGTGAGGGCACCCGACGAGAGCACGAGGGTCGCGATCGCCGCGACACCGAGCACGACCTGCAGCACCACGAGCAGCGCGGCCAGCCCGACCCCCGGCGCGCGCTTGCGGTAGCCGTCCGAGACGATCGACGCGGCGGCGGCGTCGGCGAGGGCGGTCAGGGCGCGGGCCTCCTCCTGCTCGGAGTCACCGAACGCGCTCGTCTCGCCCGGTTCGGGGTTCTCACCGAACAGGGCCGTCAGGATGGCCTGGTCCTCGGGGTTGGCGCGATCGGCAGTGAGAAACTGCAGGGTGTACGGCTCGGTGTGGCCCTCGACCCGGTACGCGAGGATCCGGATGTTCTTGCGCACCGCGAGCCGCACGAGCGCGGCGGGCAGGCCACTGCCCGTGCGGGACTCGAGGGCGGCCGACTGCAGGATGGTGATCTCGTCGGGCTCTGAGTACTGCGGGATGATCGTGCCGCGGCCCTGCGCGCCCCGGCCGGAGCGCACCTTGGCCCGGATCGCGGCGGCGAGCACGCCGAGGCTCACCACGCCCAGCCCGGCCGAGAGCAGGTCGAGCCAGAGCGGGATGGGCTGCGGAACGCCGCGCGTGGGCACGGGCGTGACGAAGGTGTCTTGCGCGAAGCCGACCGCGATGGTCACGTTCTCCCTGGGGGCCAGGTTCTCCACGGCGACGCTGAAGTCCGGTCCCTCGGCGACCAGGTCGCACTGGTTCGCGGAGTTCGCGGGACCGAAGTAGCACGAGGCGCTGCCCGTGAGTGAGGCGACGAGCGACGGGTCGACGTGCAGCACGCCCGAGACGCGGCCGAACGGCTGATCCCAGCCGGTGCCGTTGAGGTCCCAGTAGAACTCGTTGGCGTGCGTGTCCTCGAATGACCGCACGACGTTCTCCTGCGAGTAGGCGATCACGTAGGTGGTGACGCCGTAGACGTAGTCGTCCGTGCCGAGGGCGAGCTCGAGGAAGCCGCCGTTGTCATCGACCTCGTACGGCACGTCGTTGCCGTTCTCGTCCTGCACGTACCGGATGGCCGTCTTGAGGTCGACGCCGTCGTAGTCGTTGGGGATCGCGCGCACGATGCCCCGGTTCTGGTCGTAGTCCGGGAACCGCGCGACGAACGTCTCGACCGTCTCCAGGTGCGAGGTGCCGTCGTCCAGGCGGGTGAGCGTGTAGTCGGCATCGTACGAGTCGAAGGTGAAGTCGCTCGTGTCGGCCTGCGCCGCCGTGGGGACGGCGAGCAGGGCGAGGGCGGCAAGGAGGAGGAAACCCAGGAGTCGGCGCACGCTCCGAGCCTAGGTGACGCCCACGGTCCAGTAGCCTTGCGCCACTGGCTCCACTCTCCCGACTGCGAAAGAAGCACCCATGAACTACGTCGTTCTCCAGACCATCCTCAAGGAGAAGCTCTTCGGTACCGGATCCGGCAACCTGGAGAGCCTGGAGAAGGTGCTCAACGAGCAGGCCGCGAAGGGCTACCGCCTGCACACCATCACGACCGCGTCCTCCGGCAGCAAGGGCCTCGCGGGCGGCGACCGCATCCAGGCGACGCTGATCTTCGAGAGCCTCTCCTAGCGCCAGCCCAGGGGCGCCGCCACGTCGTGCACGATGGTGCCGAGCAGTCTCGCGTTGTAGTCGACGCCGAGCTGGTTCGGCACCGTCACGAGCACCGTGTCGGCGGCCCGCACGGCGGCATCCTTCCCCAGTTGCTCGACGATCTCGTCCGGCGCGCCCACGTAGCTCTTGCCGAACCGGGCGAGGCCGCCGTCGAGGTAGCCGACCTGGTCTTCGCTGCCGCGCTCGCGGCCGAAGTACTCCCGGTCGATGTCCTCGGTGATCGGCAGGATGCTCCGGCTCACCGACACACGGGGCTCCCCCTCGTGGCCGGCCTCGCGCCACGCGGCGCGGAAGATCTCGATCTGCTCGGCCTGCAGCTCGTCGAACGGAACGCCGGTGTCTTCGGTGAGCAGGGTCGAGCTCATGAGGTTCATCCCCTGCTCCCCCGTCCACTTCGCGGACGCGCGCGTGCCGGAACCCCACCAGATCCGGTCGGCGAGCCCGGGCGACTGCGGCTCGATCGCGAGCAGGCCGTCGCCACGCGCCGTGCGCGCCACCGGGGCTCCGGCGATCGCGGCGCGGAACAGCTCCGTCTTCGCGCGGGCGTCGTCGGCGGCATCCCTGCCCTCGGCGGGCACGTAGCCGAACGACTCGTACCCGTTGAGTGCCGTCTCGGGTGAGCCGCGGCTGAGTCCGAGCTGCAGCCTGCCGCCCGCGAGCAGGTCCGCGGCGGCCGCGTCCTCCGCCATGTACAGCGGGTTCTCGTAGCGCATGTCGATCACGGCGGTGCCGAGCTCGATCGTCGAGGTGCGCGCGCCCATCGCCGCGAGCAGCGGGAACGGGCTCGCGAGCTGCCGGGCGAAGTGGTGCACGCGCACGTACGCGCCGTCGACGCCCACCTCCTCCGCGGCGACAGCGAGCTCGACGCTCTGCAGCAGCGCGTCCGCCGCCGTGCGCGCGAGCGAGCCGGGCACGGGCTGGTAGTGGCCGAACGAGAGGAAACCGATGCGCTTCATGTGTCTAGTCTGGAGGGTATGAAGCAGCTCGCGCACGAACCCGACGCCAAGCGCTACACGCTCACGATCGACGGGCACCTCGCGGCGCTTGCCGACTACGCGGTGAACGGCAACTCGATCTCGTTCCACCACACCTTCACGCAGCCGCACCTGCGCGGCAACGGCTACGCCGCAGAGGTCGTGGAGTTCGCGGTCAACGACGTCGAAGCCAACTCCACCCGGCGGATCGTGCCGATGTGCTGGTACGTCGGGCAGTGGTTCGACGAGCATCCGGAGCGCCAGGCCCTCCTGACCCGCTCGGCCTAGATGGCCCACTAAGGGGTCATCCCCGTACTGGGACTGATCGCGGGGGGATGCCCGCGGTTACAGTCGGGGAAAGTTACTTCAGTACGGCGGGGGGCCGAAACAATGTCATTGATCGAGCGCGGGACCGCAATCGCGGGATGGTACCCGGACCAGTCCGGAGCGGAACAGCTCCGATGGTGGGACGGCCAGCAGTGGTCTTCCGAGGTGCGTCCGCTCGTCATCGACATGGTGCCCGACTTCTCGTCGAACCGTACTTTCCCAAGCAGGCTGGCGTCGACCCCCGAACGGTCGGCGCCGGCTTCCACCCTGACCCGCAGGCAGCTGCGCGAGTTGCTCGGCGGCCCGCTCACCACCGAGTCGACGGAACCGACCCGCTTCTAGGCAAGAAAGATCCATGGCAGACACCTCAGGGCTACCACCGGAAGGCTGGTATCCCGATCGACCCAACGCGACCAGGCTGCGGCACTGGTCGGGCACCGGCTGGACCAACGAGTTCCGCCCGATCGAACCGCCCGCACCCGCTGCCACCAGCGCGCCGGTCAGCCCCGTGCGCGAGACCACCGACCCGGCGCGCTCGCGCCGCGAACTGCGGGCCCAGGTCGGTGCTCTGGTGCAGGGCGAGCCGGACCTGGCCCCGGGTGCCCACACGTCGGCCGTCCCCGTGATCGCGGAGCGGAGCGTGCCGGTCGAGGCCGCCGCCGTGCGGCCGCCGACGCTCTCACTGCGACCCGAGGCCACGACGGTGGCGCCCCGGGCGGTGGCCGCCGAGCCCGTCCTTGAGCGGGCCGTCGAGCCCGTCGTCGTGGCGGAGATCGACGACACCCCCGAGATCGACCCCTCGCTCTCCAGCAGCGATCGTGCGCGCGTGGCCGGCGGCTACGTTCCGACGCGACAGCCCTGGCAGGAGTCGTTCGCTCCCACGGCGCGCACGGGCAGTTCGCAGACCCTCGCCGGCTGGCTGTTCGCCACGTCTCCGCTCTGGGTCGGAGCCATGCTCATCGCGGCCACCACGGTCCTGTCGATCGTGAACCCCTACCTCGTGCAGGGCGGCCTGCTCCTCGTCGCCTTCGGCATGACGTTCCTCCTGGCCCGTCAAGACACGAGCAACCTCCGTCGGGCCGGCTACCGCGCCCCCTCCACCTGGTGGGTGCTGCTGCCCTTCGGGTACTTCTTCGTCCGCCTGCTGCGCGTGGGCATGCGCGGCATGGGGATGCTCGTCACCTACTTCCTCTCGGTCGTGGCCTTCTCGGGGCTGGTCTTCGCCCTCGTCGGGCATCCGGGGCTGTTCACGACACTCACGCCGTCGATCCCCGCCGAGACGTCGTCGGTGCCGACCCCGGTCGCCACGCTGAGCGCGCAGGAGCGCGCCAACCTGCTGACCGCCGACGGCATCGAGGCGAAACTGCGCCTCGACCTCGCGAGCACGTGGGACGTGGGCGCGGTCGACTGCGTGCCGTTCGCGTCTCTCGACCCCGGGGTCACGACGACCTGTGTCGTCGTCCTCGATGGCGAGACGTACAACGCAGGCCTCCAGGTCACCCCCGACGAGCCGGACGAGGCGTTCGTGCTCACGGGAATGCTTCCCGCCCCGAGCTAGATACGCTTGATGCGATGACTATCACCGCTGCAGCAGACGGATCCGCGCTCGGCAACCC
>Ga0247738_10000929_pt1 | contig 10786 bp, 10 predicted proteins | sample UWRJL013104B2_FD_180936 | JGI IMG/M metagenome (GOLD analysis project Ga0247738, IMG submission 180936) | Plant litter microbial communities from Arlington Agricultural Research Station in Wisconsin, United States - UWRJ-L013-104B-2 | ecosystem: Environmental > Terrestrial > Plant litter >...
TTCTTTCTACTTTCGGTGTGTTTTTATTCAAACGCAGAAGATGGTTCTGATAAATTAAAATTTCTCATTTATATACGAAAGCCTATTCAATCGAGTAGGCTTTTTCGTTTTTATGCATTGGCGTGACCGTATTTGCAAAAGGCGCTCCAATCTTGCCGCATATGTGCGCCTTTTGCAAATACGGTCGGGCTATCCGCTCCGCCGCGGCGGACAGCTCCTATCCCTCACGCGGCTCTCCGGTAATAACAAATCTCGTTCCTGTATGGTTTTCAAAACCTTTTATTCATAATATCATTCCCAAATTATTTATAATCTCAAATCCCAGAGGGATGCAATATTTATAGAATTTTTCAGTGTAAAGAATAACAAACCCCAGCGGGGTGACATCTTTAAGTTAAATGCGGTGAATAATATATCGTTCCGACGGAACTCTCTTGTCTGGCGAACATATTTACTATAAATATTACGCTCCTTTGGAGCTTATTATTTATAATATTTGAATTAAAAACTAAATACATCTTTAAAAAATCATTTTTTTTATTTGTCAATCCAAAATAAATAATAACTTTGTAACTCAAAGTACTTTAATTATGAATCAGAAGCATCAAGAAGACTTATCACATATTCGTTCCATGATGGAGCGTTCTTCCAGATTTATATCACTAAGCGGACTCTCAGGAGTTTTTGCCGGACTTTCTGCTTTAATTGGCGGATTGTATGTTTATCAGTTATTCAAAATAAACGGGATAAATTATCTTGATGGAGAACATATTTTATTGGACGGCAACTTAGTTTCAGAATTAATTTCAAGCGGATTGATTATTTTGATATTTGCTTTTGTTTTCGGAATCTTTTTCACCATCAGAAAAAGTAAAAAGTACAATTTACCAATCTGGACAACCGCAACAAAAAAGATGCTTTTCAATTTGGCGATTCCTTTAGCAGTTGGCGGTATATTTTGTCTGGCACTTATCTATCATAAAATTTTTATTCTGGTAGCGCCAACAACTTTGATCTTTTACGGATTAGCTTTGATAAATGCCGAAAAATATACATTTTCAGATGTTAAATATCTTGGTTTTAGCCAGCTTATTTTAGGATGCATTTCTTTGTTTTTCATTGGATATGGTTTAATTTTTTGGATCATAGGTTTTGGAATTTTGCATATCTTGTACGGACTAATCATGTTCAAAAAATACAAATAATCCAATGGGAATCATTGATAAACTAAATAAGGATTTTGAAAGCCGTGTCAGATTGGGAATTATGTCCATTCTGATGGTCAATGACTGGATTGATTTTACCGAAATGAAAACCCTTTTGGATATAACAGATGGTAATCTGGCAAGTCATTCTTCGGCATTAGAAAAATCAGAATATATTGAAGTAAAGAAAGAATTCGTGGGCAAAAAGCCTAAAACATCATATAGAGTGACCAATAGAGGGCGCGCGGCCTTTAATGAACACTTATCGAGTCTTGAAAAATTAATGAAATCTAACAAGTAAAATTTTTTTACCTAAACGCTTTGAAATACAAAGTACTTTTAAAATTTAAATTATGAAAAAACATCATTTTATTTTAGTATGCAGTATCATTTTTACACTGCTTTTTTACAAAGAATCAATAGGAGTAAACCTCGCTATTTTTGGACTGGTTTTAACAGGCCTGATTTGTTATTTCTTTCAGGATCGATTCATAGACCGGTCACATTTGGTTTTAGTGCTTACATCTATTCTATCGTGTTTTGCTTTTGCCTGGTACGGCGATTTTGTGTCATTTCTCGCTATGTTCATGTCAATTGTTTTTTTACAGTTTAAAACGCATGATGTGCAGCTTAAAATAATGCAGGTTTTTCCGCTTGTATTTGTAAACGGAATCACTTCTTTAGGACGTGTTTTTATGTTTAGCCAATGGCTTCCGGAAAAGAAAATACATAATAATTTTGCCAAAAAACTAATAGCTTACTTTATCATTCCGGTTGTTTTTGTAGCGCTATTTTTTACGGTCTATTCTTTTGGAAGCGATCATTTTTCTTCTCTGTTTACAGATTATCAATTAGATCTTGATATTTGGCAATTGCTCGTGATTACTATTTTAGGATTTTATATTTCGTTTACTTTTTGGAATTACTGGATTCCTGAAGTTTGTTACGATCTCAATCCAAAATTAAACAATGAGTTTTCTAACGATGAGAAAGTAGTAAACGAAAACACATTCTCATTTCTGGATTTAAATTTCGAGAGAAAAAGCGGCGAAATCACTTTATTACTTTTAAACGTAATGCTCTTAATTTTTATCGTAACGTATAATTACGAACAATTTTTTGAAGTAATCGAAACCTCAAAATTAAGTGCAGATACACATGAAAGAGTAAATGCAATCATTTTTTCTATCATTATGGCTGTTGGAGTAATTCTGTTTTACTTTAAAGGCGGATTCAATTTTGATGAAAAAGCAACAAATCTAAAGCGCCTGTCTAAAATCTGGATTGTATTAAACGGAGCTTTGATTTTGAGTACAGCCGTAAAAAACTCAGAATACGTTTCATTCTTAGGATTGACTTATAAACGATTGGGCGTTTATGCGTTTTTAATCCTGGCGATTATTGGTTTAGTTTATGCCTTTTTAAAAATTACCAAACAAAAAACCAACGCCTATCTTTTTAATCAAATGGTTTGGTATTTTTATGGAACGGTACTTTTGTGCAGCTTTTTTAATTGGGGAGGTCTGATTACAAATTATAACATCTCTGTAAACAGGGGAGTCGAACCAAAATTTTTAAGCGAATTAAATTTTAATGACGAAACCCGTAGAGAATATTTTTTACTTCATAATCTGGATGGACAATACAGCGAGATTCAGCGAGAAAATGAAATTAAAAGATATCAAAACGAAACTGTTTTATCGAAGATATTGTATTACGAATTTTTAAACGAGAAAAAATAAGTTCACCAAATCCCATTCAAATTTTGAATGGGATTTTTTTTTGATAGTTATAATTGTAAGTCAAGTTTTATAAAGGTTCACGGCTAATAATTGTTAATTAATACAGTTATTACAAAGGCTTAAAACTTATTAAGAAAATGTTTACTATATTTGATTTCTAAAAAAACCAACGATTTGTCTTTTTTTAATTTAATAGAACAAGATAATTCTTAAAAAAATAAATAATCTATAAATCTAACCCTAAAAACAAACCCCATGACAAAAACTACTCTTACTGGACCAGGACCAGGTGGCAAAATCTATCCACCGGGTAAATGCATGAAACCTGAAAGCCAAAGTAGAATAACAAAAAAAACGCCTATAAGTTTTCCGGAAAATGAATCATCAATTCCTTTTGCTCCAATTGTTCAGGCTACATTAAAGAAGGATGGAACATTTCAGGTTAGGGCAGTTTTTTTGGTTGCTCGTAAACCGAAAGGACAAAAAGAAGTTGAGGACGATAGAGAAGATGAATTAGACTTTGATATTTATCAAAATTGGTATGTAGATCTTCATGGAAAGCGCCAACTGCAGTTTTTTATAGCTTATGATATACTGGATGACCCAGAAAAAGAGTTTGATGTTTATGAAGCAAGTTTTAAAGCTGAACCATACCCTTATGGAAAAGATACATTTGCAGAAATAGAAACAATTCAAACTTTTCTGTGGGATATAGATCCTGAAACTTCGAGAGGAACAGAAACTACTGTACAACACGGATAATTAGAAGATAAGATCTGCATAATTTAAATTATTAAAAGCGCATAATTAAATATTATTGCGCTTTTATGTCATTGTTATTTAATATAATAATAATAGAATGATTAAAACTAGATTGTTTACTGCTTCAATATTATTTTTTATTTCTTTTTTGCTTTTTTCTCAGAAACAAGAGGATGTTGGTACTTTAATGAAAATAGAAATTAGAGCAAAATCTAGGCAGTTTAAAGAAAATATCAATTTTGATATGGCGCAGGCATTTTTTTGCGAAAGTAATTGGGATTCAACGCTTGTTTATTCTATGAAAGAAATAAGCAACTCAAAAAATAAAGAACTCATAGAATACTGTCATTATTTTAGAGGTATAAGTTTTCAAGAAAAAAAATTGCTTAATGAAGCAAAAAAAGAGCTCGGACAAATATCAAAAGATTTTCATTTTGCTTCTAAAGTGAAAATGAAATTAGGTGAAATTGCAGTCGATCAAAAAGAATTTGAAAAGGCCTTAGAATATTTTAAACAAGTCGAAAAATTCTCTGATAGGAGAATTTATGATATGAAAAACAGCACAGTTTTACATAATATTGGTTTATGTTATCTGCATCTTAAAAATTATGATAAAGCCGAAAATTATTTATTCAAAAGTTCAAAATTACAAGAGGTAGAAAAAGATACCTTATTGCTTATTGGGTCGTATATGGATCTCGCAAATTTGTATTATGAACAATATAAAGACAATCAGGCGATTCCTTATTTTGAAAAAGCATATCATCTGTCTAAGAAAGTAAACTCATTTAATATAAAAAGAGCGGCAGCCAAAAATATGGCAGCAGTAGAAGAAAATAGAAAAAATTTCAAACTTGCGCTAGAATATAGAAAAGAATACGAAACCTGGAAAGATTCCCTAAACGATCAAAATAAAGTTTGGGCAATTGCCGATTTAGAAAAGAAATTCGCCGTAAAACAAAAACAAAAAGAAGTAGACGTTCTTGCAGCCGAAAATAAAGTAAAAATTGCCGAAAGAAATGGGTTTCTCATTGCTTCGGTTTTGCTTTTAATTTTGTTTGGAACCGGAGTTTATTTTTACAGACAGAAAATTAAAAACAATAAAATTATTCTCGCTCAGAAAAATGAGCTGGACGAATTAAATGCCACAAAAGATAAACTATTTTCTATTGTTAGCCACGATTTGCGATCATCAGTAAATGCGCTAAAAACAAGCAACGGCAGATTAATGGAGAATCTGGAAAATAAAAATTTCACTGAACTAGATGTTTTGCTGCATACCAATAGTATAATTGCAAATGGTGCTTATAATTTGCTGGATAACTTGCTTAATTGGGCTTTATTGCAAACAAAACAGGCCTATTTTTATCAGGAATCATTGCATTTGGCTACAATTGTACTGCATGTAGAATACAATTATAAACCATTGATGTTAAATGCAAACATCAATTTTAAAAGCGATGTTTCAAAAGTGGATTATGTTTTTGCAGATATGGATTCGCTGAAAATCATTATTCGGAACATGCTAGACAACGCGATTAAATTTTCAAAAGAAAATGGTACAATTTCTATTTACACAAGACCTTCATCTGAAGAATTTTGTTATTTAGTGATCGAAGATACCGGATTGGGAATGAATGAAACAACGCGACAAGAATTATTAAAAGAAACACTTTTGCTTTCGAAAAAGAAAAATGACGACATAATAGGTACGGGATTAGGAATGCAGTTATGCAAAAGCCTGATTCGCAAAAATGGAGGAAAACTCGAAATAGAAAGTGAAGAAAATGTTGGAACAAAAATGATTATAATATTGCCTAAGTTTAAAAATCATGGATAATATTAATGTCCTTATCATCGAAGATACTGTTGCAGAAAGTGATGCGCTTGTAAAAGTACTTACCGAAAATAATTATAACATTGTGGGAATTGCGCGGACTTATCAGGATGCGCTCACCATGTTTTACAAAAACACAATAGACATCGTTGTTATTGATGTTTTTCTGGATGGAAAACCAGACGGAATTACTTTTGCAGAAACTATAAATATCGTTCCAAACGGTGTAAAGCCTTTTGTTTTTTTAACGAGTTCAAAAGACCGTCAAATTTTTGAAAGAGCAAAATTGACAAGACCCTTTAGTTTTTTAATGAAACCTTTCAATGAGCTTGAGATTTTGTATGCGCTGGAAATGGCTGTCGAGAAATTTTACGAACAGACGAATGTTTTTCATAGTGAAGATCAGAATACCGTAATAAGTAACGATACACTTTTTATCAAAAAAAATAAATCTTTAAAGAAAGTCAAAATTGAAGATATTGTTTACATCGAGGTCGAAGATCGCTATTGTAACATTATTACAGATGTTGAAAAATTTGTAATTCTAATTTCATTGACTAAAATTATCCATCTTTTAGATCCTGCCAAATTTTGCCAGACACATCGCAACTATATCGTGAACATAAGTAAAATAGAAGAAATAATAGTGAATGATAATTTGGTTATCTTAAAAGGAAATCACAAAGTTACCCTAAGTGATAAATACAAAGATTTCGTGAAAAACTTCAGAATCTTAAAGTAATAAATTATTTAAATTGCTGATTTACAATGAAAAAGCCTTCGCAGATGCGAAGGTTTTTTTTTGCTCCCATACCTCGGTTTTTGTTTTTTATGACATTGATTATCAATCTTGTAACATATTTGCGATGTCAAATAAAGTTCTGCAATACTTTTACTACAGAAATTAAATAAAGCTAGCGTGTTTGATTTTTATATTACTGGTAATAAGTTAATACAAATTAATCATTTGTAAAAGTGGAGTTCTGTAACCACATAAAAAACGAGGAGTATCTGAAAAGCCAAAAGAGTAGGAATAAACAAATCAATAAATTAAAATTTAATATCATGGCAACATTTAAAGTGAATATCCCGGCAGGCCCAATTTGGAGCCAACAAGACGCAAACGAAAAAGCTCCTTTAGTAGCAGCTGCACACCAAGGTAAATGGACAGGACAATGGAGTACCGTTGTAGACAGTCAAATGAGTGTAGTTGAATTAGAACTAAACGTTAAAAACGGAGGTAAAAACGAATACAAAACAAACGTTTTGGCTGGTCCGTTATGGAGTAATGATGAAGCTCAAAAAGTAGGATCTGTAATTGCCGCATCATATGGTGCTGAGTTTACAGGGCAATGGTCTACAATTGTAGAAGGACAAATGAGTGTAATTGAGATTAAATATACATTCTAATCTCAATTACACTCATTTGAGTAAATAAAACTAGAAATGCTTCTATTGTATTTCTAGTTTTTTTGTTTAACCAAAAATAATTTAAAAATTTATAAAATGGCCTGGATAAAAAAACCAAATGTGGCAATGTTTAAAGGTGCCGATTGGAATTCCTTAATTGAAAGAGTTCCAAATTGCTCACCTGAACAAGCCAAACGTATTGCAGTTAAAAACCCGAAAATCAGCTTCTTTTTCTTTTGCAGAGAATATATGGTTCTTGAAACTTTAGGAGATAAAGGGATTTTTAATCCCGGGGATGCTGTCTTTTTTAGTGGCGAACCCTGGTACGGTAGCGCACCTCAATGTGATTCATACGAAAAAACAGGAATGTCTGTTGCATATGTAAGTATAGATAAATTGCAAACACCAGGCTGCTACACTATGGCAGATGGCAGTGCAGCGGTTGATGTAGTTTGTATCTTTTCAGCCAACATTAATCTAAAACCTTTTCCGGCAGGAGCGGTAGCATTGGCGCCAAATACAAAAGTGCCTGATGGATATCCTTATGCGGTAGGTAGTTCAGATTATGCTAAACTTACTGCCGCCGATATTCAAAAATTGCAAAATAAGGGAATAACGGTCTTATTAACTTTCTTAAATAATCACGATGCAAGTGGCTGGTCTGAATTTCCAGATGTCGCTACTGCAACCAATTTTGCTCAGCAGTTAAAAGAAATTGTAGATCGATTAGGCTTAGACGGAATCGATATTGATGATGAATATAGTAGTGGAACGCCGCTTGATACGTCTTTAGTTACAGTTACAACTATAATGAAAGAGCTTATGCCTGACAGTATCATTTCAAAAGCTTTATGGTCGGATTCAGAATATTTTACTCCTACATATCAAAACCGAACATTGGCAGATAATCTGACTTATGGATGGGAAATGAGTTATGGTGGAAGTCCGAAATATCGTTTAGCGCCATATGTTTCTTTCGGAATGGTAAGTAACACCCTAGTTTGCGGATTTTGGTCAGGACAACCTTCCGGAGATCCGTCAGGTGATGTTTCATGGCTAAAAGGAAATAATTATGGTGGTGTTATGGTTTATGCATTTCAGGAACAACCCAATATCGATTTATTAGGAGATCTTGTAAATGACTGGAACGGAGCAGGAAACTGGAATAAAACACCAAATTGCCCGTAATTTAATTGCTGGTAAATTTAAAAAAAGCCCCGAATCAATTTCGGGGCTTTCTATGAAATTCTAAAACTAATAATCTCCTTTTTTCTTAAATCGGGGATCGTGTTTTGAAATAAATTCTGTTCTTCGTCTTGGCGCTTCTTCTTTTGGTAAACTTGCTTCCTCAGTTTTGCTCGAAGGTTCAATTAAACGATTTAATTCCTTAATTTCCGCATCGGTTAAATCACGATAACGGCCAACCGGAATATCTAATGAAATATTAATAATTCTGATACGTTTTAAAGCCGTTACATCATAACCCAAATATTCACACATTCTACGAATCTGACGGTTTAATCCCTGTGTCAGGATAATTTTAAATGTGTATTTACTGATTTGCTCTACTTTACATTTTCGTGTAACAGTATCCAGAATTGGAACACCATTTCCCATTCGCTCAATAAAACGATCCGTAATAGGTTTGTTTACCGTAACTGTATATTCTTTTTCGTGATTGTTTCTGGCGCGCAAAATCTTGTTTACGATATCGCCATCATTGGTCATAAAAATTAATCCTTCACTGGCTTTATCCAATCTTCCAATCGGGAAAATACGTTTCGGATAATTAATATAGTCCACAATATTATTTCGAACCTCTAAATTGGTCGTGCATTCAATTCCAGTGGGCTTGTTAAATGCCAGATAAACCATTTTTTCATGTTTCTCGACAATCAACTTTCCATCAATACGTACTTCATCATCTGGTGAAACTTTGGTTCCCATTTCCGGCACAACGCCATTTATTGTTACACGTCCTTCTTCAATTAATTTATCGGCTTCACGACGGGAACAATAACCTGTTTCACCAATAAATTTATTAAGACGTTTTAAATTCTCTTCCATCTTGCAAAAGTAAGGAAAATTTAGACTTCTTAGAATTTTAGATTTTAGACTTTAGATTTAGCACAATCTTGTCATTCCGAGGAACGAGGAATCACACTAGAATTTCCGCAATCAAAATCACCAATCTGTGTAGAGTTTCGAGTGTGATTTCTCCCTTCGTTCGAAATGACAAAACGGAGGCTAGAAAACCTTAGAACCTTAGCGCCTTGGAATCTCAGAACCTTTTCCTAAGAATGAAACTCAGAACTATCCCGAGGCGTTTCTTTTCTGTCAAACATTCCGTAATCACGAACAACATGTGCGATTCTCAAATGGTAATCTTTAAAAATTTCACTTCTGCCTTTTGCTTGGGCATAACGATGCATTTCAAGATTTCTCCATTGTTGAATACTTTCTTCATCTCTCCAAAATGATAAAGACAAAACTTTTTCGGGATCGGTAAAACTTTGAAAACGCTCGATCGAAATAAATCCATCAATATGACTTAGTTCTGGTTTTAAATTGGCGGCGATGTCAAGATATTCCTCTTTTTTTCCTTCATTCGGAACTACTTCAAAAATTACAGCTATCATATTTTTGTGTTTTAATTATTTATTATAATCCAGATATTTTTTGGCAATCGGGCATTGATTAAAGGTTCATATTCAATCTTATTTTTTAATAATGCAATTGTTTTGTACTCATTTACTAAATAAGATAAAGCTTCTGTTGCTAAATTGATAGAAAAATATTTAGCCAGACACATGTGTCCTCCAATTCCAAAAGTCAGGTTTTCAGGATTGTTAATTCTTTCCATATTAAAATCCATTGCATTCTCAAATTTTTGGGCGTCACGGTTCGCCGAAGCCAGAACAATCAATATCGGGTCATTTTTTTTAATTTGGCTTTCGCCGATATAAAAATCTTCAATCGAAATTCTTCTGGTATTATGAATTGGCGGGTCAAATCGCAAAGTTTCAATAACAGTTTTTTCTATTTCTGTTTTGTTTAAAAAGGAGTTGTTGTTAATAATTTGCAATAAAGAATTACTCAGGATTCCATGCCCTGCATCATAACTTTGAATACATAAGCCAATGAAATTACTAATCACAATGGGAATGCTTTCTGTATCAAAAACATTATATTTCTCTGAAATTTTGATTGACAAGGATTTGTAAAATGGCAATAGAGAAAGATGTTTTTCTATAATTGAATATAATTTTTCCGCATTTTCGTTAATTAATTTTACTTGTTCTTCAGTCTTTTTTGGAAGCATTATTTTGCTTAAAGAATCTATTTTTTCAGAAATAAAATCACAATCTATTTCTTCAAAATCAAAACTTTTTAAAATACTAAGAATGGGTAATTTTTTACCAACAGAATTTACCCAATCAATTTTGTTATCTCTTAAATCCTTTTGAATCAATTGAGAGATAATTTGATCAATCGGGATAGATTTTAAGTTTGAAAATAATAAAAGTGCAATTTCACGCGTAATTTCATGTTGAATCCCGTTTGATAAACGAGTTAGGTTGTTCAGGATTTGTAAAGCAGACTCATTTAGGTTTTGTTCATTATTCGGATTTACAGTCGGAATTTCAACTTGAGAACTCTTCAAAATTTCGACACAATATTCATAAGAATAAATTGCCCAGATATGATTGGTTTCATCCCAATAAACCGGATTTTTATCCAACATTAATTTATAAATAGAATAAGGATCTTTAACCTCTGACTGAAAGAATAAACTGGATGACATATTTGATTTGTTTTTAGCAAAGTTA
>Ga0247738_10000930_pt1 | contig 10785 bp, 10 predicted proteins | sample UWRJL013104B2_FD_180936 | JGI IMG/M metagenome (GOLD analysis project Ga0247738, IMG submission 180936) | Plant litter microbial communities from Arlington Agricultural Research Station in Wisconsin, United States - UWRJ-L013-104B-2 | ecosystem: Environmental > Terrestrial > Plant litter >...
CGGGCACGGTGAGGCCGCGCGCTGTGGCGACGGCCTCGAGGCCATTGGCGTCGACGAGTTCGGTGCAGAAGACGCAGGTGACGCCCGCCGCGAGGAGGCCGTCGAGCAGGAATGTGGGATCAACGCCGACCGCATGGTGGGTAAAGGCGAGATCGGCGCCTTCGAGGCTGGCCGTAAAACCTGTCCAGCGGTCGGCGCTCGATTCAGCGCCATCCTTGAAGCCGACAAATCCGAGCTTCCGGTGACCGAGGCCGCGGGCGCGGTTGACGAGGGCGGCAGTGGCCGTGGCGTAGTCGCCGCCGACATAGGGGACGGGGCCGCCGGCGTCATCGCGTCGACCCACGGCCACGAAGGGAAAATCGCCGGCAACGAGGCGCGCGAGTTCCTTGGTGTCGAACTGACGGCCGAGGATGATGCAGCCATCGGCGAGGCGCAGGCGCACGTCATTGCCGAAAATCTTGCGCTTGGTCCCGGCACCAGCACCGGTCAGCAGCAGGAGGTCATAGCCGAGCTTCTGGGCGGCTTCCTCGATGCCGAGAAGGAAGGGCAGGAAGAAGTCGGCCTGATCGGATGGGAAGGCGGGTTCGTAGGTGAACACGCCCAGGATGCGATTGTGGCCGTTGACCATGCGACGGGCGATGGGGTCAGCAACGTATCCGGTGTCGCGAATGACTTTCAGGACGCGCTCGCGGGTGTCGTCGGGAATGCGATTGGCGTTTTCGGGCGAGCCGTTGAGCACAAGCGATACCGTGGCCTGGCTTACACCGGCCAGGCGGGCAATATCCTTTTGTGTCAAGCGTTTGGGCGTCGCCAAGTCCAGGGTTCCAATCTGCTAATGCGTATTAGCATTCATACGTATTAGCAGGATGGGAAAATTGAATCAAGGCGAGTCGCATGCGTGGGCTGGAGGGGTGGAAAACTGGGCAAGGGGCCCAGGCGCCGGGCGCGTGCGACGCTGAGCGGGCGATTGCCGGGGCGTCGCCGGGCGGGAGCGTAACGGGCGGAATGGAGCATCCGCCCGTTACGAAAATGGGGCTGCCACCGGCTGCCCCTGGACCCAGGAAGGGGTCAGCGCAGGGTCAATCCCTGAGCGTCGAAGATGTGGGCCTGTTCAGGGTCGATGTCGAAGCGCACAAATGTTCCGGCGGCGTATGAGGACGCGCCGGGCAATTCCACGGTGATCATGAGATCGGTGCCTTCGGGCTGCAGATGGGCAAGGCTCGAGCCGCCAAGCTGTTCGACGAGGATGATTTTCGCTGCCGCCCTGCCGGTTTCGGTGATGCGAATGGCGTTTGGCCGGACGCCGATCTCCACAGCATTGGGGGCGTTGCGGTCGAGGATGGCGACGCCGGTCGGGGCAAGCCTGAGCGCGCCTTCCTCGCTGGTGACCGGGATGAAATTCATCTTGGGCTGGCCGAGAAAGCCGGCAACGAAGCGGTTGGCCGGGTTCTGATAGAGGTCCATCGGCGAGCCGACCTGCTCGATACGGCCGTCCCGGAGGATGACGATGCGGTCGGCAAGGGTCATGGCCTCGACCTGGTCGTGGGTGACATAGACCATGGTTGTCTGCAGCTCGGTGTGGAGCCGCGCGATCTCGACGCGCATCTGGGCGCGCAAATCGGCGTCGAGGTTGGACAGGGGCTCATCGAAGAGGAAGACGTCGGGCGAGCGGGTGATGGCGCGGCCAATGGCAACGCGCTGGCGCTGGCCGCCGGAGAGCTGCCTGGGCTTGCGGTCGAGCAGGTGCTCGAGCTGCAGGATACCAGCGGCGCGGGCGACCTTTGCCTCCACCTCCGCCTTTGGAACGCCCATCATCTTGAGGGCAAAGCCCATGTTCTCGGCCACGCTCATATGCGGATAGAGCGCGTAGGACTGGAACACCATGGCGATGCCGCGATCTGCGGCCGGGACGTTGTTCATCGGCTTGCCGCCAATGCGCAAAGTGCCGTGGGAGATTTCCTCAAGGCCCGCGATCATCCGCAGGAGGGTGGATTTTCCGCAGCCCGAGGGGCCGACGAAAACCAGGAGTTCCTTGTCGGCCACGGACAGGGTGACGCCATGGACAACGCTGATCTTGCCGAAGCTCTTGCTGATATTTTCCAGCTCGATTGAAGCCATGGTTCAGTCCTTCGCCTTGACGGCCCACATTTCGATCTCCACCAGGAATCCGGGGAGCAGCACGGCCTGGATGGCCGTGCGCACCGGTAGCGGGGCGGGCATGATTTGCTCGTAGACGGCGTTACAGCGCGTCCATTCATCGAGATTGATCAGGTAGATATTGACCTTGAAGACATCGGCTAGCGAGCAGCTGGCCGAGGCCAGCTGGGTGGCGCAATTGGCAAGCGTTGCATGGGTCTGCTCCTCGATGGTGGTGCCGATGACCTGGCCATCGAGGTCCACGGCCACCTGGCCCGAAAGGACCACGAGGTGGCGGGCATCGACTTCCAGCACGGGTGAATAGGGGCCAGCTGTAACGTGCTGGCGCGCGTCTTTCGGACGGGTCTTGAGGGGGTGGTATTCGGGTGTGTCAGTCATCGTTACCCCTTGACGGAGCCGGATAGCAGGCCTTCGACGACGAAGCGCCAGACCAGGATTACGAGGGCCAGCGTTGGGACGATGGCGATGAAGATGGCGGTGTTGAGCAGGCTCCAGCTGACGTCGGTATTGCGGGCGAGGGCCGCCATGACCACGGAAACCGGGCGGGTCTGGCTGCTGCCGGAGAGGATCTGGGCGAACATGAATTCGGAATAGCTGATCATGAATGCGAAGAGCCCTGTAGCGCCAATGGACGGCAGGGCGAGAGGAACTGCCACGCGCCAGAAGGTCTGGAAGCGATTGCAGTGGTCGAGCATTGCGGCCTCAAAGATTTCGCCGGGGATCTTGCGGAAAAAGACCGAGAGGATCAGCACGGTGAAGGGCAGGGCCTTGGCGGTGTGGACAAGAATGATGCCGAGGGGCGAGCCCACCAGATTCATGGACTGGAGAAGAATGTAGATCGGCGTGATCAACGCCACGGCCGGGACCAACGGCGAGAGGATGAGATACATGAAGCTGATCTTTTTGCCCGGAAAGACATAGCGGGCGAAGACGAAGGCGGCCGGTGCGCCCAGGATGATGTTGAGCACCATGGCGGCGAGGGCGTTGATCGAGGAATTGACGAGGGCACGGGGCACCTGTCGCGCCGCATCGGAGATCATCGCCCGGTTGGCGCCCTCGGCATTGTAGGAATCCGGTAATTGCCCCGTGAAGACATAGCGATAGGTCTCAAAGCTCGGGCCTTCGGTGAGAAGGTTCATATTCGGGCTGAGCAAGACCCGATCGGGCACAACGCTGCCATAGAGCGACAAGAGGACCGGCCCGCCGCTGAACAACAGGATCAGCAAGGCGAAGATAAAGGTGGCGATGGGGTGAAGTCGTCCGGTCATCTCAATCTCCCGCGAACAGGTCGGAGGGGAGGGCCTTGGTGATGGCGACGATCAGCAGGGCGCTGATGACCACCACGATGAAGGCCACGGCGGAACCCGCGCCGAAATCATACATGGAGAAACTCTCGCGCCAGATCTGGAAGCTGAGCATGGTAGTCGCGGTGCCCGGCCCGCCACCGGTCATTGCATAGACGACGTCGTAGCTCGTGAAGGCGGTGAGCGCGTTATAGACCAGCAGCACCACCAGCATCGACTTGATCTCGGGGAAGACCACGTAGCGGAAACGCTTGAACGGATTGCGGCAATCGATTGCGGCGGCCTCGAGCGTTTCGCGATTGATGGTCGACAGGGTGGCCATCATCAAGACGACGACGAAGGGGATCTGCGTCCACACATGGGCGACGATGACAGCGCCCAACGCCGTCTGCGGGCTGGTCAGCCAGCCGATGGGCGAATTGATCAGCCCAAGTTCGAGCATGAGGCCATTGAGGAAGCCGAAGCTGGGGTGAAAGACCCAGACCCACAACACGGCGGAAATGGCGCCGGGCAAAACCCAGGGCAGCAGGACCACGGAGCGGACCACCTGCGAGCCAAGGAATTTTCGCTGCAGGAAGAGGGCGATCAGGGTGCCCAAAAGTACGGCGAGCGGCGCCGAGACGATGGTAAAGACCAGAGAATTGCGCAGGGCGACGCCGAAATAGTCTCCATACAGCACGCGTTGGTAATTCCGCAGGCCGACGAAGGGCTCACCGGGAAAGAGCAGCATGACCTCGTGCAGGGAGGTCCAGAGGGTGTGCCCGATGGGGTAGACGGTCAGAAGAATGACCGGAAGCAAGGCCGGCAGCAGCCACAAGCCCGGATAACGATGAATGGTCCACATGCTCAGTGCCTGCATTGGGTGAGCAGCCGAAGCTGCTCACCTGTCGTGTTGACGGATATCAGCGGTTGGCGAACTGTTCCTTGAGTTCGCTCCAGCGCTGGGCACCCGAGTTCATGACGTCGGCGACAGGCGTTTCGCCGATCATTGCCTGGGCAAGAAGCGGGCGGAAATAGGCCGACCACATCGAGGAGAATTCAGTGTAGGTGCCGGCCTTTGCGCGCCCGGCCTGGGCGCCCAGATCAGCCATATCGGCCCATTTGCCCCATGCAGCGATAACGTCTTCGTCTTCAAAGAGGGGGAGTTGACCGAAGCCGAGGCCCTTTTCAACGGCCCAGCGCTCGGCGATCGTATATGGCTTGCCGGCCATGAAGTTCACGAACTTCCAGGCGGCCTCGGCTCGGGCCGGATCGGCGGCAGCCTGGGCAGTGACGACATAGGATTTTGCAAAACCAAGCGTGGCGTGGGTTTCGCCGGGCATTGGCGCCATGGCGAACTGGCCGGCCAGCGGCTGGGAGCCCACATCGTTCAGCGCTGCAAGGACATAGGTGTAGACGATGGTGAAGGCGTGGTTGCCCGTGTTCATCGCCGTGATGATGGTCGATTCATGCGGGTCCGGCTGGACAAGGCCCTTGGACCAGGCGTCGGCAATCCATTCGAGCTGCTGGTAGGCGCCGTTGGACGGGTCGTTGAACAGCGGATTGAGATCGGCATCGAACATTTCGGCGCCGCGCGAATAGGCCTGAGCGACGAAGGCGTCGTAGAAATTGGGCAGTTCCTGATCATATTCATAGATAATCGGCTTATCCATGCCCGCGGCCTTGAGCTTTTCGGCGGCGGCAGTCACCTCTTCCCAGGAAGTCGGCACCTCGATGCCGTTATCGTCGAGAATCTTCTTGTTGTAGAGGAAGCTGATCGTGTCCGAATAGTAGGGCAGGCCGTAGACCTTGCCGTCATAGGTGACGTCGGTCAGGGCGTAGGGGGCGATATCCTTGCTCAGTTCTTCCACGGCGCCGGCAGGTGCGACGCTGTCCAATGGCGCGATGAAACCCGCTGCACCCCAAGCTGGCAACCAATCCTGACCACCATAGACAACGTCAGTCTGGGTGTTGCCGCGAATTCGCAGGATCAGGCTGTCATTGTAGTCGGGCCAGGCATAGTCGGTGACGTTGACCTTTATGCCCGGATTTTCGGCCTCGAACTTGGCAATATTGTCCAGGACGGTCTCGAGCGAATAATTCCATACGACGAATTCGAGCGTGACATCCTGCGCAAGCGCAGGCTGTGCCATGAGGCCGGCGACCGCCGACGTGGCAAGGAGTTTCCACATGTTCATTTGATTCATCCTCTCCTTAGCCCGGTCTCCCGCGGGCTATGTTCCCTCGCAGCGGTGTCGATAGTCGTTGACACCGGGGCTGCTGGTTGGACTATATGAACCACTCGTGATCAATTGCAACCAATTATTCGAATAGGCCCGTGATGACCGACAACGCCAGAACGAACTTTATCGGCGGACAGTGGGTAGGCGACCCTGACGGCGACGTCAGGATGCAGCGCTCGCCCATTGATGGCAGCGAAATCGGACCGGTGACCTGGAGTTCTCGGGGCGCGGCGCAGCGGGCGATAGACGCTGCGCAGATCGCGCAGGCGCGCTGGCGCAAGGTTTCGACGTGGGATCGGGCGCGGGCCATGCAGCGCATCGGCGCGGCCATTGCTGCAAACCGCGAGGATTTGGCCCGGCTGTTGACGCTTGAGCAGGGGAAGCCTTTTGCCGAGGCCTATTTCGAGGTCGGCAAGTCGGTCGACGGGTTCAATCTGGCGGCTGATCTGGTCAAATATCTCGAGGGCAGCACGATCCCGACCGAGGATCCGACCAAGCGGGTGATGACGTTTTACCAGCCGCGCGGCGTCTACGCCGTGGTGACCCCGTGGAATTTTCCGGTCAACATTCCGGTCGAATATATCGCGCCGGGATTGGCCGCGGGAAACACCATTGTCTGGACCCCCGCGCCCAGTACGGCGCTGATTGCGGCGGCGCTGGTGAGGGTGATCTCCGAGGCGGATATTCCCCCGGGCATACTCAATCTGGTGACCGGGGCCGGGGCGGTGGTCGGGGACGAAATCGTCTCAAATGCGGGCACGAATGGCGTCGGGTTTACCGGCAGCGCGGCGACCGGGAAGGTGATCGCGCAGAGGGCCGCGGGCAAGCCGCAATTGATGGAACTGGGCGGCAATGGTCCGGTGGTGATCCTGCCGGACGCCGATCTCGAACGGGCTGTCACCGCCACGGCTTCGGGATGTTTTGCCAATGCGGGGCAGGTGTGTTCGTCGTCCGAGCGCATCCTCGTGCATCGCGCCGTCTATGATGAATTTGCGGCGCGGATGGCTGAGAAGGCTCGCGCCGTGGTGCTCGGCGACCCCCGCAAGGACGGTACGACGATGGGGCCGCTCAACAATGCATCGGTGGCGGAAAAGGTCGGCCAGCACGTCAATGATGCGCTGGAACGGGGGGCAAAGGCGATCACGGGCGGCAAGCGGCCGGACAACGCGCTCAGCCCGCTCTATTTCGAGCCAACCATTCTGACCGGTGTGAGCCGTGAGGCGATCATCAACACCGAAGAAACCTTTGGACCGGTGGCGCCGCTCCTGGTGTTCGACACGGACGAGGAGGCGTTCGATATGGCGCGGGACAATCGCTATGGCCTTGTGTCGTCAGTCTTCACCCAAGATATCGACCGCGCCTTCCGCTATGTCGAAGAGATGCCGACGGGCATCGTCAACATCAACGACACATCCAATTATTGGGAATTGCACATTCCCTTTGGCGGGCTCAGTGGCAAGGATAGCGGCATGGGCCGCGTCGGCGGCAAGCATGCGCTGATGGCCATGTGCGATCTCAAGACTGCAACATTTACGGTGCGCTGATGCGTTGGGAAGAAATGACGTCGCCGGAAATCGGCGCGCTCGATCGGGAGCGCACGGTGGTCGTGCTCCCCGTTGGCTCAATCGAGCAACATGGAAATCACATGCCGCTGGGCACGGACAGCATTCTGGCCCATGCGGTGAGCCTCAAGGCGGCCGAACTGGCGGGCGAAGTGGCCGTATTGCCGGGACCGTGGTTCGGCTTTTCGGCGCACCATATGCGGTTCCCCGGCTCGATCAGCCTGCGCGCGGAGACGCTGATGGCGGTGGCTGATGACGTTGTGGCGTCATTGGTAACGCATGGGTTCTGCAAGATCCTGATCGTCAACGGCCATGGCGGCAATGGCGGGGTGATCGACGTGCTGGCCTCCACGCTTGGCCACAAGCACTATGGCAAGGCGCGGATCGCGACACTGACCTATTTCGCGCTGGCGCGGGATTCCATTGCGGCGGGCCGGCAGTCGGCGCCAGGCGGCATGGGGCATGCGTGCGAATATGAAACATCGCTGATCCAGCATCTGCGGCCGGAGCTGGTCAAGATCGAGCGGGCGGAAACCCATTATCCCGACCCGGGATCGGACTATCTCACCACCGACCTCATCGGGAGCCAGTCGGTGCGGGTCTATCACGATTTCGGAGATCTCTCGCCAACCGGAACGCTGGGGGATCCATCTCTTGCCAGCGCCGAGGCGGGAGAGCGCTTTTTCAACGCCGCAGCCGAGGCCCTGGCGGCGTTTATCGGCGATTTTCGAGGCTGGACACTTCCAGGACGTAAACAATGAAGACCCTCAAGATCGGGGTGATCGGCCTCGGCTTTTTTGGCGGACGCCATGCGCGCATCTATGCCGACCATCCTGCGGCGGAGTTGATCGGCGTTTGCGACGCAGATTTTTCGCGGGCGGAAGAGATTGGCGCGGCGCTGGGGGCGGAGGCCTTCGCGTCGGTCGAGGATCTTCTGGCCATGCCGGAGCTCCAGGCTGTCAGCATCTGCCTGCCGGACCGTCTGCATGAGGAGGTCGCGATCGCCTGCGCGCGCGCCGGCAAGACCATCCTCCTGGAAAAACCGCTGGCGCATAATGGCGCGGCTGCACGCCGGATCGTCGAGGCCGTGGAAGCGGCGAATGTGCGCCTGATGATCGGGCACATCCTGCGGCACGACCCGCGCTATGTGCAGGTTTATGAGGCCGCGGCGCCGGAGCTCTTGGGCAATCCGATCCATCTGCGCGCCAAACGCAACGGCATCCGCTCGACGGCCAGGCGCCTGGGGTCGTCCTCGTCTATACTTTTCTACATGGGCGTTCACGATGTGGATGCGATGCAATGGGTGGCGCGGTCGCGCATCTCCAGCGTCTATGCCCGCAAGGTGGAAATGCTGGGGACCGGCAATGAGGACGCGCTTTATGCCGTGCTGAATTTCGAGAATGGGGCCATCGGCAATCTCGATTATTCCTGGGCGTGGCCGGATGGAATGATGAACGGGTTCCGTTCCGCCTTCGAGATTGTCGGCACCAAGACCGCCGCGGCGATGGATGTGACCGACCAGGGTCTCTATTTTGTGAACGATGGTGGGACGGTCGGTGGCGACACCCATCTCTGGCCGGAAATCAATGGACGGATCGCCGGTGCATTGGCGGATGAGCTGAACCATTTCGTCCAGGCGACGCTGGCCGGGCGGGACTATGTACAGCATTATCGCGAGGCACTGGACGCAATCCCGGTGCTCGACGCGCTGGCGCTCTCGGCACAGACGGGCAAGGTCGTGGAAGTGAACCGTTAATTTCGCATTCGGCACGAATGGTTGACAATGGGGGACTGATTCTGCTCATTGCAGACCGCTTCGAGGATCCTCAGATGACCACCAATGGCGCGGCGACCCCGCTCGTTTCTATATCGACCAATGAGCGCGCCACGCCATCGCTGGTTTACCGCGCCCTCCTGCGCTCGCTGCGAGAGGGCATGATGGTCCCCGGGGCCAAGCTGCCCAATGAGCGGGATCTGGCACAGCAACTCAATACCAGCCGTACGGCGGTTCGGTCCGCGCTGGCCATCATGGAGCGTGAGGGCCTGGTGCATCGCCGCGTGGGGGCGGGCACGTTCCTCGCCGATGATGCGCTTTCGGTTTTCGAGCGCATGGACCAGACCAGCGCTGCCTCCCATGACGACGTGCCGTCCTTCGGCGAGATCGTCGAGGGGCGGCTGTTGTTCGAGCCAGCGATGATGCTCCTCGTGGTCAATCGCGTGCAGGATCGGGATATCGCCGAGATGCGCGGAATCCTGGACGATATTCTTGGATCGCCGACTTGGGAGGATTTCAAGGAAAGCATCTATGCGCTGCATCGGGCCATCTTCGCGACGACGCGGAACAAGTTCCTGGTGCAGATCATGAACTCGATCCTCGATGACCGCCGCGCCGTTCTGTTCGACGGGCATGATACGGACAAGCCCGCGCCGGACCTGGTCAAGCGGCAGACCCACAAGGACCTTTCGGCCATCGTCGATGCCATTGCCGAGCGCAACGGCAAGCGGGCGGAGGAACTGGTCAACGACCATCTGATGCGCACGCTCGCCACCATCAATATCTGGCAATAGGGCGCCCGATGGCCTGCATCTGGCTGCCGGTTAATACCGACGGCGGGGAGGCCCGGCCAAGTTCATTGAATTGTCGTATCGACGTCACCGCACTGTCATTGGCGGTTTGTAGGTCGCTCCCAGCTAACCAAATGGGGGCTTCCAATGCCTGCTTCTCTCTCTTCCAATCGCCTCGTTCTTGGACTGGTCAGTGCATTGGCACTGGGCTCCGTATCGCTTCCCGTGCTCGCCCAGGAGCGGCCTGATCTCGTCGTTGGCGTGGCGGACCTGCCGCCGACCCTCGAGCCGGGCAAGGAGCTGTCCAATGTCGGTACGCGCGTCAATTATTCGATCTTCGACACGCTGATCCGTCGCGATTTCCTCTCCGCCGAAGGTGGTGGTGGCTCCGAGCTGGTGCCGGGCCTTGCGACATCGTGGACGCGCATCGACGATCTCACGCTCGAGATCAAGCTGCGCGAAGGCGTCAAATTCCACAATGGTTCGCCGCTCACTGCCGAAGACGTTGCCTTCACTTTCTCGCCTGAGCGCCTGAGCGGCGAAAATGCGCTGCTGCCCGAAGGCCCGGCCTATTTTTCCGTGCTGAGCGAAGTGACGGTGATCGATCCGACCACCCTGCACTTTATCACCAAGGCGCCCGATCCGTTGCTCGAGCAGCGCCTCGCCTCCTGGGCATCGTGGGTGGTGAACAAGGAAGATTGGCTGGCCAAGGCCGAGCAGGATGGCGGTCTGCCCATGTTCCCGGTCGGCACCGGCCCCTACATGCTCGAGGAATACAAGGCCGACGAAAAGATCGTGCTGGCCGCCAATGATGGCTATTTCGGCGGCGTACCCAACGCTGCGACGGTGACGTTCCGCGAAGTGCCGGAGCCTTCGACCCGTGTCGCTGGTCTCGTGTCGGGCGAGTTCGACATCATCACCAATGTGTCGCCGGACCAGATCGAGCAGATCAATTTCTATGACGATATCGAGGCC
>Ga0247738_10000933_pt1 | contig 10773 bp, 10 predicted proteins | sample UWRJL013104B2_FD_180936 | JGI IMG/M metagenome (GOLD analysis project Ga0247738, IMG submission 180936) | Plant litter microbial communities from Arlington Agricultural Research Station in Wisconsin, United States - UWRJ-L013-104B-2 | ecosystem: Environmental > Terrestrial > Plant litter >...
ACCGAGACCAATCGCACGAAACAACGATTTCTCGGCGAAGCGGTCCTGGGCCGTCGCCAACGCCAGCGGATTCGGGAACACGCGCGTGTGCTCGGTCAACCATTCGGCGGTTTCGGCGGGGACGTTTTCGAAATCGAACGTCGCCACGTCGACCTGCCGCGCGAATCCTTCCAGCGTGGCGAAGTCGCGCCAGTCCGCGCGCAGCAACGGCGCGACCTGCGCGGCGCAGGGATCTTCGGCGCTGTCGACGACGAGGAAACGATGGCCGAGCGGAGCGCCGGCCAGAGCGAGCATGCGGGCGAGCTGGCCGCCGCCGAGAATACCAATCGTCGCCACGGTCAATCGACGCGCGGGTCGTCGTGGGCAACGACGTTGGCGGATTGCTCGGCACGGAACGCGTCGAGCCGCGCTGCCAGCGCCGCGTCGTGGATGGCCAGCATCGCCGCCGCGAACAACGCCGCGTTGACGGCACCAGCCCGGCCTATGGCAAATGTGCCGACGGGGACCCCGGCGGGCATCTGCACGATCGACAGCAGCGAATCCATGCCGTTGAGTGCCTGCGACTGGACGGGAACGCCGAGCACGGGAATGCGCGTCTTCGCAGCGAGCATGCCGGGCAAATGGGCGGCTCCTCCGGCGCCCGCGATGATGGCCGCAAGTCCGCGCACAGCGGCGTCTTGCGCGTAAGCGAACAGCACATCCGGCGTGCGATGCGCGGAGACCACCCTGACCTCGTGGGGGACCTCGAGGCGAGCGAGCATGTCGGCCGCATGGCGCATCGTTTCCCAATCGGAACGCGAGCCCATGACCACGCCGACCACCGGTTTCACCGCCGTCCCTTCGCCCATGGTCGACCTGCGCCAAAACGTCTATTGTACGCCCATGCGCAGGCTGTCCGGCACCGTGCCGGCGGCGCTCGCGAACCTTCGGCACGACCATGCAAAAGCCCCTGCTCGATATCCTCCGTTGCCCGGTCACGCGCGGCGAGCTGCGGCTCGCCAGCGCGAGCGAGATCGCTGCGGTCAACGACGCCATCGACGCGGGCAGCCTGCTGAATGCGGCAGGAGATCCGGTCCGGAAGCGCCTGTCGGCCGCCCTGGTCTCGGTGGATGCGGAGCGCGTGTATCCCGTCGACGACGACATCCCCGTGCTGCTCGCCGACGAAGCGATCCTGTCCGCGACGGTGGCATCGTTCACGCGTTGATTGCGCGACCGCAAGATGTGATGGAAATCACGTTCGACTGACCGACGGCACGTGCAGTGCAGGCCCCGGCTGCGGCAAGCTACACGAGCAGCCGACAAGCCCACGCAACACCGGAATTCACGTTCGATGACCAATCCCGAAGACACGTCGAGCAAGGTCTTCGACCTCAAGCAACGCCAAGGGGCGTCGAGTGCGGGTGGCGATCGACTCGGCGAGTTGCTGAAACTCGTGCGCGGCATCGCGCTCAAGCGCGTCAACGGGCTGGTCAGCACGCTGTTCGAGAATGTCGACGACGCGCTGTTCCATCTCGCCGAGCGCGCCGAAAGCAATGCCGTGCAGGTGCAGTTCTTCGACGGCATGCGTGAGGTGCGCAAGAAGCGCCAGCTCGTCGAGCGCCTGTTCCAGGAGCAACTCTCGAAGATCTTCGGCGACTTCGCCGAAGGCAAGCTCAAGGCGGCACGTCCCGAACTGAGCCCGCAGGCGTCGGCAGGGCTTTCGCTCGTCGACGACATCGAGCTCGAGGAGTCGCTGGCCATATCGAGCATGGTCGCCAAGGCCGAGAACCGCCTTGCCCGCCCGCTCTACCAGGTGAACCAGCGACTGGCGGTCATCAATGGTGGCACCGCGGTCGAAGACGCGACGAACCCGATCGGACCGGCGCCATTGTGCAACGCGTTCCGCCAGTCCGTCCGCGAGTTCGATCTGAACGTGCAGGTCAAGCTCATCATCTACAAGCTGTTCGACCGCTTCGTCATGTCCGGCCTCGAGCCGCTTTACGACGAGGTGAATGCCGAACTGATCCGCGCCGGCGTGCTTCCGCAGATCCGCCACGCCATTCCGCAACAGCGCGGCAGCGGCCCGTCCGGGCAGGGGTCGGCGGGGTCCGACGCGCGGGCGGGCGGCGACCCCTTGGCCGCCGGCGGCACGTATGCCGGCAGCGCAGGACCCGCCTACGACCCGGTTGCTGCCGAACTGCAGGCCGAGCTGTACGGAACCTTGCGCAACCTGCTCGCCAGTCGACGCCATGGCGAAGACTTCCGCGGCGATATGGGCGACGTGCGCGGGCACGGCGCGCTGGTGCCGAATCTCAGCCCGACCGACCTGCTCAGCGCCTTGACGATCCTGCAGAACCAGACGCTCGCAGCGCAATCACAGACCACGGCGGTGGCCGATGCCGCCCAGGCCGTGCAGCAGATCAAGCAAGAGTTGCTCGACCAGGTACATCGCCTCGGTGGCGAGACGCATGGCCACAACGTGTCGACGGCCGATGAGGACACCATCGACCTGGTCGGCATGCTGTTCGAGTTCATCCTGCAGGATCGCAACCTGCCGCCGGAGATCCAGGCGCAGATCGGGCGACTGCAGATCCCCTATCTGAAGATCGCGATCCTCGACAAGCATCTGTTCGCGCAGAAGTCGCATCCTGCTCGTCGCCTGCTCGACGCCATCGCCGAGGCCGGCAAGAGCTGGTCGACGGAATCCGACGCCGACCACCGCCTGTTCGACCGCATCAAGGCCGTGGTCGAGACCGTGCTCAGCGATTTCGACGACGACCTTGCGGTCATCGAGCACGAGTACGCGAGCTTCGACCAGTTCGTGCACCAGCATCGCCGGCGCGCCGAACTGGCCGAGCAGCGCGCGGCCGAAGTCACGCGCGGACGCGAAAAGCTGCATGCAGCCCGTCGCAATGCGGCCCGTGAGATCCTCGTGCGCATCGGCAATCGCGAACTGCCGCCGGTCGTGCACAACGTGCTGTCGCGTCCCTGGGCCAACTACCTCGTGCTGACCGAGCTGCGCCACGGCAGTGCATCGGACGAATGGAAGAACGCGCTGCGCTTCGCCGACGAGTTCGTCTGGAGTGCGCTGCCGAAGACGAACGACGCGGAACGCACGCGCCTGCGCGCGCTGCTTCCCCAGCTCGAAAAGGCCTTGCGCCACGGCCTCGGCACGGTCGCATTCCACGAGGGCGACGTGCGCGTGCTCATGCAGGAACTGTCGCAGTTCTATCAGCGCGTTCTCAATGGTGAAGCACTCGAGCTCAAGACCGCCGAGCAGGTGATCGCCGACAATGCAGTGGACGCTGGCGCGACCTCGGGACAGGCCGACGCCGGTCCGCAGGCACAAAGCCCGGTCGAGGAGATCGTGCTCAGTTCCGGCAGCCTCGAACCCGAGCCCGGAGATGCCGGTGAGAGCGACGAGTTCGTCGACATGGCCTTGCAGATGAAGGTCGGAACCTGGGTCGAGTTCATCGACGAAGCGGGCAACCGGGAGCGCGCCAAGCTCTCGTGGATCAGCCCGATCAGCTCGAAGTACCTGTTCGTCAATCGTCGCGGGCTCAAGGTGTGCGACAAGACGGTTGCCGCCCTGGCCGTGGAGCTGCGGCGTGCGACCGCGTTGATCCTCGAGGAAGTTCCGTTGTTCGATCGCGCGCTCGATGCCATCGTCGAACGGCTGCGCCAGACCCAGGCCAGTGCGCTGCCCGCGCCGGCGCCAGCGGCGAGCAGCTGAGCCCTGCCGCGCGTCGCCTTTCGCGAAAGACGGCGATGCCCTAGGCTGCGACCACCATGACGGTCGTACCCTTCCCAATGAATCGAGCCCCCGCGGACGCGGTACTGCGTGACGTCGAGCGTGCGCTCGAAGAGGACATCGGCAGCGGCGACGTGACGGCCGACCTGCTCGAGGCTGCGGAGACGGCGCATGCGCGCGTCATCACGCGGGAGCCTGCGATCCTTTGCGGACAAGCCTGGTTCGAGGCCTGCTTCCGCACACTCGACCCGAACGTGCAGTGCGACTGGCTCGTCGGCGAAGGCGCGCGCGCTGCTGCCGGTGCGTTGTTGTGCCGCGTCACCGGCAACGCGCGGGCGCTGGTTACGGCGGAACGCAGCGCGCTGAATTTCCTGCAGACGTTGTCCGCCACCGCGACCACGACCGCGTTGTATGTCGACGCCATCCGCGGCACCCGCGCGCGCATCCTCGACACGCGCAAGACCTTGCCGGGACTTCGGCACGCACAGAAGTACGCCGTGCGCGTCGGCGGGGGCAGCAACCATCGGATGGGTTTGCACGACGCCATCCTGCTCAAGGAAAACCATATCGCCGCGGCAGGATCGATCGCCGCGGCGGTCGGACGTGCGCGCGAGTTGCATCCATCGATCATGGTGGAGGTCGAAGTCGAGAACTTCAGCGAATTGCGCGAGGCGCTCGCCGCAGGCGCCGACCGCATCATGCTCGACGAGTTCGAACCGGATGAACTCGTGCAGGCGGTCGCCGAAGTGGATGGACGCATCCCGCTCGAGGTGTCCGGAGGGGTCGGTCTCGACCGCGTGCGCGCGATTGCCGAGACCGGCGTCGACTACATTTCGGTCGGGGCGCTGACCAAGCACGTCCGCGCGGTCGACCTCTCGATGCGCGTCGAGCTGGGCCGACGCAACGACTGATTCGGCCCGTCAGATCTTGCCGAGGTAACGCAGGGCACCCAGCGCGGCAACGGCCGTGAGGATCGCCACGCCGATGATCCACCACACCGCGGATGATCCCTCTCGCTGGGCAGCCGGAGCGTTTTCAGGCGCCGCCTTCGATGCGGACGCCGGCACTTGCGCACCGGGTGCCAACAGCAGAAAGCGCACCGTGTCGAGGCGAAGCTCCTCGCCCGGGCGCAACATGCCGGTGTGCACGCGCTTGTCGTTGATCCAGGTGCCATTGGCCGAACCGAGGTCTTCGACCATGACGCCCTCGGCGGTGACCTGCAGGCGCGCGTGATGGCGCGAAATCTCCTCGGCCTGGATCGGAATGTCGCAGTCGGCCTGGCGCCCGATCGTCATCGATCCACTGAGGGCGAAATTGCGTCCGAACGTGCTTCCGGAAACGCCGCGCAGCATGAACTTGGGCAAGGCCATGCGCACACGCGTCCTTCCATCCTCACCCGCCGGCAACACCGCGGCGGCAGGCGTCGGAGTGGCTACCGCGCGGTCGGTGGCGACGACCCGGCATCCGATGCGCCCGAACAACAACAGGTCGCCCGGCTTGAGCGGCTCGGGCTGGGCGATCTGCCGGCCATTCAACACGGTGGCCACCGCCGGGTCGCGTGCACGGACGACCGCATTGCCGGAGCGCACTTCGATCTCGCAATGATCGACCGAAACACCCGGCGCAACCAGGACGATCTGGCAGTCACTGCCGGCACCGACGCGTGTGACGCCGTCTCCGAGTGCCACCGCCGCGTGCTCGCCATTCGGGAAGATCAGCTTCATTTCGTCTCCAGGTTGGCGCGCTTCAATCCGCTCGAGCGCCGAGTTCCCGCACGACGCGGAAACCCAGTGTATTCAGGGCGACGTCATCGGCGTAGCTGTCGCCTTGCGTCACGCTCTCCTTTTCGGCTGGCGACAGCCAGCCGCGTCCACGCACGCCGTGTTCGCGGCAGCCGGCAGTCAGCGGCGATGCCTTGCCGCACGCCGCGACCCACTCGCGCACGTTGCCGTCGATGTCGAACACGCCGGCGACAGCGCCGAATCGCCCGCCCGGCGCCGTCGCGGCATGCGCATCGTCGCACTCGGCGCCGACCCGTGAATCGAAAGCGCGCTTGAACGACGCATCGGCGAGGTTCGCACTCGCACAACTGCCTGCGGGTGCCCGGCGCGCCACCTGCTCCCATTCGGCGGGGGTCGGCAGCCGGTAGCGCTGTCCGGTTTCCTTGCTGAGCCAGTTCGCGTAGGCCAGCGCCTGCGGGAAGCCGACGCACACCACCGGATGGGCGTCGTCCTGGGTGATGTCGGCGGACTGCCACGTGCGTTTGCGCGACGAGCGGAACACCGACTCCCGGTCGCGGCACGACGGCTCCTTGCCGGCAAACTGCTGCTGGCCTGCACTGCGCCAGAACTGGGCGAACTCGCCGCGTGTCACTTCGCGGCGCGCGAAGGCGAGCGAGGATCCCACCACCACCAACTCGGGACCATTCGTCGACCCCAGCGCATCGCGAAAGGTGAAACCCGGTTCACCGATGCGATCCACCGAGCGCAGCGCTTCGCGCGCCTTGCCGTTCGCGCTATCGATGACCAGGATCCTTTCGTACGCCGCGCGTGCCTGCGACTTGTCCCACTGCTTCGCCGCCGCTTCCGCGGAAGCGTGGAGCGCATCGACTTCGCGCTGGCGTCGCGTCTTCGCGGCAGCGACGCTCTCCGCACCCTCGGCGATCGACCCACCGACTTCGATGACCTTGTCGAGGTAACCGACGAACGTCGCCACCTCGCCCGCTTCCCACGCCTTGTCGGCCATGTCGAGGTAGGCGCGCGCGACATCGACGACGCCCTGTTTGGCGCCCTTGGATTTCGGATCGATGCGCAGGGCCACGCTGAAACGCTCGAAGGCATTGTTCCGCGGCGGACTCGTCAGGCGTTTACCGGCAAGATCGACACGCCCCAACCTGACCAGCTCGACGACCGGATCGACAACCGTCGGAACCTTGGACAGGTCCAGCGGCGTGTCGTCGAGGGCCGTGTCCTCCACCAGCGCGGCATCGGCGGACGGGAGCGTGGCTTGCGCACCTTCGTCCACGGCGACGGCCGGCTCCTCGGCGGACCCTGGAGTCGAAGTCGGTGAAGCCGGCGGCGGCGACGCGACGACGGCCATCGGTGCAGACTTTTCGGTCGGCTTGCGCGCGCTCTGAGCTGGAGGGGTGCGATTCGCGAGCAGCGCGTAGGCGACCAGCGACATGAGCACCAAGCCAACAGCAGCGATGCTCCACGGCAGCCAACGTCGACCTCCCTTGCCCGCCGGCACGCTGACCTCGGCGGATTGCAGCGGCGCATCGAATACCGGGATCGGTCCGATGCGCGTCGATGCATCCTCGGCGGCCGACGCGGCCGCAGCGAGGACGCTGTCGCGCTTCATGATGCGTGTCGGCGCTTCCGCATCCGCCGCGCCGGACGCGGCGGCAGGATTGGCCTTGATCGCGATGGCGCCGAGCGCCGCGACGAAATCATCGGCGCTCTGGTAGCGCGCTGCAGGATCCTTGGCGAGCGCGCGGTCGATGAGAGCCTGCCAATGCGCCTGGGCGGCGGGCAGCCGGGGTACGGGCTCGAACACATGCGCATACGACACGGCAAACCCGTCGGCGCCCTCGTAGGGCGGCCTGCCGGTGAGGCCGAACCACGTCAGCACGCCGAGTCCGTACAGATCCGATCGCGCATCGACGTCGCCGCCACGCGCCTGTTCGGGGCTCATGTAGTGACTGGTCCCGATCGAGATCCCCGCACTCGTGATGCGCGCCGCCTGGCTGATCGCCCGAGCAATGCCGAAGTCGGTCAGGACCGGCGTGTCGTTGACGTCGAACAGGATGTTTCCGGGCGCGACATCGCGGTGGACGTAACCGCGCTGATGCGCGTAACCGAGCGCATTGGCGACGCCCTCGAGGATGCGCACGAGATCCTTCTCGCCGAGCCCGCCACTCACGCGTTGGGCGAAGTCGCCGCCCGACAGGTACTGCATCGAGAAGTAATTGAGCTGCGCCTGGGTCACGCCGACGTCGTAGACCTGCACGATGTTCGGATGCGCGAGCGAAGCGAGCATTCGCGCTTCCTGCAGGAAGCGTTTCGAGAACGTCGGGTCCGCGGCCAGCGCAGGAGACATGACCTTGAGCGCGACATCGCGTTCGAGCGACGTCTGAAGAGCGAGGTACACGCTGGCCATGCCCCCGGATCCGACTTCACGTCGGATCAGATAGCCCGGAATCTCGATCGCCGTCACTTCCACTCCCCCTTGGACCTAGGCGATTGTAGCGAATCACGGCTTCCGAGCCGTATCCACCCCATCGCGAGACCGCCTTGCGTGAAGCCAGCGATCGGCCTTGTTTGTAGCCCGGCACGCCACCACACTCGCTGAATGCTCGGGACGATGATGTTCATGTTGCTGGCCGGAATCGTGGTCGGCCTATGGTTCGATGCGCTTGCCGCACGCGAACTGGCCGGCGCGCACGCCCGTCGACTGTGCCAGGAAGCCGGCCTGCAGTTGCTCGACCAGAGCGTTGCGTTGCAACGCTGGACACTGGGCCGCGGGCCCAATGGACGCCTCGGGGCGATACGACGCTACGCGTTCGAGGTCAGCTTCGACGGCACGGACCGTCATCCAGGCACGATCAGCTTCATCGGGCGCGCGCGCAGCGCCTACACGTTGCCGCTGCGCGAGTCGCCGATGCAGCGGGACGCGATCGCCATCGACCTCGCTACTTGACGACATGCAAACGTGGCCGCTTGGGCGTTTCCTGCGGCAGGGGCGGATCGGGCTCCGGCGCGTTTTCGGCGGGAAACATCATGCCTTGACCGTTTTCCTGAGCGTAGATGGCCAGGACTGCCTGCACGGGAATCTCGATCGATTCGCTCACCCCGGAAAATCGCGCGAGGAACGTGATGCGCTCGTTGCCGATCTCCATGTGCGCGACCGCGCGAGAGGCGATGCTGAGCACGACCCGGCCGTCCTTGATCGCGGATGAAGGAACCCGGACGCCCGCAGCACCCGCGTCGACGAGAAGGTACGGCGTCATGCCGTTGTCGGTGATCCATGCAAACATCGCCCGCAGCAGGTAGGGACGATTCGAACTCATTGCCGTCGTCGACACGACTCGGTCCTCAATGGCGCAGCACGCGTTCCTCGGCGGTCAAGCTGCGCGTGAACCCCTGGCTGCGGAAGATCCTTTCACCGTAGTCGATGATCGGTTGGGCTTCGCGCGGCAACTGCAGGCCGAGCGACTCGAAGCGCCAGATGAGGGGCGCCAACGCGCAATCGGCAAGACTCATTTCCGGACTGAGGAAGAAGCGCGAGGCACGAAACGCTGGCGCGTTGCGCACGAGTTCCTCACGCAGTGCCTTTCTCGCCGCCTCGGCCGGTCGACCGCCCGCTTCGATCTGGTCGACCAGGGTGAGCCAGTCGTTCTCGAGTCGCACCACGGCCAGTCGCAGGCGTGCCCGCGACAGCGGATCGACGGGCATCAGCGGTGGGTGCGGGTAGCGTTCGTCGAGGTATTCGCAGATCACGCTCGTGTCGTACAGCACGAGGTCGCGATCGACGAGCGTCGGCACGGAGTTGTACGGGTTGAGCTCGATCAGGTCCTCGGGAGGATTGTCGAGGTCCACCTGGACGTGATCGAAACTGACGCCCTTGGCGGCGAGCACGAGCCTGACACGATGGCAGTGCACGCAGTCGGGCGCGGAGAAAAGGGTCAACACCGCGCGCGAACGCTGACTCAAGGCCATGTCGGAACACCTCCCCTGGCGGGGTTACTGCCCCGCTCTTTCCCCGGCTTCCGGGGTTTCCCGGAGCCTCCCTGACGCAGCGTCACTGTACTACGGGTCTCGGAAACCGCCTAGGCGCCGCACCGACAGACCCCGTGAGGGGTCCTCCGATCGCGCCAAGCGCCTGTCAGTGAACGTCTTTCCAGTATTCCTGCTTGAGCAGCCAGGCCAACAGCGTGAACAATCCGAGGAACAACAGTACCCATATGCCGACGGTCTTGCGCTGCAAGGCCGCCGGCTCGGCGGCGTACTGCAGGAAATTCGCGATATCACGGGCAACGTCGTCGAACTCGGCTGCATCGAGTCGACCCTGCTGGTGCATCTCGAACTTTTCGAACACCGCGTCGCTGCCATGTCCACCCGCCTTGAACGACGCGGTCTGGATGCCCTGGAGCTCCCACAGCACGTTCGGCATCGAAGCGTTGGGAAACACGGTGTTGTTCCAGCCGAGCGGGCGCGAAGGATCGAGGTAGAACGATTTCAGGTAGTTGTAGATGTAATCGACACCCTTGGCGCGGGCCATCAGCGAGAGATCGGGCGGTGCCGCGCCGAACCAGCCCTTGCCGTCCGCAGGCTGCATCGACGCCGGGATCTGCTCGCCGTAGTTCGCGCCGGTGAAGTTGAAGTTCTTCATGACCTGTTCTTCGCTGAGACCAAGGTCGGCGCCGATACGCGAGTAACGCATCAGTTTCAGCGAGTGGCAGCCGGAGCAATAGTTGAAGTACAGCTTCGCGCCGTTTTGCAGGGAGCCGACGTCGGAAAGACTCGCATTGGCAGACGGCAGGCTTCCTGCGGACGAGGCCATCACGGTCGGCGCCACCAGCATCGCCAGTGCCACCGCCAGCCCGATGATCGAACGTCGCGTCTTCTGCATGATCGTCTCAGTCATGGCTCGTCACCCGATCCGGCACCGGCTTCGTCTTCTCGAATCCGAAATGCGTGTAGATGAAGAGGAAAACGAAGAATCCGAAATAGGCCAGCGTCAGGATGCGCCCGATGATCGTCTCGGTCGGATCGGTGCCCGGACCGCCGCCGATCTTGCCGAGCCAGACGAAGCAGATGCCGAGCACGAATAGGGCGACCCTGAACCCGGTGCCGCGATATCTCCACGACTTCACCTTGCCGCGGTCGAGCCACGGCAGGAAGAACAGGATGATGATTGCGCTGAACATCGTGATGACGCCGGCCAGCTTGTCCGGAACGACGCGCAACATGGCGTAGAACGGCGTGTAGTACCAGGTCGGCTTGATGTGCTCAGGCGTGACCAGGCGGTTGGCCTCGACGAAG